>Ga0209057_1001953_pt1 | contig 16231 bp, 17 predicted proteins | sample GraSoiAngelo_146_FD_185903 | JGI IMG/M metagenome (GOLD analysis project Ga0209057, IMG submission 185903) | Grasslands soil microbial communities from the Angelo Coastal Reserve, California, USA - 14_1009_05_30cm (SPAdes) (version 2) | ecosystem: Environmental > Terrestrial > Soil > Grasslands ... | reverse complement strand
CCCGACTACGCCGGCTCCGGTGGCGGGACTGGAAACCTCGAGTTCATGAAGCGGATCGCGGAGAGGGACACGTCGACCGAGTCTCCGATCTCGCCGCGCAACGTGATGAACAGCTCCTACTGGGCCGCGTCGCACCGCGAGCCGCCGGAGCGCGAGGACATGCTCCTCGACGAGGTCCTGAAGTCCGAGACCGGGGACGACGGTTATCCCGGAGACTCTGTTGCCTCGCCCAACTGGCCGGGCGTGGCGCCGGGGACGCGGGGCATCCTGAACGCTCTGTCGCCGAAGTACTGCAACTGGGCGGGCATCGTCGACATCTCGCCCAAGCCGCCGATCCTGTGGACGCACGGGAGCGCGGACATCGTGGTCGCGGACGGCTCGCCGTGGGAGATGGGGACGCTGGGCAAGCTGGGGGTCGTGCCGGGGTGGCCGGGCGAGGAGGTGTTCCCGCCGCAGCCGATGGTGACGCAGATCCGCAACGTCCTTGAGCGGTACCAGGCGAAGGGCGGCCGGGTGCGGATGGAGATGTTCGAGGGGTCGGGGCATGGTCCGGTAATGGACGCCAAGGAACGGTGGGGGAAGCTCTTTTTTGAGTTCCTGGCGGAGGTGGAGGCGCCGGCGAGGGTCTGAGGAGGGCTCAACCCGGCATTTGCCGGCATCTGCGGCGATGGCCCGGCAGTTCGAGCCCGCATTTGCCGGGAATCGCGGGGTTAGCCGAGCATCTGGCGCACCTGTCCGACGACTGCATCGGGCCTGCCGAGCACGTCGCTAGCCGTGAAGCGCAGCAGCCGGACGCCGGCACGAAGCAATTCGTTCTGGCGCCTGTTGTCTTCGGCAAGGTTGTCGCGGTGCCAGGCGCCGTCGTACTCGATTCCTAGACGGTGCTCGGCGTAATAGAGATCAACCCGGCCGACGAACTCGCCTTGCCGGTCGTAGATCGCGACCTGCGCTTGCGGTCTCGGCAGCCCGCCGAGGATGAGCAGCATTCGCAGCCTCGACTCCATGTGAGATTCCGCCGCAGGCTCGGCGTGCTCCAGCACACGACGGACGCTTCTCGTGCCGCGCCGCCCGTCGTTCGCTTGCAGCCATGCGTCCACATCGTCGACACGAAGTCGCCGGCTGTGGAGCGCGGCATCCATGATCACCACGGACTCGGTCAGGCCGGGCCGCGCGCAGAGATCGGTGACCGTCCGCAGCATCGACGTGGTCGGGAAGCCGCGCACCTGGACGATCTCGCCCGGAGCGAGCGGGGAGCGATGCAGCTTGATGCCAGATCTTGCGGATATACCCGAGCCCGGGGGAACTGTCACCTCAACCAGGTCGGAGGCGCTCGCCTCGAGCCTATGGAGCCACGCCGCCGTGCGGCCCGAGAACGCGGCCCCGCCAGGCAGCCGGCGGAGGGCGCCGGCAAGCCTGTGGTCGGGACTATCAGCCAGCCCAGACCAGAGGTAGGTCGCTGAATCGATCCGTCGCCAGATGCTGCCTTCCAGATGCCAGCGCTCGAGGCCCGCGGCCCTGGCGTCCTCGACCGTGAAAGGCCCTTCGAGCAATACGGGCGGCAACTGTGGACGGTGTCCCACGACGACGAGCGTCCGCCTTCGATCTGCGATTCCGCAACCCCTCTTGTTAACGGGGATTCTTGATGCGAACATCTGTACGTGACTCCGTCGGCGGAGGCGATCGAGCTCGGGCTGAACCTCGCGGAGCCGACGACGCTGGTCGTCGACCTCAACTGCGCCTTCGCCTCGATCGAACAGCAGCACGACCCCGCGCTCAGGGGCAAGGTCCTCGCCATCGCCGCGTACGCGACCGACGCGGCGACCATCGTCTCCTCCTCGAGGGAGGCGCGAGACCTCGGCATCAAGACCGGGATGAAAGTTTTCGAGGCCAAGGCCCTCTTCCCCGCGGTCATCGTCCGGGAGCCGAACCCACCCCGGTACCGCGACGTCTCCGACAAGCTCATCGAGGTTCTGCACCGGCACAGCCCCGACGTCCTGCGCATGTCCATCGACGAGGCAAGCCTCGACCTCGCCGGCACGCCCGACCTCAAGAGGCTGGGTCCCGAGGGCGTCGCCCGGGCCATCAAGCGTGCGATCCGGGAGGAGGTCGGCGAGTGCGTCACCGCGTCGGTCGGCGTGAGCACGTCGATCTGGATGGCCAAGCAGGCGTCCAACCTGAACAAGCGCGACGGCCTCGAGCGCATCGACCACACCAACCTGGTCGCGGTCTTCGAGCGCCTGCAGCTAACCGACCTCTCCGGCATCGCCGAGGCCAGCGCGCGCCGGCTCGCCAAGGCCGGAATCCACACCCCGGTGCAGTTCCTGCGCGCCACGACGCCGAAGCTGCGCCTCGCGGGCATGCACCCGGAGCACGCGAAGGGCTGGAGCATGCGCCTTCGCGGCTTCGAGGTCGGAGGCTTCGAGAGCGCGCGGCGCAAGAGCTACAGCCACTCCCACGTCATGGCCCGCGCCACCGCCTCACAGAAAGACCTCGAGGAGCTCCTGATGCGCCTGTCGGACATGGTCGGCCGCCGCCTGCGTGCGGCCGGGCGGAGGGGCTCGGTGGTCGAGGTCTCCGTGGTCTACCGGCCCGACCCGGGGCACTTCTCCAGGCAGGCGAAGCAGCCGCGGCCCGTCTCGACAGGCGACGAGATCTACCAGGCCGCGCTCAAGCTCCTCGCCGCGCGCGACCCGCGGCTGACCGTCGGGACGCTGGGGGTGGGCCTGTCGGCACTCAGTGACGATGACGCGGGCCAGCTGGATCTCTTCCTCGAGCCGGCCCAGCCCCGCGTCCAGCGCCTGGAGGCGGCGATGGACACGATCCGTGACCGATTCGGCGAAGACGCCCTCCAGCGCTCTCGCCTGCTCGGCCGCGCCCGGGTGGTGCGCGATCGGATCGCGTTTGGTAATACGGGCCACCCTGATGATTCAAAGGAAGGGGAATGACAATGACAATCCGCCGCGGAGCGCGCATGATGCAGACATGGCCTCTAGGAAGAGGGAGGCTGCTGTGGCGGCCTGGGATGGCGCCGATCTCGAGCGACCGATCGAGGGAGAAGATCCGGAGTCGGCCTCATTCCATGACGCCCAGCGCTGGGTCGCGGTCTACCACCACCTGGTGAACCTCGAGCAGGAGCTCTTCGACGTGATGGCGCGCATGATCCCGTCGATGCCTGCTGACGCCCAGAAAGAGGCCGAGGACACGAACCTGCCGGTGATCGCGTCCCAGGTCGAGCGCTTCAGGCATCGCCTCGACTTCTGGACGAAGCGCCGCGACGAGCTCGACCTGAAGCTCCCGAAGGGCGGCTAGCACCCACCGCTTCGACCGCGGCCAGACCCGCGAGGTCGTCGATCGCGGCCATGAAGGCCAGGTTGCCGTGGTTCGCGCCCGAGCTCGCGTGCGCGATCTCGTGCAGGACGACGCGCGCGAGATGCCGGGGCGAGTCGAGGACAGAACGCTTGACGACGATGTTCGGCGAATCCCACACACCCTCGGTCTCGTAGGCGCCTTCGTCGAGGCGCATCGTCTTCGAGATGCGGACCTCCTGGACCCGTTTGGCGTGGTCGCCTGCAAGGCTGATGAGCTGCGGCAGGATGCTCCAGGTCTCGCGTTCAGCCCTGGTCAGCTTTATGGGGTCGACGAAGGAGTAGACAAACGAGGCGTTCCAGACCTTGACGAAACCGCTCAGGTCAAGGATCGGATCGCCGTTGACGTCGCGCAGGCCCGGCAGGCGCGCCAGCATCTTGTCGGGGATGAAGACGAGCTTGTAGCCGTCCTGCCTGGCCTCCTGCACCGTCGAGCCCATCGTGAGCAGCTGCTGCGACGTCAGGAAGATCGTCTTGCCCCGCGCCGCGAGGATGCGCACCGCCTGCTCCTGGACCTCGACCCAGTTGATCTCGTCGTGGTTGGTGCCCTGCTGGATGCGCGGCAGATCTCGCGCGATCTCATCGACGACCGATGTGGATCTCGCCTTGAGCAGGATCGCCTTCACCCGGTCTTGGTACGCGGTCCGGCCGACGTTCGTGCGCTCGCGGTTGAGCGCGCGCTGGAGCTGCGCCGTCGTGGAGGTGATGTTGTACGAGAAGAGGAACTGCTCCTCGACGGCGACGCGCACACCTTTGACGTAGATGCGCGCGGGCTCGCCCTCGCGGCGCTTCAGGATCGAGCCGAGGTCGGTGCGCTCTAGCTCCTCGTCGCCGGCGAAGCGGAGGAAGTAATCGCGCGCGGCGGCCATGTCGCCGTCCGTCAGGCCGCGGAGGGCAAAGTCCGTGCCGCGGCGCTTCGGCTCGGACGGCGGCGCGACCGCGGCGTGCAGCGTCTTCACGTCGGCGAAGTTGGATTTGGCCGCCTGGCGCAGCGTGATGTCGGCGTGCGGGCTGCGGATGCTCACGTCGATGCCGCGACGGTCGAAGGTGGCCAGCGCGTCCTTCAGGCCCACGCCGAACTTGCCGACCACAAGGTCCGCTTTGCGCCGCTTCTCCAGGCTCTCGTTCTGGGTCAGGTGCTGGTAGCGGAGTCCCCGCCCGAAGTCCGTGACGTGCCAGCCGTCGCGGCGCTTGACGATCTTTGGCTCGGCCGTGCCGCTGAGCGCCTGCTCGTCGAGGGCGTTGGCGATGACCTCGCGCACAGCCTCGGGGACGCCCCAATGGTCGAGGATCTTCTCGACGTTGAGGTCAAACAGTGAGGGCTGCTTCTTGGACTGGCTCACAGCTGGTTAGTCGCGACTATCCGACAAGGTCAAGGCCGCAAAGCACCGTTAGTCGCGACTATCCGACAAAGTCAAGCCCGGAAAGCATGGTTAGTCGCGACTATCCCTGGAATCATGCCGCGGGCCCCGAATGTATTACGCGCGGCAGGCGACGGCGTCGATCTCGACCTTGTACTCCGGCGATGCGAGCCCGGCCACGTAGAGGAAGGTCGAGGCCGGCCGGTGGTCACCCAGCCACGCGGTCAGGATCTCGCGCCGGCGCTGGGCGTCGATGGCGCCGACGACGTACCACGTGAGCTTGACCACGTCACCCACACCCATGCCCGCGGCCTCGAGGTTGCGGCGGATGTTGTCGAGCGCCAGCTCGGCCTGCTCGATCGGGTCCTCGGGCACGCGGCCGTCGGCCCCCTTCCCGACCTGGCCGGCCATGATGAGCCATCGTGATCCACCTGGGACCTCCACATGGTGGCTGTAAGCGCCAAGTGGCGGGTGAATAGACTCCGGGCTGCGCGGCTTGTTCGTCATCCGAAGTTCAGCGCCCAGGCAGTCTCGGGCTCGATAAGAAAGACGACGCGGTCTTCACGTAACGGGTACGGCCGGCCGATGTACTTCTGCGACATCCGGTCGATTATCTTCCACGCCTCATCGCCCTCGATGCGATCGGCGACACGCCCGCGCACCTGCGCCATCGAGTGCAGGTTATTCGCCTCGGTCATCGAGATCGAGACCCGCGGGTCGCGAGCCATGTTGCGGGCCTTGCGCGAACCGGGGCTCGTCAGGACCGAGATCCATTCGCCTTCGACCCCGACCCACACGGGCACGCTGTGCGGGCTGCCGTCGGGGAGGATCGTCGCGATGTGAGCGTGGCTCGGGCCTTCGGCGATGGCCCGGACTTGGTCAGGAATCCTTGTCTGCCTCATACGTCAACAGTACGTTGCCGTTGCCAAACTCACGGCGGGCGAGAAGGCGCAGTGGGATTCGCCTCGTAGCCGAGTCATGCTGCCGCCTCACACTCCACGCAAGGGCCTTCGACAGCGAGGTTCTGCTCAGCGGTCTTGCCCCGCAGCAGAACGACCACCGCGGCCAGGGTCAGCACCAACAATCCCGCGCAGACCATCCACGCCAGGTGGTAGCCGTCCGACAGCGCCACCGTCAAGTCCGCGCCCTGGTTGACCATGTCGAGGGTGCGACCGCCTGCGATGGTCGCCAGCACCGCCAGCCCGAACGCGCCCCCCACCTCGCCCGTGGTGTTCAGGAGGCCCGAGGCGAGTCCAGCGTCCTCCGGCGAGACGTCGGCCATCGCGATCATCGTCAGCGCCGGGAAGGAGAGCCCGCCGCCCAGCCCGAGCAGCGCCATCGGCACGAGCAGGTGCACGAAGTAGTCGGAGTGCGCGGGGCCGGCGGCGATCGCCGCCAGGGCGACCAGCGCGACCGCCTGGCCGGCGACCAGCACCGCCGTCGGGCCAAAACGCGCGATCAGCTGCGCCGAGAAGCGGACCGAGAACAGCGCCATCACGACCGCGACGGGCAGGAACGCGAGCCCGATCGCCATGGGGCCGTAGCCCTGCACGCGCTCGAGGTCGAGCGAGCCCAGGAAGAAGAAGCCGAGGAAGGCGGTGGACATAAAGCCCTGGACGAGGTTGGCGCCGGTGACGCTGCGCGAGCGGAACAGGCGCAGGGGCAGTATGGGTTTGCGGCCGCGCGCCTGGCGGACGACGAACGCGCCCAGCAGGCCGAGGGCGACCGCGCCGAGCACGCCCGTGCGCATCGAGACCAGACCGAAGTCCGAGGTCTGAACGATGGTGTAGACGCCCAGCATCAGGGCCGCGGTGACCATGACCGCGCCCAGCACGTCGGCTCCCTGGCCGATGCCGAGTCCCTTGTCGGCGGCGAGCAGCTTCGCGGATACGAGCGCGGTGGCGACGCCGATCGGCAGGTTGACGAAGAAGATCCAGTGCCAGCTGACGGCCTGGGTGATCAGGCCGCCCGCGATCAGGCCGACCGCCGCGCCGGCCGAGGCGACGAAGCTGAAGATGCCGAACGCCTTGGCGCGCTCGAGCGGCTCGGGGAAGAGGGTGACGATCATGGCCAGGATCACGGCCGAGCTGACGGCCCCGCCGACGCCCTGGACGAAGCGCGCGGCGATCAGCATCGGCTGGGCGAAGGACAGCCCGCACAGGACCGAGGCCGCGGTGAAGATCACGAGGCCGGCGAGGTAGACGCGCTTGCGGCCGGCCAGGTCGCCGACGCGGCCGGCGAGCAGCAGAAGGCCGCCAAACGCGATCAGGTAGGCGTTGACCACCCAGGCCAGGCCGGACTGGGAGAAGCCGAGGTCCTTCTGGATCGAGGGCAGCGCCACGTTGACGATGGTCATGTCGACCACGATCAAGAGGAACCCGGTGCAGAGGACGATCAGGGAGAGCCAGCGTGAGTTCTTCATGGTCACTCAGACGAGAATGCTTGCCGAAATTCATCGCACGGCAACCGATGATTTCCGGGTCGCTATTCCGTCTGAGCTTCGATGGCGACCGAACCGGTCATCGTGGACTGTGCCTGCATGGCCAGGCCCGATCTCGCCGCGATCGACTGGCTCGCGCGCAAGCAGCTGGAGGCGCGGCGCTGCGGCCGCGAGGTGTGCCTGCGGAACGCGAGCCTGCCCCTGCTCGAGCTGATCTGGCTGGCCGGCCTCGACGGCAGCCTACGGGTCGAGGTGAAGCGGAAGTCCGAAGAGAGGGAAGAGGCGGGCGGTGTCGAGGAAGAAGGTGAACTCCCCGATCTTTCCTTCTGACACGTCGAGCACCTGGAGCGCCCAGGGCGTGTGGCCGCCCTCCGGGTCGGGCTTGTACTGGCCGAACGTCGGCATGCCGTTGGCGCTGAAGGTGGGAATGACGCGCGAGCCCTGGCATCCGATCCCTGGACCGAACCACCACGTGAGGATGTCCTCGCGGCCGCTGAGCCACATGTCAAAAGGCGGCATCGACTGGCTGGCGTCCTCGCGGATCAGCGACGTGAGGGCCGTGAGGTCGTAGCGCTCGAAGGCGGAGACGTAGCGCTCGAGCATCGCGCGGTCGGCGTCGCTGAGCGGTCTGGCGCCGGCTTCGGCGTCCGTCTTCGCCAGCGTCGCCCGGGCCCGCTGCAGCGCGCTGTTCACAGAAGCCACCGACGTGTTCAGCAGCTCGGCCACCTCCGAGGCCTGCCAGTCGACGACGTCGCGAAGGATCAGGACCGCGCGTTGACGCGCGGGCAGGTGCTGCAGGGCGCGTACGAAGGCAAGGCGGATCGACTCGTTGGCGACGGCCACTTCGGCCGGGTCGCGCTCGGGGGCGATGAGGTGAAGCGGGATCGGCTCGAGCCAGGTGATCTCGCTCGGGATGTTGAGGTTCGACTCGACCGGCTCGCGCGCGGGGCCGAGGTCCATCGGGGTTGTGCGCTTCTTGCTCTTGAGCATGTCGAGGCAGACGTTGGTGGCGATGCGGTAGAGCCAGGACCGCATCGCGGCGCGGCCTTCGAAGCGGTCGCGGCTGCGCCACGCGCGGACGAAGGCGTCCTGGACCGCGTCCTCGGCGTCGAACGGCGAGCCGAGCATGCGGTAGCAGTAGGCGGTCAGCTCGGAGCGGTAGTTGTCGAGCTCGCCGAACGCGTGGGCACCAGAGATCGTCGCCTGCGCCATTCAGCCGATTTTAGAGAGATGAGCGAATCAGGCCGATTCGCTCACATGGTCGTCGTGGCGGGCGAGCCATTCATTGCCGCACCGGAGGGATTCCTCGACCGTCTGATGGGCGTGCGAGCACGTCCACACGCGCTCGCGGAAGCGGTCGCCTTCCTCGTATGCCTCCGCCTTGTAGACCAGTGGAGGCACGGCGTTCATTCCGGGCGGTCCGGGAAACGCGATCACCCGAGTCCTGTACCCCACCGCCGCAACGTAAGAGCCGCCCGATGGGTTTGTCGTCGTGCATTTGCGGTATTCGACCGAACGGATGCTCTAAGTGATGTGGCTTCCCAGCTCGGCCTCCGGATCCGGGATCAAGAGTCGAAGCGTTCCATCGGCGTGGGTTGCGGCCAGGACGAGGACTTCGGATTGCACGCCGGCTACGCGCCGCGGTGGGAGGTTGAAGACGCACACGACCTGGCGGTGCATCAGGTCCTCGGCCGCGTAGTCGGTCTTCGCCGCCGCGACCGACTCGCGCGTACCGAGCGAGCCGAAGTCGATCTTCAGCCGGAACGAAGGCTTACGTGCTTCGGGCAGGTCTCTTACGTCGACGATCCGTCCCACGCGCATGTCGAGCGCCTGGAAGTCCTCGATGGTCGCCATCTCGCGCGGTGAAGTATCGCTGCAGCGTCGGACCTAGCCAGGCGGCGAGCTCGTCGGGCGTCGCCGACACGATTGGCTCGACCTTGACGATGTAGCGAAGGATCGCCACCCCGACCAGCTGGCTCGCCGCCAGGCCCGCGCGCAGCTGCGGGTCCGGCACCTCAAGCGACTCCGCGACCCGCGCGAGCACCTCGCGGCGCACGAAGTCGCGCAGCAGCGAGGCCGCCTCGTCGCTCGCCACGATCGACCGGACGAGGGCATGCGCCCGCGCCCCGGCCGGCGAGTCCCAGACGTCGATGAAGAACCGCACCAGACGCTCGCCCAGGCCGTCGACCCCGGGCGCGAGAAGCTGGGGGATCGCCTCGGCGGGGTCGAAGGGAAACTCCATCGCCGCCTTGAAGACGCCGTCCTTCGACCCGAAGTAGTGGAGGACGAGCTTCGGGTCGACCCGCGCGGCGCGGGCGATGCCGCGGATCGTCGCCCGCTCGTAGCCGAGCTTGCCGAACTGGGCCCGGGCGGCGGCGAGGATCTTGTCCCGCGTGCCGCCCGGACCGGGCCTTCTACCGGTTCGCGGCATGCGCCGGCACAGCCGCCGTGCTCGGACGCGCCCTGTGCGCCAGCCGGCCGACGGCCAGGAGCACGACGCCGCCCGCGAGCCACGCGACCAGGACGAGCACCGGCTCCCCCACGCCCGCGCCGTCGAAGTAGAGCGCGCCGCGTATGGCGCTGTAGAGCTGGCCGGCAGGCATCCCGGGGGCGAGCCACCGGTAGGCGTCCGGGAGGAGCTGGCTGCCGATCGGGCCGCCGGAGCAGACGAGGTCGAGGAGCACGGCGACCAGCGCCGCGAGGGCCACGCCCGGCCGGCCGAGAAGCGCCGCCGCGCCCGCCACGACCGCTCCGATCGCTGCGGAGGCGAGGGCCACCAGAGCGGTCGCGGCCCAGAAGCCCGAGCCGTAGTCGCCCGCGATCCACGTCGCCAGCCCCATCGCCACTGGGGCGGCGATCACCGCGTAGAGGATGACCACGAGCGCCTGGGTCGCAAAGCCCACGCCGCGCCTCAGGCCCACGAGCACCTGGGCGATGAGCGTCGAGACCACGACCGCGAGGACGACGAAAAACAATATGAGGCCGTGGGGGTCGCCGCTCGCGAAGGGATGCACCGTCTCCACCGTCAGCGCCTGGCCCTGTTTCTGGAAGACGTTGGTGAACGCGGCCGTGATCACGCCCGTGACCGCGTCGCCGGCGGCGGCGGCCACGATCAGGCGCGGGCCGCCCTGGCCGAGGACGAGCGCGCCGTCAACGGACCGCGAGTCGACCGCGGCGCGCGCGTCCGCCTCGGTGTCGTAGGTCGTGAAGGTGAAAACGCCGGGAGCGTTGGTGGCGAACGCGGACGAGATCTGGTCGACGGCCGGCGCGGGTCCGGCCAGGCCGACGGGGATGTCGTGCGGCGACGGGCTCTTGATCGCGGGGGCGATCAACCCGATCAAGGTCACGAGGGCCAGCAGTCCGGCCACCACGGGGGCCACGTACGTCTCAGCCGCCTGTCTGCGTTCCATCTCCCACCTCATCGCTGGAATTCACCATGTGTAGAATTCTACACGCGGGGAATTCTGTGTCAACAGCCCCGGCGCCGGCGTCGCGTTTCGTGGGGAAGACTAGGATCAGTCGATGGCGAGCCCCCCGCCGTCATCGCCACCTGGCCCACCCGCGAAGCGGCCCGACCTCTTCGCCCCCATGCGCACGGTGCGCTTCTGGGTCATCCTGGCGATCCTCTTCCTCGCCAACGTCATCGTCAGCAACCTTGCCTTCTCGGCCGGGCAGCCGCCGACCGTGACGATCTCCTACAACACCTTCCTCGACCAGGTGGACGCGGGCAACGTCGTGACCATCACGAGCACGGGCGACACGATCACCGGCACGACCAAGACGGCGGTGAAGGACTCCAGCGGCACCACGTCGACGAAGTTCCAGACCGAGCGTCCGACGTTCGCCAACGACGACCTCGAGACCGCCCTGCGCCAGCACAACGTCGTCATCAACGCCAAGGACCCCAACCCGCCGCCGCCTCTGTGGGTGACGCTGCTGTCGAGCTTCGGGCCGGCGCTCCTCTTCGTCCTCCTCTTCCTCTGGCTGTCGCGCCGGGCCGCGGGCGCCGGGGCGGGCGGGATCCTGGGCCAGTTCGGCCAGAGCCGGGCGAGGCTCTACAACGCCGAGCGTCCCTCGGTGACCTTCGACGACGTGGCCGGCATCGACGAGGTCAAGGCCGAGCTGCGCGAGGTGGTCGACTTCCTGCGCGAGCCGCAGAAGTACCAGCGCCTCGGCGGGACGGTGCCGAAGGGCGTGCTGCTGGTCGGCGCGCCGGGGACGGGCAAGACGCTGCTGGCGCGCGCGGTGGCGGGCGAGGCGAAGGTTCCGTTCTTCAGCATCGCCGCCTCGGAGTTCATCGAGGCGATCGTAGGTGTGGGAGCGTCGCGGGTGCGCGACCTGTTCGCCAAGGCGCGGGCGGCGGCCCCGGCGATCATCTTCATCGACGAGCTGGACGCCATCGGGCGCAGCCGCTCCGCGGCCCTGCGGGTCGGCGGCAACGACGAGCAGGAGCAGACGCTGAACCAGATCCTGACCGAGATGGACGGCTTCGACTCGCGCGAGGGGGTGATCGTGCTCGCCGCTACCAACCGCGCCGACGTGCTCGACCCCGCGCTCCTCCGGCCCGGGCGCTTCGACCGCCGGGTGGCGGTTCAGCCGCCCGACCGCCGCGGCCGCGCCGCCATCCTGCGCATCCACACCCGCAACGTGCCGCTGGCGCCCGACGTCGACCTCGACCAGATCGCCCAGCAGACCCCGGGCCTGGTCGGCGCCGACCTGCGCAACCTCGTCAACGAGGCGGCGCTGGCCGCAGCACGCGAAGGTGAGGCCGCGGTCACGATGGCGGACTTCGGCGACGCGATCGAGAAGACGCTGCTCGGCAGCGAGCGGAAGATCCTCCTCACCGACCAGGACCGCGAGCGCATCGCCTACCACGAGTCGGGGCACGCGCTGCTGGGCCTGCTGGTGCCGGGCGCGGACCCGGTGAAGAAGGTGACCATCGTGCCCCGCGGCATGGCGCTGGGCGTGACCCTGCAGAGCCCGGTCGACGACCGCTTCAACTACGGCGAGGACTACCTGCGCGCGCGCATGATCGGCGCGCTCGGCGGCCGGGCGGCGGAGAAGATCGTCTACGGGGTCGTGACGACCGGGGCCGAGAACGACCTCCAGCAGGTGACGCGCATCGCCCACGAGATGGTGGTGCGGTGGGGCATGAGCCCGAAAGTCGGGCCGCTGAACTTCGCTGGCGCCGACGGCGACGGGGCGATATATCAGCAGCGGCCGTACGGCGAGGCGACGGCGAGCCTGATCGACGCCGAGATCCGGCGCATCGCCGAGGAGTGCCAGGCCGAGGCGGAGAAGCTTCTCGGCGAGCATCGCGCCCAGCTGGACGCGCTGGCAAAGGCGCTGCTGAAGGACGACTCGCTGGACGAGCAGGAGATCCTCGCCGTGACGGGGATCAAGCCGAAGGAGCAGCCGGCACCCGCGCTCGCGAGATAGCGCGCTTTGCGCAAAGCGCCCACCGGCGTGCGGCTTTGGCAAGTGTTTGCGCAAAACGAACCGAAGCCGCCCCACTGCGCGCGTTTTGCGCAAAACGACGCTGACTAGCTGACCAGTGACAGCACCAGCAGGATCTGGCCGAGGTGGTACGGCACGAGGTTGACCACGCGGCCGTAGCGGATCGGTCTCACGAAGCGATTCCAGGCCAGGATCGCGTCCGAGTAGAAGAACAGCAGCGCGCCGGCAAGCGCCACCCGCGAGCCGGTGCCGCCGGAGCTCGCGACCATGACCACGAACACGGCGACGTACGCGTAGACGGGGGCCACGAGCGCGGGACGCCGGGCGCGCAGGGCGCGGTGGATCGGCGGCAGAAAGACCGCTACCGAGACCAGCGCGATAAGCAGCGCGATCGCCAGCCAGACGATCGCGAGCTCGCGGGCGCGGAAGCCCGCGATGTAGGCGAGGTGCTCGACCAGCGCCGCGACAAGGCCGGCCAGGAACAGATCGCGCGGCAGCATCAGGAAGACGTCGCTGATCAGGCCCAGCGCAAGGGCGACGGCGAAGAACCAGCGCTGGGTCTCGCTTGCCGGGTGGATGACGACCGCGAACCCGATCAGGGCCACCATCACCCCGACCTTGGTCGCGTACTCGAGGCGCCGGCGCGAGGTCGCGACCGCGGCCCAGTCGGCGACCGCGAGCACGATCGCGGCGACGAGCAGGGCGTAGGCCGGCGTGCTCACGACGCCAGGGCGCGCAGCAGGCTGCGCAGCTGCGCGCTCTGCCAGTCCTGGAAGGTCGCAGTAGCGGGCGTCATCGTCTCGCTGATCTCGACCACCGGGATGCCGTTGGCCCTCGCCTTGTCGACCAGGGCCCTGACCTCGGGCGTCGAGTTCTGGGCGTTGAAGACCAGAACCTTGATCTGTCTGGTCGCGACCTGCCTCTCCACCGTCGCCTTGTCGGCGGCGGTCGGTTCGTCGCCCTCGCTGATGGCGTTCAGGTAGGTCGGAGGAGTGATGAGGTCGAGGAGGGTCGAGCCGGCGACGTAGGCGAAGATGCTCTCGGTCGCTCCGACCTTGGTGCCAGCGTACTTTGCCTTGATGGTGCCGACGGCGTCGAAGTAATCCTTCAGCCCGACCGTCTTGTAGATCTCTGCTCCATCCTGCGCGCCGAGGTCGGCGCCGAGACGGTCGACGACCCGGGTGATGTACTCGGCGGAGTACCAGAAGTGCGGGTTGTCGCCTTCCTTCTTGCCGAGCATCTCGCTGATGGTGAGGACCTTGCGCCCGCTGACAGGGTTGGCGGCCACGAGCTTCGACGCCCACGCGTCGTAACCCGCGCCGTTGACGATCACGTACTGCGCCGAGGCGATCGCGCGCGCGTCGCCGGGCGTCGGCTCATAGTCGTGGGGGTCGGTGTTGGGGTTGACGATGATGCTCCTCACCTGCGCCCTGTCGCCGGCCACCTGGGCGGCGATGCTGCCCCAGAAGCTCTCCGCGGCGACGACCTGCACCCTCCCCGACGATGAGGTGCTCGAGGCCGGCTGGCCGAAGATGCTGCATGCGTTCAGCAGGAGCAGCGCGGCGGCCGCGGCGGTGACGCGCGGCGCCCGGGAGGCCAGGTAGGCGGCAAACGCCAGGGCCGTGATGAAGAAGCTGGCGGGATACCCCACATAGAAGGAAAGGACGAGGCCGCCCCACACCACGGCCACGGCGACCAGTGCGGACAGAAGCATCGCGTGCCACGGGCGCGCGGAGAGGTTCTGGGCCACCGCCGCCGGCGTGACCAGGAGGGCGAAGATCAGAAGCGCGCCCACGGCCTGCACCGCCTCGGCGATGCTCACCGCCACGAGGACGAGAAAGAGCGCCGTCAGGGCCCGGGCGGGCACGCCCCTCGTGACCGCGACCTCGGGGTCGAGGCTGAGGAAAAGGAGCGGCCGGGCGACGATCACGACGACCGCGATGGTGGCCAGGGCCGCGGCGACAGTGACCACGACCTGCCGTGGCTGCAGGCTCAGGATGGAGCCGAACAGAACGGTGACGCCGACGTTGCCGGCGGCCGCGCTGCGCGAGGTCGTGTAGAGGCTGAGGAAGAGCACGCCGAGACCCAGCACCCAGGCGAACACGGTGCCGATCGCGATGTCGCGGCCGCGGCCCCGCCCGCCGAGGGTCCCGATCGCCAGGGCCACCGCGACGCAGCTCGCGAACGCGCCCACGAGGACGTTCAGGCCCGCGAGCAGCCCGCCCAGGCTGCCCGTGAACGCTGTATGGCCGATCGCGTCGGCGGTGAACACCTGGTTGCGAAGGACGACGAAGTAACCGACGAGCCCGGCCGCCACGGCGATGAACCCTCCCGCGATGAAGGCGTTGCGCATGAACTCGAGACCGAGCATCTGCGTCAGGCCCATGAGCGCACGGCCCGCGAGGCGCGAACCAGGGCGTAGAGGCCGAAGGCCAGGCTCGTGATCAGAAAGCCGACGGGGTAGTCGCTGAAGTAGGCGAGCGCGAGCCCGAGCCAGGTGACCGCGAGCGCCAGGGCGACGCTCACCGCCAGGCCGAGAAGCGGCCGCGCGGTCAGCTGCAGGGCGGTGGCGCCCGGCGCGACGAGAAGCGCGAACACCAGCAGCGTGCCGACGATCTGGACCGTGACCGCCACGGCCAGCGCCAGCACGAGCAGGAAGCCGGCCGAGAGGGTGCGCACCGGCACGCCGCGCGCCTCGGCGACGTCGGGGTCGACCGAAGCGAAAACCAGCGGCCGGCCGGCCCACGCGAGAACCGCGGCGGACGCGACCACAACCGCCAACGTCAGCGCCACGTCGCGGTCGCCGATGCCGAGGACCGAACCGAAGAGCAAGGCGAACATGCCGTGCGCGCTGCCCACGTAGAGGTGGTAGAAGAGAAGCCCGAGGCCCAGGGAGAAGGCGAGGATCGTGCCCACGGCGGCCGACTCGACGCGGCTGCCGGCCTCGACGTCGCGACCCATCCAGGCGATGGCCAGGGCGGCCGCGACGCAGAAGGCGACCAGGCCCAGGACCGGCGAGAAGCCGAGGAGGACGGCGGCGGCGGCGCCCGGAAAGCCGACCTGGGACAGCATGTGGGCGGCGAAGCTCTGGCCGCGCAGGACGACGAAGTAGCCGGCGCCGCCGGCAAGCAGCGCCACCAGCGTGCCCGCCAGGTAGGCGTTCTGCATGAAGTGGAAATCGAGCAGGCCGCCGAGCATCAGTGGCCGTCGGCGTGGTGGCTGACCGGCTCATACAGCCCGACGACGACGAGGCGACCATCGGTCGTGCGCAGGACCTCGACCGGCGCGCCGTAGAGCCGGGTCAGCGTGTCGGTGCGGATCACCTCCTCGGGATGGCCGCAGAGGACGTGACCGCCCGCGACGTAGACGACGCGGTCGATGAAGGGAAGGATCGGGTTGACGTCGTGGGCGACGAGCAGGACCGTGACGCCCTCGGCCCTGCAGACTCCGCGGATCAGCTCCGAGATCGCTTGCTGGTTGTTCAGGTCGAGGCTGTCGAGCGGCTCGTCGAGAAGCAGCATCCTGGCGCCGCCGACCAGAGCCTGGGCGATGAGGATCCGCTGCTGCTCGCCGCCGGACAGCTCGCCGATGGCGCGCTGCGCGTAGGC
>Ga0209057_1001951_pt1 | contig 16232 bp, 13 predicted proteins | sample GraSoiAngelo_146_FD_185903 | JGI IMG/M metagenome (GOLD analysis project Ga0209057, IMG submission 185903) | Grasslands soil microbial communities from the Angelo Coastal Reserve, California, USA - 14_1009_05_30cm (SPAdes) (version 2) | ecosystem: Environmental > Terrestrial > Soil > Grasslands ... | reverse complement strand
CTGGAGCGGCTGTCACTCACGGAGGTCGTGCGCGAGGCGCGGTCCGCGGCGTCGGCGGGACTCGCCGGTCTCCTGCTCTTCGGCATCAGCGACCGCAAGGACGAGCACGCGATGCTCGCGAGCGAACCGGACCATGTCGTGCCCCGCGCGATCCGCGCGGTGAAGGAGGCCGTACCAGAGCTCGGCGTCGCGACCGACGTCTGCGTTTGCGCGTACACCGCACACGGCCAGTGCGTGCTCTTCGGCGAGCGTGGCGCTGACATCGCGGCGACGCTGGAGCGCCTTGCCGCGATCGCGGAGGTGCACGCCGACGCCGGCGCCGACCTGCTCATCCCGTCAGGCATGCTGGAAGGCGCGGTGCGCGCGATCCGCGAGGCACTCGGTCAACGACGTTCCGATACTCCGATCGCCGCGATGGTGAAGCTCGAGAGCTCGCTCTACGTGACGCACCGGTCCGCGGTGAACGCGATCCCGATCGCGGAGCGTGCGGTGCCGCTGGTCCCAGCCGACGACGCCGCGGCTGCGGTAGCCCGCGCGCGCCGCGATATCGCCGATGGGGCGGACGCGATCATCGTCAAGCCGGGCGCGCCAGGGCTCGACATCGTCGCGCGGCTCGCGGCCTTCGCGGACCGGCCGCTCATTTCGTATTTCACGGCCGACGAGCACGCGCCGTTCGTGGCTACCACCGAGGGACCTCTCGATCCGGCGGCCGCGGAGCGCGAACATCTCGCCGCGGCGCGACGTGCGGGCGCCAGCCTCGTTATCTCATCAGGTGCCTCGAGCGTCGTCGAATCGTGAGCAGGACCGGCCGCTGAGCCTTCCCGCGCGCCTCGGTCTATATGCGATGCTCGCCGGGCTCGTCCTGGCCAGCTTCACCGTGACGGGAGAGCGTCGCGCGCCGCAAAGCGTCACGCCGACCGACGATGGTGCGGCCGAGGCGCGGATCAGGCCTTTGTCGCGTGGCGTGATTCGCGGGCTCCGCGATTTCGACGATCCCGACCCAACTCCGTCGCCTGCCCCGGCCGACACTGCGGCCGTCGTAGCCTCAGGCGGGCCTTCGGCCGAGGCGACTGGAGATCCGGAGCCCGAGGCCATCACCGATCCGACGGTCGAGCCGACCGCCGAGCCCACCCCGCCGCCGCAACGATCGATCGCGCGCCCGGTCGGCGCCATTACGAATCCAACGACGCTCTGGGCGGAGCGGCACATGCTCGAGCTGATCAATGCGTCGCGGGCGCAGGGTGGTCTCGCCCCCCTTGCAACGGACATCGGTGTCGCAGACACGGCACGAGCCCACAGCGCCGCGGAGGCGCAGGCCCGATACGTGTATCACGACGGTCCGGACGGCACCGCGCATTCGCGGGACGTGCCGGCCTGCGCCACCGGCTGGTACGGCGAGAACACGGGAAAGATCTGGAACGACAACGTCGACGCGCTGCATAGCGAATTCATGAATGAGCCCTGGGCTCCCATCAATCACCGCACGAACATCATGGATCCCGCCTTCCGGCGTGTCGGCATCGGCGCGGTGATCGGCGCGGACGCGATGTACATGACGATGGTGTTCTGCCGCTAGCAGAACGACGCTCTCTGGTAGCGTTCGCACTCGATGGAACACCGCAAGGTCACGCTGCCGAACGGGCTGCGGGTCCTCGTCAGCGAGATGCCGGAAACGCGTTCGGTCTCGCTCGCGGTCTACGTCGGGGTCGGCTCGCGCATTGAGACGAAGGATGACGCCGGCACGAGCCACTTTCTCGAACACATGGTCTTCAAGGGCAGTGCCAAGCGCCCGACCGCCGCCGACATCAGTCAGGTGATCGAGAGCAAGGGTGGCGTGGTGAACGCTTCGACCGACAAGGAAGTCACCGTCTTCTGGTCGCGCGTGCCGGCGCGCCACTACCTCGTCGCATTGGACGTCATCGCCGACCTGATCCGCGCACCCATGCTCCGAGCGACCGACGTCGAATCGGAACGCAACGTCATCGTCGAGGAGCTCCGCATGTACCGCGACCAGCCGCAGGATCGCGTGCACACCCTGGTCGACGAGCTCCTCTACCCCCGTCACCCGCTCGGTTGGGAAGTAGCTGGACGCGAGGAGGTTGTGCTGGGTATGACAGCCGAACGCCTCCGTGAGTTCATGCAGCGCGGCTACGCGCCGTCGCGCACGGTCGTCGCGCTCGCAGGTCCCATTCGCGCGGACGAAGCGATCGCCGCGGTCGACGAGGCCCTTGGCGGTCTCGCCCCGCGCGAGGTCGTCCGGTCGAAGGCGGCTCCGCGCGCCGGAAAAGCGCACGCGAAGCTGCTGGGTAAGCGCGCCGAGCAGACGAATCTCTGCGTCGGCTGGCGGTCCGTCCACACCACGCATGCCGACAAGTTCAGCATCGACATGATGAACGCGGTTCTCGGGGAAGGGATGTCGAGCCGGCTGTTCCTCGAGCTCCGCGAGAAGCGCGGCCTCGCATACGACGTTCACAGCTACGACGCGAACTACGCCGATGCGGGGCATCTCGTCATCTACGCGGGCTTCGCGCCGCAAAACGGCGCCGAAGTCCTGAAGGCGATCATGCGAGAGGTCGCCCGACTTCGTGATGAGATCGTGCCCGACATAGAGATCGAACGCGTGCGCGACTTCGCCAAGGGGCGCCTCGAGCTGCGGCTCGAGGACACGCGCGGGGTGTCGGGATGGCTAGCCGGGCAGGAGCTCTTCCTCGGACGTGTTCGGTCGGTCGAAGAGGTCAGTGCGATCATCGACGGCGTCACCCCTGCCGACATTCAACGGGTGGCGCGCGAGTATCTGCGTCCGGAGCTCGCGTACCTCGCCGCGATCGGACCGCGTGCATCGCTCGCCGCGATCTCCCCGCCGGTCGCCGACGATGTCTCAGTAGTGATGGCATCGTGAGTGCCGAGCGCACGCTCGTCGTCCTCAAACCCGATGCGCTCCAGCGAGGCATCGCCTTCGAGCTCCTCTCGCGTTTCGAGAAACGCGGGCTGCGCTTCGCCGCGCTGCGCCTTCTGAAGGTGGACCGCGCGATGGCCGAGAAGCACTACACCGTGCACAAGGGGAAGTTCTTCTACGACGACCTCGTCGGCGTGATCACCGCGTCGCCTGTCGTCGCAGCGGTGCTTGAAGGCCCGAACGCGATCGCGGTAGTCAGAGCAATGGTCGGGTCCACGCGTCCCCATGAGGCCAGCGAGGGCTCGATCCGCGGCGACTACGCGCTCGTTGGACTGCGGAATCTCGTTCACGCGAGCGACGCTCCTGATACGGCGGCATCGGAGATCAAACTCTGGTTTCCGGATGGAGTCGTCGAGTACACCCGCGACATCGATCGCTGGATGACGGAAGACAAAGCTCCCTCCTAGCGTCTTCGCGCGCGAGCGGGTCCTGTCCCGGGCTCGGGGTCGCGCGCTCACCGCACCCTCCCCGCCGTTCGCGTCGCTCGCTCCGCTCACTCCGCGTGGCGGGTCCCCGGGGCACCCGCGGTTCGCGCACAACCCTCTCGCCCGTGCCACCCGCTCGCGGCGTAGAGCTATAACGGTCGCAGAGCTCTAAGGAATTCGTCGGCGAACGACGCGATCGGACGCAGGAATCCATCAGGTTGTATTCCACCGATCAGCAGCGCGATGAAAATCACGGCGCCGATGATTCCGGCGACCGGTCGCGGCTCGAGCGTCCAACGGTCGACTCCGGTGCCGAAGAGCGCGAGCACTGAGCGGAGCTGACCGACGATGAGGAGCAGGGTCGCGAACACGAGCGCGGCCCCGGTCACCGGAGCGAACTGGTAGGCGATGAGCTCCATGAAGAACCGCCCGGGGAATCCGAGGAGCGGCGGCGCGCCGATCATCGCGAAGCCGCCGACGACGAACGCGAGGGCGGCGAGCGGCGCCTTCCGCGCGGTCGGGCGCTCCGGCGCGCTTCGTCGCTCGAGCGTCCCCGCCGCGAGGAGCTGACCCGACGCGGACGCCCCGGTCACGATGACGCTCGCGAGTGCGCCGATGATGCCGGGACCAGAGAGCGTCGCGATCCCGACGAGCGCTGCGCCGAGGTTCGAGATCACTGAGTAGACGACGAGCCGGCGCTGATCCGGCGCGCCGCTCGCGAGGAAGGCGCCGCCGACGGCCGAGGTCAGTCCGATCCCGTGCAGAAGGTCCTGGACCTTCACGACCTGGACGATCGCGGGCAGCAGGCCCGAGAGCGTGAGGATCTCGACGAAGGCGATGAATGTCGTCGGGACGAGCACGCCGAAATACAAGGCCAGCGCAGCCGGCGGTACCTCACCAGCGAGGAGCGCCGCATGCGTGTGGAACGGGATCGCGGCGAGCAGCAGCGCGAAGGCGACGACGAGCACCACCACGAGCAACACGAAGGTGTTCGCCGGCTGGTCGTGGGGGAGACTCGCCGCGAGCGCGAGCGCCGCGATGCCGAGACAGCCCCCCAGCGCGACGAACCCGAAGTGACGGGTCGCGGCTTCGACGGAGCGATTGCGATGCACCTGGAACGTGAATGAACCGACCGGCACGAGAAGGCCGAGCACGAGAAGGCCGAAAATTGCAAGGGGCGCCGTCAGAACGAGTACACCGACCGATGTCGCGCCGACGGCGAGGGCGGTGGGAAAAAAGTTGTACGCGGGCTCATCGAGCCACACATCGAGGACCAGAAGGAAGAGCGTCGCGAGGATCACGCCCGATGCGAGACGGCCGAGGCCGCTCTCACGCAGATCGAGATCGAGGATCGTCCCCGTTGCGTCCGGCGGACTGAGGATGACGAGCGCGAATGCCGCCGCGATCGCGACGAGCGCGAACGGACCGACGATATTCAGACGTTTCCGGAGCACGAAGGCACCGCAGGCCGCTATCGCGAGGACGAGGGGCGCCGCCGCGATGGTCAATTCTCGCGCACCACACGCTCGTTCACGATCAGGAATCCGCCCGCGAGCGCGATGACGACCTCGACCCAGCCAAGCAACAGTGAGAGCCCGAGCTGCGGCACGGTGAGAAGACGCACGAGGAGCTCGACCCCCGTGATCATGAGGATCGCCCCGAGCGATCCGCGGACCGGGGTTTGGGCGGTGACGAGGATCGCCACGCCCGAGGAGATGAGCCAGAAGGCGGCGACCTGCGCGGTGACTCCGCTCGGATCCTCGCCGATGAGTGGAGGAACGATCACGGTCTCGCTCGAGGCGGTACGCAGCGTGGCGAAGCACGCCGCGGTCGCGGCCGCCGCCACGATCGTCGCGAGCCAGAGGCGCCACCCGGGATCTTCGCCGTATGTCCGGTCGCGCGCGGCGACGTAGAGGATGCCGCAGGCAACGAGCGCTCCGCAGCCCTCCACCGCGAGTTGGGTGACCGTGAGCTGCCCCGCCGTCAGGACATTCGCGGCGAGCGACACACCGAGCAGGGCGACCGCCGAGTAGCGCAGTTGCCGCGAACCATTGGCGGCGAGCGTCGCGAGCGCGACGACGCCGAGGGCGATCACCTAACGCGTCGACCAGACGAGCAGGGCGACGATGAGCACGGCGGCGAGCCACACGCCGGCCCGCTGCTCGAACACCGCAAATCCGGCCGACGCGACGGTCACGGCCCGCTCAAGCGCGCGAAACGCCGCGGCGCCGGCGGGCACCGGGTCGGCGGCCCAGACGAATCGCTGGAGCCGCGTAGCGAGGGCGTCCAGGTCGGGCAAAAGCGGTCGCACCATGCGAGCCGCGATGACGAGGATCGTCGCGACGACGACCGTCCCTATCGCAATGACCGGATCGATCGGATCGAGCGGCCGGTGAAGGACCGCCAGCGCGTCGGGGATCGGGAGTGACAGCAGGCTCGCGACGAGCGCGGTGCTGAAAAGTGCCGCGACCGCGGCAGCCATGTCCAGATCGGGCGGAGCTTCACCTTGAGCGAGACGGCGACCGGCGTGCGCGAGCTCGAGGAAGAGGACGACCATGATCACGAGGACCGCCGCAACGGCGGTCGCTGGATCAGCGGCAGCCGCCGCGCCCGTCGCCAGACCGATGACACCGGTCACGGTCCACACGCTTGTCGCCATGATCGCGATGTACGCGCGATGCGGCGGCATCCACACGCTCTCGAGGAGAGCCGCGAACGCCGCGCTCACGAGGATGAAAAGCCCTGAGGCGAGTGCGATCGGCGTGCCGACCGCGAATGCGATCCAGAGGGTCGCCAGCGTCACGTCGTGCCGCGCGACCTCCCACTGCTCGGGCAGGGCAAGCGAGACCGCCGCCGCGTAGAGGACGGTGAGGCCGGCCGCGGCGAGGACGATGTAGCTCCAATGGAGCTCGTCCCATCCCGCTAGGACGGCGGCCGCGAGGATGGTCGTGATCATCCCGCTGCGGGACGCGCGCCCGCGAGCGCGGGCGCGGAGCGCGAAGGCGACGAGCACGAAGCCGAGCGTGACCAGTCGAGGCATGAGCCCAATCAGCGGGAGGCCCAGATTCGACAGGTCGATATTCGTCGCGCCGAGAACGCGGAGCAGCAGAATCGACGCGGCGACGCCCGCCGGCATCGCGAGCAGCCCGCGGAGCGGTTCGCGTTCCGCCGCGGCGAGCGCCTGGGCCGGTTGATAGCGCCATGGCACGAATGGGTACAAGCCCGCGAAGAGCGCGGCGCCCGCGGTCGCGGCAAGCACCGCGCCGGGACTGATGGCCGATGGCGAGATCATGTCGAAGGCCAGCGACGCGCCGCCCTGACGCGCGATGAGCAGGGCGGCGACCACGAAGCCCTGTATACCGACCGCGAAGTACGCCGCGATGCGCATCGCCGAGGGTGCCGGTGCGACGAGGAGCGTCGCGAACGCGGTCACCGCCGCGAGGACCGCGATCGCCACCGCCGCCGCGACCAGGTCGACCGTCACCACGACGGCGATGAAGACGAATCCGATGCCGAGCGCAAGAGAAGGGAGTAAGCGGGGCGAGGCTGCCGAACGCGCGTTGGCGAGTAGCGCGGCGGCGACATACGCGGACCCCGCGGCGATGGCGATCGTGGCGAGGCCATCGAGGCGATAGGAAGCTTGGATGGTCGGTCCCCCGGCGGCCGACCATTCCCATAGCGCGCGACCCGCGGCCAGTGCTGGATCGCTGAACTGATAGAGAAGAAGGGGCGATATGGCGCCTAAAGTGGCGACCAAGAGGGCGCTCGGCACGCGCCATGCCTGGGCGATGCGTCGCGGGGCGACGAGCAGCGCGACCAGCGACAGAGTGATCGCGGCCGCGAACAGCGTGATTTCCGCTCGCACTATCACCCCGAGGTAAGGTAGCCGAGGTGGATCTAAGACTCCTCCCGCAGCAGCAGCTCAAAGTCACGCCCAAGCAGATCGCGGCGAACTACATCCTTCAACTCAGCTCGCTTGAGCTGCAGGACGTCATCAACCAAGAGCTTCAGGAGAATCCCGCGCTCGACCTCGAGGAAGTCCAGGCATGCCCGTTGTGCGGCCAGCCGCTCGCCGGCCGTGTGTGTCTCAACTGCTTCGGTACCGGCAAAGGACCGTACAAAGGGAGCGATGATCTCGAGACCGAGCCGCTCGAAGGTACGAGCTTGATGCAGCGCGACGAAGAAGAGGACGAGCTCGATCCGATCGTCCGCGCGGAAGCTGAACAGACCCTCGCGGAGTATCTCTCCTGGAACACGCGCGTGCTGCTGCCGAAACGGTTGCATCCGGTCGCCGAGTACATCATCGGAAATCTCAACGACTCCGGCTATCTCGAGATGGCGCTCGAGGACGTCGCGAAGACGATGAAGGTCTCGCTCGCCGACGCGACCGAGGTGCTGACGACGATCCAAGGCATCGAGCCATGGGGCATCGGCGCTCGCGACACCCGCGAGTGCCTGCTGATCCAGATCGACCACCTCTCCGAGATCGGCGAGGAGGTCCCTGCACACGCACGTGCGATCGTCGCCGACCACCTTCGCGAGCTTGGGGAGCACAAATTCGGCGACATCGCCCAGGCCCTGCGCATCAGCCGCGAGGATGTCCAACAGAACTGGGATTGGGTGAAGCAAAGCCTCAACCCTTATCCGGCTCACGCCTTCGCTGCAGGCCCCGACGGCACGAGCATCGGCGGCCGGCAGGTCGCACTCAGGCCCGATGTGATCATCTTCAGGAACGAGAAGGGCGACTTCGAGGTCGAGGTCATCGAGTCGCGGCGATTCTCGCTCCGCGTGAACCCGGTCTACCGTCAACTCGTCGGACAGCTTCAGGCCGCGCGGAGCGCCGGCGCCGCCGCACCAGCGATGACCGACGACGAGCGTCAGCACATCCGCCAATACGTCACGCGCGCGAAGTTCTTCATCGACAACATCAACCAGCGGCGGCAGACGATCGGACGCATCACCGATGTGATCGTCGATTGCCAGAAGGATTTCCTCGAGAGGGGTGTCCAGTCGCTCCGCCCGCTCACGCGCGCCGAGGTGGGTGAGCGCATCGGCATGCACGAGTCGACCGTGAGCCGCGCGACCGCCGGGAAGTTCGTGCTTCTGCCGGCCGGTGAGGTGATCCCGTTCTCCACCTTCTTCACGGCATCACTCGGTGTGAAAGATGTCATCAAGAACATCATCGAAGCGGAGGACCACTCGCGCCCGTACTCCGACCAGGAGATCGTCGAAAAGCTCCGAGAAGAACACGGCATCCGGCTCGCGCGAAGAACTGTCGCGAAGTACCGTGAGGAGCTTCAAATCCTTCCAGCCCGGCTGAGAAAGCGCTAGGCCCGCATCAGCGCCGGGGGCGACGGCCTTGCGCGCGCAGCGGGAGTCGCCGTCCGCCGAGTGCGCAGAACCCGCAAGTGCGCATGCGAAGGGACCCGCGAGCACGCGAGGCCGTCGGCCGCGGCGACCGATGCTAGGCCCGAGCCGGCTTCCTCTTCGGGGAATTTGGCTTCGGAGGCGGCGCGCCGAGCGTCTTAGAGATTTCGTCGACGGATGCGGATTCGATGTGGTAGCCGAAGGACGTCCGCCGCACGCCGGGCAGATCCTTGCCGCGCATCGCGTCGCGCAGAGCGTGCTCCCGCCAGCCGATCTTCGTCGCCAGCTCGGCTGTCGTCAGCCAGTCGCGGTCCTTGCTCTTCGTCTTTTCTGACGCGTCAGCCTTCGGCTGGGACTTCGATGCTTTTTGCGGTGGCACAACTCGAACTCTAACCGGTTTGCGCCAGTCGGCAGGCTGGCCTAAAATGACATCGAAGCGCTGCGGCCCCCTCCGTCGGGGCGGGCGCCTTTTTCTTGGCCTTTTCGCTTTGGGGGTCTCGTGGACGCATCGCCTCTTTTGTGGGTCGTGCCCCTGTCTGGAGTTCTCGCCATCGCGGTCGCCGCCTACTTCGCGTACGACGTCCTGCGTTCGCCGACCGGGACGCCCGCGATGCAGAAGGTCGCGGGGGCCATCTACGTCGCAGCGGTCGCCTTCATCCAGCGCCAGTACCGGACCATCGCGTTCCTCGCCCTCGGCGGCATGGTCGTCATCGGTCTCGTCATCTACTTCTTCGAGTCGGCCCCCGGGGTTTCCGCGGGTGAGCTCGCGATCAAGACCTCGATCGCGTTCATAGTTGGCGCGGCGTGCTCGATGGCCTCCGGGATCGTCGGCATGTTCGTCGCGGTGAAGTCCAACTTGAGAACCGCCGCGGCCGCGCAGCACAGCGTCGCCGATGCCCTCCGCATCTCACTGCGCGGCGGTGCGGTCTCCGGGATCCTCGTCGTCGGTCTGTCGCTGATCGGCGTGTTCGTCATGTTCATCGCGTACGGCGGATTCGATCACCCCGAGCAAGCTCCGTTCACGATCGTCGGCTTCGGATTCGGGGCTTCGTTCGTCGCGCTCTTCGCGCAGCTCGGCGGCGGGATCTACACGAAGGCCGCGGACCTCGGCGCCGACTTGGTGGGAAAGGTCGAGGCCGGCATTCCCGAGGACGACCCGCGCAACGCGGCCGTCATCGCGGACCTGGTCGGCGACAATGTCGGCGACTGCGCCGGCCGCGGCGCAGATCTCTTCGAGTCGACCGCCGCCGAGAACATCGGCGCGATGATCCTCGGCGTAACGATCTACCTGGTCACGCATAACGTCGCGTGGATCGTCTTCCCGCTGGTGGTGCGTGGCTTCGGGCTTGTCGCGAGCATGATCGGCATCTTCACGGTACGTGGAAGCGACACCAAGAGCCCGATGTCGTCGCTGAACCTCGGCTACTACATCACCGTCGCGCTCTCGATCGCCGGGATGTATCTCGTCACCAACCAGATGCTGAACCAGGAGGGCGCCGGGTACTGGTTCTTCTACGCCGGAGTCGTCGGGATCCTCACGAGCCTCGCGTTCGTCTACATCACGCAGTACTACACGGCCGGCGACTGGCGGCCGGTGAAGGAGATCGCCGAGGCCGCCAAGACTGGTCCGGCCACGACGATCATCTCGGGCGTCGCGGTCGGCTTCGAGACCACGGCCGCGTCGGCGATCACCATCTCCATCGCCCTCTTCTTGAGCCACTGGTTCGGCGACCAGTGGGGTGCCGCGACCGGCCTCCCGCATGGCGGCATCTACGGCACCGCTGTCGCGACGATGGGCATGCTGATGAGCGCGGCGTTCATCCTTGCCGAGGACACCTTCGGTCCGATCACGGACAACGCCGGCGGGGTCGCGTCGATGGCGCGCGCCTCCGAGGAGACCCGCGAGCGGACCGACCGGCTCGACGCCGTGGGTAACACGACGAAGGCGCTCACCAAGGGCTACGCCGTCGGTTCGGCGGCGCTCGCGGCGTTCCTTCTCTTCTCGGCGTACCTCGACAAGGTCGCGCAGCTGACCGGCAAGCCGTTCAATTCCGTCGACCTCGCGAAGGTCGACGTGTTCCTCGGTGGGTTTCTCGGGGCGATGCTCGTCTACCTCTTCTCATCGCTCGCGATCCGGGCGGTCGGTCGCGCGGGCGCCGCGATCATCCAAGAAGTCCGGATGCAGTTCCGCGAGCACCCCGGGATCATGGCCGGCACCGAGGAACCAAACTACGCGCGCGTCGTCGACATCACCACCGCCTCGGCGCTCCGCAACATGATCGCTCCTGGACTCCTCGCGGTCGGCGCACCGATCGTCGTCGGCGTCCTCCTCAAGGCCGAGGCCGAGGCAGCGCTCTTGATGGTCGGCACGATGTCCGGTGTCATCCTCGCGACCGTCCTCAACAACGGCGGCGGCGCGTGGGACAACGCGAAGAAGTACATCGAGTCCGGGATGCTCAAGGACGAGACGGGCAAGGTCCTTGGCAAGGGCACACCAGCGCACGCCGCGGCAGTCGTCGGCGACACCGTCGGAGATCCTTTCAAAGACACGGCCGGCCCGAGCCTGCACGTGCTCATCAAGCTCCTCGCGACCATCACCCTCGTGCTCGCTCCGCTGTTCGTCTAACCCCTTCGATTTGCGGCCGCGGGTCCTGTCCCGGGGTCGGGGTCGCGCGCTCGCCTACCGGTCCGCTCCCCACCACTTGGATCCGTACGCGACCGACGCGGCCGGTCAACGGCTCGCGCGCAACCCACTCCCCCGTGCCACCCGCGGCCGAATACGGTGCCAGCCGCCCGTGCGGGTAAATACCGAGCGCGATGTCCGCTCGCTAATGTGCTCGCATGGCCGGCTCGATCGACTTCAACAGCGATCTTGGAGAGGGCGCCGGGACGGACGCCGTACTCATGCCTCTGATCAGTAGTGCGAACATCGCGTGTGGTGGGCACGCCGGCAACGAGAACACGATGCGCACCACGATCGAGCTGGCGATACGCAACAAGGTCGCGATCGGCGCGCATCCCGGTTATCCCGACCGCGAACGATTCGGTCGTATTCCGATGGACATGCCGCCGCACGAGCTGATCGACTCGATCCGCCGCCAGGTCGAATCCCTGATCGGGATCGCAGCACGGCTGGGCGTGCGCGTCACGCATGTCAAGGCCCACGGTGCTCTGTACAACCAAGGTGAGCGCGACGCGACGATCGCGCGGAACATCATCTTCGGGGTGCAGGCCGCAACCGGCGGCCACGAGCTCGTCATCGTCGCGCCGCCCGGATCCGCGATGGTCCAGGAGGCGAGTGGTCTGGGAATGAAAGTCGCACGCGAGGGTTTCGTTGACCGCGCCTACGAAGCCGACGGGACGCTGCAATCTCGTTCGATCGCCGGTTCGGTCCTCACCGATCCGGCCGACGCCGTTCGGCAGGCGCTCTCCTTCGTCAAGAACGGCGGAGTGTCCGCGGTCGACGGCAGCTTCCTCGAGCTCGCGGTCGATACCCTCTGCGTGCACGGCGACACGCCCGGCGCGCCAGAGATCGCGCACGCGGTCCGCGACGCTTTCGCCAAAGCCGAAGTGAAGGTCGCGCCGTTCCGGTCCTGAGCGATCCGCGCATAAGCCCGTTCGGCGACGGCGCGCTCCTCGTCGAGCTCGGCGACCGGATCGACGACACGCTCGCGGTCCGCGCTCGCGCGCTCGCCGACGCATGGGACGCCGCGGGTAAGGGGCATGCAATCCCGGCGTACGCGTCGGTGGTCGTGCGCTTCGACCCGCTTCGTCTCGCACCGGCCGCCGCCGAAGCGACGGTCCTGCGGCTCGCGAAAACGCTCGATCGCGTTCCGGTTGAGCCCGGTCCCCAGATCGAGATCCCAACGCACTACGACGGCCCGGATCTCCTCGAGACGGCTGAGCGGTCGAAGCTCTCCGTGGACGACCTGATCGGACTCCATACCGCTCGCGAGTACCGCGCTTTCTTCCTCGGATTCCTGCCCGGCTTCGCGTACTGCGGCGTTCTCGACGCGCGCATCGTCGCGCCACGCCTTCCGCGTCCGCGCGAGCGGGTCCTGGCGGGATCGGTTGCCGTCGCGGACGGACAGACATCGGTGTATCCCTTCGATTCGCCCGGCGGTTGGCGACTGATCGGGCGGACCGACGTTCGTGTATTCGACAGCACGAGAGATCCGCCTGTGCTCATCCGTCCAGGCGATCGCGTTCGATTCGTCGCGCGATGATCCACATCGACGCGGCCGGACTCCGCGCGACGATCCAGGATCGCGGCCGGTTCGATCACCTTCGCGAGGGCGTCCCGCCGTCGGGGCCCGCCGATCCCGCCGCGTTCGCCGCCGCGCAGGCGCTCGTCGGTAATGAGCTCGGCGCCGCCGCGATCGAGATCGTCGGAGGAGCGTTCGCGTTCCGGTGCGATGACGCTCGCGTCATCGCCGTGACCGGGCGCGATGTAGCGCTCCGCGGGCGCGATCTCGTGCCGGGCTGGACCGCCGCGTTCGCTCGCCCAGGAGAGACTTTCACCGTTCTCGGCGGTGAGCGGTCGAGATTCGCCTATCTCGCGGTGTCCGGTGGCATCGCGACCGAAACGATCCTCGGAAGCCGGTCGGCCTACCTACCCGCCGGAATTGGGCACGCGCTGCGCCCCGGCGAGGCTCTTCCGCTGGGCGCCGGACGCCTGGATGCGGATCGGGCCGGCCGTTCCGCGCTCAGCCCCGATTACGACACCGGACAGATACGCGCCATCACGGGTCCGCACGCGCAACGTTTCACGGATGAGGCCGATTCCCTGTTCTTCAGATCCGAATTCCGGGTCGAACCCGCGAGCGACCGCATGGGCACGCGCCTGAGCGGCTCGCGGATCGCCGCGCGTGAAGGCGAGATCCTGACCTGTGGCGTGGTCGCCGGCGCGGTGCAGATCCCGTCCGGAGGCGCGCCGATCATCCTCCTCGCCGAGCATCAAGCGACAGGCGGCTATCCGGTGATCGCGACCGTCATCTCGGCCGATCTCGGCCTCGTCGCTCAGCGACTGCCCGGCGAACGGCTCCGCTTCGCTCGCGTTGATCGCGACCTTGCCGTCGCCGCGCTTCGCGACGAGCGCGCGCGACTTGAGGCCATCGCATGACGCAAAGAGACGAGCTCGAGCGCGGCGTCCATCGCCTCGCGACCGACATTGTGCTCGGGGCTCGAGCGCGCACGCGCCTGCTCGATGGTCTCGCAGGTGAGCACGCCGAACGGGATCGCGACCGTGAGCGAGACAGCGAGCTCGGCCAGGGATCGCGCGATCGCGTGCGCGAGTACATCGAAATGGGAAGTCTCACCTCTTATCAGGCAGCCAAGCGGAACGACGGCGTCGAAACGACCGGCCCGGGCAAGCATCGCGACCGCCGGTGGGAGCTCGAACGAGCCTGCGACCTCGAACTCCTCGATTTTCGCCCCGGCCGCGAGCGCGGCCTCGACGGCGCCCTGGGCAAGGGCGCGCGTGATCTCATCGTTCCAGCGCGCGCGCACGATCGCGACGCGCGCACTGCGGTGGGGATTTTGCACCCGGGCCGCAGTCTTCCCAGCGGTCGACACATGCCGCAATCTAGCCGACGGATGCAGCACGGCTGGGTGAGCAAATGACCGACGAAGTCGATCCGCGCCTCGTCGCGCTTGGCCTCGTGCCGGCTCCGTCGGCAACGCCCGGCACGCCCGACTGGGAGACAGCAGCACCACCGAAGCCCACCGACTGGCAAACAGCGGCACCGCCCAAGCCCACCGACTGGGTGATCCCGACCGCACCCGCACCCACGGTGGCCCCGGCGGCGCCTCCACCTCCTCCGTCCTCGACGCCCTCCGTGAGCATGCCGGTGCGCAAACCGCTGACCGTCGGCGATCTCTTTCCTGGAATGGGCAAGTTCAGCGGCACGCCCTCGGCCGAGGCACCCGCGGCTCCGCCCGCCGCCCCGCCAAGGTTCACGCCGGCCCCGCCGACGTTCACGCCGGCGCCTGAGTCGTTCGCACCCCCAGCGCCTCCGCCTGCTCAGACGGCGCCGCAGGGTCAGCAGTACGCACCGCCCGCGTACACGCCGCCCACCTTCGCACCAGTTGCGCCGCCCGCGCCTGAAGCGCCGCTCCGCGAGGCGCCGCCGCCGCTCCCACCGCTCGCCGCGGCCATGCCGACCGTGACCAAAGCGGTCGAGGCGCCGGCGATCCCGACAAAAAAAGAAAAGGCCGCGAAGCCGAAGAAAGAGCAGGCCGCAAAGGCGGCAAAACCGGCCAAGGCGGCCAAACCGGTCGCTGCCAAACCCGAACGGGTAAAACCCGCGCCGAAGCCGCGGTTCATCCTCCCGCCGAGCGGCGTCCTCCTGCGCGGACCGATCGTCATGGGTTATCCGGAGCAGAAGCTACAGATCACGCTCGAGCAGCTCGGCTTCCGCATCAACTCGAAAGAGCCGATCGATGTGGCGTGGACCAGCGTGCGCGACATCAAGACCCGCCGCGGCCGCGTCGTCGTACGCACAAAGGGCCGGCCGGTCGCGTTCGGCATCCCCGTCGAAGGCGTGGCCGAGCCGACGCTCGCCGGACCTCTGGCGCGGGTCGTGAAAGAGGCGAGTGGCGGCAACCTCGATCTCGCGGGTAGCTCCTTCCTCGAGCTGCAGAATGCGACGGACTCGCTGCGTGACCATTTTCATGACGAAGATGACCCGCTCGTCCCAACGGTCGTCGGTCTCGTGTTCACGCTCGCCGGTCTGACGTTCACGGCGCTCATGCCTGACGCGCTCGCGATCGCCACGCGCACACCGGTGGCTTCGGGCGCGTACCTCCTCGACTATCCGCTCGCGGGATTCGACCCTCGCATACTCGCCGCCGCGTTCGGCCTCGCCGCGATGCTCGCCGCGGGCATCGTGCGCGTCGCGATGGGGAAGGCCGCGACGGCCTGGGCGCGCGGCACCCTCCGCGGCTGGCATGAAGGCGCGCGCCGGCCGGTGGCTCTTCTGCGCCGCGGGCTTGCCGCGATCGTCCTGAATCCATCGATCGCCGCGGCGCTCCTGCTCGCGGCCATCGTCACGATGCTGCCGAGCGCACGCGCGCAGACCATCATCGACGAGAGTGGGTTCCACATCATGCGGGCGCTGCCGTTCTTCGACGACAACCGCGCGTGGACGTCGGTCAAGGACATGACGACCGTTCCCGCACCCACCCTGCAGCACTTCGAAGGAGTCGCCGTCGTCTTCACCTTCACGGACGGCGCGCAGATCACGACGCTCGACGCACACCTGCGCGGTGGGACCGACAAGCAGCTTCTAACGAGCGCTACGGAGTGGCAGCGCCAGGCGCAATAGGTGGTCCCGGAGGCTTAGCTCTCTCCTTCGATGACGGTGAGCAGGTGGCCGAGCTTGTTCCGTTTGGTGGTGAGGTATCCACGATTGGTCGCCCGCGGTGGGACCTCGATCGGGATGCGCTCCACGACCTCGAGACCGTAGAGCGGCACGAGCTTCTGC
>Ga0209057_1001948_pt1 | contig 16236 bp, 14 predicted proteins | sample GraSoiAngelo_146_FD_185903 | JGI IMG/M metagenome (GOLD analysis project Ga0209057, IMG submission 185903) | Grasslands soil microbial communities from the Angelo Coastal Reserve, California, USA - 14_1009_05_30cm (SPAdes) (version 2) | ecosystem: Environmental > Terrestrial > Soil > Grasslands ... | reverse complement strand
CCGACAGGATGCCGCCGAGGATCTCGATGGCGAGCGAGAGCCCGTAGCCCTTGTGCGCGCCGGCCGTCAGCAGCGAGCCCGGGGGGTCGCCGTAGAACTCCCTGGGATCCGTCGACGGCTCGCCGCGCGCGTTCAGCATGATCCCCGGCGGCACCTTCTCGCCGCGGTTGAACTTCACGCGCAGCTTGCCCTCGGCCCACACGCTGGAGGCGAAGTCGTGCGACATCGCGACGGCGCCGCCGGGACCGGGAATGGCAATGGCGTGGGGGTTCGTGCCGAGCCGCTTGCCGCTGCCGCCCCACGGCGCCACGTTGAGGCCGCTCTTGGCGTTGGCCCAGAGCATCCCGACCAGGCCCGCGGCCGCCATCGCCTCGGCGTAGTCGGCGAGCCGGCCCACGTGGCTCGTGCGGCGCAGCGCCACCGCCGCCAGTCCGTGCACACGGCCGCGCTCGATGGCCAGCGTGGTCCCGCGCCGCGCGACGACCTGACCGAAGCCGTGGTCGCCGTCGAGCACCGCGATCGTCGGTGTGTCGACGGCGAACTGGATCTTGGGGGCCGGGTTCAGGTGCCCGCTCTTCAGGGCCGCGCAGTACTGCGGCACGCGGATGACGCCGTGGGAGTCGTGGCCGCGCAGGTTAGCGCGCACGAGCAGTGTCGCGATCCACTCCGCGTCGTCGCGCGGCACGTCGCGCGCGGCGAAGATGTCGGCGGCGAGTCGCTCGAGGTCGGCGGCGGGAATGGTCGGCATCGGCCGTTACACTACTCGACGCGCTGCCGGAAGAAAAGGTCCGGCGGGGTGCCGACGACCGCATCGGCCGGCCGGCCATCGCGTGTAGACTAGGCGGCCGTGATCACTCCCGACGGCCCACTGGCCGGCGTCACCGTGCTCGACTTCACCCGCGTGCTGGCGGGCCCGTACTGCACGCGCCTGCTCGCCGACCTCGGCGCCGACGTCCTCAAGATCGAGCGGCGCGAGGGCGACGACACCCGCCGCGGCTACGTCCAGCTCGAGCCCGGGCGCGAGGACCAGGCGACGTACTTCGTGCGCATCAACGTCGGCAAGCGCAGCGTCGCGCTGGATCTCACCAAGCCCGAGGCGCGTCCCGTCGTCCTCGATCTCGCTCGCCGGAGCGACGTCGTCGTCGAGAACTTCGTGCCCGGGGTGGTGGCCCGCCTGGGCTGCGACCACGCCACGCTGTCGGCGGTGAAGCCGGACCTCGTCTACTGCTCGATCTCGGGCTTCGGGCAGACGGGGCCGTGGCGGGCGCTGCAGGCCTTCGCGCACATCATCAGCGCGGTGTCCGGGCTCATGCACCTCGAGCGCAACGCCGACGCCGAGCCGCGGGTGAGCTATCTGCAGGCGGCCGACGTGCTCGCCGGCACGCACGCCTTCGGTGCCATCTGCGCCGCCCTCCTGCGCCGCGGACGCACCGGTCGCGGCGCGCACCTCGACGTCTCGATGCTGGAATGCCTCGTCGCCGCCGAGGACATCACGTACGGCGCGATGCTCAACGGGGGTGCCGAATACCCCGGGCCGCGCGCCGGCATGCTGATCCACCAGATCGAGGGCCAGTGGTTCACCGTGCAGAGCGTGGGCGCGCCCGATCTCTGGGCGCGGCTGCTGGCCGCCATGAAGCGTCCCGACCTCGCCCAGGATCCACGCTTCGCCACCCCGCTCGCGCGGCGCCAGCACTGGGCCGAGCTGCGGCCGTTCATCGTCGCGTGGATCGACGCGTTTCCGTCCGCGAAGGCGGCGCTGGAGGCGTGCGCGGCGGCGCGGATCCCGGCGGCGCCGGTGCTGACGCCGGCCGAGGTCGTCGCGCATCCGCATCTCGCCGAGCGCGAGTTCTTTCCCGCCGTCCCGCATCCCGCGCGCGAGGGTGTGCGCGTGACCGGCGTGCCATTCATGGTGGACGGGCGCCGTCCGATGCCCACCGGGCCCGCGCCGTACCGTCCCGGTGAGCACACGCGCGAGGTGCTGAGCGACCTGCTCGGCTACGACGCGCAGAAGATCGAAGCGCTGCGGAAAGCGGGCGCGATAGACCTCGTCTAGCCCAACGCGGCTTCGGCGGCGGCCTCGCCGGAGCGTACGCAGTCGGCGATGCCGACGCCACGATAGGCGGCGCCGGCGAGGTGCAGCCCCGGCAGCGCGGCGGCGCGGCGCTCGATCGTCTCGACGCGCGCCAGATGACCGACGCGGTACTGTGGCATCGACGCCGCCCAGCGCGACGCGCGCACCAGCACCGGCTCGGCGCTGACGCCGAGCGCCTCCCCCAGCTCGCGGCGGGCGCGCGCGACGAGGCTCGCGTCGTCCTCGCGCAGGACGGCGGCGTTCAGCGCGCCGCCCATGAAGCAGCGGACCAGCACGTGGTTCGCCGGCGCGCGCCCCGGGTACTTCACGCTCGAGAACGTGCCGGCCAGGAGCGCCTTGCCCTCGCTGCGCGGGACCACGAAGCCGAATCCGTCGAGCGGATGGGGCACGTCGGCACGCCGAAAGCCGAGCGAGATCGTCGCCGCCCCCGCGTACTCGATCTCACCGAGCAGCGTGGCCAGCGCGGGGTCGACGTAACGCAGCAGCCGCGCGGAGACGTGCGCCTCGGCGGCGAGGATCACGCGATCGGCGTCGAAGCGGACGCCGTCGGCGCTCGCCACCCGCCAGCGGGCGCCCTCGCGCTCGACGGCGGCCACGCGCTGGCCGAGCACGACCGCGCTGTCCGGCAGCCGGTCGGCGAGCGTGGTGACGAGCGTCTCCATGCCGTCGGCGAACGTGACGAAGAGGCTGAAGCGCGCGCCGCTCGTCCCGGGTTCTCGCGCCTGCGCGAGCCCGCGACGCAGGCCGAGGATCACCGAGCGGTGGCGGCGCTCGACCTCGACGAAGCGCGGCAGCGTCGCCGCCACGCTGAGCTCCTCGGGATCGGCGGTATAGATGCCCGCGACCAGCGGCTGAGCGACGCGCTCGAGCGCCTCGGCGCCGAGCCGGCGGCGCACGAAGGCGCCGAGGCTCTCGTCGTCGCCGCCGGTCAGCGCGCCGCCGCCGCGCGGCAAAACCAGGTCGAGCACCATGCGCGCCTTGCCGCGCCAGGAGAAGAGTGACGACGTCGCGAACGGCGCCAGCCGCGTCGGTGCGAGCAGCTGAAAGCCGTCGGGCAGCGGATGCAGCCGTCCGCGGAACCAGACGAAGACCCTGCGGAAACGGTCGTCGGTGCGCACCAGCTGCGACTCGATGCCGAGCCGGCGACAGAGCGCGAGCGCCCAGGGCTTTTCGGAAAGGAACGAGTCGGGCCCGCCCTCGAGCAGGAAGCCGTCGGCGCGCTCGGTGACGATGGTGCCGCCGAGGCGGCGGCGCGCCTCGACGACGCGCAGGTCGAGGTCCACGCCGCGCTCGCGCGCCAGCTCGACCGCGCGGTGGGCCGCGGCGAGCGCGGTCACGCCGCCGCCGACCACGACCAGTTTCACGCGGCCTCTCGCACCAATTCGGCGAGCATCTCGACGAACTCGGGGTGATCGTTCACGGCCGCCGCGCGATGGTATGCGAGGCCGTGCTGCGCGGCGATCGCGCGGGCCTCGGTGTCGAGGTCGTAGAGCACCTCGACGTGGTCGGCGACGAAGCCGATCGGCGACAGGACCACCCGGCGCTCGCCGGCCTTCGCGAGGTCGCGGATGGTCTCGACGACGTCGGGCTCGAGCCAGGGATCGCGCGGGCTGCCGCTGCGGCTCTGATAGGCGAGCGACCAGCGCGGGTGGCCAAGACGGCGCGCGACGGCGGCGGCGGCCGCCGTGAAATCCGCCACGTAGGGCGAGGTCTCCGCCATCGCGCGCGGAATCGAATGGGCGGTGAAGACGAGCGGCGTGCGATGGCGCTCGCCCTCCGGCACCTCCGCGAAGGCGGTGCGCACGCGGTCGGCGACGGCGGCGACGAAGCGCTCATGTTCGAACCAGGGCGGCGCGTACACGATCTCGGGCGCCGCGGCCACGCCGGCGCGGGCGGCGGCCACGTCGGCCATGTAGCGCTCCCACGACGCCTCGCAGCGGAACGCGGAGAGAATCAGGCCGAGCGCGCGGCGTCGGCCGTCGCGCGCCATCCGCTCCAGCGTCTCGGACAGGTGCGGATGCCAGTGGCGCATCCCCACGTAGACCGGCAGCGGGCCATCCGCCCGCGCGAGCGCGGCCCGCAGCCCCGCTGCCTGCGCCTCCGTCAGCGCGTGGAGCGGCGAGCGCCCGCCCGGCATGGCCTCGTAATGCCGTGCCACCTCCTCGAGCCGCTCGCGCGGAATGTCGCGGCCGCGCGTGACGTTGTCGAGGAACGGCCGGATCTCCGCCGGTCCCGTCGGCCCGCCGAAGGCGATCAGCAGCACCGAGTCGAGCCCACCTGTTCTGCCGAAGGTAGGGCTCACCGCGCGGAGAGCGCGTGGACCATGTCCACGAGCGCCTTCACGTGCTCGACCGGCGTCGACTCGAGCACGCCGTGGCCGAGGTTGAAGATGTGGCCGGGCCGGCCGGCGGCGCGCCGCAAGATGCTCCGCACCGCGGGCTCGAACGTGGCGGGGGGCGACAGCAGGGCGACGGGGTCGAGGTTGCCCTGCACGCCGACGTCCTCGCCGACGGCGCGCCAGCCCGCGTCGAGGTCCACGCGCCAGTCGAGACCGATCACGTCGCCGCCCGCCTCGCGCAGGAGCGGCAGCAGCCCCGCGGTGCCGGTACCGAAGTGGATGACCGGCGTGCCGGGCGTGAGCGCCGCGATCACCGCGCGCGTGTGCGGCAGCACGAACGCGCGGTAGTCGTCGGGCGCGAGGGCACCGACCCATGAGTCGAAGAGCTGCACGACGGCGGCGCCGGCGGCGATCTGGCCGTTCAGGTACGCGGCGGTGGCGTCGGCGAGCAGCGTCATCAGGCGATGCCACGCGTTCGGCGTCTCGCGCATGAGGCGCTTGGTGGCGAGATAGTCGCGGGAGGCGCCGCCCTCGACGACGTACGACGCGACGGTGAACGGCGCGCCCGCGAAGCCGATGAGCGGTACGTGCGGGGGCAGCGCGCGCTTCACCAGCCGCACGGTTTCGAACACGAAGCCGACCGCGCTCGCGATGTCCACCGGGGCCAGGCGGGCGACGTCGGCCTCGCTGCGCACGGGACGGTGGATCACCGGCCCCTCGCCCTTGGCGAACTCGAGCCCCACGCCGAGCGGCTCGACGATCAACAAAATATCGGCGAAAAGGATCGCCGCGTCGACGCCGAGCCGCTCGACCGGCTGCAGCGTGACCTCGGCCGCCGTCTGCGGCGTCTTGGCGAGCTCGAGGAACGCGTGACGCGCGCGCAGCGTGCGGTACTCCGGCAGGTAGCGTCCGGCCTGGCGCATGAGCCACACCGGGGTGAAGGGCGTCGGCCGGCGGCGCGCGGCGAGCAGCAGCGGCGGGTCGGGCACGAGCCGAGCATCGCAGGCGCCCGGGCTGGAATCAACCCGCGGCGGGGTTTATGATCCCCTCCGCCATGGCATACCTATCCGGCAAGCAAGCATTTCTGGAAATTCTCAAGACCGAAGGCGTCTCCGTCATGTTCGGCAACCCGGGCACCACCGAGCTGCCGCTCATGGACGGGCTCGCGCGCGAGCCCGGCATCCGGTACGTGCTCGCGCTGCAGGAGGCGGTGGCCATCTCGATGGCCGACGCCTACGCGCAGGCGCACGGCGGGCTGGCCGCGGTGAACGTGCACGTCTCCCCCGGGCTCGGCAACGCGATGGGCATGCTGTACGACGCCTACAAGGCCCACTCGCCGCTGCTGCTCACGGCGGGCCAGCACGACCAGTCCTTCACGGTCACGGAGCCGATCCTCTGGTCCGATCTGCCGCCGGTGGCCACGCCCTTCGTGAAGTGGGCGACGGAGGCGCGCCGGCTCGAGGACCTGCCGCGCATCGTGCGCCGCGCGGTGAAGACGGCGCTGGCCCAGCCGACCGGCCCCGTCTTCCTCTCGCTGCCCGTCGACGTGCTCAACGCCGAGCGCGACAACCTCGATCTCCTCGGGCCGACGCGTGTCGCCCCGCGGCTGCGCGGCGACAGCGCGGCCATCGACGCGGCGGCGAAGCTCCTGGTCGCCGCCGACACGCCGCTCATCGTCGCCGGCGATGCCGTCGCGCACAGTGATGCCCTCGCGGAACTGGTCGAGCTCGCCGAGCTGATCGGCGCGCCCGTGATGCTGGAGGGCGTGTCGTCGACGTGCAGCTTCCCGTTCACGCATCCGCTCTACGCCGGCTCGATGCCGCGGCTGGGGCCGGGCATCAAGGGTCTGCTGATGCGCCACGACCTGCTCTTCTCCGTGGGCGGGGATCTCTTCACGCTCTCGCTGCCCTCCGACGTGGATCCGATGCCCCCGGGCCTCGACGTGGTCCACCTGGACGTGGACCCGTGGGAGCTCGGCAAGAACTATCCGGCCGCCGTCGCGATCCAGGGCGACCCGAAGGCGTCGCTGCCGGAGCTCACCGAGGCGGTCCGGCGGTACGCGGGCAAGGCCGGCCACAAGGACGCCGGCCAGCGGCGCGAGGCCCTGGCCGGCAAGCACGCGCGCGAGCGCGACGATCTCGCGCGCCGCGCGGGCGACGAGGCCAAGAAGTCGCCGATGGGGCCGCTCGCCCTCGTGCACGCCGTCTCGCAGGTGGTGCCCGACGACGTCGTCGTGGTCGACGAGGCGATCTCCTCGTCGGCCGGCATCCGCAACTTCTTCCGGTGCGCCGACGCGAAGTCGTTCTTCAGCCTGCGCGGCGGCGGCATCGGCTGGGGCCTGCCGGCGGCGCTCGGCGTGAAGCTCGCGTTGCCGAAGCGGCCGGTGGTCGCCCTCGTCGGCGACGGCAGCGCCATGTACACGGCGCAGGCGCTGTGGACGGCGGCGCACGAGTCGCTGGCCGTCGTCTACGTGATCTTCAACAACGCGTCGTACCGGATCCTCAAGGAGCGCACGAAGGCGCTCAAGGGCTTCTCGGCCGAGGACGACAAGTACGTGGCCATGGACCTCGTCGATCCGGTGATCGACTACGTCGGCCTCGCCCGGTCGCTCGGTGTCGCCGGCGAGCGCGTGGAGAAGGCCGCCGACGTGGGCCCGGCCGTGGGCCGGGCGCTGGCCAGCGGCGCCCCTGCGCTGATCGACGTGCGCATCGACCCCTCGTTCACCTAGGAGCCGTCCATGGCGATGAGCTTCGGCATCCACATCGGCCACATGGGCGGGCCGCTCGAGGAGATGCGCCGGCTGTGGAAGTTCGCCGACAGCGCCGGCTTCGACTGGTTCTCCGTCTCCGACCACTTCCAGGAGTCGCCGCCGCGCGGCGGCGAGATCGATTGCTTCGAGGCGATCACCACGCTCACCGCCGCCGCGGTGGAGACGAAGCGCGTGCGGCTGGGCGCCCTCGTCTACTGCGTCGCCTACCGGAATCCGGGGCTCCACGCCAAATCGCTCACGACGATCGACCACCTCTCCCATGGCCGCGTGGACTGCGGTCTCGGCGCCGGCTGGCACGAGGCCGAGGCGAAGGCGTACGGCTACGCGTGGCCGCGCATCGGCGTGCGCGAGGACATGCTGGAGGAGTACGCGCAGGTGATGCGCATGCTCTTCGACACCGAGTCGCGCCGCTCGCACTTCGCGGGCACGCACTTCCGCCTGGAGAACGCGCCCAACAATCCCAAGCCCCTGCAGCCGCGCGTGCCCATCTGGATCGGCGGCCGTGGCGAGAAGCGCACCCTGCGCGCGGCTGCGAAGTTCGCCGACGGCTGGAACGCGCCCTACATCGGGCCCGAGGAGTGGACCCACAAGGGCCGGGTCCTCGACCAGTGGTGCGAGACGGAGAAGCGCGATCCCCGGTCCATTCTCCGCACCGTGAACCTCGGCTTCTACCTCGGCGCCGACGCCAAGGGCGCCGCGCGCGGCGAGCAGGTGTTTCAGTCGCACTTCGGCAAGGACCCGCGCGACGGCTTCCTGCGCGGCACGCCGAAGGAGACGCTGGCGATGCTGACGCGGTTCCGCGACGCGGGCTGCGCGCGCGTCAACATCGCCTTCCGTGAGGGACCGTACGACTGGGACGCGCTGCACGCATTTGCGGAGACCGTGTTCCCGGTTTTTGGCGTCCGGGGGCAGAGTTAGCGCGCACCGCGCCTGAATATCGAGCGCTCGACAGGCGTCAGACCTTTCGAGGACAATAAGCGCATGAGAACCGCGCTGACCGCCGTCGCCCTCGCCCTCGTCGTGACCACCCCACCCCTCGCCTACGCCGCCGGCCGCGAAGCGCGCAACGACAAGCCGTACGCGTGCAATCCCCGGGCGGAGTGCCTGGCTCGCGCGGCCGGCCTCGACGGGCCCGCCGCGGCGGCAGCCAAGAGAGACTGCGGCCGGATGCCGAAGTCCGGCACGTGCTTCTCGCCGGACGATACGCAGGCCGACCGCGGCGGCCGCACCGACGTCGACCGCGCCGGCACCGTCGAGCGCAAGCGCCGCTAGACTCCCGCTCTTCGCGGGCCGGGCACCCCTGCGCTTGCGGCGCCCCCGTCCCGCGGTATACCGTCGAGGCCTATTTCGCGACCCGCGAGAGGGCCAGCTCATGACGAAGGAAGACAGCGCGCTGATCCGCGGACTCGAGGGTGTCGTCGCCGCCGAGACCCGCCTGTGCGACCTCGATGGCAAGAACGGTCGCCTCGCCTACGTCGGCTACGACATCGACGAGCTGGCGCGCAAGGCGACGTTCGAGGAGGTCACGTACCTGCTCCTCCACGGCGAGCTGCCCAGGGCGGCGCAGCTCGACGGCCTCACGGTGGCGCTCACGGCCGCGCGGGAGATTCCGCGCGAGCTGATTGCCGCGTTCGGGCTCATGCCGAAGGCCACCGATCCGATGCGCGTGCTGCAAGCGGCCGTCGCGATCCTCGGCATGTCGGATCCCGACGCCACCGACAACTCGCACGCCGCAAACGTCCGCAAGGCGATCCGCCTCACGAGCCAGATCGCCACCGCCATCTGCGCGCACCACCGCGTCCGCAGTGGACAAGAGCCGGTGGCGCCGGCGGCCGGGCTCGGCCACGCCGCGAACTTCCTCTATATGTTGACCGGCCAGCGCCCCGGCACCGCCGCCGTCAAGGCGTTCGACGCGAGCCTCACGCTCTACGCCGAGCACGAGCTGAACGCGTCCACGTTCACCACGCGCACGATTGTCTCCACGCAGTCGGACATGCACTCGGCCGTGGCCGGCGGCGTCGGCGCCCTGAAGGGGCCGCTGCACGGCGGGGCGGGCGAGGCGGTCATGCGCACGCTGATGGAAATCGGTGAGGTCGCCAACGTCGAGGCCTTCACCGACAAGGCGCTCGCCGAGAAGCGGCGCCTCATGGGCTTCGGCCACCGCGTGTACAAGGCCGGCGATCCGCGCGCGGCGATCCTGCGCGGCATGGCGGAGCAGGCGTGCCGCGAGTCGGGCCAGTTCAAGTGGTATCAAATCGCCGTGAAGCTGCACGAGCGCATCGGTGGTGCCAAAGGTCTCATTCCCAACGTCGACTTCTATTCCGCTCCGCTCTTCTATTCCCTCGGCATCCCGGTCGATCTCTTCACGCCGGTCATCGCGGCCGGCCGCATCGCGGGCTGGAGCGCGAACATCGTCGAGCAGCACGACGACAACCGCCTGATCCGTCCGCGCGCGGAATACGTGGGACCGGGCCGCCGGGCGTTCGTGGACATCACAAAGCGTTGATGCGTCAGAGCCTGACTCACAAGCTGATCGAGGCCCACCTCGTCAGCGGCAAGGCCGTGACGGGAGAGGAGATCGGCGTCCGCGCGGACCAGATCCTCCTCACGGACACCAACGGGATCCAGTCGTGGCTGCAGTTCGAGGCGATGGGCTTCCCACGCGTCGTGCCGCCGCGCGTGGTCACCTACATCGACCACCAGGTCTTCCAGGTCGACTCGCGCAATTCCGACGACCACCGTTACATGCAGACGGCCTCGCGCAAGTACGGCGCGGTGTTCAGCAAGCCGGGCAACGGCATCTGCCACCAGGTCCACATGGAGACGTACTCGATCCCGGGCGAGATGCTGCTCGGCAGCGACAGTCACACGCCCCTCTGCGGCGCGGCCGGGATGCTCGCCATCGGCGCCGGCGGTCTCGACGTGGCGGTGGCGATGGGCGGCGGGCCCTACTTCCTGACGATGCCCGCCGTGGTGCGCGTGTGGCTCACGGGAGGGCTTTCGCCCTGGGTGACCGCCAAGGACGTGATTCTCGAGCTCCTGCGTCGCTACTCCGTCCGCGGCGGCAGCGGCAAGATCTTCGAGTACGCGGGCCCGGGCGCCAAGGGCCTGCTGGCCGCCCAACGCATGACCATCGCCAACATGGGCGCCGAGCTGGGCCTGACGACGAGCGTCTTCCCGAGCGACGAGGTGACGCGCTCGTTCCTCACGCGCCTCGGCCGCGGCGAGGCGTGGCGCGCGGTGCAGGCCGACGACGACGCGGAATACGACGCGCAGATCGAGCTCGACCTCTCGACGGTCACGCCGCTCGTCGCGCTGCCCGGCTCGCCCGATCGGGTCGTTCCGGTCGAGGAGGTCGCCGGCACCGCCATCGAGCAGGTGACGGTCGGATCGTGCACGAACGGGTCGTGGCACGACATGGCGTCGGTGACGAACGTGGTCCGCGGGCGTCGCGTCCATCCGTCGCTGTCGTTCGTGCTCTTTCCCGGCAGCCACCGGATCCTCGAGACCATGGCGCGCGAGGGCCTGCTCGCCGACCTGCTCGCGGCCGGCGTCCTCGTCTCCGAGCCGAGCTGTGGCTCGTGCGCGGGTCTCGGCCACGTGCCGGCGGCGGGCACCAGGAGCCTGCGGGCGTTCAACCGGAATTTCTCCGGGCGCAGCGGCGTCAAGGACGACGCGGTCTATCTCTGCTCGTCGCTGGTCGCGGCCGCCTCGGCGGTGACGGGCGTCATCACCGATCCGCGCACGCTCGGCGCGGAGGCGCCGGTGCGGCTGCCCGAGCGCTTCGCCGCCTCCGACGTCGGCTTCGTGCCGCCCGACGGCCAGGGCGAGGTCGTGCGCGGCCCCAACATCAAGCCGGTGCCCCTCGGCGAGCCGATCGCCGAGCGGCTCGAGGCGCCCGTGCTGCTCAAGCTCGGCGATAAGGTGTCGACCGACGACATCTCGCCGGCCGGCGCGGCGGCGCTGATGTTCCGCTCGAACGTTCCCGCCATCGCGGACTTCTGCTTCAAGTACGTCGATCCCGAGTTCGTGGCGCGCGCCAAGGCGGCCGGGCAGGGCATCATCGTCGGCGGCGAGCTGTACGGTCAGGGCTCCTCACGCGAGGTGGCGGCGATCGCGCCCATGTACCTCGGCGTGCGCGCGGTCATCGTGAAGTCGTTCGCGCGGATCCATCGCGCGAATCTCGTCAACTGGGGCGTCGTCCCGCTGACCTTCGACGATGCGGCCGCCCACGACGGCATCGAGCGCGACGACCGGCTGCGCGCGGACGATCTGCGCGCATCGCTGGCCGCCGGCACACGCGTCCGCGTGGTGAACGAGCGGACGGGCGTCGCGTTCACGGCGTCGTGTGTGCTCACGCCGCGCGAGCGCGAGATCCTCCTCGCCGGCGGCCTGCTCGCCCACACGAGGAGCCACGCGTGAGCCAGCGAAAGATCCGGGCCGTCTACATGCGCGGCGGCACCAGCCGCTGCCTCGTGTTCCACGACGCGGACCTGCCGCAACCGGGGCCGGCGCGCGATCGGATCTTGATGGCCGCCCTCGGCAGCCCCGATCCCTTCGGTCGCCAGCTCGACGGCCTCGGCGGTGGCATCTCATCGCTCTCGAAGGCGTGCATCGTCGGCACGCCGTCCCACCCCGATGCCCAGGTCGACTACACCTTCGCCCAGGTGGACGTGCGATCACCCGTCGTGGAGTACCACGGCAATTGCGGCAACTGCTCGTCGGCCATCGGCCCCTTCGCCATCGACGAGCGGCTCGTCCCCGCCCGGGACGGCGAGACGGTCGTCCGCGTTCACAACACGAACACGAAGAAGGTGATCGTCGCCCACGTGCCCACGCACGACGGCGAGGCGGTCGTCGAGGGCGACTTCGCGCTGGCCGGCGTGGCGGGCCGCGGCGCCCGGATCGCGCTGGACTTCCTCGAGCCCGGCGGCGCCGGCACCGGCCGCCTGCTGCCGACGGGCTCGCCGCGGGACGTCATCGCGGGCGTCGAGGCCTCGTGCGTGGACGCGACGAATGCGCTCGTGTTCGTGCGCGCGCGCGATCTCGGCCTCACGGCCGGCGAGACGCCGCAGGCCGTCGACGCCAATTCCGACGTCATGGCGCGCCTGGAGAAGATCCGCGTCGAGGCGGCCATGCGCATGGGCATCCCCACCAGCGCCTCGGCGCCAAAGATCGCGTTCGTGGCCGCCCCCGCGGATTATGTCGCCCTCGACGGCGTGCGCCACGCCGCGGACGAGTACGACGTGCTGGCGCGCGCGATCTCCATGGGCAACTGCCACCGCGCGTTTCCGCTGACCTCGGCCATGTGCCTGGCGGTGGCCGCGCGCATCGAGGGGACCCTCGTGCACGAGGTCGCTCGCCGGCATGACGGCGACGTCCGGCTCGGCCACGCCTCCGGCGTGCTGCCGCTCGACGCGAAGGTCGCCACGCGGGACGGCGCGCCGTGGGCCGAGCGCGTGACGGTGTACCGCACCGCGCGCCGCCTGATGGAAGGCTTCGTCCGCATTCCATGACGCGCGCGCCGGCGCTCTGAGCGATGGCGCACCTCTACTTCATGGCCGACGGCGACGAGATGGTACGGCGCCGCGCGCGCGTGCCCAAGGGCTCCGTGGTCGAGGCCTGGGCGGACCAGCGCGGCGGCGGGGCCTTCTGGGTGGGCGAGGAATCCAAGCGGCTGCTCGACGAGGCCGGCGAGGCACCGATGCCGGCGCGGCTCTCGGTTGCGGACGATGCCGTGCCCGTCTTCTACGGACCGCGGCTCTGCGACGTGGAATCGCTGCCGCGCGAGGAGTCGCTGCGCGCGCGCGTGCTGTCGATGCAGGGCATCGCGGTGGCCTGGATCACGCTCGACCGCTTCGGCGAGCGCGTGTCCTACGAGCCGGCGTCTCCCGCCGATCCCGTGTTCCACCTGCGCCGTCCCGGCGGCGGCGCCGGTCACGTGTGGCGCCGCTTCACGACGAAGCGCGAGGCGATCGACTTCATGCGCGAGGCGTACGGCGCCGAGTCGGAGGGCAGCGAGTGGGCGGCGACGCTGCCCGCCGGCGACTTCGACGCGCTGCTGAAGCGGTTCGCGGAGAAGGCGTGAGCGCGCGCTCAGCCGCGCGCGCGAACCTCCTCGAGCACGGGCAGGAGGTAGCGGCGGAACTGTGCGGGGTTCTCGCTCATCGGGAAGTGGCCGATCTCCTTCATCACCGTCACCCGCGCGCCCTTGATCTTGGCGGCCGTGCGCTCGGTGTCGGCCGGCGTGCACGAGAAGTCGTACTCGCCCGTGAGCAGGTACAGCGGACAGGCGCGCGTGTCGATCGCCCCGACACGGTCTCGAAAGTCGCCGTCCGCGCGGTAGAAGAACAGATCCCCCTTGAACACTCCGGGTCCGCCCTGCATGTACATCCAGAGGGTGTCCCAGCGCGTCTCGCTCGGGCTCTGGGGGGCGATGAGCCCCGACATCAGCGCGCCGGCGAGCTCGCCGCCGTGCACGTCGGGGCGATGAAGCCAGCCCGTGTCGTCGTACCACGGGGCTTGATAATCGGCCGACTCCAGCCCGATCAGCGCGCGGAATTCCGTCCCGTGCAGACGGGCCAGCTCGAGCACGATCTTGCCGCCGATGGAGCAGCCGAGCACGACGGGCCGCGACACGCCGAGCGCGGCGATGAAGGCCCGGATGAGCTCGACGTAGCCATGCGTGGTGAGCGTGTATTCCTCGTCCTGCCAGCCGGCAGGCGGCAGCGACTTGCCGTGCCACGGCATGTCGAACGCGAGCACGCGGAAGTGGCGCGTGATCTCCGGGTCGTTCATGAGATGGCGGAACTGGCGGCCGTCGGCGCCGGCCGTGTGCAGGCACACGAGCGGGATGCCCTGGCCGGCCTCCTCGAAGTACACGCGGTGCGCGCGGCCGCCGAGCGGCAGACGCAGGTAGCGGCCGACGATCGGCTCGAGGTCGGCCACTCAGGCGCTCCGCCGCGGCTTGGTCAGCACGTCCTTCACGTACCGGAGGTTCGCCATGAGCGGCCGCAGGTCACCCTCGACCCTGGCGTGGCCGCCCTTGGTGAGCGCGAAGAGGTCGTGATAGCCGGCCGCGGGCACGGGCTCCCAGAATCGGCGCCACGCGTCCTCGGAGGCGCGCACGGCGAACGTCCACTCGCGCAACAAGAACGGCCCGCGCTCGAGTGCGGTGACGCGGCCCTCGTGCACGGTGACCAGCCACGCGACGGCGCCCGTCTCGACGAGGAACCGCGTCGAGAGGTAGCGGCCGCGCCGCACGAGCGAGGCGTCGGCGTTGACGAGATCGGCGAGGCGCTCGAGCACGGCGCGGATCATACCGCATGAGCGCGCCGGAGCGCATGGACGGCTTCTACCGCGCCGTGCGCGCCGTCGCGCGGTTCTGGCTGTGGTTCTTCTTCAAGGCGGTGGACGTGCGCCGTCCGGAGCGCGTGCCCCGTGAGGGGCCGGTGCTCCTCTGCATCAATCACCCCAACAACTTCATCGACTCGCTCGTCGTCGGCGCCGCCGTGCGACGCAAGGTGCACTACCTCGCCACCGCCGGCCTCTTCGAGAACCCGCTCGTCGCGCGCTTCCTCCTCGCGGCCGGCGCCATTCCCGTGTGGCGAAAGCAGGACGAGCGAACGCACGCCTCGACCGACAAGAACGCGGAGACCTTCGCGGCGTGCACGGCCGCCTTCGAGCACGGCGCGCTGATCGCGATCTATCCCGAGGGCACCACGCACGCGGAGGCGCGCGTGCAGCGGCTCAAGACGGGCGCCGCGCGCATCGCGCTGGCGTGGGAGGTCGCGCATCCGCGCACGCTGGCCATGGTGCCCGTGGGCCTCACCTTCGAGGCGCGCAAGTCGTTTCGGGCGCGTGTGCTCGTCTCGTTCGGCGCGCGCGTGCCGCTGCACGCCTACGCCGACGCGTACCGCGAGGATCCCGTGAAGGCCGTCGACGCGCTCACCCGCCACCTGCAAGAGGCCATGGAGGCCGAGGTCGTCAACGTCGAGCGGATCGACGACGCGCAGCTGCTCCAGGCGATCGAGCTGCTCTACCGCGACGTCCTCGCGCGCGCGGTGATGGACGCGCGCGGCGTGGGTCCCCGCGGCGTGGACCGGGTGCGCCTCTCGCGCTCGATCGTCGAGGCCATCGGCTGGTTCAAGGCGCGCGAGCCGGCGCGCGTCGAAGCCATCTGGCAGCGCATCCGCACCTACCGCGCCCTGCTCGCGCAGTACCACCTGCGGGACGAGACCGTGCGCGCGCGACTGGAGCGGCTGCCGGCGCGCCGGCGGATCGTCTCCTCGTGGGAGGCCGTCGTGGGGTTCCCATTCTTCCTCTATGGCACGCTCGTGAACCTGCTGCCCTACCTCGTGCCGCGCTGGCTGGCGCAGCACCTGGCGCGCAAGGAGACCGACTACGCTACCGTACGGCTGCTCGCGTCGATCGTCGCGTTCCCGGTGTTCTGGGGGCTGCAGACGTGGCTGGTGCGCAGCACGGCCGGCGGCCTCGTGGCCGCGTTGTTCGCGCTGTCGCTGCCGCTCTCGGGACTGATCGCGTATCGTTACCTGGCGGGCGCGGGCCGGCTCGGCAGTCGTCTCCGGTTCGCGGTGCTGACGGCCACGCAGTCGGCGGCGGCGCGGCGGCTGGTGGCCGAGCGCGAGGCGATCGTCGCCGAGCTGGAGCGCGCCACGGCGGAGTGGCTCACGGCCACGAAGGGCAGCAGCTTTTGAGCGTTCACCTGCTGGAGGAGATGTCCACGCCCGCCCTCGACGCGCTGGACCGTGCGCGGACGGTGGTGCTGCTGACCATCAGTCCGCTCGAGACGCACGGCCCGCACCTGCCCGTCGGCGTCGACGCGTTCGCGGCGCGCCACTTCGCCGAGACGATCGCCGCCCGGCTCGTCGCGGCGCGGCCGGGCTGGTCGGCGGTGCTGGCACCGACGCTGCACCTCGGCTCGTTCACCTTCGACAGCGTGGGCACCGTGGCCGTGCGCCAGCGCGTGGTGCGCGACGCGCTCGTGGACTACGGCGGCGCGTTCGCGCGCGCGGG
>Ga0209057_1001935_pt1 | contig 16304 bp, 20 predicted proteins | sample GraSoiAngelo_146_FD_185903 | JGI IMG/M metagenome (GOLD analysis project Ga0209057, IMG submission 185903) | Grasslands soil microbial communities from the Angelo Coastal Reserve, California, USA - 14_1009_05_30cm (SPAdes) (version 2) | ecosystem: Environmental > Terrestrial > Soil > Grasslands ... | reverse complement strand
CGGCCGTGGACATAGAACTGAGCGAGATCAGCCCGATCATGTTGGTTCTGCTCTGGCGTCGGCGACTGTACGGCGGCTGGCGCTTCTACGCGATCACGAACTAGCTCGCCGCGGGTCCGGCCATCCAGGACGGCGCGCCTCCGGCGCGATGATCCTGACGGCAGGACGTCGGGGGCGGCCAGTGCAGGAGCACGTGGGCGTACCGGCTCGGGTGCAGGTCGGCTCCAGCCTTGCGGAAATACGCCTCCCAGAACCGTCCAATGTTGTTGGCGAGGTCGGCCGTCGGCGCGGACACTCCGGACACGTAAACGCACACGCCGCGGAGGTCGGGGATCGCTCGCTTCGCGTCGAGCTCGGCCAGGAGCTTCGGCGTCGTCGTGGCCGTCCACGGCATCTTGTCGAACGCGTACGGCGGATAGTCCTCGATCATGTCCGACATCAGGATGAGGACCTTGTTCCGGGAGTCGGCGCTGAAGAGCTTCTCGGCGAGGAGCAGCGAGCTGAAGATGTCGGTGTAGCGCGCCTGGGAATGCCGCCCCAGGGCCGCCGCGGTCTGCGTCCGTAGCGACTCCTTGACCTGGGCGATCCGCGCCTCGGTTTCCCTCGCCTCCCGGGTGTATTTCATGACGTTGTTCAGCCAGCCGTTGAACTGCGGACGCTGCGGAAGGTCGGCCTCCACGAGCGGCCGGAACTCGGTCAGGGTCTTGTCGTGGATCGGGGCGATGAGGAAGCTATCGCCCGGTTGGAGCCAGGGCAGGATCTGCTTCTCGATCTCACGCTTGAAACCCACCCGGTCGTTGCCGCCGACGCTGTCGGAGAAGTCCACGAAGACGACGACCGCGGTTCCCCGCGGCGCGGCGGCCTGCGACGACCGCGTGCACCCCGCGGCCAGGGCAAGGATCGGCAGCGCCAGGAGACCCAGGAGCAACGCCATTCGCTGTCGCGCCACCTGTCGATTACGCATCAGTGGCCCTCGTGGTGATTGTTGTTCAGGGAGACGTTCGGCCACCACTGCAGGGGCGGGAACTCCGCGTTCTTCCGGAACGATGGCGGCGGCAGCAGCTTGCGGTGACGGATGTTGGTCTGCCGGTAGAGCTGCACGCGCTGATTCGTCAGCGCTCTGATCTGGTCGATCTGGCTCTTCGCCTGTTCGATCTCGCCGTTGAGCTGGGTCCCGACCTCGTAGAGCTTGTTGCGGACGGGGTTCCTCTTGCGATCCAGCGACCGCAGCGAGTGATGGAAGCCGTCGAGCCGTTCGTCGGGATCATGGGCGAAGTAGGACGCGACGGTGGCTCCGAAGAACACCAGGAGGTTGAGGGCGAAGAGGGCGTAGGCCATCTGGTTGCCCTCGGGCGAGACGAAGCCGGTGCCCGAGAACTGCGACGAGATGTAGGTGTTGCGGAGCAGGCTGACGGCATAGAGGGTGGCCCCCACGACCAGCGGCGTCAGCACGCCGATCAGGACGTTGCCGACGCGCTTGGGGATCGCGTGCCGCAGGTGGACGCCGATGAACACACCGATCAACGGAATGATGATGGCCAGGGTGGAGGCCATCACGTACGTCAGGTATTCCGCCTCGCCGAAGAGGCGAAAGACCACGGTGTTCAGCGGGAACTCGCCCACGGCCAGGAACCCGATCAGCGCCCAGTGGAACACCGGCGGAAAGAGGATCGCCGCATCCCGACCCAGCTCCGCCGATCTGGTCCGGTACCCTTCGTTGATCGGACGGATGCGGCGCTCGAGCTCGTCGAGCTTTCGCTGGAACGCCTCGACGACCGGCCGGAGCCTGGAAATCTTCGCGGAGGCGGCCTTGTAGATCTGCTGGACCGCCTGCTCACCATTGGAGATCAACGCCTGCTCGAACGGCGCCGGCGTGTAGGAGCCCATCTCCGGGAGGTTCCGCTCGCCGTCCTTCTGCCCTTCGGCGAGGATGCGGCTCTCGTCCGCAAATTCCGGGGGCGGAATCTGGCGTTGCGAGCGCGGGAGATGCATGAGCTTCATCCCTCGTGCTTCTTGAGAACGGAGCTGAGCTCGTCGATCAGGAACTTGACGTTGTCGAGCACCGTGTCCTCGGTGGAGGAGAGATCCGTCATCCGCTTCATGACGGCCTGGTAGTCGACCTTCATCTGGGCGAGCGTCTGGTGCAGCGCGTCGACGCTCGTCCGGAGGCCGTCCCGCTCACTCTTCAGGGCGGACCAGCGCTTCTGCAGCGACTCGAGCTGGTCGCGCATCTCGCTCGACTGCTGGACCAGCTCGCGGTACTCGGTGATGGCATCGATGATCCGTTTGACTTCTGTGTCGTTCAGCACTGCGGGACTCCTTTCATCGGGTTGGAGTTCACGGCTGCGATTGCGTGGGCCAACAGCGTTGCGCGTTCGAGGCTCACGGAGCCTCGACGACGGCGATGAGCTCTTTTGGTGAGCATCGGGCCCGGAGCGCGGTCCGCCCCGCAGGGATCACCGATGACACGATTCGACGTTCACCCACTTCACGCCTCCGTTCGGTCCAGCCTGTCCAACAGCGCACGGTCCACGCCGCGGCCAGCACGGCCCGGTGCGCCGATGTTCAAGGGCTATGCCAAACGGAAGTACGCGAGTCTACGTGCGTTCCCTCTTCGCGCGAGGCAAGGTGACACCGCTCGGACCGTTCTGGATGTCCTGCTGTCATCGCCGATGCCACAGACGATGACAGCCCGCGCATCGCACGACACGGCTCCGGAGGGCCGGCGGCCGCAAAATCGCGGGTTCTGGCCGCACCGCCTGTCTGGCGTGGCCCTTGCCTGTCGTGGACCCGTGCGCTGGAACCGTAACCATGGGAGAGCCCAGGACGTGTCGGCCGCCTTCATCACCGAAGGCTCCGAAGTGGTGGGGACGTGCTCGTTCAGCGGCAGCGTCATCCTCAACGGCAGGGTCAAGGGGGACATTCGCGCCACGGGCACGCTCAGCATTGCGCAAGCCGGGCGGATCGAGGCCCGGCTTCACGCACCGATCGTGATCGTCGAAGGAGAGGTCGTCGGCAGCATCGTCGCAGCCGAGCGAATCGAGTTGCGGGCTGAGGCGCGCGTCTACGGCGATCTGGAGACGGCGGTCCTGGTCATCGAAGAGGGCGCCGTCTTCGAAGGTCAGACGAGGCCGCCGGTCGGTCAGGGCGCCGAAGCACGCCGCAACGGCGCCGGCGACCCACGGCCCGGCGCCACCACGACGGTGGCGGCGCTGGCGACCTGACGCCGGACCCGACGCGCGACCATCCGATCTAATAAGGGAGGCAAAACAACATGGATAAACAGGAGGTCACCCGGATGATCCGTCAGCGGATGGACGCCGGGATCCTGCCTCGCATCATCGCGCCACTGACGACGGAGCCCGGGTGGCCCACGTCTCCGACAGGGCACATCACGGCCGATACCGCGATCGGCGTGGTCCGGTGTGCCGCGTGCGACGCTCCGGGCGCGCAGGTCGCCTACCGGTTCCCCGACGGCCGGATCGTGCGGTTTCACGGGCGCTGCCACGGGCTCTGGGAAGACGAGTGCCGACGGGTCGGCGTGAACGGCTGAGGTTGTCCCGGCACCGGATCGCCCCGGCAGCACCGTGAGAGGTTGTCGGCCGTGAGGTAGGATCGGCTGATGATCGAGCACACCTGGACGTCGTGACCGCGATCGCGATCCGTCTGGCGAGGAAGGACGACGACGCGGCAGCGATCGCCGCCATCTACAACGAGGGCATCGCCGACGGGGTGGCGACGTTCGAGACGGAGCCGCGAACCGCCGAGCAGATCGCCGCGCTGCTCGCCGACAAGGGCGAGCGTTATCCCACCGTCGTCGTCGAGCGGGACGGCCGCGTGATCGCGTGGGCGGGCGCGGGCGCCTACCGCGCGCGGCCGGCCTATGCCGGAGTGGCCGAGCACTCCGTCTACGTGGCCCGCGCCGCGCGCGGGACCGGCGCCGGGCGGGCGGCGCTGAACGCGCTCTGCGCGGAGTACGCGGCGCGCGGATTCTGGAAGCTGGTCTCGCGCATCTTCCCGGAGAACAGCGCGAGCCTCGTGCTGCACGAGCGCTGCGGCTTTCGCGTCGTCGGTGTCTACCGTCGGCACGGCAAGCTCCGCGGCGAATGGCGCGACTGCGTGATCGTCGAGAAGCTGCTGGACTCGTGAGGCCGGTCGCCCTCCTCGTCGTCCTCGCGGCGCTGCCCGGCGCCGGGCTCGCCGCGGCGGCGCCTGCCACCGCGCACGAGAGCGCACAGGACGTCCCGGCTGCCGAGCCGGTCGCGCGCGCCGGTCTCGAGCGCCGTCAGACGCTGCCGCCCACGCCGCCGATCCCGCCGATCCTCGAGGTGAGCGGCGCGCTGCGCGCGGGCGCGCAGTGGGTCCTGAATCCTCCGCGGGCCCGCGACGACGTCTTCGGCTTCGGCGCGCTCGACGCCGTTGTCGTCCTGCGCCCCACGCCCAACGTCACGCTGCTCGCCGACGTCGAGACCATCGGTGGGCCCGGCCCCGACGCGGCGCTGGGCAGCCTGTCGCGCGTCAACGAGGAGAGCGAGCGGCTCTTCGGCGACGACACCAGGGTCTTCCTGCGCGAGGCGTGGATCCGGCTGCAGTCCAGCGACGCCTCGATCCGGCTCAACGTCGGCAAGCTGGATGTCCAGCACTACTTCGACCGCAACTTCTTCGCGGAGGACGAGACGCGGCAGTTCCTGAACGCGGCGCTGGTCGGCAACCCGCTGCTCGCGCCGCCGCCGAACGGCCCGGGGGCCTCACTGCGGCTCAGCCAGGGAGACTGGCGCTACGCCGTCGGCGTCCATGCGCCGGGCGACGTCGACGACGACCTCTCGGGTTTGCCGTACGTCATCGCCGAGCTCGGCCGTCGCCGCATCTTCTCGCTCGCCGGCCACTATCGCTGGTGGGCGCGCGTCGGTTCCGTGCCCGAGCGTCGCGACGATGTCACGTGGGGCACGGGGATCAGCATCGATCAGCTGGTGGCCGCCGACACCGGCGTGTTCGTGCGCGCCGGCCTCGGGCGGAGCGGGGGCGAGTCGCTGACGTCGCATGCGTGGTCGGCAGGCGTGCAGCATACGCCGTCGTGGCTGGGGCGTGCGAAGGACCTGGTGGGCGCCGGCTATGCGTTTGTGCGCCAGCCCCAGGGGCGGGAGCAGGTGGCCGAGGTTTACTACAACGTCTCGCTGGCCGATTGCTGCGCGCTCATCGCGAACGTGGAGTGGATCGTCTCCGGCCCGAATCAGGTCAGCGGCCGGCGCAATCGCGACGTGATCGTGCCCGGTCTGCGCGCGCTGATACTTTATTGACTTAACTGTTTAGCGAATGCACCATTACGCTGTGACCCCGAAGCGACACGGGACTCGGCACGGGCGCTGGACGGCGCAGGCCGAGCAGCTCCTCGACCTCCTCAACGCCCTCGGCAGCACGATCTTCCGACAGTTTCTCTGGCAGCGTGCCGCCGAGCTCGACCTCAGCTATGCGCAGGGCCAGGTGCTCTTCCACGTGGCCGCGCACCCCGCCTGCCGCATGGGCGACGTGGGCAAGGCCTTCGGGGTCACGCTGCCCGCCGTCACGCACCTGGTCGACCGCCTGGAGGACAAGGGCTTCGTCACCCGCGCCGACGATCCGGGCGACCGCCGCGCCTACGTGCTCGAGGTGACGCGCGCGGGCGGCGCGCTCGTGGACGAGCTGCACGCGATGCGGCTGCGCGGCCTCGAGACCGTGCTCGCGCGGATGTCCGCCGACGACCGCGCGCGCGTCGTGCGGGGGCTCGAGGCGCTCGTCGAGGCGTCGGTGGAGGTCGCCGGGCGATGAGACGCGCGCTCGCGCTCCTCGCCGTGCTCGCGCTGGCCGGCTGCAGTGACCGCGCGTCGGGGACCCAGCCCGTGGCGGCGCCGCCCGCGGTGCCCGTCATCGCCGCCGAGGCCGTGCGCAAGGACATCCCGCTGGACGTCGCCGTCATCGGCACCGTGCAGGCCCTCACCAACGTTGGCATGAAGGCGCAGGTCTCCGGCCAGGTGGTGAAGGTGCACTTCAACGAGGGCCAGGACGTGACGGCCGGCCAGCTGCTCTTCACGATCGACCCCCGGCCGTTCGAGGCGACGGTGGCGCAGGCCGAGGCCAACGTGGGCCGCGACACCGCGCAGATGCGCCAGGCCGAGGCCGCGCTGGCCCAGCGTCGGGCGGAGGTCCAGCAGGCGATGGCCAACCTCGAGCGCGACCAGGCGCAGCTGGAGAACGCGCGCGTGCAGGAGCGCCGCTACAAGACGCTGGTGGAGAAGGAGCTGGTGGCGCGCGAGCAGTACGACCAGTTCCGCACCAACCTCTCGGCGCTCGAGGCCACCGTGAGCGCGGACCGCGCCGCCGTCGAGAACGCGAAGGCCGCCGCGCTGGCCGGCCAGGCCGGCGTGGAGAACGCGCGCGCGGTGATCCGCGCCGACGAGGCGATGGTGGAGACGGCGAGGCTGAACCTCGGTTACACGACGATCCGCGCGCCGATGCAGGGCCGCACGGGCAATCTGATGCTGCAGGCGGGCAACGTGGTGAAGGCCAACGACGACAACCCCATGGTCGTCATCGCCCAGGTGCACCCGATCTACGTCTCGTTCGCGGTGCCGCAGCAGCATCTTGCGGCCATCAAGCAGTATCAAGCGGCGGGCGCGCTCGCCGTGCGCGCGACGCCGACGGGCGCGCCGAAGCCCGCGCGGGGCCGGCTCACGTTCGTCAACAACACCGTGGACTCGACCACGGGCACCATCCAGCTCAAGGGCACGTTCGACAACGCGGAGAACACACTGTGGCCCGGACAGTACGTGGAGGTGGTGCTGACGCTCACCACCGAGGCGGCGGTGGTGGTGCCGTCCCAGGCCATCCAGCCCGGCCAGCAGGGGCCGTACGTGTTCGTGGTGAAGCCGGACCTCACCGTGCAGCCGCAGCCGGTCGAGGTCGGCCGCCGGCTGGCCACGGAGACGATCGTCCTCAAGGGGCTCGCCGCCGGCGAGCGCGTCATCACCGACGGCCAGCTGCGTCTCGTACCGGGCTCGCGCGTGGAGATCAAGCCGCCCAAGGCGTCGTGAGCCCGTCGTGAACACCGAGCTCTTCATCCGCCGTCCCGTCCTCACCACGCTCCTGATGGCAGCGATCCTGATCTTCGGCGTGATGGCCTACCAGAAGCTGCCGGTGAACGACCTGCCCAACGTCGACTTCCCCACGATCCAGGTCATCGCCAACCTGCCGGGCGCGAGCCCGGAGACGATGGCCTCCGCGGTGGCCACGCCGCTCGAGCGGCAGTTCAGCACCATCGCCGGCATCGACTCGATGACCTCCACCAGCGCGCTCGGTGTGACGAATATCACGATCCAGTTCACGCTCGAGCGCAACATCGACGCCGCCGGCCAGGACGTGCAGGCGGCCATCGCGAAGACGGGGACGCTGCTGCCGCCGGGGATGCCGACGCCGCCGATCTACCAGAAGGTCAACCCGGCCGACCAGCCCGTCCTCTACATGGCGCTCAGCTCGCCGACGCTGCCGCTCTACACCGTGGACGAGTACGCGCAGACGTTCCTCGCCCAGCGGATCTCGACGATCAGCGGCGTGGCGCAGGTGACGATCTTCGGCTCGCAGAAATACGCGGTGCGCGTGCAGGTGGACCCGCGCGCGCTCGCCTCGCGCGGCATCGGGCTGGACGAGGTGGAGAGCGCCATCGCGCGCGCCAACGTCAACAAGCCGACGGGCGTGCTCTACGGCGCGCACCAGGCGTTCAACGTGCAGGCCACCGGCCAGCTCACCGATGCCGCGGCCTACCGCCCGATGATCGTGGCCTACCGCAACGGCTCGCCCGTCCGCCTGGAGGAGCTGGGCCGCGTCCTCGACGGCGTGCAGACCGACAAGGTCGCGGGCTGGTTCAACGGCGAGCGCGCCGTCGTGCTGGCCGTGCAGCGACAGCCGGGCACCAACACGATCGAGGTCGTGGACGCCATCCGCAAGCTGCTGCCCGTATTCCGCCAGCAGCTGCCGGCCGCCGTCAACCTGAACGTCGTCTACGACCGCTCCATCGCCATCCGCGAGTCGGTGCACGACGTGCAGTTCACCCTGCTCCTCACCATCGCGCTTGTCGTCATGGTGATCTTCCTGTTCCTGCGCAACGTCTCGGCCACCATCATCCCGAGTCTGGCCGTCCCGCTGTCCATCGTCGGGACGTTCGGGATCATGTACGCGCTCGGCTACACGATCGACATCATCTCGCTCATGGCCCTCACGCTGTGCGTCGGCTTCGTGGTCGACGACGCCGTGGTGATGCTCGAGAACATCGTGCGCCACATGGAGCACGGCGAGGACCGCATGACGGCCGCGCTGGGGGGCGCGCGCGAGATCGGCTTCACGATCATGTCCATGACGCTGTCGCTGGCCGCCGTCTTCATCCCCGTGCTCTTCATGGGCGGCGTGGTCGGGCGGCTGCTGCACGAGTTCGCCATCACCATCGGCGCCGCCGTGATCGTGTCGGGCATCGTGTCGCTGACCCTCACGCCCATGCTGTGCAGCCGCTTTCTGAAGCCGCCGGGCGAGAACCGCAACCGCCTCTATCTGGCCTCCGAGCGCTTCTTCGACGGCATGCTCCACACCTACGATGTCTCGCTCCAGTGGGTGCTGGGCCACGGGCGGCTGACCATGGTCGCGCTCGTGCTCACGTTCGTCCTCACCGCCTATTTCTTCGTGATCATCCCCAAGGGCTTCATCCCCACCGAGGACAACGGCACGATCTTCGCGTTCACGGAGACGGCGCAGGACATCTCGTTCGACGCGATGGTGGACAAGCAGCGCGCGGTGGCCGAGATCATCCGGCAGGATCCCGCCGTGCAGCAGAACATGTCGTTCATCGGCGCCGCCGGCACCAGCATCGTGCTGAACAACGGGCGCGTCTTCTCGCTGCTGAAGCCGCGCGCGGAGCGGCCGCATGCCGAGAAGATCATCGAGCGGCTGCGACCCAAGCTCGCGACGGTGCCCGGCATCCGCGTGTACCCGCAGATCCTGCCGACCATCCGCATCGGCGGCCAGCTCACGAAAGCCGTCTATCAGTACACCCTGCAAGATACGGACACCCAGGAGCTCTACTACTGGGCGCCGATCCTCTACGACCGGCTGCGCCGGCTGCCCGGGCTGCAGGACGTCAACACGGATCTGCAGATCACGAGCCCGCAGATCACCGTGGAGATCGACCGCAACAAGGCCGCGTCGCTCGACGTCAGCGCCGACCAGATCGAGAGCGCGCTGGGCGCCGCCTACGGCGCCAAGCAGGTCTCCACGATCTACACACCGTCGAACCAGTACTGGGTGATCCTCGAGGTCGACCCGCAATTCCAGCGCGATCCGTCCGCGCTCGGGCTGCTCTACGTCCGCTCGGGGAAGGGCACGCTGGTGCCGCTGGCGTCGGTGGCCGCGATCACGCCGGGCGTGGGGCCGCTGACGGTCACGCACCTCGGCCAGCTCCCTGCGGTGACGATCTCGTTCAACACGAAGCCCAACGTGTCGCTCTCCGACGCCGTCACTCAGGTCGAGCGCGTGCAGCGCGAGCTGCGCGTGCCGGCCACCGTGAACGGCACCTTCCAGGGGACGGCGCAGGCCTTCCAGGCCTCACTGCAGGGGCAGGGGATGCTGCTGCTCGTGACCGTTCTCGTGATCTATCTCGTGCTCGGCGTGCTGTACGAGAGCTTCGTCCACCCGCTGACGATTCTGTCCGGGCTGCCGTCGGCGGGCGTGGGCGCGCTGCTCACGCTCTGGCTCTTCGGCATGGAGCTGAACGTCTACGGCTTCGTCGGCATGATCATGCTGATCGGCATCGTGAAGAAGAACGCGATCATGATGATCGACTTCGCGATCGAGGCGGAGCGCGGCGGCATGACGCCGCGGGAGGCGATCTACCAGGGTTGCCTGCTGCGCTTCCGGCCGATCATGATGACGACGATGGCGGCGCTGCTCGGCACCCTGCCCATCGCGCTGGGCATCGGCGCCGGCGCCGATGCGCGGCGTCCGCTCGGGCTGGCCGTGGTCGGCGGGCTGCTGGTCTCCCAGCTCCTCACCCTCTACATCACGCCGGTCCTCTACCTCTATATGGAGTCGGCGCAGAAGTCCCTGGCCAGGCACCCGGTCTCGCGCGTGTTCTTCTGGCGCCGGCCGGCGCCCCAGCCGTCCTGAGCGGCTACTCTGCGATCCGCGCCGGTGTGTAGCCCCGCTGGCGCATACAGCGGTCCACCGTCTCCCGATCGACCGCGATGAACGCCGCGGCGCGCGGCCCCGCCGTGTCGATGGCGGCCTGGACGCACTCGGCCTCGTCCTTCTTCTTTTGCTCCTCGCTGACGCCGGGCTTCACGTAGATGCTCTTGCGCGTCGTCGTCACGCAGCCGCCGAGCAGCGCCACCACCAGCACCGCCGTCGTCAGCCGTCGCATGTACCGATGCCGGCCGAGGGATCCGCGGCGCAGGCGGCGCAACGGCCTTGTCTCGGCGACCGGCGTTCAGCGTGCGGCATTTTGTACCACGCGCGTGATGCGGGCGAAGTTCGACGGCTCGTAGCTGAAATCGAACGACCAGCGGTAGCGCACGCCGCGGCCGCCCTCGGGCATCGCGATGCCGGCGCGGGGCGGCTCGACGTGCAGCCTCACCCCCTCGCGCGTCTCGAGCGAGAACCCGGCCCACCAGTGGTCGGCGCCGTCCAGGTTGGTGCGGTACGTGACGCCCGAGAAGTGGGCACGGCCCCGCGACTCGAGTGTGAGCGTGCCGTATTCGAGGTGGAGTTCGCCGATCGACCAATCCGACCAGGTCCAACATTTGAAGCCGCGCTGTCCGCCGACCGTCGGGAACATGGCGATGAATCCTCTCCTGTTGCGGGGTTGACTTGGAGTTCGATACACTATATCTTATATCAAACATGCATGTTATATAAATCGCAGGAGCGACTGAACTTGGGTGAGTTGAATGCGCGGGTTCTTCTCGTGCTGCCTCAGGACATCCTCGACCGGGCGCGGGCGTTGGCGGGCAGGACGACGGCGGCCTACAAGCTGCCGGTGAGCCTGCAGGTCGTCCTCCGCGCGCTGATCGAGGAGGCGCTGAAGCGCGACGATCACCCCGGTCTGCTCTCCAACATCGAGCGTCAGGCCCAGGCGGTTCGCCAACGACGGCGGACGGCACGGGCGGTCGGCGTACGCAGGGGCGCGCGCAGCGGGCGCCCTGCGCGTCGCGTATGAAAGGACGTGTGATGACCAGGATCTACGTCGGTGGTGTCTCGTTCTCGATGTCCAACGATGGTCTTCGCCAGCTGTTCGCCGAGGTCGGCGTCGTCGAATCCGCCGCCCTGACGACGGACATCGGCACCGGCCACTCGCGCGGGTACGGATTCGTCGAGATGGCCTCGGCGGAGGCGGCGGCCGCCGCCGTCAAGAAGCTCCATCGTCACGAACAGCTCGACGGCCGGCGGCTGACCGTCCACCTCGCCACGGCGTCGTCCGGCCGCTGAGGTGGGACGAATCGTCACGGCGGCCCGGATCGACGTCGCCTCGAACCAGATCGAGCCGGCGCTCAAGGCGCTCAAAAAGCATATGCTCAAGGAAGGCATCTTCCAGGAAATGAAGCGACGGGCCTTCTACGAGAAACCGTCGGTCAAGCGCAAGCGCAAGCAGGCGCAGGCGCGCAAGCGGAGGCGCAAGGCGATGAAACGCGCGGACAGTGCGGGGGATTGGGATCGATGACCCTGGCCATGCTGTGCGCACCGGTCGTGAGCGTCGTGCTGACCCAGGTCGCCGTGCTCGCGACCTCCATCTATCTGCACCGCGCTCTGGCCCACCGAGCGCTGGTCGTGCACCCGGCGGCCGACACGCTCTTCCGGATCGTGCTCTGGCTCACCACCGGACAGCAGCGTCAGCAGTGGGTGGCCGTGCATCGCAAGCATCACGCCTTCACCGACCGCATGGGTGATCCACACAGCCCGCGGTTGCTGGGCGTCTGGCGCGTGTTGCTGCTCAACGCGTATTACTACGCGCGCGAGGCTCGCGATCCGGAGACCCTGCGCGTCTTCGCCCGCGACCTTCCCCACGACCGGCTCGATCGCCTGGTGCTTCGTCACGGCTGGCTCGGTCTCGGCCTCGGCATCACCGGGCTCTGCCTGGCGCTGGGTGTCTGGGCGGGGCTCGTCGCGGCGGCGCTGCACGCGATCCTCTATGTCTGCGTGCTCGCGCCCCTCATCAACGGCGTGGGGCACTGGCGCGGCAGCCAGAACTTCGACAACACCGCCTACAACTCGCGCATCCTGGCCTGGCTGACGGCGGGAGAAAGCCTGCACAACAACCATCACGCCCACGCAAGCTCGCCCAAGTTCAGCGTGCGGCGCTCCGAATTCGATCCGTCGTGGGTGATGATCCGGGCGCTGAAGGCGCTGGGGCTCGTCACCCTCGTTCGTCCTCCGGTCCACCTGCACACGTAACCGACAACCACAAGGAGTTCTCTGATGGCGATCAAACTGTTCGTCGGCGGCCTCGCCTTTTCCACCTCCAACGAGAGCCTGCGCTCCGCGTTCGCGGCCGTCGGCTCCGTCGAGTCCGCCAGTGTCGTGACCGATCGCGACACGGGTCAGTCGCGCGGCTTCGGCTTCGTCGAGATGGCGACGTCCGAGGACGCCGATCAGGCGATCAGCAAGCTGAACAACACCAACCTCGAGGGACGCAACATCAAGGTCGAGAAAGCCAACTCGCCGGGCGGCGGCCGATCCGGCGGTGGCGGCGGCGGTCGCGGCCGCTGGTAGCACGGTAAGCTCGCCGCGCGAATCGGGAAAAACGGGGGGGGGCCGTCCAGCCCCCCCGTTTATTTAACAGCCCCGATGTAGTCGGCGAGCGGCTCGATGTCGGCGTCGGCCACGGGCTGGGCCGCCTGGGTCATGGCGCCGTCCAGATCGCCGCGGGTGCGCGCCTTGAAGCCGCGCATCTGGGCGACCAGATAGTCGCGCGACAGCCCGCGCAGCCGCGGCGCGTACTCGCGGCCGGCGAAGTCGCGGCCGTGGCAGTCGTTGCAGTGGTAGGTCTCGGCGAGCCGCCGTCCCGTGTCCGCGCGCGCCGGGTCGGGCGCCGCCGCCGGCGGCGCCGGGCGCTGGGCCGCGAAGAAGGCGGCGAGGTCCGCCATATCGGCCTCGCTGAGCGCGGCCGCGATGGGCGCCATCTGCGGATCGACGCGGCGCTTGTCGCGATAGAGCAGGAGCTGCCAGTGCAGGTAGATCCCGACCTGTCCGGCGATCGATGGCACGGTGGGGTTCGTCGAGTTGCCGTCGGGCCCGTGGCAGGCGACGCAGGCCGCCGCCTTGCGACGGCCTGCGTCCAGATCTGCGGCGAGGGCGGGGGAGAGGCTCATGACCGCGGAGAATGCGGCCAGCAGAACTCCCACCACCTTGTGAATCGAAGCTACCGCCCGTAACTGACCCTGTAGATCGCGCCGGCGTAGTCGTCGGCGATCAGCAGCGAGCCGTCCTTCATCTGCCGGGTGTAGACGGGTCGGCCCCAGACCTGATCGCCTTGCAGCCAGCCCTCGGCGAAGACCTCGTACCTCGGGACGTCGGCCGGGCGGAGCGTGACCATCATCACGCGGAAGCCGATCTTCTGACTGCGATTCCACGAGCCGCGCTGAGCGAGGAACGCGCGGTTCTTGTACTCGGACGGGAACATGGAGCCCGTGTAGAACTCGACGCCGTTGCCGGCGACGTGTGGACCCGTCTTGAGCAGCGGCGCGGCGAACTCGCCGCACGCGCGGCCGCGGCCGAACTCGGGATCGAGGATGTCGCCCTGGTGGCAGTAGGGGTAGCCGAAGTGCAGGCCCTTCTTCGCCGCCACGTCGAAGCGATCGCTCGGCACGTCCTCGCCCAGCCAGTCCCGGCCGTGGGTCGTGAAGTAGAGCTCCTTCGTCACCGGATGCCAGTCGAAGCCCACGCTGTTGCGCACGCCGTGCGCCCAGTACTCGAAGCCGGTGCCGTCGGGATTGACGCGCGAGATGTTCGCGTGCGTGTCCGGCGGGACGCAGATGTTGCACGGCGCGCCGATGTTGAAGTAGAGCTTGCCGTCGGGACCGAAGGCCAGGTACTTCCAGCCGTGCGGCGCGTCCTTCGGCAGCGTGTCGTACACGACCTTCATCTCCGGCGGGCTGTCGAGCTTGCCCTCGATGCCTTCCATCTTCGTGATGCGGTGGATCTCGGCGATGTAGAGCGTCCCGTCCTTGAACGCCACGCCGTTCGGCAGGTTGAGACCCTTGGCGATGGTCTTCACCTCGCGCGCGCCGCCCTTGTCGACGACCGCGTAGACGTTGCCCGCGACACGGCTGGAGACGAATAACGTGCCGCGATCGCCCCAGGTCATCGCGCGCGCGTTGTTGATGCCGTGCGCCCACAGCTCGACCTTGAAGCCCGACGGCACCTTGATCTTGTCCACGGGGATCTCGCCCGGCGCCTTCGGCGCCGGCGGCTGCGCGATCGGCGACAGCGACGAGCTCTCCATGTCCTTCGGCTGTCCCTGCTTCCACGACGGCGGCGCCTGCTGGGCGGCGAGGGGGCCGGTGGCGAGCACGAAGGCCACGACGACGGTGAGCGACAGCGCAAACCGGAACGTGCGAAACCTCATGATGGATCCTCCGGCGCAGCAGACGGATGGTTGGGTTGGATGGCGCCAGACCGTAGCGCGCGCGCCACGCCTTGTCAACGCCGGCGAGGCGTGTCCGGTCCCGCGTCTTCGACCGGCGGCGCCGCCGGGTTAGACGCCGCGCTTGGGGCCTCACGCCAGAATGTGCAGCCGCGGCGAGAAGCGGTAGCCCTCGGCGCGGCACCACTCGATGACCTGCGGCATCAGGCGCAGCTGGACACGAAGACCTCGCTGATGCGCACGCCCTCGCCGAGCCCCGCCGGTCTCAAGCCGGGGGCACGTCGACCCAGACGTGCCGCGCGGCCGCCTCGCGCGCGGCTTCGAGCACGAGCTGGGCGCGCAGGCCGTCGGCGAGCGAGGGATCGGCCGGCCCCTCCCCGCGAATCGCCGCGAGCAGCCGCACGGCGAGCGGAGTGATCGTGGCCCGGCCCAGCACGTCCATCGGATCGCTGCCGTCGACCGCGGGCGCCTCGACGTCGACGGGCCTGAAGGAAGCGCCGCTCGCCGCGAGCCAGAGGCGGCCCGCGTACCAGCGCGGCTCGTCGCGCGTCAGGTGGTAGGCGAGGGCGCCTCGGGTGCCGGAGATCTCCAGCGCGTGCTCATTGCGCCCGTGGGCGGCGCGGCTCGCGAGGAACGAGACCTGCGCGCCGGAGGCGAGCTCGCCGACCAGGCTCAGATAATCCTCGGCGTCGGCCGCGCGCCCGGTGCCGGCCACGGGCTTGGTCGGGTACGCGATGCCGGCGTGGGCGGTGACGCGCGCGAACTCGCCGCACGTCCAGCGCACGAGATCCACCAAGTGGACCCCCATGTCGCCCATGGCCCCGTGGCCCGCCTGCTCGCGGTCCATGCGCCACGTGGTCGGACTTGCCTCGTCGGCCCAGCGCGCGCCCAGCCAGCGCCCGTGCACGTGCAGCACGCGGCCGACGACGCCGTCCGCCATGAGCGCGCGCATCCGCTGCATCGCGACCGGGAAGCGCCAGTTGAAGCCCGTCATGCCGATGCGCTTCGCGCGCGCGACGTCGGCCACGATCGCCTCCGCGTCCTCGCGCGACGTCGCCAGCGGCTTTTCGCAGAGGACGTGCGCGCCGGCGGCGGCCGCCGCATGCGCGATCGGACGGTGCAGATGCGGAGGCGTGGCGATCACGACGATCGCCGGGCGCTCCGAGGCGAGCATCTGCTCCCAGAGTGGGTAGACCTGCGGCACGCCGTAGGCCGCCGCGACCTTGCGCGCGGCCGCCTCGTCGCGCTGGCAGACGGCCACGACGCGCGCGCCCGCGGCCTGGAAGGCGGGCACGTGGGCGCGGCCGAAGCCGAGCCCGACGACGGCGACGGAGGGGGCGGCCGACGGCCGGCTCACGTCAGAAGCCATCCGGCCACGCCACCGAGGACGACGACGAGCATCGCCGGCACGCGGCCGTGATAGAGCACGAGGCCCGCCGCCAGCGCCAGCACGACCGTCGTCACGTCGTGCAGTGCCGAGCGCGCCAGCGTGTAGACGCCGGCCGTGGAGAGCCCGATGCCGATCGGCAGCAGCGCGCGCTCCGCGGCGGCCGCCCAGCGATGAGCGCGCAGCCGCTGCCATTGCTCGGCAACGAGGACGACGATGACGGAGGTGGGCAGGAACATCGCGACGGTGGCCAGCACGGCGCCG
>Ga0209057_1001933_pt1 | contig 16319 bp, 16 predicted proteins | sample GraSoiAngelo_146_FD_185903 | JGI IMG/M metagenome (GOLD analysis project Ga0209057, IMG submission 185903) | Grasslands soil microbial communities from the Angelo Coastal Reserve, California, USA - 14_1009_05_30cm (SPAdes) (version 2) | ecosystem: Environmental > Terrestrial > Soil > Grasslands ... | reverse complement strand
TCACCACGCTCACGCTGCCCGTCACCACGCTCACCCTCAGCACTACGACGTTCACCTTGCCCGTCACCACGCTCACCCTCGTCACCACGACGTTCACCTTGCCCGTCACCACGCTCACCCTGCCCGTCACCACGACGTTCACCGTCCCCATCACCACGCTCACGCTGCCCGTCACCACGCTCACCCTCGTCACCACGACGTTCACCGTCCCCGTCACCACGCTCACGCTGCCCGTCACCACGACGTTCACCGTCCCCGTCACCACGCTCACGCTGCCCGTCACCACGACGTTCACGGTCCCCATCACCACGCTCACGCTGCCCGTAACCACGCTCACCTTCAGCACCACGACGCTCACCCGCGTCACCTCCACGACGGCCGTCCCGAGCACGACCATCACCCTCGTCACAACCACCACGACGCCGACGCCCAGCACGACCTCCACCACCCTTCCGCCCACGACGGCGCCGCTCTTCGATCTCGCCCTGACCTTGCGGCCGGCTCGAACACCGTCGTCGGTTCCCGAGCAGTTGGGCGCGGCGCTCGCCGTCAAGGGCGACACGTTCCTGATCGGCGCGCCCCGTGATGGCAGCGCGGTGCCCGACGCCGGGATCGTCTACGTGGTCGGCGCGTCGAGCTCGACGTTTGGCCAGTTGCTGCGCGTCCTGCGGAAGCCCGGCACGCCCGCCGCGGGCGACGCCTTCGGTGCCGCGGTGGTGGCCGCCGGTGACGGGGTGCTGGTTGGCGCGCCCGGAGACGACACGGCGGCGCCCGGTGGCGGGGCGGCCTTCGTCTTTGGTCCCGGCGACGCCGCCCCCACGACCCTGCTCCCGCCGACGCCCGCAGCGGAGGGCGCGTTCGGCGCGGCGGTCGCCGCCGCGGGCAGCAACCCCCTGGTCGGCGCGCCAGGAACGGGCACGGTCTACCTCTTCCGCGGCGGGACGGGCGAGCCGGTGCTGACCCTCGAGAGCCCCGGGGGAGCCGGGCGGTTCGGCTCCGCGATCGCGACGGTGGGCGCGAACGTCCTCGTCGGCGCGCCCGGAACCGGGGGCGAGCCGGGGGAGGCCTTCCTCTTCGGAGGCGGCACCGGGAGGCTCCAGCTCACCCTCACGAATCCGCTACCGGCGGCTGGGGACCAGTTCGGCTTTGCGGTGGCGACCGCAGGAAGCCGCCTCCTGATCGGTGCCCCCGGAGACCATGATGGTGCGGGCGCGGTCTTCCTCTTCGCCTTCAATACGGGCGAGCTGATCCGGACCTTCACGAAGCCGACGCCACGTGCAGGCGACCGCTTCGGGGCCTCGATCGCGGTCACCCAGGCGGGCGTCCTGGTCGGCGCCCCGTCCGACAGCGAGCTGGCGGCGGCGGGCGGCGCGGCCTACCAGTTCGATCTGCAGACGGGGGAGCTTCGCGGCGTGCTCCGCAAGGACGAGCCCCGGGCCGGGGATCTCTTCGGCACCGCGGTGGCCGCGGTCGGCGCACGCGTGCTGGTCGGCGCCCCCGGCGACGACGCGGGACTCGTCGATGGCGGTGCGGCCTACCTGTTCTCCTCGAGGCTCGAGGCGGTGTTCCGCAAGCGCCTCTCGGCCGCGGCCTTCGGTACGTCGGTCGCCACCGCTGGCGCCGACCTCCTGGTCGGCGCGCCCGGCGGCGGGAGTGGGGCGGGAGCGGTCAGCCGCTTCGACGGCGCGACGGGCGGCGTCCTGGCCACCCTCGAAAGCCCCGCCCCGGGCCACCCGGGCTTCGGGTTCTCGGTCGCGGCACTCGGCAACAACGTCGTCGCCGGTGCTCCCTTCCTGGCGACCGCCGGGGGCGGCGACGTCGGTGCCGTATACCGCTTCGCCGGGACGGCCCTCGCCGGCACCCTCGTCGATCCGACACCCCTCGGCGGCGATCAGTTCGGCTTCTCGATCGCCACGGTGGGCACCGATGTCGTGGTCGGGGTCCCCCTCGCCGGCGCGCGGGACACGGGCCTGGCCTACCTCCTCGACGGCCCGAGCGGCGCGTTGCGCGTGACCTTCCAGAAGCCGATCCCGGTGGCAGGAGACTTCTTCGGCGCGGCCGTCGCGGCCGAAGGTGACGAGGTGCTGGTCGGCGCGCCGTTGGACAGCGAGACAGCCCCGAAGGCCGGCGCGGCCTACCTCTTCCGCCGCGACACGGCGACGCTCGACCGCACCTTCCAGAGCCCGGCGCCCGCCGCCGGCGACCTGTTCGGCGCCGCGGTGGCGCTCTCGGGTCCCAGGGTCGTCATCGGCGCGCCCCAGGCCGCCGGGGGGGCGACCGATGCCGGCACGGTCTACGTCTTCGACCGCGCGAGCGGCAACCTGCTCGTCACCATCCCGAGCCCGATGCCCCACCGCGGCGACCAGTTCGGCAGCGCGGTCGCCGTCGCGGGGGAGAACCTGCTCGTCGGCGCGGAGCTCGACGACACCGGCGCGCCCGACACCGGGGCGGCCTACCTGTTCGACGCGGGGACGGGGGCGCTGCTGCAGAGGTTCCTGAATCCCGCGCAGGGGGCCTTCGATCACTTCGGGTTCGCGCTGGCCGCCGGGCCCTCCGGGCTGCTCGTCGGCGCTCCCGGTCCGTCACGTGTCTATGTCTTCCGGCCGGCCCCCCAGGCCGCGCAGGCCCTGCGTACGGAGGCGGTCGCGGCAGCCGCTGGCCGCGCGCTTTGCGGCAACGGTATCGTCGAGCCCGGCGAGGAGTGTGACGACGGGAACAGGGTCGACACCGACGACTGCCGGAATGACTGCACGCGCACGGTCTGCTGCACCCTCGATCCACTCGAGCAGGCACGCTGCGACGACAACGACCCCTGCACGGACGATTCGTTCGACCCCGCGACCGGCTGCAGCCACGTCCCGAACGGCCGCTGCTGCCAGAGCGACGCGGACTGTGGGTCAGGGAGGTGTCGCGTCTGCGACGGATGCTTCCTCTATCCGTGGGACTGTTGCGCGCAGGGATCGACGTGCCTGGCGCTTTCCCCGGAGTGCGGCGGGACCACGTGCCTCGCGGCCGCCTACTGCCGGTGTGAGGGCGGCCTCGAGTGCCCCGGCGAGGCGGTTCCCTCGCGGGCGCAGACCCTGTTCGCTGCCGCCTGTGACCAGGTGAGGCTCGGGGGGAGCCTCGCGCCCGCCCAGACCCCCTCCCGGCGGGAGCTGCTCCGAGCGGCGAAGAGCCACGCCCGCGCGGCGCGCCGCATGATCAGGAAGGCGGCAAGGGCCACGCGCAAGATGATGGCGCGTGGCGGCGTCTCCAAGGGCTGCGGAAGCACCCTCCTCGCCAGAATCAAGAGCGTCAAGAAGGCCATCCCACGCGGCAGGGAGCTGCGTCGCTGCGTGCTCACGCACTGAGGCGAGGCGCCGCCGGAACCCGGATCGCAACTGGAGGGGCGGCGTGCTCACCCCCGATACGCAGCGCGCGTCGGCGCCATTCGCCCGGGGCCACGAGGCGGCGGAGCGCGACGAGCGTGGCGGCTTCGCGGGTTATCTCGGCGGAGAGCACGCCGGCACACCGAAGGCGCACGCACAGCCCCGGCAGCTCCTCCACCGTCCAGCCGTCGCGTTCGAGGAAGTCCCGCACGATGCGGAAGTCCTGGGCCGACACGCGGACGTGACCGGCGCGGAGCCAGGCGTCGGCCATGCGGGCAGCGGCCAGCGCGAAGCGCGACCTCACCTCGGGAGGTGGGCTCATCGGCAGGCGTGTCTCCTCGGCCTCCCCTCCTCGATCGGCCGTGGCGGCCTGCCCTCGCTCGACGGGGGCGCCGCGCCGCGCGCGCGTCATTCGGCTTCGGCCAGATTCGAGCGCTGCAAGAAGTCTTCGCGGAGACCACGCCGACGGGCAAACTCCTGCACGGCCCGCCACGACAGCGGGCTCGGCTGACGGTGTGCGTTCTCCCACCGGTTCACGGTCGAGAAGCTCACCCCGATCTCCGCGGCGAACTTCTCCTGGCTCATGCCCAGCCGCCGTCGCAGGGCACGGACGTTCCCCGCGTTGTCGTTCATCTTCACGCCCCTCCGACGTAGGAGGGGCCGCGGCGACGCCGTCAGCTGCCCTCCTGGCACTCTGACGTCGCCAGGGCCTGTGATGTGTCACCTGCGTCGGTCGCGCCGCTCACGCGGGCCAGGCTGCGGGTCGCGCTTGCCTTTGGCCCGTCCCCAGTCTATGGGGCGACGCCCAGGCCAAGAGAAGAGGGGGAACGAACATGGCGAAAAAAGCGGTGAAGAAGGCGTCTGCGCGACCCGTCTCGAAGCTCGTCCTCGACAAGCCGCTCAAGGTCGGTGCCTCAGCGAAGCCTCGCAGCAAGAGCGAGGTCTTCCGCACCATCGCCCAGCACGCCGGCATTCACCGTCGCGACGTGGCCGCGGTGTTTCACGTCATGGGCTCCATGATCAAGGCGGACCTCTCCAAGAGCGGCCCGGGGGTCTTCAAGGTGCCCGGCTTGATGCGCATCACGGTCAAGCGGAAGCCGGCGACCAAGGAACGCATGGGCATCAACCCGTTCACCAAGGAGCAGGTGATGTTCAAGGCCAAGCCGGCGCGGAACGTCGTCCGCGTGCGTCCCCTCCAGGGGCTCAAGGCGATGGTCTGAGCGCAACGCGCCGTGACCTCCGTCGTCAGGCTTCCGGTCGATCTCGTCCGCGGGCTGACCCAGGTGGTCCGTGGCCTGGCCGAGCTGCCGTTGGCCCTCGAGCGCACGATGCGGGAGACCAACGCGCTCATCGCCGAATCGCGTGCCCAGCTCGAGCTGCTGCGGGAGCAGGCCGGGCGGATGATGGCGCAGCTCGAGAAGATGGCGGCGGTTGCCGACCGGCTCGTCGAGGGGACCGCCCCCATGGCCGCGATGGCCGAGGAGGCGCGCCGGCAGATGGCGCTGACCACGGAGCAGCTCGCGGCCACGAACCGCAGCCTCGAGCACATCGTGCGCCTGGCCGAGCCGCTGGACCGCGTCAGCAAGAGAGTGGTCGAGCGCTTCCAGCGCGTCACGGGCCGGCGCGGCACACCCCGGCCGGGCAGTGAGGGATCGTCGGACTGAGCATCGACATGGAGGACGCCGAGGCGGTCCTCAGTTACTGGTTCGGCTCGCCGCGCTCCGACGGCAGCGTCGCCCCGGAACACGCGCAGCGGTGGTTCGCAGCGTCGTGGATTGAGGTTCGCCGCGACGCCGCAGAATCCCTCGCGCGCAAGGCCCACCGACAGGCGGGCGTCAACGGGTCCCGGTCGCGGCGAGCTCGCTCACGGGGGAGGGCGCGGGCCGTGCCGCGCGCAGGCGGCGCTCGGTCAGCAGGAAGAGCGCGACCATGCCCGCCGCCGACACCACGTTCCCCGCCGCGATGCTCGTGAAGACGGCCCGCTCGCCGAGGCCGAGCCCCTGCGTGCAGACGACCGCGGCCGCGAGCACCCCGGCGACGCGCACGATCATCCACGCGAGCGGGATCGTGGCGCGCCCGAGACCCTGGAATGCAAAGGCGATGACCATGCTGATCCCGAGAAAGGGGTACGACGGGCCGATGATGCGGAAGTACTGGGCGCCGACGGCATGGATGCCGGCGTCGTCGGTGAACAAGCCGAGCCAGAGCGCGGGCCGCCAGCAGAGGAGGAGGCCGGGGACGGCGAGGAGCACCACGGTGATCGCGGCGGCGCGTGTGACGAAGGCGCGCGCCCGGTCGAGCCGGCGGGCACCGGTCGCCATCCCGACCAGGGTCAGCACGGCGGCGCCGAAGCCGTAGCCGAACGACATCAGGAGGAAGTCGAGCCGGGTGCCGAGGCCGTAGGCGGCGAGGTCGGCCTCGCCGAGGCGGGTCACGACCGCGGTGAGCGTCATCAGGCCGAGGTTGTTGATCGACGCGGAGAGCGCCGCCGGGACGCCGACCCGCAGGATCTCCCGCACCGGCGCCAGGGTGAAGCGCGGGAGCCGGAACGCCGGGCGCACCAGCGCGCGGCCGCCCAGCACCCAGAGCGCCCGCGGCACGGTGGCGACCAGCTGGCAGGCGAGCATGGCGAGCGCCGCGCCCTCGAGACCCCAGCCGAGGCCGAACATGAAGAGCGGCGTGCAGCCCATCTGGAGCACGAGCGAGGTGGTGGACCAGATGGCCGGCACGCGCACGTTGCCCTCGCCGCGCAGCACACTGTCGAACATGCCGCCCAGGAAGGTGATGGCGGCGCCGCCGAAGAGGACGCGCGCGAAGAGCGTCGCGCTCGCGTGCACCGCGCCGCGCGCGCCCATCGCGCGAAAGAGCGCCGGCGCGGCCACCTGCACGACGAGGCCGAAGCCGAGACCGATCACGACGCTCAGCACGAGCGCCTGCCCCGCGAGCGCCGCCGCCTCGCCCCGCCGCCCGGCGCCCAGCGCCCGCGCCACCGCCGAGGACGCCCCCGCCCCGATACCGCCGGCCATCGCCGTGATGGCGAGGAGCGAGACCGGGAAGACGAGCGATACGGCGCCGATCGCCTCCATCCCGAGGCGGCTCACGAAGTAGGTGTAGACGACGTTCGAGACGGCCGCGACGGCCATGACGAGGGTCGTCGGGGCGGCCAGCCGGACGACGGCGGCGAGCGGCGCCATCCCGAGCAGGCGATCAGGCTCGGAGCGCGCGGCGCCCGGCGTCGTCACCCCGGAAGCATCTCTGCTTCACGCGGGGCTGTTGCAAGGACCGGGGCTCGCCACCTCACCGAGCCCGCACGCTGGCCGCCAGCCCCTCCGCCACCTGCGCCACGACGTCGTCGAGGGCCCGGCCCATGGCGCGCGCCAGCGACGCGGGATCGCCGTCGGCGATCCCGACCCGGGCGCTGAACGTGCGCTCGAGGAGGTCTCCGCGCCGCCCGCCACGCAACGAAACCGCGAGCCTCACGTCGGCGGCGTGCACGGGGTCGAGCACCTCCTCGAATGCCACCACGTCGACGTACAGCGCCGCCGCCCGGGGATCATCCGTCAGCCTGAGCCCGGGCGTCTCCCCGAGCTGCGCCACCAGCGCGCGCTCCACGTAATGCGCCGGCAGGTCGTTCCAGCGGCGCTCCTCGTAGAACCCGTACTCCACCTCCGACGCCCGCCACACGATGCGCTCGCGGAAGAAGGCGGCGCTGCGCACCCGGCGGAGGCGGACCGCGACCCTCGCCGCGGCCGCCGCGGCGGGTCGGTCACCGACCGCCCCATGCAGGGCCGCGGAGTCGGGCTCGTAGAAGCGCGGCGGGTCGCCGCCGCGAAACACGCAGCTCCCCAGCAGCGCGAGCGCGGCGAGGAGCCACGGCAGATCCTTCATCGCCCCTTCACGGGGACGGCGCCATCGGTGCGCGGACCGCGGAGGAGCGCGCTCGGATCGCGCTCGAGCGAATCCGCCAGCGTGCGCACGGACTCGAGCGCCTCGCGCAGCGCCACCAGGCTCGCCTGCAGCTCCTCGCGCGCCTCGCCGACGCCGGCGGCTGCCAGTCCGACGCTCGCCGACGCGTCGCGCATCGACGCCGTGGTGGCACCGAGCTTCGCTTCGTCAATCGCCTTGTCGACGCGCGCCGCCGCGGCGCGCAGCTCCTGCAGCGCCCGGTTGAAGGAGCCGTCCTCCGCCTGGAGAGACGCCGCCAGGCGGTCGATCGACCCGAGGGTCTTCCGCATGTCGGCCAGCGTGTCCTTCGCGCGGTCCGCGAGCATGGGCAGGCGGTTGATGGTCTCGACGGCCGCCTCCTCCACGTTCTTCAAGGTGGACGGCGCCGAGGGCACGTAGTTCCACGGCGGCTCGAACGGCAGGCGCGGGGGCGGATAGCGTTCGGGGTCGAAAAAATCCGTCTGGATGAAGCGGACGCCGGTGATACCGGCCGAGGCGAGCTGGACACGCACTCTCGGATCGATGAACTCCTCGTCGGACCTGGGCGCGCGGGTCCGGAGCCCCAGGCGGACGAGCGCGTCGAGGTATATGTTGGAAGTGACCTGCACGTGGCGGCGATCGGGCGCGATCGTGATCTCGGCGACCGTGCCGACCGTGACGCCGCGGAACTTGACCGGCGAGCCCACGTCGAGCCCCTGCACCGACTCGTCGAAGTAGCTGACCGCGGCGAACGACTCGCGATGAAAGCGCCGCGCGCCGAGCCAGAAGAGCGCGCCCAGCAGCGCGACGACGGCGAGCAGGACGAACAGCCCGAGCTTCCAGTGGTTGGTGGCGGTGGTTGCCATCTCACGCGGCCCGTGGGCGGGGGTTGAAGAAGGCGCGGACCCGCGGGTCGTCGCTCCCGTCCCGGAGCGCCGCCGGCTCGCCCCGGGCGATGATGCGGCGCGTCCGGCCGTCCAGCATGATGCAGTGTCTGGCGATCGTGAAGATGCTCCGCAGCTCGTGGGTGACGACCACGGTCGTCATGCCGAGGCTGGCATTCAGGGTCAAGATGAGGTCGTCGAGCTCCGCGGCCGTGACCGGATCGAGACCCGCCGACGGTTCGTCGAGGAAGAGCAGCGGGGGGTCGAGCGCCAGGGCCCGCGCGATCCCGGCACGCTTTTTCATGCCCCCCGAGATCGCTGCCGGGAGATGGTTCTCGAAGCCCTCGAGGCCCACCAGGCGGAGCTTCGAGCGCACGATCGTGTCGATCGCGTCGCGGTCGAGGCTCGTCCACTTCGCGAGCGGGAGGGCCACGTTCTCCGCCAGCGTCATCGAGCCGAAGAGCGCGCCCGACTGGAAGAGGACTCCGTAGCGCGGAGGGCCCTCGCGAGCGGGCGGAGCGCCTGCGATGCGGACCGTGCCGCGCATGGGCTCCTCCAGGCCGATCAGCGCGCGGAGCAGGGTGCTCTTGCCGCTCCCGCTCCCGCCCAGGATGGCGAACACGTCGCCCCGCGGCACCGTGAAGTCGAGGTCCTCGAGCACCACCGTGTCGCCGTAGCCGACGGTCAGGTGCTCGACCTCGATCATGGGAACCTCAGCGGCCGAAGGCATTGAAGAGCACCGTGAAGATCGCGTCGACGACCACGATGGCAAAGAGGCTCGTCACCACGGCCGAGGTCGTCGCCCGCCCCACCCCCTCGGCTCCGCCGCGTGCGGCGAGGCCGCGCTGGCACGCGATGAGCGCGACGCTGAGCCCGAAGAACACGGTCTTGAGGCACCCCGAGAAGACGTCCCAGAGCCCCACGGCCTTCTGCGTCTGGAGGAGATACGCGTTGGCGGTGAGGTCGAGGCCGAGCATCGCAACCAGGAGCCCGCCCGCGATGCTCACCACGTCCGCGAGGATGGTGAGCAACGGCAGCACGAGCGCGAGGGCGATGACGCGCGGGAACACGAGGAAGCCGTACGGGTCGAGGCCGAGCGTGCGCAGCGCGTCGATCTCCTCGGAGACCCGCATCGTCCCGAGTTCGGCCGAGAAGGCGGCGCCCGAGCGGCCGGCGACGATGATCGCGGTCATGAGCGGTGCCAGCTCGCGCGTGACCGAGAGCCCGACCAGGTCGGCCACGAAGATGTTGGCCCCGAACTGCTTCAACTGCACGGCGGCCTGGAACGCCGTCACGAGGCCGACCAGGAAGTTGATCACGAGGACGATCGGGAGCCCGTCGGCTCCGGCTCGCTCCATGAGCCGCGGCACGTCGCCCCAGTTCACGGAGCCCGGCGCACGGGCCGCCTTCGCCCCGGCCACGGCCACGTCGCCGATGAAGTCGAGCCCATGGTTCTCGCTCAGCATGCCGAGCGTCTCGCGGCCGATCTGGTCGAGGATGCCGATCCGCGCCGCCGGCGCCTGCAGGCTCGGCCGCGGCGGGTGCAACCCGTAGAGCTCGAGCATGGCGCGGACGCCGCCGTGCGCGCCGACGATCTCGGCCTCGGCACCTGCCGCCACCACCTCGTCGCGAAGCTCGAGGAGGAGTGCGGTGGCGGCGCCGTCGAGCGTGTCCACCGCCGACAGGTCGAAGGCCAGGTGCACGGCTGGCGGACGGGCCAGGCGGCGCACGCTCTGCCACGAGGCGAAGCACTGCCGGAAGCGCAGCTGCCCGCTGAAGCGCAGCGCGGCCCGGCCGTCCCGCAGGTCGACCCGCTCGACGTGGAAGCCGGGATCGTGGGCGTCGGTCACGCGCGCGGAGAGTATCGGTGAGCCGGGGGGAGCGGGTCAACGCGCGTGTCACCCGAGCCGACCGAGGGCTTGACCCACCACACGCGGGCACGTAGCAGGCTCACCGGTGGTGAACGTCGCGGCGGTCCGCGAGCCGCTCCACGATTCCGAGACTCGGCCCTCGTCAGCCTGGAGCCCCCTCGCCCACCCGGTCTTCCGGGCGCTCTGGCTCGCCTCGTGCGTCTCGAACGTCGGCACGTGGATGCACGACACGAGCGCCGCGTGGCTCATGACCGGGCTCGCGCCCTCGCCGCTCATGGTGTCGCTCATGCAGACGGCGACGAGCCTGCCGTTCTTCCTCCTGGCGCTGCCCGCCGGGGCCCTCGCCGACATCGTCGACCGCCGCCGGCTGCTCCTCGTGACGCAGGCGTGGATGCTCGTCGCCGCGGCCGCGCTCGGCGTCTGCACGGTGCTCGGCCGCACGGGACCGTGGCTGCTGCTCTCGCTCACCTTCTGCATGGGCCTCGGCAATGCGCTCAACGCGCCCGCCTGGCAGGCGACGACGCCGGACCTGGTGCCGCGCGAGGAGCTCGCGGGCGCCGTCGCGCTGGGCGGCATCTCGGTCAACGTGGCGCGCGCCCTCGGCCCGGCGCTCGGCGGGCTCCTGGTGGCGGCCCTGGGTGCGGGCTGGGTCTTCCTCCTGAACGCGGCGTCGTTCCTCGGGGTCGTCCTCGTGCTCGCACGCTGGCACCGCGAGGTGCCCCGCTCGCGCCTCCCGCCCGAGGACGTGCCGGGCGCGATGCGGGCGGGCGTGCGCTACGTCCGTCACTCGGCGCCCTTTCGCGCCGTCCTCGCGCGCACCGCGGCCTTCGTCGTGCCGGCGAGCGCGCTCTGGGCGCTGCTCCCGCTCTTCGCGCGCCGGGGGCTCGGGCTCTCGGCGACGGGCTACGGGCTCCTCCTCGGCTGCCTCGGCGCGGGCGCGATCGTGGGCGCAGCCTTCCTGCCACGCCTCCGCGAGCGCCTCACGAGCGACCGTCTCGTCCTCGCGAGCGCGGGCGTCTTCGCCGTCGTGTCCGCCGTCGTCGCCCTCGCGCGCGTGCCGCTGATCGCGGGCGGCGGGCTCTTCATCGGGGGGATGGCGTGGATGGGCGCCATGTCCACGCTCAGCGTCGCCGCCCAGAACGCGGTGCCCGCGTGGGTGCGGGCACGGGCGCTCGCCGTGGGCCTCCTGGCCGTCCAGGGCAGCATGGCGCTGGGCAGCCTCCTCTGGGGCGTGGTCGCGACCCACTCGGACATCCCCACGGCGCTGGTTGCGGGCGCGGCGATGCTGCTCGCCGGCGCCGTCGCCTCGCGCCGCTTCGTGCTGCACGGCCTCTCGAACCTCGACCTGCGCCCCGACCCGCGCTGGTCGTTGCCCGAGACCGCATGCCAGCTCGACGGCGACGAGGGCCCCGTGCTCGTCACGCTCGAGTACGATGTCGATCCCGACCGGGCCGAGGAGTTCCTGCGCGCCGTACGGCGGCTCGAGCCGGTCCGCCGCCGCGACGGCGCCATTCGCTGGAGCGTCTACCGCGACACCGAGGACCCGCACCGGTGGCTCGAGATGTTCGTCGTCGAGTCCTGGATCGAGCACCTCCGCCAGCACGAGCGCGTCACCGCCGACGACCGCGCTCTGTTCGAGGCCGCCGCCCGCTTCGACCGCGGCGGGAACGGACCGCGCGTGCGCCACCACATCGCGGGGCGGCAGGCGGAGCAGCTGCGGTGGGACGACCGCGCGGCGAGGTAGAAGTCGGGCGGCGCGAGGACCGACTCGGCGTCATCCGCCGACCGGCAGCGGGAAGAACACCCGTCCCGCGCGCACCTCCTCGATGAACCAGCCCTCACTCGTAGAGGATGATCTCGGCGGTCGACGGCGGCGGGAGGACGGTGGGATCGTACGCCAGGTGGCCGTTGCTGCCGCTCAGGTGGATGGTGTTGCCGACCACGCTCCCGCTGCCCGAGACGTTGGCGGAGCCCGAGTACTGGAGGTCGGAGTGCGGGGCGTACGCGATGCCGTCCCAGGTGCCGTTGCTCCCGGAAATCTTCAGCCCGCTGTTGCTTGTGGTGACATTGGCAAAGAACAGCATCTGCTGCGAGTACGGCGCGAAGTTCATGTTGGGCGAGGAGATGCTGATCGAGCCGGTCGCGACGAAGGTGACTTTGGACGTCACGGTCGTGCTCAGGCCCTTGGAGAAATTGATGTTGCCGTTCACGTAGTAGACGCCGGGGTCCAGGACGCCGTTCGTGACGTAGCTCGCGAGGTTCGTGCTGTTGTTGATGTAGTGATACGTCGGCGTGCTGGTGGTCCCCTGGTAGAAGTCCGCAAGCGTCTTGTTCACGGGATCGGGGAGCACGGTCGATTGCACGGGGTTGTTGGTCGCCGGGTTCAGCATGGCCTTGCCGGAGAGGCCGGTAGGCGTCGCGCCGGTGACGTCCTCCACGCTGCCGTTGATGGTGTTTCCAGTGCCACTGATGTCGAAGTCGCTGTTCGAGTGGAGGGTGCCCGTGACGGTCCAGCCGCCCCCGCTCCAGTCGACGACCTTGCTGCCGCGCGGTTGATTCGGGCTGAGCGCGAACATGCCGTAGCCGCCGCCGCTGCCCGTCGGCGGCTTCGCGCGGGCCCCGGCGAGCGCGCTTACCTGGAGGCTGTTGATGCCGAGGATGGGCAGGAAGAACGTCGACGGCTGCTTCGTCGCGATCACCTCGACGCCGGTGGCGAACGCCGGGGGGGTGCCCGACCCGGACGTGATCGTGCCAACCCGTGCCCCGCTGTCGTCGGTGTAGTAGGCGCTCACGTTCTGGGCGGGGTTGTCGACCTGGTTCGCGCTGGCGTACTTCTCGATCTCGGCGCGGATGGCGGCGCCCGTGCTGGTCGGGGTGCCCATGAGACGCGCCCCGGCGAGGGCCGAGGCATCGGCAGCGAGCTGCACGCCCCGCCGCTGGAGGTAGAGGTTCCCGCCGTCCACGCCGAGGCCGAGCACCGCCAGCAGCACGATCAGGAACAGGGAGAGGAGGACGAGCGCCTGGCCGCGGTTCGGCCTGCTCGCTCGCAACGCGCCGGGGTGGCAAGTCGTCATTGCTTTTCGATCCTCATGGTTGACGAAGTGCCGTAGGTGCCCGCGTGCGGCCCGGGCCAGAACGTGGTGAGCGGATACGACACGCTCACCTGAATCCGCTCGGTCGGCAGGCTGTCCCCATCGGGGTAGGTCACTCCGATCGTGAGGCTCGAGGGGTCGATCGCGCTCACCGTCCCGCGCACCCGGGTCTGGATGCCGCTGACGTCGGTGGGATGGATCGCGCCGTAGCGGGCGCCCTCGCGGGCGGCATTCTCGACGCTGGCGCGCATGAAGTAGATGAGACCGAACTCCACGATGCCCAGCATCACGACGATCATGATGGGCAGCACGACGGAGAACTCGACGAGGTTCTGGCCGCGACAGCGCTGGCGATTCCGCATCGTTCGATTCCCCTCTGCTAGAAGATCACCATGGTCGCCTGGCGGCGGATGGTCGGCCGAGGAAGGCCGAGCGCCTGCGCCAGCAGGAGATCCACGTCGTGCGTCACCTCGACCGTGATGGCGTTCCCGGACGTCGTGCCCGAAGCCGTATTGACGACCACCTGGCTGGGGTCGATCGTGAGCGGTGCACCCGCCGCTTCCTCGACGACCCGACTCTTTATCGCGTCGGTGTTCGTCGCATCGGTCGTGCCATAGCGCGCCCCTTCTCGTGCCGCGTTCGACAGAATGCCCGCGAGGCTGAAGGCGTGAGCCAGATCGAGCACCCCCGCCATCAAGATCATGAGCAAGGGGAGCGTCAGCGCGAGCTCGACGAGGCTCTGGCCGCGGACGGAGGGCGTGATCGCCCGGCGCGGCGACGCGATGGAGCGTTTTGCTTTCCGAAGTGCACGCATTGCGTCGCGTGGACCGCTGCAAGAAGCGTACTCGGTGCGCTCGCTCGTCAGCCTCGCTCGCAGGCCCACTCACCCGACGTGGCAGGTGGCGCGGCGCTCGGCATGAAGAGGCCGGCTGGTACCGGTCGATGTCTCCCGGGAAAAGCAGTGAACCGTAGGACGTTTCTAAGCGCTGGTCGCGCTCGCACGCGAGCGGGCTCCCGGCGCCTGCGCGCTGAGGCCGCGCCCGGGTGCCTTGCGGCCCGATGGCGAGGATGCGTGGCGATTCAGGCCCCTCGGAGGGCCGGGGATGCGCCAGAGCTGTGCCAGGCTGTCACCGAGAGGCGCATGAGTCGGCGCAGGGCCTCGCGCCGCGCCCTGCGCTTGACGTGCGGTGCGCGCGGCAGTTTATGGCAGCCGCGGGGCGAGGCCGCCGGCGCTCGCGACCAGCAAGGAGAGAGAGATGCTGCATCCGAGAGCCGTTCGCCCGCTTCTGCTCGTCGCCGCGCTCGTTGCGGGCGTGATCCCCGCGTCCCCGGCACGCGCCGACACGGCCGATGCGAGCGATCCCATTCCGGTCCTCGGTGGGGGCCGCATCCTCTCACCGGGACCGCGCACGCTCGGCTTCGACGGCCTCGCCGCCGACCCGAGCACGATCGGGAACTTCCGGGGTCTGGTCGCGCTCGCGTACCTGCGGGGCCGGGTGCGGGACACCACAGGCCGCCAGTGGGTGATGATGAACGACATCCGGCTCTTCCAGGGGGACTACGTCTCCGCCGACGGGATCCAGCGGCGAGGGACGTTCGCCTTCGTCTGAATCGATCTCTTCGAGCCCGGTTCGGGCTCGCGCGTGCACGACTTCACCGGCGGGATCACGCCCGCGGGCCTGGTGTGGACCGTCCGCCTTCCCGGCGACGCGCTCACCGTCGCCCCGCGCGGCAACGTCGTCACGGTGGACGCGCGCGACGTGGCGGTCGTGGACGAGCGTGCGGCGCCGGCGGGCGAGACGCCGGCGACGGTCAGCTTCCAGATGACGTGGAAGGGCGGCGGCGGTCGCCGGCGCCTGGCGGCCGGGTCACCGGCGTTCGCCGGGCAGTTCCTGCGGCACGCGCGCGCGCACGGCACTTTCTCCGGCGCCGAGGACGGTTTCGGCTTTGCGTCCGATGCGCGCCGGCGCGCGCGCAGCGCGTTCGCCGAGCTCGGGACGGAGCAGAACGGGCTCTTCCTCGCCGCCGCGACCGAGTGCGCGCGATGTGGCGCGCCCTAGCCCCACGGGCGGCGCGGGACCAGCCGGCTCCAGAATACTGGCGCGCAGCTCCCCTATGGCGCCGGCCGGCGGCCGTTCTCGATCAGGACGGGTGGGAAATCGAACTCGTCGTCGGGAGGACGGCGGCCCACCTTGGCGGTCACCTCGAGTCGGTCCCCGACCGCCGGTGCCGCCGAATGGCTGACCACGCTGATGCGCCGCTCGTCGCCGAAGAGCGTGTAGAAGCTCTCACCGCGGTAGCCGAGGCTCGGCGCGGCGACGGTCCCGACGACCGTGACCTGGGTGTTGGCGTAGTCGTCGGGATGGTCGACGATGGCCGCGATCGACGTGTCGCCGCGAGCGCCAGGCGAAAACCCCAGGAGGCCCGCCAGGGCCGCAGCGGCAACGGCGACAGGCATCCGAATCATCACACGGCCCTCCTCGGCGCGGGACTCTACTGCCGCGCCGGCTCGGCACGCAAGCAAAAGGGGCGCGCGGGACACCTCGTTTTCAGTTGACCCTCGGAGCGCCGATCGGCTACGCATGTCGCGCCGGGGGGGAAGCCATGGCGGAACGCGTGCTCGGGGTGGTGAAGCTGGGTCTGCTGGCGCTCGCTTTGCGCGCGGGAGCGGCGGTCGCCGCGCCGGTCAACAGCGACCTCGCGACCGCCCAGCTGGGCGGGGGATGCTATCCGACGGGCATCCACCCGGCCGTGCTCGACATGCTGGTGCTGGTCGACCCGGAATGGGCGCCGTTGATGAACGGCATGACCGTCGCGTCGACGCCGATCACCGTGCACGGGACCGTCCAGGGAATGCACGGCGACACCAGCGGCGACTTTCCCGCAACTCACGTCCGCGCCGACGTGAACCACTTCGTGGTCCTCGACGCCGCCGACGCGGACCGGCTCGCCACCGGCAACGTCGACGGCGAGCTCCACTTCGAGTGGGAGGCGGGCACGTATCCTGCGTGGGCCTGGGCGGGGACGGGGGATCGGATCGTCGGCATGGGTCGATGGATCTTCGACTGCGGGCACCCGGATGCGCAGCCCGGCAACTGCTCGGTCACCACCAGCGTGCAGTGCGTGCTCGACAGCGATTGCACCTCGCCCACGTGCTCCTCCTGCGGCGGCATGGAGACC
>Ga0209057_1001930_pt1 | contig 16338 bp, 16 predicted proteins | sample GraSoiAngelo_146_FD_185903 | JGI IMG/M metagenome (GOLD analysis project Ga0209057, IMG submission 185903) | Grasslands soil microbial communities from the Angelo Coastal Reserve, California, USA - 14_1009_05_30cm (SPAdes) (version 2) | ecosystem: Environmental > Terrestrial > Soil > Grasslands ... | reverse complement strand
TGAGGCCATGCAGTCGATCGATTTTACCGATATCGAGCCCGACCTGATCGAGCCCAGAGGAGAAACGCTGGTTAGTGATTCCGTGTTCGTCGTGGAAAAGTGGGATCTCATTTCAGAACGTGAAGCCGCGCCGCCGGGCAAATTCGCGATCCTTCTTTGTTTGGACGGCGAGATCGACTGCGCCGGATTGAAATTTAAGCCGGGCGATTTTTTTCTTGTCCCTGCGGCCCTACAAGATCGAAATCTTCATCCACGCGATGCAGGCACATCGTTGCTTCGGACGATGCTGCCAGAATTATAGTGCAGTCCTACCACCCGCCATGACACAGCTGATACACCCCACCTATGGCTGAGCATTCTTTTGCGCGGTTACAAATCGCCGTCGAAAAAATCACACGCGCAGCCAGATCCGATGGCGCACCTGATCGTTTAGGATCGGCCTCAAGTGGGATTTTTCTGGCTTCATCTCCAACCGACTAGCCGACGAAAGAATCGTCCCTGCTCCGCAGACAACTGCGCAGAAGAGAACAACGATCGTTTTGGTTGTACGAGTCACCCAACCTTATCACATGCGTTGGGATTCCATAAGTCAATACCGAAAGGAATCCCCTGTGGCTCCCTTTTCGAGCCAATACACTCATCTGGCAGCCTCAGCCAAACGTCGTAGATATTGAAAACTGTAAATACCGGTGCCGTGTCCGTCGCGCCATCGTGGTTGCACAGCATAGCCACCCACGATGCTGAAACCGACAAGAGCAAAGCTCTCCTTGGAATAAGTCAGATGCGGACGAGAGATGTTGCCCAACACGTCCGGCTCGCCACCGCACGCCGCGCATGGACACGCGCGACGGAGAAATTGCAATCGAAATAGGATTCCGTCCCGTCATTCCAATGAATCGCAAGTTCATTTCCGATTTGTTGAACATTGGTTGGTTCTAGACGCATGAATTATCGCGATCCTGCCACAACGTCGATCTTGATAGCAATCTGCAATCCATTTGGAGGGAATCCCCCTCCGCCGTGTTCCGAGATTTGGGACGACACGCGGGTCGGCCACAAATCATTTGCGCTTTGGGCGTTGGCGCTCGCCAAAAATCGCCGTGCCGACGCGCACCAGCGTCGCGCCTTCCTCGATCGCGACAGTGAAATCGTTCGTCATCCCCATGGAAAGGCGCGGAAGTTTCAGGTCGAACTCCTTTTCGAGCGCGTCACGCAATTCGCGCAACTGCACAAAAAAGGTTCGCGAGGCTTCTGCCTCCTCGGCGAGCGGCGGAATTATCATCAAACCCTCGATTGACAATCGCGGCAATGCGAGCAGCGATTCCATTTCCGCGCGTACCGTTTCCGGTTTGAAACCGAACTTACTCCCCTCACCTGCCACGTTCACTTCGAGTAAGACCCGTGGATGCATTCCGTCCTCGTCCGCGATCCGGTTTATCTCCTTCGCCAACGCAAACGAATCGACGCTATGGATTAATTCGAACAACGGCAGCGCTTGCCGGATTTTGTTCTTCTGTAAATGACCAACGAAGTGCCAGCGAATTGCTGAAGGCAGCTCGGGAATTTTTGCGCGCGCTTCCTGGACCCGACTTTCGCCGAACAAAACCTGCCCGGCTTCGTAAACCGCGTGCACCTTCTCGGCGTCGTGGGTCTTGGAAATCGCCACGAGCTCGATTTCATCAGGCGAGCTTCCCGCTTTTCTCGCCGAATTGGAGATTTGCATGAGGACGCGTTTGAGATTTGCGGCGAGATCGTCCATGGGCTAGAGAAAGTTGAAACTAGCAGAGCTTTCGGCCGGAATGCAAAAACCGCGAAGGTTTTGAAATTGCCTAACCGCGCTTCCTGAACGATTGGCATGCAGCACCGCCATTCACGAATTTTCTGCCACTGCAGTTGGGCCGCTAGATTTGAAGCAGGGCAGATTGCTTAGCTCAATATTAGCTGGCAAATGAGCTGGTTCCTGCGTAGAACGAGTCGATCATGAAACGCTTTTCACTCCTGGCCGCACTTATCGTCGCCCTTGTTTACTCCAATCTTTCCGCGCAAACAAAGATCGATTTACAGCCCAGCGATAGCATCCTTAGCATTCTGCAGCGAAACACCGGACAGACTGTCGAGCTGCGTTTGAAATCCGGGGAGAAGATCGGCGGAAAAGTGGAAAAGATTGCGGACAAACTCACTCGTTTATCTTTCGCAGCTGACTGGTGCCGAGTACTACGACGCTGTCGTCGATACAGCGGACGTGTCCGCTGTCGTTATTCGAAGAAACAAATAGCGGCTTCAATCTTCTAAAAACAGGCCGCTCGGGCATCGGCAGTTTCGTTTTGCGTGGTCACCTCTCTTGCTGTTGCGATCACGCATAGGCGTTCAAGTCGAGGCGAAGAATGAAGCACCAAAAAATGGCTCAATGCGGGCCCTGAATTGCCTTCGGCGAGCAAGGCTGGATGAGGTTACAGATTTTGGATTGTAATCTGAACGCGCGAGCCAGAATACTGACATCATGAACCTCACCAAAAACATTGGCATGCTTCTGCTCGCGGTTTATCTGATCGTCGATGGCCTTTTAGGGTTCGGCCTACAACTTGGAGCATTCATTTTCCTGTTGTACATCGTGGCACTGGCCGCCGGTGTCTTTATTCTCATCGGCAAATAGCGCGTCCTGGCCGATTTGCGACAAAGGGTCTCGCCGACTAAGCGAGCAATTCCATCATCTGCCGGGCGAGTTTTGGACCGGTCCCAGCTTCTTCATGTTTGAAATAAATGAAAACATCATCCCAGCCGTGTTGTGCGCGAACGAACTCAACCCAATGTTCGATGTCGATCTTAGAATAATCTTCGCGGCGCAATCGCAGATAGCCCCAGGTTGCTGTTGAAACTTTTGGCGCCGTCAACTTTTCGCTGTCGGCGATGCAAAGCGCTGCTTTGGTGGCTTGCAGTAAATCAAAAACTTCCTGGTCGAACCATGATTCGTGACGAAACTCGAACGCGGCGCGCATTCCGCCGGGCAGACCATTGACAAAATCGCCGAGGATAAAGGTGTCTTTCTTGAAATTAGGCGGGAGTTGAAACAGCACCGGACCCAGTTTCGCGTCGAGCGCTGACACGACGTCGTAAAAATATCGCAGCGTATCGGCGCAATCACGCAGCTTCGACCAATGTGTGATCTTTTGCGGGGCTTTGAGCGCAAACCGGAAGGTCTCCGGCGTCAGGTGCTTCCAATTATCGATCGTTTTCGCGGCGGGGATGCGATGGAACGTGTAATTAATCTCTGTGGTGGCAAGATGTTCCGCATAAAATGGCAGCATCTTCGCCGCCGGCAGATCTTCCGGATAAAAAGTTCCTTTCCATTCGGCGTATTGAAAACCGGAAGTGCCAATCCACGGCTTCACCCAATATCCTCCACGGTAAATAACCTTAGCTTTGCTTTCACCAAAACCCCTCTGACTTTTCGCGAAATGCCGTGACGCCCTTTACGGCGTTGTTGTTGTTGCCCCGCGCAGTTTTCTTCTGCGAAACTCCATCGCCAGAAGTGCTGCTATTGTAAGAATATCACTGGTGACATGAGTCGCACGGACGCTTCCATAAGTGGCCGGAGTAAGAGTCGGCTCGAGGAGATCACGCACTTGCTTCGAGTTAGCCGGGGCGCCCCCGCTTGAATCGAACTGTTTAATCGCTTGGAGCGTGGCAAATCGCTGCGCCGTAACGTCGTGCATGGCATCAAGATTCTTGTACGCGAATAAGGCGAAGAGAATCGACACTAGCGCGGTCGTGATCGCCGCCGGTTGTTTGCGCATTGATGAGAAGGCGAGCAAACCGCCAACGATGATAACGTAAAGATTCCAGTACGCTTGCATGGCGTTGGCGCGCTCGAAATAAAGCTGAATAAGTTCGTTGTAGTTCATAGGCTTGGATGGCACTGCATTATTGCGATTCCGTTTTCTTGACGCGAGAAGAAACGTCACCGATCGACAAGCGAGCGCCCAAGGTGATGTTCGAGCTGCGACAAAGCGAAGACGATTTCCGGCCGAATGACAATAGATGGCCGCGCTCGCCGGATGATCCTAATCGCTTCTTCGGCGCCGCTCACTTTGCCATTCATAATTAAATATGCGGCGACAGCAGCGGCGCTGCGCGAATAACCGATCTTGCAGTGAACGTAAACGATCCCCGTTTCACTGTGTTCGGCGATGAATTTACCCATTTCTCGCAATTGCCCCAAGGAAGGAGCCGTAAGATCGAGAATTGGTATGTTTCGATAACTGGTTGCGCGAAACGCTTTCGCTTCGGAGGATTCGGCGCTGAGATCGAGGACAGCGGTCACGCCGGTACACACCGCTCTCTCAGCTTCGCTGTTACTCAGTTTTCGGCCAATCCAAACATTGGGAATGACCTCATCCCAGGGTCGACATTGGCGACGATAGTGGAGCAGAGACAAATACTGACCCAGCAAACAAGGACCCAAGACAAACCGTGCGCTCCAAGGCAGAGTGCCATCTGTCTTACGAAAGATTCCTGGCCCAAAACCGAAGTAAGCACCAGCAACGATGCCGAGAGAAAGACCGGGCCAAAATAGCAAGGCGCTTAACGGCCAAAAGATCGGAGCAAATGCGAACAAAAATACCGCGGCAGCAGTGTAATAAAATCCGACCCGCTGGTTCTTAGTTACCGGCAGCGTGGGCGCCGAGTCGCGAAAAAAGTAAAAACAATAACCGGCCAGCACGAATCCGCCGCCGATGTCGATGATGTGATGTTGATAGGTCAGCACCGGAGAGAGAGCGATCAGCGCAAACCAAATCATTGCCCCGCCCAGGAAAACGCCGCGGAGATGACGGGCATAAATATTGACAAGAAAAAGCCAGAGCGCGGCGTGGAGTGACGGAAAAAGATTGTAGGGCGCGTCCATTCCTCGAAACCAATCGAAGATTGTGCCGATCCAGCCGTTCGCGTGTGGGCGTGGAAAGGCGAAGCGCAGAGGGAAAAGGAGAAAACAAATTCCTGCAATAGCAATCGCGGCTGTAATCCGCCGAGAAAATGTACGTAATTCCCGATCTGTCCGGCAGAGAAATGGCGCTGCGACAAAGAAGAGATCGATCGACATGTAGGGAAGGACCATGAACGGAACGAATGGAATGGCGTATTCCCATTGAAAGAAAAAAACATCGACGCCGCTGCGTCGCGCTGTGATCCAATTGCAGGCGCCGTAAACGACCAGGAACAAGATCGACAATCCCGCGGAAACTCTGAAGGCTGTGAGTCGCCGAGCTAGCACGCGTGATTGTTAAGGGAGAGAACGCGCCGGGCGATCGAGACGGTGAACATCCCCCACTGATCTACTTCCATGTCGATCTTTTCGAATCCTGAGGCGCGGACCAGTTGGTCCATTTCTGCTGTGGTCCGTCGGCGCATGATCCACGGTCGACCTTCGCGATTGCGCAAAACGCGCGCGATAAATTCCATCTGCGGATGCCAGGGTTGATTCGTGTAAATCAAATAGCCGCCCGGCTCGATCGCGTCAGCAAGTCCGCCGAGAGAGTTCAAGACTGCGTCATTCGAGGAAAACAACTCATAGAGTCCTGAGACAATTCCAATGGTCGCGCGCGGCTCGATTGAGGCAAGCGAGCCACGGTCGAAGGCATCACCTCGCTGCACCTTTACATTGTCGAGCCCGAATTCTTGCGCTAAAGCGCGTGCAGCATCGATATTTTCTTGTTTGTAATCGCGCAATATCGCGCTCACGGGAATTTCCAGGCACATCCGCAGGGTCTCTAGCACGTAACGTCCTGGGCCGGCGGCAATATCGAGGATGCGCACCGGACGTCCATTCCTGTGTGTTCTCTCTATCGCATTCTTGAGCGACTTTTCGAGATGAGTTCTGCGTTGCCGAATGCCACGCCAACCGATGCTATTGAGATATGACTTGTCGATCAAACGCCCGACCGATGTCGTGCCATGTGGCTGGTTTTTGTAAACATAGTCGAGCGATAATCCGGAATCGAAACCGTTTCGCCAACCGAGATCGACACCGTTGCTTAACCGTCCCGCCGCTTTCAGTCCCGCGCGCGCCACTGCAAACTTCACACCGCCGGGCCGACTCAACCGCTCATATTCATCCCGCGTGTATCCAATTTGGTCGGCATACAGAAACGAAGGCGTAACCAGCGGCTGAGCGAAACGTTCGATGATGAAGTCGCGCACCTGACGAACAATCGCACGTCGATCTTTCTCCTGGAAGATCGCGTGATAAGCATTTGGGGAAACGATCATCTGCTTCACAGACGAAGAAAGCTTGTCAAAGAATTGGCGCTGGGCGCCCAGACTAACGACCCAATCTTTTCCAGCGCCGAGCATCAACGTCGGCGTGTGAATTGCGCCGGCATCAGCAAGCAATCGTCTCGCGGTATCGTGAAGATCGAGTAGAACATTTACTGCGATTTGACTAAAAATGAGCGCATCAGCATTATATTGAGCTACTTGCGCCTGGTCATGCGTTAGCATTTTGGCTTTCACATAACTTGTGACGTAACCGGGTCCGATCAGCTTTTGTTTCAACCGCAAAATGGGGATTGCAAACGGTACGTAGAGTCTTACTCGAAGCGCTGCGGTGGCGAGAATCATCGCCCGAATCGGCGGCGCATAATCGTGCACCCACGCCAGGAGGCTTATTGCGCCAAGACTGTGCGCGAGCATGATCGTGTTTCCAAGTGCGACACTGTAGCGCTCGGAAATATGCCGGACGAAGGCGTCTACATCTTTTACGACGTCGGCGAAGTTGCCCGCCGCACCGCGTTTGCCAGATGAGTGACCATGGCCGCGCGCGTCCCAGGCAAAAACCGAGATATCCTCCAAGCCTAATAAATCGACCGTTTCCTTCCACCGGCCGGAATGTTCGTGACCGCGATGGAAAAGGAGCAACGCTTTACCTTTCGCTTTCGGCGGAATCCATGCGCGATAGAAGAGCTCGGCCCCGTCCCAACTGATCATTGTATGTTCAGTCAGATCCATTCCTTCGTCCCAATTCTTTCACAGCGTCGCGCAGCTCCGCTGCGATCGCGCAGATGTTTGTCTTTTCCGCGGCACGCGCGACGTAGTTGCGCGGCGAGCCAACAATAAGCCTGATTTTCCTTGGCCGCGGGAAGCGAGAACCCTTCGGCCAGGCATCAAAAGCTCCATCGAGGTAACATGGAAAAACGCTCACGTCGCGTCCTGCTACAAGCGCACCGATCCCGGATTTGAAATCCTGGGTCTTACCTGTGGTTGATCGTGTGCCTTCGGGGAAGATGATCAAAATATTTCCGGGATTCGAAAGAAGTTCGCAGCAAATGGAAAGGCTCTGCCGAACGTGGACCTGACGCGCAAAAGGCAAAGCGTTAACGATAACAGCGGCGAACCAGACGCGCGGTACGCTTTTAAAAAAATAGTCCGCGGCGGCGGCCGGAAATGCTCGATGTAGCTTCCGCAATGGCACGGCGGCAAGGAGACAAAGTGCGTCGAGATGACTGGAATGGTTCGCAACCATGACAAAGGAACCGTTATCACGTAAATTTTCGAGTCCGACAATTTCAAAGCGATGGTAAGCGCGCAGCCAACCGCGAATGATCAACGCCACGAGTGAGCGCAAGCCATAAACGAGCATGTCGGGCTCGCGTGGAAATCGACGAAGCCGCTCTACCAGCGTTTGATCGAGATCGCGCGCGGAGTCATAACGCCATTTTTTCATCGCAACCGATAATAATAGTTTGCCATGTGCATGAATAGGGGCGCCACGTAAATTAGGCTATCGATTCGGTCCAATATTCCGCCATGCCCGGGAATCATCCCGCCCATGTCTTTCGTTCCAATGTCGCGTTTGATCACGCTAATTGAGAGATCGCCGAGTTGCCCTCCGATCCCAACGATCAAGCCAGTAAGGACAAGCTGCCACGCACCAAAGAACGGAAATGAAAAACGAAATAACCAAGGTAGCAGCATCGATACCGCTAGCGCGCCGAGCGCGCCCTCCCAGGTTTTGCTCGGACTAATTTTACTGCGGAGAGGATGGCGCCCGAATAACCTGCCAAACGTAAATGCGGCAACGTCATTCAATTCCGTAGCGAAAACGATGTAACAAATGAATCCGTAAGCATCGTTCGTGTTGGCTAGGAAACCGAGGTGTCCAAACATCCAGCCGATGTAAACAAAGCCCACAATGGCCAGTGACATCCTCTGTAGTTCATCCCGCGCCCGATTGCGCAGAATCGGAATCAACAGAATCAAAGCGATCGCAAAAACGGGCGTCGCGACGAAAAACCCGTACCAACCAGAGCCGGGCTCTTCACCGTGTGGGTGCGACATCAATGACGCGGCACCGACGGTGACGATTCCTGCATAAACCGCGCCGGTCATCCACCAGTCTCGATATAAACCAGACGCCCGTGCGAATTCCTTAAATCCAAAAATCGCGAGCAACGTCACACCAAGGATAGTTGGAATGCGCCCCGCAAAAACGACCACTAACGCCAGCGGCGCCATAATCAGCCATGAGCAATAGGTTCGCCACATTGAGCTGATCTCTTTCTTAAGTCCCCATTTGAGCAGAGCGAGCAGTGCACCGCTTACGATAAGGGAGAAAGGAACGATCCAAAGGTAGGCGCGAAAAACGGGATCGTGGAGCGCGATCTGCGGCGACATTATTTCGTTCTTCGTTCGAGCGCAGCCATAATCCGTTTCAAGCGAGCCGCAATTGTTTGCACGCAGCCGGCGATTACGACGATGCAAGTCCAATCGAGAATTGTGAGACCCTGAAGCCGGATCGACTGATCGTTCCACCACCAGCATGCAAGCGTCGTCCACGCTCCGATATGAAGCGCCACCATGCGCCAAGGCTTCGACATCCATCCGCTAAATTCGCGCTGCACGCCGATGGCTTGACCGAAGATTCCCACGTAAGCAGTAAGGACCGCGAGGATTGCCGCCCAATAACCCAAAATCGGATTCATCCAACCGCTGTGGGCGATACCTACAAAGATCACGATATCTGAAATTCGATCTGGCAGATCATTTAAGATTTCTCCACGCGCGGTGGCCTTACCGGCAGCGAGGGCAACCATTCCATCGAGCATGTTGAACCAAAGCCGGAGATAGCAAAACACCGGCGCTATGATCAGCAGTCGCGGCGCAGTATGCGATTGCCAAAAGCAAAACGCGCTGGCCAGCGCCGCTAAGACCGACAAGTACGAGATAGCATCGGGATGAATTCCCCAGCGCACACACAAACGCGTCGCGGCTTCGGCTGTTCGGCGAAACGCCGCTGCGATCGGCCGACGCGAGATTGGTTCATAATTTGCCATGCACTTACGCTTTGATGAAAAATTCGCAGTCTTGCGTTTTCGAATGGCATTGTAGCAAAACACGCACAACATGAATGTCCAAAAAAGGTCGGTTCGCTCGACAGATCAGAATTAGGATGCCGTTCAGGTTACTCGATTAAGTGACAACCCGAGGTGTCAATCGAGAACTTTGTTCACCGTTACTCAGACCAAGATTCGCTGAGCCAAAAAGTCTATTCAGTGGCGGTTAAAGGGACTTTTTGAAGCATCCGGCCTGCAAGGTACGCGCGAATCTAATATGGCGGCAAATTCGTCGTCCGGCCCCAGAATTCAACCGGTACACGGAAAGCTTACCGCCACAGCAACTAAACAAGAAAGGGAAATCATGAAAAAAACGCTTTTAAGTATGGCGTTAGCAGTTGTGGCCCCGTTTGCATGGGGACAGGTCTCGGAGACGACCACAACGACCACCACGACTGAAGGCAACGGTACGATTACGGAGTATACTCCAGGGAGTGCCATCGTGCTCAGGGAGAGTAGCGGACCGCGTCGGTATCGCTTCGGCAAGACGGTCACTTATGTGACCCGGAGCGGCCGGACCCTAGATGAAGATATGGTAAGAACGAGAATCAAAGTGGGCGTCCCCGTCCGCGTTCACTATGTCGGGACAGGCGACAACATAATGGTTGATCGCGTGATCCTCGATGAGGATTAAGAGCTGAACTCGTTTGTCTCTAATCGCGCCTTGGTGTTCTGCCTATTGGTGGAACACCGAAGGTGCGTTTTGTCTAAACGGCTTTTTACGGGCTCATCGGTCGGATCTCTCCCGTCAACTCTACAACGACCGGATAACCTTCGAGCAAATTAGGAATCTTTCGTTCCGTTTCTGGATTTTTGCGGGCGAGCATAACTTTCAGACAAGCTGTGCGGCCATCTTCGAGGACCCCGACAGAGACGCCGACTACGTCCGGAATCGCAAGCAACTCCTTATCGTGAGCAGCCAGCACGGCGTTAATGTCTCGTTTCGATGAGGCTGAACTATTCTGCGCCATATTCTGTCGGCAAACGGGGACGAGAGCAATTGTGAGAAGCAGCAAGCAGAAGCCACATCGCTGCCAGCGTCTTCCGCAGAATCGCATTACTCGACGATTCACCGACATCCGCCTCACGCAAGCGGATGTGCTAAGATTTGGTTTCTACTGCCAGCGTCAGTTCCCCACCATCGTGGCGCCGAGGAACGAGAGGACTTGATTAATTGGATTCGCGATCGCGCTGGTGCTGCTGCCCGCATAGAGCAAACCCACCGCCCGCGGACTGGTTGCGACATCTTCGACCATCAGCGATCCCGAATCGCCGCTATTCAAAAACTTACTGCCGCTATTTGCGATCACGATCTGGCCGGTGAACGTCTTTGTGAATGCCGTGCCACCTGCACATTCGTTATCGTAGGTCACGCTAACCGTCGCGTTCAAGCCCGAGACCGCGCTGTGCGATAGCCCGGTTGTTCGACCGCTCTTTTTGACGGCCTGATTGATCGCGGCGGACACAGTTGATGACGAAATCGTTCCGATCTCGAGGATGGCACCATCGGTTCGTACCATACCCGAACTGATTTGTGCGATTGAGCAATCGACATTGCTATTCGGGAGCGAACTTTTCTTTACCAGTGTCCCAACGGTCTGCGCGTTGTTCTTATTGCAGTTCACGTCTATTAAACCTGGCTGAATGATCGGGTCACCCGTCGTCGCCACGGTATTGTTGCCACCCGAAACGATGTCGGATTCGAATACGTGATAGTTGCTCAGGATGTACTGTGTGCTGCCGATTTTCACCAGCGAGCCGAGTGTTCCACCGCAGCAGTAGCCATTCGCGAGATCTTTCGACCAACCGCCAGACGTCCCGAGTTGAATTGGCGGCGTTTGTTTCGCCGTGTGACTTACGCTATGACCTCCACCGCCGGCCCAGGGCGGTTTGGCCATCGCGCGAAATTTATCCGTCAAATGAACCTGCACGCCCGCACCGCGAACGTCTCGCGGTAGGCTCCGTATCACTTCCCCCGCGTTCGCCGCATCTCGATCAACATAAACGGTTAGCACTGGAGTACCGGCCGCATCGACACCCACCGCAGTTCCCAGAATCTCCGGCTGCCGCATCAAATCGGGCGTGACCTCTCCTTGGACAGCCATAACCGCCCGAATGGCGGCATGCGTATCATCGAGGACGCCAATGGGCGGACTAGCAAATGCACTGATCGGAAGGAAAACCGAGACAATTGCTGCGAGGAATTTAAAGAAGGACCGAATGAAACGATTGATTGGGAACATGGTGGATTACTTGAAGGTTGAGATCATGCGGCGGGAGACTACTCCTCCCGTGGCCGCCAGATTTAGCATACGCTTTCTAATTTGCAAACGTAAAAACCAACGGGAAGCGGCGCCCGGCTTTATGCAGTAAGTCAGTCATCGACAACCTAGCGCTTTGCGCCATCCTATTCATTTTGCGCACGCTTAATTCACGAAATGGCACCATGCAAGCTCAACCAAAAACCATGTTTAAAAGGTCGCCGCAGCGTCAGCTAACAGCCGAAAGAAACGATCACTACGATGAAATTGTGTGAGCTCCATTCTTCGCATCGCAGTTGTCACCGCATTGCTTTCAAGCAATATCCTGTCGGCAGCAGCCAGGAAGAAGCCTGCCACTGAAAAGACGCCCAGCAAGGTTGATGTCGAAAACGCCACTCGCCTGCAGATCTTTCTTGATCGAGCGAACTTTAGTCCCGGCAAGCTTGATGGACACTATGGCGATTTTACTTGGAAAGCGCTTGCCCTCTATCGTCTCTCCCGAGGTGAACAGCCGCAACAGCCGCCGGCAAAGAGTAAGACGAAAGCCAATGTCGCGCCTGACATTAATGGTCTTGATCTGGCCAGCGTAGGCGCGGTCCTCGTCTCCTACTCCGTCACTGAAGCTGACATTCAAAGCATCGGCCCGTCGCCCAGCAGTGTGTCGGAACAGGCAAAGTTAAAATTTCTACCGTATCACGACGCCGCCGAAGCCATTGCAGAGAAATTTCACAGCGACGTTCATTTCCTGGAGCAACTTAATCCTGGCAAGATGAAAACGCTAAAGGTAGGCGACCAGCTCAGCGTCCCGAACGTCGAGCCGTTTGAGCTTGCATCTGTCAAAGACATTAAACCCGGTAGCGATGTTCCTTCGCAAGCCGCGAATGACATCGAAGATCAGCCAGATGCACAAAGTCAAAACGCAAACAAAAACAACGAGCCGAAAACACATCAATCCGCTGCGCCGCCTGTCGCGGTGAAAATTGATACCAAGACCAACATGCTTGAAGTGCACGAAGGCGATAAATTAATTGCAACTTATCCGGTGACGATCGGTTCCGCTCACACCGCGTCGCCCATTGGCGAGTGGAAAGTAAGCAGGATTACGAAGATGCCGACGTTTCGTTGGGACAAGGAAATGCTTCAACACGGCAAACGCAGCGGCAATTTCCACCTTCTCCCACCCGGTCCGAATAATCCGGTCGGGGTGATATGGATCGCGCTTAGCAAGAAAGGAATCGGGATCCACGGGACAAATGATCCCGATTCCATCGGCCGCTCCGCGAGTCACGGCTGTGTTCGCCTTGCCAACTGGGACGTTGTTCGTCTTGCGACAAAAATAAAGAGTGGCGACGCTGTCTCGATTCATTAACGGAATGCGTTTCAGCTACTAGTTTAGTCAGTTTCAACCGCTCAATTGATTTGTATCGTCGACGATGACAACACTTGCCGATCGCGCTCTCACGATTCTTCACGATTGGGTCCAATCGGAAAGCTTGAGAAAACATTGCTACGCGGTTGCTGACTCGATGAAGCATTTCGCAACGCTTCGCGGCGCGGATGTAGATCTTTGGGAGGCGGTCGGCCTGTTGCACGACATGGATTACGAGCGCCATCCAAACCATGAGCAAAGCGCGACCGATGGGCACCCAAGCGTGGGGGTAGCATGGCTCCGCGACCACGGCTGGAGCGAGGAGGTCTGCCGCGCAATTCTTTCGCACGCGAATTACACCAATGTAGCGCGTAAGACGCCGCTGGAGCAGACCCTCTACGCCGTGGATGAATTGAGCGGATTCGTCATCGCAGTAGCTCGCGTCCGTCCTAGCAAAAGCATCTACGACGTCGATGTTGCATCGGTGAAGAAGAAGATGAAGGACAAAGCGTTCGCCCGCGCCGTTAACCGCGAGGACATCGTGCAGGGTGCAGCCGAATTAGGAATGCCGCTCGACGAAGTGATTGCAAACGCGATCGCTGCGCTCGGCACCGACGCCCATCGGCTCGGCCTCGCGGGAATTAAGTAGGCCGCGATAGCCGACACGGCGGCACTACAGTTTTTCTGCAACGATTTCCAGTACGAGTGGGGTAATCATTAATGCATTTGGATTCTTTTCCGCGCTGGTCAGGTCGGCGCGCACTTTGTCGGCGAATTTTTGATCGATTCGTCCCATTTCAATCAGGCGGGGAAGGTAAATTTCAATGAACGTTGCAGGCCACTGCCACATGTAGTCGCCCGGACCCACACAAAAGATGTGTGGTGTAGCCGAGCGTATAGCGAAACCGTTTGCCGAAAGCAGCGCCGGCAGGCCAGCAGCGCCATCGGGCTCACCGCCTGATTGACGCCACGTTTGAATCACGTGTTCCCGAAACCGTTCCTGATTTGTTAAGCGTGGCAAAAAGTGCCATGTCTCGTAATGGCCGTATTCATGGAAGATAGCGACGCTGCCTTTTTGGAGCACGCCTGCGAGTTTTTTGATCAGCAGTGAAGGATCGCTGACAAACGACACGACCCATCGACACCAGGAAAAATCGTAATCCTGTTTCGGCAGATCGTCGGTCATCAGGTCTAATTCGTGAATCTTTACGTTGGTAAGCGAGCGAGCGCGACACGCTTCTTCCGTCGCACGCACAAACTTACTCGAACGCTCGAGCGCGACGACCTCACCCGTCGACCCGACAATCTCCGCAAGATCGACAGCGGCATAACCCGGCCCGGCGCCGACATCGAGCACGCGGCTGCCCACGGTGATACCGGCTTTCTTCCAGCAATCGAGGACCACGGGGCGCCAGACTCTATGTTGCAGACCAAGTCTCGCCAGCTCCTCATCGTGCGTGCCGAGAACATAATCGCGTTCCCTATTCATAATCTTTCGCGGACTTGTTTTCAGCCGAGTGCCCACCTCAAGGAAAAAATATCAGCAATAAAAACACAGCGAATAACAGCAGGTGAATGCAGCCTTGCAGGATATTGGTTCTGCCGCTGCTGAACGTGACAACGCTCACCGCCAGTGTAAGCAGAAGCAGTGGAAAATTGCCGCCTTCCACACCGAGCGCCACCGGCCGTCTGGTGACCAGCCCGATAGTCAAGACGGCTGGAATGGTCAGTCCGATGGTCGCGAGCACTGAACCAAGCAGAATGTTTACAGAACGCTGGAGCTGATTGCCCAACGTCGCGTGAATGGCGCTTAAAGCCTCCGGCGAGAGAACCAATGCGGCAATAATCGCTCCACCGAGCGCCTGCGGCATACCGAAACGCTCGATGCCGTTATCCAACGGGATGGCAAATTTCTCGGCCAGCAAAACCACAGCGATGAGATAAACAAACAACATCACGCTGTGGTAAGCGGTGGACCGCATTTGCCTTTGGTCGTGCTCCGGATTCGGCATCGCAGACACATCCTGCGACCCAATGAAATACTGGCTGTGGCGCATGGTCTGGATGAGCAGAAAAATCGCGTAGAGTCCCACCGACGTGACCGCGAGAAAAATTTCCTGCGGCCAGGAAAACCTTGGTCCGCTCATTGACGTAGTGAAGTTCGGCAGAATTAAACCAAGCACCGCCAGGACCATGATGGTATTAAGATAGGCGCTGGCGCCTTGGAGATTGTACTGCTGCTCGCGGTGCCGCAATCCCCCCAAGAGCAGAGATAACCCAACCAGCCCGTTGAGCGCGATCATAATCACGGCAAACATCGCATCCCGCGCAAGAGTCGGATTATTGGCACCGTGTAACATCGCGGCGGAAATCGTCATGACTTCGATGCTGATGGCCGAGAGCGTAAGGATCAGCGTTCCGTAAGGCTCGCCGCACTTCACGGCAAGATAATCGGCATGCCGCACAACGGACATTGCAGACCAAAGGAGAACGACAAAGAGCCAAAGAAAAACAATTCCGAGCCAGACTGGATGCGCGATATTTTCCACCAGCCGGCTGCCGGCTCCCAGAAAGATCGCAACTGTTCCCAGGCTGACGATCAGCGCAAATTCGACGCGAATGAAACCGCGAAAACCGGTGACCCCTCTTGCATTCGCCTTGGGTTCCTTTCCCGGGGACATGGCCCCGAGCATATCCAGTGCGTCGGCCTCATGCAATCGCATCGACGGAATCTCATGTAGAAGGTTTCTTTGCCATTTACCTCTCGCCTTTATTGATCGAATTTGATCTTGTCGTTGATGCCCGGATCGCGGTTCGGCGCAAAAGATCCAACCTGGAATGAGTATCGTCGGAACAGTGGAAAGCCTTTGGCGTTATCCGGTCAAAAGTATGCGCGGCGAGGAGTTGGACGAGATGTTCGCGGGGTACTCGGGAGTTTACGGCGACCGTCTCTTTGCTTTTAAGAGTTCGGCCAGTCCAAAAGGATTTCCCTACCTCACCGGACGGGAACAGCGTCAGATGCTCCGATATCGTCCGCGATTTCGTCAACCGGACAAGGCGGCGAGGCCGATCAATTTGACCGAAGCGGAGAGCATGAGCGCGAATCCTGTCTCGGCTGATCTTGCAGAATTGATGGTCGATGTTAAAACGCCGACAGGAGAAACGGTCGCGATAGATGACCCGAAATTAGTCGACATGCTTCGCGAGGGGATCGAGGAGCAGCATCACCTCAGTTTACTGCGCTCGGAGCGTGCGATGACCGATTGCCGTCCGATCTCGATCTTTAGTTTGCAATCGGCACGGCGATTGGCCGAAGAGACGG
>Ga0209057_1001920_pt1 | contig 16373 bp, 16 predicted proteins | sample GraSoiAngelo_146_FD_185903 | JGI IMG/M metagenome (GOLD analysis project Ga0209057, IMG submission 185903) | Grasslands soil microbial communities from the Angelo Coastal Reserve, California, USA - 14_1009_05_30cm (SPAdes) (version 2) | ecosystem: Environmental > Terrestrial > Soil > Grasslands ... | reverse complement strand
CGCGGGCGGGAGATGGTCGTCCCGATCTCGAAGCCGACCCCGGCGGCGGAGCAGTCTCTTGGTAAGGAGAAGGTCCCCGGTTCGAATCCGGGCGTGGGCTCCAGCTAGATCAAATCCTCAGCGGGTACGACCGGCAGCCCGACCGCGCACCAGGCCCTGAAGCCGCCGATCACATCGGTGGCGTTGAAGAGACCGAGTCCCTGCAGCGAGGCCGCGGCCAGGCTCGAGGAGTAGCCCTCGGCGCAGATCACGATCACGCGGACGGCGTGGTCGACGGCCTGCGGGATCCGATTCGGGGAGGTAGGGTCGAGCCGCCATTCCAGCACGGTCCGGTCGACTACGAGCGCGTTCGGGATGTCGCCTCCACGCCGGCGCTGCTCGAGCGTCCTCGTGTCGACCACCACGGCGCCTTCCGCCTGCTCCGCGAAGGCCTGCTCAGGCGTCAGCCGGACCAGGTTGCGCCGCGCGGCCTCGAGCATGTCGTCGATCGTCGCCATCAGGGTCGTTTGGCCGGATGGTAGGCGTGATCTGAGGGCATGTCCAGAGTTCATTTGACCCGGCGCCTTAAGCCAAGCTGATCCCCAACAACCTGATCGCGTTTCCCGCGTAGACGGCCGCCCGGTCGCTCTCGACGAGGTCACACGAGTCGACGTCCTTGATCGTCGCCTCGACGGATTCGGGAGGACCGAGCGGCATGTCGGTCCCGAACAGCACATGGTCAGGCCCGAAGAAATCGAGGACGCACCGCACGGCGTGCGGCGCGCCGAACAGGGCGGTGTCGGCGTAGAAGCGCTTGAAGTACTCGAGGGGAGGACGCGGCAGGTCGTCCTTCACCTGGCGGAATCCCGGGCCCATGCCCAATCGCGCCGAGAAGTGGGGGACCATGCCGGCCCCGTGGTGCGCGATGACCCGCAGGCGCGGATGCCGCTCGACCACGCCCGAGTAGACGAGGCGGGCGAGAGCCGCGGCTGTCTCGTAGGGCCATCCGAGCGACCACCACAGCCCGTAGTCAGACGTCCGCTCGCTCGGGTAATCGGCGAACGTCGCGCTCCGCGTGGGGTGCAGCCATACCGTCCGCTCGAGCTCCTCGACCTGCGTGAACAACGGCTCGAACCGAGGATCGTCGAGCGGGACGCCCTGCACGTTGCTGAACACCTGGACTCCCAGCGCACCCAGATCGCGGCACGCGCGATCCATCTCGCGCAGGGACGCCTCGACGTCGTTGAGCGGCAGTGCGGCCGCGAACCCGACGAACCGGTCGCGATGCTTGACAACAAGCTCCGCCATCTCGTCGTTGGCCAGCCGCGCGAAGTCCGCCGCGACCTCTGGCGCACCGACCTCCTCAATAGGAGGCACGGCAAGCACCAGCACCTGCGTGTAATCGCTGAGCGGCTCGATCGCCCGCCAGCGAGCGTCGAGGTCGGTCAGCGCGTCGCTGAATCTGAAGACGCCCTCGCGGTAGTGGCGCAGCTGCTCGCTGGCGAGCGACGTCCCGAGGTGCCTCTCCAGCTTGTCGAGGTAGCCGCGCGGCAGGATGTGCGCGAAAGCGTCCACCTTGCGCACCGCTACACGACTCCCGAGATGGATCTCAAGGCGCCGATGAAGAGGTCCCAGAAGCCGGGCAGGTCGAGGTCGACGCCCACCGTCGCGTTGGGCTGAACCCCACCTCGGCGCCGGAAGTCCACCACCGTCATGCCCGTCGTCAGGCGGCCGTCGAGCTCGATCTCGACGTGCGCCTCTCGGCACGGGATCAGCTCGGGTCGCGCCACCTGCGCGATGGCGCACGGGTCGTGCACAGGCGCCGCGCTCATCTGCTGCCGCTGATAGAACCTCAGCATGCCCACGACCGCTCGCGCGACTGGGGAGTCGAGGGCGGAGACGCGGCGGAACACCTCCTCGTCCGCGGCGGCCTTGCGCGTGACCTCGAGCCCGAGCATGGTCAGCGGCCAGCCCGCGCCGAACACGATCGCCGCGGCCTCCGGGTCGACGTAGACGTTGAACTCCGCGGCGGGCGTCACGTTGCCGCCGGTGAACGAGCCGCCCATCAGCACGACCTCGCGCACGCGCTCGGCGATCCGCGGCTCCTTCCGCACGGCCATGGCGATGTTCGTCAGCGGCCCGATAGGCACGAGAGTGATCTCGCCTGGCGCTGACATCACGATGTCGACGATCACGTCGACCGCGTGCTCCGGCACCGGGCGCACCGACGGCTCACCCCACTCGTGGCCCTCGAGCCCGCCCTTGCCGTGGATGTCCTCGGCCGTGAAGAGCGGCCGGACCAGCGGTGCAGCGCAGCCCGCGGCCACGAGCACGTCGTGGATGCCCGCGAGCGTGCACACGCGCAAGGCGTTGAGCGTCGTCAGCGCGAGGGGATGGTTCCCCGCCACCGTGGTGATCGCCGCCAGCGAGACCTCCGGCGTGCCGTGCGCGAGCAGGATCGCCATCGCGTCGTCGTGGCCCGGGTCGCAGTCGAGGATGATCCGCCTGGTCAAGCGGTGACTCCGAAGAGGCGCTTCAGGTCGCCGGCCGTCGGCAGGGAGGGGCGAGCGCCAAACTTCGTCGCTGCGGCAGCGCCGGCGGCGTTGCCCAGGCGCACCGCGTCGACCAGGCTGTCGCCTCGCGCCAGCGCCAGGGCCAGCGCACCGACGAATGCGTCGCCCGCCGCGGTCGCATCGACGGCCTCGACGCGGCGCGGGTCGACGCGAGTCTCGCGGTGGCCTTCGTAGAGGACCGAGCCCTCCGCGCCCAGCGTCACCACGAGGGCCTTCGCTGCGCCCAGGCGTGCCGGGCCGCCGAGGTCGTCGGCTTCGCGCTCGTTGACCACGAGCACGTCCAAGTCAGGCAAAGGACGGCCCGTGAGCGCCCCGCTCGGCGCCGCGTTCAAGACCACGCGCGCTCCCAACTCGTGCGCGCAGGCGATCACAGCCAGCACCGTCTCGAGCGGGATCTCGAGCTGCGTGACCACGACGTCTCTGCGTCGGAGCACCGCCCGCAGCCGCGCCACCTCGTCCGCGCCCAGCCGTGCGTTTGCGCCAGGCGCCACGGTGACCGTGTTCTGGCCGCCCTTCTCGACCACGATCAGCGCCACGCCGCTGGGCTCGCCGGGGTCGAACGCGATCCCCGACACGTCGACTCCGTCCTCGCGCAGGCCCGCGACCAGCTCGTGGCCGAACGCGTCACGGCCCACGCGACCGATCATGCGCGCGGTCGCCCCCAGCCGCGCCGCCGCCACCGCCTGGTTCGCGCCCTTGCCGCCGGGAATGGTGAGGAGCCGCTCGCCCAGCACCGTGTCCCCAGGTCGCGGAAGCTGCTCGACCTGGACGGCCAGGTCCATGTTGACGCTGCCCACGACCACAACCGACGGCACGGAGCAATAATGTGACCGCTTCGTCCACCAAGGACCAGGAGGGGATGACCTTGGGAGTGCTCAACGCGTTCAGGTTCCGGCTCAACACGCTTGCGATCGTCCTGATCCCGGTCTGCATCGCCATCGACTGGGCGGGCCACGCCCTCGCCAGCACGCTGAAGCTGCCTCTGTTCCTCGACTCGATCGGGACCGTGCTCGGCGGTCTTCTGGCCGGCCCATGGGTGGGCGGCCTCGCGGGGCTGATCACTAACTTCATCAGCTCCGGCACAGTCGACCCGATCGCCGCGCCCTACTCGATCATCTCGCTCGCGATCGGCATCGCCGCGGGCATCGGCGGCTACTACGGGTGGCACAAGACGTGGCCGGGAAGGATCGCGCTCTACATCCTGATCGTCCTGGTGGCCTCGATCGGCTCGACGCCGCTGAACGTCAACCTGTACGGCGGCCAGAGCGGAGTGGCGTTTGGCGACACGGTGGTCTATGCGCCGCTCGTCAAGGCCGGCTGGCCGACGTGGCTTGCGGCCTACCTCGACGAGTTGAGCGGCGACCTGCCCGACAAGCTGATCACCGTCGTGGTCGCGGTCCTCATCTACTTCGGCCTGCCGAACCGGTATCGGGCCCTCTTCTCGGTCTGGCGGCGGCCGTCGGGAGAGCCGGAGCCGGCGCCGGCTTCGTAAGCGCCCGCGCGCGGTGGCGGGAGGCCTGAGCCTTTACGCGGAGGGCACGAGCCTTCTCCACCGTGCGCACCCGCTGACCAAGGGCGTGCTCACCCTGAGCGCGATCGCGCTCGCGTTCATCGCGCCCTCGCTCTGGTGGGTGGTCGGCATCCTCGTCGTCCTGCTCGCGCTGGTCACCGCCGCGGGTGTCCTGCGCCGCTTCTTCGCGGTCGCGCTCGCGATCCTGCTTCCGATCACGCTGCTGCTGCTCGCGGTGCAGGGGTTCGCCAACCCCTTGAACCGCACCGTCGTCTTCGCGCTCGGCCCGATCGTGTACTACCGAGAGGGGCTTGCGTTCGCGGCGCTCGCGGCTCTGCGCATCGCGTGCCTGGTCAGCGCAACGTTTCTATTCAGCTTCACGACCCGCCCCGCGGACATCGCGGAGGCGCTGATGCAGCGCGGGCTATCGCCGCGTATGGGCTACGTCGTGCAGTCGGCGCTGCAGATCATCCCCCAGACGCTGGAGATGGCGGGCCGGATCCAGGACGCGCAGCGCGCCCGCGGCCTGGAGACGCAGGGCTCGCTGCCCAGACGGGCGAGGGCGTACCTGCCCCTGATGCTGCCGCTGGTGCTGTCGTCGCTGGTCGCGACTCAGGAGCGTGCGATGGCGCTGGAGGTGCGTGGGTTCGGGCTGAAGGTCAAGCGGATCGCGCGCTACGAGTTCTTCGACAGCACCTTGCAGCGTGCCCTGCGCTGGGCTCTGGCGCTCGCGGTGCCAGGCGCCATCGTGGCCCGGGTGGCGGGGTGGAGGTGACCCGACCGGCGCTGGTATTCGACCGCGTCGGCTACGCGTATCAGGAAGCGCCGCGCGAGGCGGTCAGCGACATCTCGCTGACGATCGCGGAGGGTGAGTGGGTCGGCGTCACCGGGCCCACCAACGCGGGCAAGTCGACCCTGTGCTTGCTCGCGATGGGGCTCGCTCCGCACTTCTTCGGCGGCCGGCTCAAGGGCGGTGTCACCGTGCTGGGCAAGGACTCACGCCAGGTCAGCGTCATCGAGCGGTCGGCCGAGGTCGGGCTGCTCTTCCAGAACCCCTTCACGCAGGTTTCCGGCGCCCGCGAGCGGGTCGACGACGAGGTGGCCTTCGGCCCCGAGTGTCACGGCGTGGCCAGGCCCGAGGTCGAGGCGCGGGTCGCCGAGGCGATGGAGCGCGTCGGCATCGCCCACCTGGCGGCGCGCCACCCGATGGACCTCAGCGGAGGACAGCTGCAGCGGCTCGCGCTCGCCGGGCTGCTGGCCATGCGACCGGCGGTGCTGCTGCTTGACGAGCCGACCTCGCAGCTCGACCCCGCCGGCGCCGCCGCCATCTTCGATGTCCTTGCCGGGCTGCACCAGCGAGGGACCACGATCCTGATGGTCGAGCACCGGCTGGAGAGGCTCTGCGAGCTGTGCCCGCGGGTCGTCGCCATGGCGGCGGGCCGCGTCATCGCCGACGGGCCGCCCGACGAGGTTTTCAACCGCGAGGCGGTGCAGGAGAGGGTGGGCATCCCGGTGTTCACCCGGCTTGCCCGGGATGGCGCGCTGCCCAGGCCATGGCCCGTGCGGGTCGGCGACGCCGCCACCGCGTTCGCGAAGTCGATTGCCTGAGATCCGTCTCGAGGACGTCAGATTCGCCTACCCGGGCGGGGTCGACGTCTACCCCGAGCCCGGACTCACGCTGGCGCTGGGCGACGGGGTGACCGCCCTGGTGGGTGAGAACGGGGCCGGCAAGACGACGCTGACCAAGCTCCTGATCGGGCTGCTGAGACCACGCGCCGGGTCGGTCACCGTCCAGGGCGAGGACGTGGCGAAAGCGACCGTGGCCGCGATGGCGCGGATCGTCGGCTACAGCTTCCAGAACCCGGACGATCAGCTCTTCGAGCGCACCGTCAGGGCCGAGGTGTCCTTCGGCCCGCGTGTGCTCCGCAAGCCCGTGGCCGAGGTTGAGCGTGGAGTCGCGTGGGCTCTGGAAGCATGCGGTCTGAAGGGCCGGGAGGAGGTCCACCCGCACGACCTCGGCCTCTCGGAGCGGAAGTGGGTCGCCATCGCCTCGGCGCTTGCGGGCGAGCCGCAGGTAGTCGTGCTCGACGAGCCGACCCTGGGCCAGGACTACCCGTCCCGGGAGCGCCTGCGCAGCCTTGTCGCCCAGCTCGCGGACATGGGGAGGACGGTGCTCGTGGTGACCCACGACATGGATTTTGTCGGCGAGGCATGCTCGTCCACCGTGGTGCTGTCGGAGGGCGCGGTCCGCTACGCGGGCCCGACCGCAGCGGCGTTCGCGGACCGCGACCTCGTCGAGGAGGCGGGCATCGAGCCGCCGCACGTGACGTCCCTGGCCCGCCGCCTCGGCCTGGGCGACGCCGTCAGCGAGAGGGCCTTCCTGGCCGCTCTGGGGCGCTGATCCCTGGTTTTTCCGCAACTTACTCAATGTTGCCGCAACACTTTTTCCACAGGTGGAGTAGCGTTTGTGGGCTTTGAGGGCCCGAATCGATTCGGAGTGGCCAGACGGCCAGGAGGAAAGCTTCGAATCGCAGGCGGGGACGATGAGGGCATGGTTGGTGAAAGGAACACATAGGTTCACGGTCGACCCGCGGCGCCGCTTTGGACGTCACGCCGACGCCCGGCGCCTGCTTGCCGCGGACGACGAGGTCACGAACGGGCACTCGGGCGCGTGGGGCGGCCTGGTCTCGGCCCTGCAGCGCCACACCGTGCACAGCGAGCTCGCCCGCTTGCCGAAGCAGGATCGGCAGATCCTTTCCCTGGCCTACGTCCACGGCCACACCAACCGCGAGATCGCGGCCATGCTCCAGGTCTCGGTGCGCACGGTGGGGCGGCGAATGACGCTCGCCCTGGCGCGACTCGAGGAGTCGGCCCGGCGCGCGGGGGCGTGGGCCACCGCGCTCGCCCTTGTCGGCCTCGCGGCCTACAGCCGCTGGGTCGCCACGGCGCGGTCGAACCGTTGGCCGAGCGGCCTGGCGATGGCCGCGGCCGGCACGGTAACCGTGGTCGCCGTCGGAGTGTCTGTGGCCACCACCCCGGCGCCCACCGAGGCGACGCAGGGGCCGGCTCCCGTGGTCGCGATCCCGATCCAGGTGCCGCTGCCCGCGGAGCACACGTTCAGCATCACCATCGACACGGTCGGGGTCACGGTGGCCGCGGACACGAAGCCCGCCAAGGGCCACGCCGGCGACGGACTCGCGCACGCCGCCAACCAGGCGCCGCTGACCGCGTCGCGGATCTGCGGCAGCAACCCGACCGACGCGCCTCCGGCCACGCCCGTGGGACCGCGTGGGGCTGGGCCGCACACACCGCCCGTGACCCTACCGCCGCCGGGAGGCTGCGTCCACCAGTAGTTCGGACGCTGGGCCGAGGCCCGCGTTCTCTAACGTAGGTTCTCAGGAAACGTTGAGGAACCGTCGAGACGCCTCCCAGGTTGCGTGCGCACCCTGGAAGGCAAATCGAAGCTTCAGCGAGTTTCCGGAGGTAGCCCCACGATGAGCGAAGAGAGTCCCGAGCAGCCGGCGCAGCCGCAGCAGGAGCCGTCGCTCTTGCCGCCGGCGCCGACCTACCCGCCTCCTGATGCTCCTGGCGCGTGGACGCCTCCGCCCGCGACCCCGCCGAGCGACTCGGTCTGGAACCGCGTCGCCGCCTTCCTCGTCCTGATCGCGGTCGTGGCCGCGGCGGGCGGCGCGGGCATTGGGTGGAGCCTGGCGCGTGTCGTCACCGGCAACCACCCTGTCGCCCAGGCGTCGCCGTCCACGCTGCCCGAGTCGCCCATCACGCAGGTCAGTCCGAGCCCCAACACCTCCAACAACGGCAACGCCGGCACTGAGGCGATCGCGAACAAGGTCCGGCCGGCGATCGTCGACATCAACACGACCCTGGGCAACGGCCAGGCCGCGGGCACAGGCATGATCGTGAGCTCCACCGGCGAGATCCTGACCAACAACCACGTGGTCGCCGGATCGAGCAGCATCTCGGTCAGCATCGCGGGCCGGTCGCGCAGTTACTCGGCGCACGTCGTCGGCGTCAACGTCTCCCAGGACGTGGCGGTGATCCAGATCGACGCCAGCATCTCGAGCCTCCCCACCGTGACCTTCGCGGACTCGTCCTCGCTGCAGGTCGGCGACTCCGTGGTGGCGGTCGGCAACGCGCTCGGCCGCGGCGGCGTGCCGCAAGCGACCGAGGGCAACGTCACAGCGCTCAACCAGACGATCACGGCGAGCGAGGGCCGCAGCAGTGCGGAGACTCTCAGCGGCATGATCCAGAGTGACGCGCCCATCTACGAGGGCGACTCCGGCGGCGCGCTCGTCAACACGTCTGGTCAGGTGGTGGGCATGATCACGGCCGGCCAGGCACAGGGCTTCCGCTCAGCCGCGTCGGACGTCGGGTACTCCGTCTCGTCGAACACCGCCGTGCGCGAGGTCAACCGCATCCGCGCCCACGAGCAGGCGGCCGACCTCACGTACGGACAGGTCGGCTACCTCGGGGTGTCAGTGCAGGACGCGACGGGGTCGGGCGCCCTCGTGGTCGGCGTCCAGAGCGGCTCGCCCGCGGCGTCGGCCGGCCTCACCACCGGCTCCGTGATCACGAAGATCGGCGGCACGACCGTAACGTCCTCCGACTCCCTTGGGACTGCGATCAAGTCGCACCGTCCCGGCGATCGTGTCTCGGTGTCGTGGACGACGCAGGCCGGCACAAGCCGCAGCGCCACGGTCACCCTCGGAGGGGTGAATCCCTAAACGCGCGCGCCGCGCTCGGGCGGAGGGATTAACAAAGCAGGCCGCTTAGTTCGGCCTGTATCCTTGTCGGGTTGTGCGAATAGTCGTCAAGGACCCCGAGGAGTTCGAGCAGGCCCTGCGCGAGTTCCGGCGCAAGGTCCAGGAGCAAGGTCTCGTGCGCGAGATGCGACGCCGTTCGCACTACGTCCCGCCGGCCGAGGCTCGCAAGATCAAGAGCCTAAGGGCGCGGCGGAGGCGAACTCGCTAGCGCCGGTATAATCTCCGGCGTTCGGTGACCATGGCGGAGGGGAGACACCCGTTCCCATTCCGAACACGGAAGTTAAGCCCTCCAGCGCCGATGGTACTGCCGGGGTAACCCGGCGGGAGAGTAGGTCGTTGCCGAGCATTTCTTTTTGAGTCCCGTTTGGCCTCAGGCCGGCGGGACTCGAATTTTTTTCAGCCGATCCCGTCCAGAAACTCCAGCGCCCGCTGCTTCAGCAGCGTAGCCGCGTCATCGTCGAAGTCGGGCAGGCTGTTGTCGGCGAAGAGGTGCTTGTCTCCCGGATACAGGAAAAGCTGCCCGCCGGCCAGCTTCGCGAGCTCTCTCGCCGCCTCGACGTCGTCCTTGAACCACGGGTCGTCCTTCATGGCGTGGATCTGGAGCGCGGCGCCTTGGGGCCACTTACCTCCAAACTCGGAGGCGGCAAGCGCGCCGAACATGAGCAGCGCTCCTTTGGCCCCTGGGCGGGACTGGGCCAGCATCTGGGCGGGACCGACACCCATCGACATGCCTGCGTAAACCAGCGCCGGCGGCAGCGCCCCCGCCGCGGCCTGGGCTCGTTCGATGAGCGTGCCGAACCCGAGCTTCTTCATGTACGCGACGCCGTCGTCGAGCTCGGAGAACGTCTCGCCCTCGTACAGGTCGGGGGTGTGGACGGTGTGGCCCGAGCCTCGCAGCTCCGCCGCGAACTCGAGGACTCCCGCGGTCAAACCCTGGGCGTGGTGGAACAGAAGAACTTCAGCCATGTTCCGAGGGTAACCGCTCTCAGACGGCCGGCTCCGGCTCGGCCACGCTCTCCGGGCGCAGCCTGGGCAGGAGCACGTAGCACCGGATCGACAGCAGGACGAGCAGCCCGACCAGCGCCGCCAGGACGTCGAGCACGACCTGCCCGACACGCGCGTGGAAGAGAAAGATCAGCCCTGCCTCCGCGACCACGCCCGCGGCCAGGATGGGCACGAAGACGCGGTCGTGCACGGCCATGAAGAACTGGATGAGCAGGTTGTCGAGCGCGAGCGCGAGCCCGATCACGCCCACCGGGAAGACGAGCGGGATGGCGTCGTCGAAGCTCGGCCCGAACAGGACGCCGACCACGAGCGAAGGCACGACCGCGAAGACCAGCAGCGCCCCCGCGCCCAGCGCGCTGAGGATGCCCGCGGACGACAGCAGGATGCGGCCCGGGTGCTGCTCCTTCGCCACTGCCTCCACCACACGCGGAAACAGCACCTGGCTGACGCTCAGGGTCAGGAAGTAGAGGATCGTCCCGATCTTGTTCAGGCCGCCGTAGATCCCCGCGTCATGGTCGTTGAGGTAGTGCTTGGCGAGGATCACGTCCTGGTTGTAGAGGACGAGCACGCCGATGATGCCCGCGGTCGCGGTCAGCGAGAAGCCCGCCATCACGCGCAGGCGCACGCGCTGCCCGAAGCCACGGAAATGGTCGCGCAGCGAGAAGAGCCCAAGGCAGAAGACAAACCCGAGGCCCACGAACACGGCCGCCATCGCGCCCGACACCGCGTAGCCCGCGCGTAGGAGGAAGAAGACGACCGCGGTGCGGACCGCCAGCTCGAGCGAAAGGTTGAGCGAGAGCGCGGTGAAGCGCTGCAGCCCTTGCAGGATGCCGCGCGGGATCGCCACCTGCCAGATGAGCGCGATCGAGAATCCGAGGATCAGGATCGGGATCGTCGAGCCGACGTGCGCGTAGAGCGCGATCGAATGCGCGAACAGCGCGGTCAGCAGGATGAAGAAGAGGCACGGGATCGCGATCAGGCGAACCGTGCGCGCGAGCAGCGAGCGGACACCCGGATCACCGCGCACCGCCAGCATCGCGGTGTAGCGCGCGAGGACGACGATGAGGATCAGCGCCGGCCCGGTGCCGACCGCGTAGACCGCGATGAGAAAGGCCACCTGGCCGTAGGTCTCCGGGCCGAGGACGCGACCCGCGATGGCGTGGTAGACGAAGCCCCCGATGCCCGCGACGAGACCGCCGAAGAAGAGGACGAAGTTCTGCCGGACAAGCCGGTCTTGCAGCAGCTGGGCCAGCCGCTGGCCCGGTCCCAGTCGCTGCACGTCCGGGGATTGTAGATGCCTGTCCGGGATAATTCCTATCCCGTGCCCGAACCTGGAAAGCCGGTCGTCTCGGCCCTCGTCGTCAGCCGCAACACCAAGGACGAGCTCCTGCGGTGCCTGAAGACGTTCTTCGCGAGCGCCGACGTCCCGGTCGAGGCGGTCGTGGTCGACAACGATTCCTCCGACGGTTCCCCGGCCGCGGTCGCCGACGAGTTTCATCAGGCCACCGTGCTCGTGCAGTCGAAAAACCTCGGCTACGGCCGCGCCGCCAACGTCGGGCTCGAGCGGTGCCAGGGGAGGTTCGTGCTCCTGCTCAGCCCCGACGTGACCCTCGACTCGCAGTGCGTGGGCCGCCTGGCCGATCTCCTCCTGACGCGACCCGACGCCGGCGCCGTGGGCCCGAGGCTCTTGCTGCCTGACGGGAAGATCGACCCGGACGCGCGGCGCTCTTTTCCGGTTCCGAGCACGCTCTTCTATCAGACGGTCGGACTGAGCAGGCTCTTCCCCAAGAGCAAGCGGTTCGGTCGCCACAACATGGGCCACATCGCCGAGGACGACGTGCACGAGATGGACGCGGGCACGGCCGCCTGCCTGATGCTCCGCCGCTCGGCGCTCGACCGTGTGGGCTTCTTCGATCCTCGCTACTTCATGTTCGGCGAAGACCTCGACCTCTGCTACCGGCTGAAGCTTGGCGGCTGGAAGATCTTCTACCTGCCGTCGGCGACCGCCGCGCACAACATCAAGCCGGCCTCCGGCGACAGCGCGCGTCAGCTCTCGTACGAGCGGCACCGGGCGATGTGGACCTACCACTTCAAGCACCACTCCGAGGACGTTTCCGCCTTCAGCAACGGCCTCGTCTGGGCGCAGATCTGGGGCCGCTACGTCGCCGAGCGCGTTGGGGCATCGCTCGGTCGCGGCCGCCGCCAGGTGAGCTGATGTATCACCAGATCGCGCGGAACAAGCGCAACAGCGTCATCGTCATCGTCGGGTTCCTGGCCGTGTGGCTCGCGGCGGGGCTGATCATCGGACTGATCGCCTCGGGCCAGGGCGGCGCCATCGTGGGAGCGATCGTGCTCGGGTTGCTAGGGGTGGCGGCCGCCCTTTACGCCTACTACCTCGGCTCCGCCACCGTGCTCAGCGCCATGGGCGCTCGCGAGGCCGACCCGCGGCAGTACCAGCAGCTCCACAACATCGTCCAGGCTCTGGCCATCGGCGACGGGCTTCCGCTGCCCAAGGTTTACGTCATCGAAGACGCGAGCCCGAACGCCTTCGCGACCGGGCGGGATCCGAACCACGCGGCGGTGACGGTCACCACCGGGCTCCTGCAGATGATGGACCGCGAAGAGCTCGAGGCCGTGCTCGCCCACGAGATGAGCCACGTCAAGAACTTCGACGTCCGCCTCTTGCTGGTCGTGACGACGATGATCGGGATGGCGGCCTTGATCGCCAGCGGCTTCTGGAACAGCGTCGGCCGCATGCGCTTCAGCGGGCGGAACAGCGGACAGGTCGCCCTGGTCGTGATCGCGATCGGGCTGATCTTCACGCTGATCGCTTTCATCGTCGGCCCGTTGATGCAGCTCGCGCTGTCGCGCCAGCGCGAGTCGCTCGCCGACGTGAGCGGGGTCGAGCTCACCCGCAACCCCACCGCGCTGATCAGTGCGCTGGAAAAGATCGCCCAGAACGACAAGCCGCCCCAGCGTTTCAACCACGCGGTCGCGGCGATGATGATCGACAACCCCGAAGAGCACCACGGCAGCTTCTTCAGCCACCTGTTCGACACCCACCCGCCGATCGCCGAGCGCATCGCCGCGCTGCAGAGGATCGCCAGCGTCCAGCAGACCTAGAGCCGCGCCAATCCAACGCGAGGTAGCGACGCCTCTGCTCGCCCGGATCCTGCACGTCCGCCGCACCGAGCTCCGGCGTACGCTCCAGGTCGCCGGCTTCGCCATCGTCATCGGCTGGGCGATGTACACGGCCTTCAGCGCCGCCCAATCGGTGTTCTTGAACAAGGCGGGGCCGCACGCCTACCCGGTCTTCTTCGTCGTCCTCGCCCTCGCGGTCTGGCCCATGGACGCGCTCCAGGGCGCGCTGACCCGGCGGTTCGGCCTCGGGCGCGCCTTTCGCATCAACCTCGTCGCCAATGCGGCGGCCGCGGTCTGCGTCTTCGTCGCCTACATGGTCCACGAGGACTCGACCGTGGCCTTCGCCGCGTACGTCGTCTACTCGGTGGCGTTCGAGCTGGTGATGCTCCACTTCTGGAGCTTCGTCACGCAGCACTTCAATGTGCTCGAGGGCAAGCGCATCTTCCCGGTCATCGCCGCCGGCTCGAGCGTGGGCTACATCCTGTCCGGCGTCACCACCACGCTGGTGGCGCTGTACGCGACCGAGCCCCTGATCATCTTCTGGGCCGTCGGCGCGCTCGCGGGCGCGTACATGTCGATCGGCCTCGAGCGCACCCTCTTCCGCCCGGCGCTGATCGACGAAGAGGACCAGCTCCTGGTGAGCCACGAGGTCGAGCTCGGGCGCCAGGGCCGGCTTGCGACCATTCTCCGCGCGCTCGAACACGCCGCGGGCAGCCGGCTCGTGCTCGCGGTCGTCCTGCTCGCCCTCCTGCTCCAGGTCGTGGGCAGGATCGGCGATTACGTGGTCGCGGTCATCTGGGTCGCCGCCACGCACAACAACCTGCAGGAGCTGACGATCCTGATCGGCAACGCGTGGCTCCTCAGCTACGTGGTCCAGCTGGGGATCAGTCTTTTCGTGGCGCCGTGGGTGCTGAACCGGCTCGGTGTGAAGAACGCGATCCTGGCGCTGCCGATCTTCACCGTGATCGGCTTCACGCTCGTCACTGTCAACCCGATCCTGGCCACCTCGCTCTTCCTGTTCATCGTCCGCAACGGCCTGCAGACCGGACTCGATGATCCGGCCCAGAACGTGCTCGGCGGCGCGCTGCCGGCGCAGGTCACGCCGAAGCTCCAGCTGCTCCTCAACAACCTGGTCCTTCCCGGTGGAGCGCTCATCAGCGGAGCCGCGCTCCTGCTGCTGCAGCAGGTGATCATCGCCAGCGTGCAGGTGCTCGCGATGCTCGGCATCCTCGTGGGCATCGGCTTCCTGGCGGCCGCTGCCTGGCTGCGCAGCCTCTACCTCGACGCCATCTACGCCCGGCTGCGCACTCACGCGCTGAGCCTCGCCGACTACCAGCAGGCCATCGGCCGGCCGACGCCGGCGCAGGTGGCGGAGCTGCAGGACTTCATCCGTGGTTCGGAGCGCCGGGCGCGCGAGTTCGCGGCCGCCGCGCTGGCCCGGTTGTCCCCCGAGGCGTTCACGGCGATGCTCCCCGAGCTGCTCGCGTCGTCCGATCCGGTGGTCCGCCGGCTCGCCCTCCAGATGGCGCCGGCGGACGCGATCGCCGAGCCGCAGCTGGAGCAGGCCGCGGCCGGCGACGATCCCTGGGTGCGGGCGGCCGCGGCAGTGGCCGGGATGGGTGGGAGCCAACCCTGGCCGGGCGCCGCCGCCGTCCTGGAGGAGCTCCGGGCCGCGAGCGACCCCGAGCACCGCGCCGCCACGGTATGGGCGGCGGCGTTCATCGGCGACCGGGACGCGATCGCGGCCGGCATGCGGGACCGCGACTCGCGGGTCCGCCTGGAGGCCATCCGCAGCTTCGCCCGCATGAAAGGCGACGTGCCCGGGGCCGCGGAGCCGTTCATCGCCTGCCTGCGCGACCGCGCAGTCCAGGTGCGGCGCGAGGCGCTGAGGCAGGCGATCCGGTGGACGCCTCCCGCCGACCATGCCCAGGAGTTCGCCGAAGCGCTCGCCCACGGGCTGTCCAGCCGGGACCACGACGTCCGCCTGGCCGCCGCGGAGGCGATGGCCGTGCAGGCTCCGGACGCGCTTACGCTGACGCTTCCGCTGCTGCCGGCCCACGATGCGACGTCGGTCGCGGTCGTCGATGCGCTCGTGCGCAGCGGCCGCCCCGACCTGTATCGGCGAGTGCGTGAGCATCTCGAGGAGCACCTGGCGCAGGCGGCGGAGGTGGCCCGGCTCTCGGCCAGGGTACAAGCGACGCTCCGGCGTTCCGATGGGGACGCATCCCCCGGCTACGCGCTCCTGCGCATCGGGCTCGACGATTACGTCCACAGCGCGGCGGAGTCGGGCCTCACCGCCATGCGGGCGCTGCACGGCAAACGCGGCTTCGCGACCGTCGAGCGCGGCCTTGCCTCGGTCCATGCGCAAGCGAGGGTGGAGGCGCTGGAGACGTTGTTAAACTTCGGCCCGAGCTGGCTCGCCGGACCGTTGGCCCGCCTGCTCCAACCGGAAGAGTTCGACCCCCTGCTCGCGCGGCCGCTGACCCAGGCCGACTTCGAAGCGCTGGCGAAGCACTCCGACAGGTGGGTCCGCGACACATCGGCCGCTGCGGCGCACGGACTGGATGAGCACATGAAAGAGCTGATCGCGCTGAAGCAGGTTCCGCTCTTCAACACGCTGACGCTGGAGCAGCTTGCCAGCGTCGACAGGATGATGGTCACGAGGCACTACGCCAGGGGCGAGCCGCTCTTCCGGAGAGGCGACGTCGGCGGCGAGCTCTACGTGGTGGTCGAGGGCGAGATCCGCATCCACCTCGACCACGCCGGCCGCGAGGTCACCCTCGCCCGCCACGGAGTTGGGGGCGTTGTCGGCGAGATGTCAGTCTTCGACGAGGAGCCGCGGTCGGCGAGCGCACAGGCGGTGACCGACACGACGGTGCGCGTACTGCGGCGTGACCGGCTGCAGGCCATCGTCCACGAGCACCCCGAAGTGCTCCTGGAGTTCATCAGGAACCTGAGCCGGCGCCTGCGCGCGATGGACGAGAAGCTCGAGACCGACCCGGAGCCGGCTACTCGCTAGGCTCGGACTCGGCCCTCACGTCGATCTTTTTGCGCGCGGCCTCGAGGCGCTCGTTGCAGATCTTGAGATAGACGCGGGACGCGTCCACAGCCTTCAGCGCGTCCTCGAGTGAGAGGTTGCCGTCTTCGAGCAGCTTGAGCTGCTCGTCCAGCTTGTCCAGCGCCTGCTCGTAGGTGAGGTCCTCACTCATGGCTCGACCTCCTCGACGCGCGCTCCGAGGCGGCCCTGGCCGAGGCGGATGCGCACGCGCCTGGAGGCGGAGGTGGCGGAAGCCGACCGGATGACGGCGCCGCTCTCCGCGTCCTGGGTGATGCTGTAGCCACGCGCCAGCACCCCATCCGGGCTCAGGGCGATGAGCCGCTCGC
>Ga0209057_1001918_pt1 | contig 16378 bp, 17 predicted proteins | sample GraSoiAngelo_146_FD_185903 | JGI IMG/M metagenome (GOLD analysis project Ga0209057, IMG submission 185903) | Grasslands soil microbial communities from the Angelo Coastal Reserve, California, USA - 14_1009_05_30cm (SPAdes) (version 2) | ecosystem: Environmental > Terrestrial > Soil > Grasslands ... | reverse complement strand
CGAGCCCTTCATAGAAAATCATGGCCTTGCTGTTCCATGTCAGCACTGCCCATTCCATTCTTCCACAGCCCTGTCGATTGGCCTCTTTGACGCATCTCATGAAGAGAGCTTCTCCAACTCCTCTTCTCCTACTGTCTTCACGGACGAAAATGTCTTCCAGGTACAGGGTCGGCCGTGCGAGGAACGAAGAGTAGGTGTAGAAGTACAACGCATAGCCAACCAGCTTCCTTTCGACTTTAGCGACGAAGACGTTGGCCAGTTTTCTGTCGAATATGTCCTTGACGAGCCTACTCTCGGCCTCTAGATCGGGAGGTTCTAGGCGCTCGAACTTTGCAAGGGCGATGACTAGGTCAACAACAGTCCGGGCGTCTGCTCGGTTTGCTCTGCGAACATCAATGCCCAAACCCGCCTGTCTCTTTCGTAATCTTGGCAAGATGGTGAGCCAGACCTCTACTGGACACCAATCTTTTAACAACCTTCACATCAAGAAAAAAGGCATCTTGGAATGTGACAAACATACACTCGTAACGCACATCGCTGTCCTCCATCATAGCTCCGCGCTGCTAGTGAAGTACAGCACCGGTCATGATGGCCAGCCGGGATGGTTCCTACCAAACGACGATCTACACCACCTGGAACACCCGGACCAGGCGGCCAAGCGCATCCTGAAGGAACATGTGGGCGTTGAAGATGCTACGCTGAAACTGGTCGAGATCGAATCCTTCGTCGGAAACAATGAGACCTGGCATCTCATCTTCGACTATCTAGCGTTTCCCAGAACCATGAAAGTATCAACAGGTCCGACCGTCTCAGACGCGAAATGGTTTGAGATCGACAAGCTACCGTCCGCCGAAGAATTTGCGCATCACGGCTGGGGAAAGAGCGTACTGCTCAAACATGCGCTTGCCAAAGCCCAGCCAGCTGCTACTGCGTAGAAGGGTTCCGACAAAATGCCCGACCGGTTAATCTAACTAGCCGCGACCACGTTCAGACACGTAGGGCACATCTCCCTCTTCTCGTGTTAGAAGGGCCTGCACGCCTCTTGCAGGTGGTCTCTTCGGAAACTTCCTTCGGATGTAGCGGGACAAGAGGAATCCTTGAAGGACAATTGAGAGAAATGCCACCCCCAAAACCATCGATGTAATAATGTCTAGGGACGGAACGCATCCTGGCATTGGAGTAGGAGTACAACTCTTCAAGGATGCGACTAGCGCTATGGAGAGTGCCCCCCTCATTCCTCCCAGCATAGCAACATTCTTCCAGGCTCGAGGAATTCGTTCTCCATTGACGCGCGAGATTCCGAGAAGAGGATAGACCGACGACAGACGAGCGATGATTACAGCCCCGAATGCTATTCCGATGGGCACAAGGTCGGCAGTTATTGTAGCTAGGTTGGTGCTGAGCCCGATGTAGAGGAACGCAAGAGAGTTTGCGATGAATCCTATGATCCGCCAGAAGTTCCTAACAGTCCTCGTCGTTTGGGGTCGAACCCACGTCTTGATCGTAGAATTTCCATAGTACAGCCCTGCTATCGATACCGCTACTAGACCCGAGACTCCCAGTACGTCCGCGACCGTATAGGAGCCATAGACGGTAGTGACCGTCACCATCGTCTCGGACATCGGGTCGTCCACAAGTCTGGATGCAAGATGGGCCCCTATGGCGACTACAATTCCTACAAGGACGCCTCCGCCGAAGATTGTTCCGAAGTTAACGAGTGCTCCGATGAGGGACTGTGAAGAGACTCCGATTGATGTAACGACTATTGTGAAGATTATGATCCCAGTGGCATCGTTAAACGATGCCTCGACCTCCATCAGAGTCGAGAGCTTTCGTGGAAGCCGCGCTCTACGGAAGATTTCGAGAACCGTCGCGGTATCCGTGGGAGCGATCAGGGAAGAGAAGACGAAGGCTGAGACTAGTGGCAGCTCGGCTATCTGCCAGAGTAGAAGCCCTCCCACAACGGTTGCAATCCCAACGCCGACAGTGGCGAGTCGTAGAGCTGGCGTGAAGACTGCCCGGAATTCTTCGTAGCGAATATTCATCATCGTCTCGAAGAGGAGGGGTGGCAGGACAAGCCCGACGAAGAGCCCTCCCCCGATCAGGCTACCATACAACAGGTTGACGTTGAGTATCGAAGAGAGGGATGAGCCTGCTATTGCAACACCAAAAAAAACCAGAATGATAGTATAGGGAGCTCTAGTCCTACTGGAGATTATGGCGGCCGCGAGGGAGATTGCGAGAAAAGCAGTGATAACGAACTCGAACGATGCCAGGGGCGTCACACAGGAATGATCGAGGTACTCTCACTACTCGCCGGGCTCCACATGACACGTTCGACCCTGATTAGAATCCTTCGGGCCACTGCGGATAAGTTGTCTTAGACAAGCTGAGATGAGGACTCCCGCAGCAAAGGATGAGGAGAAATGAAACGGCCAAACTAGAATTACGGTTCACTGTTCAGAATGTTCTAACCTAGGCTAGAGGGAGTTTACCGCCGAAGATCCGGCTGGAGCCGCCTAGTCCATTCTTCCAGTCGAATGAGCAAATTACGCAGTGTCTCTCGGATCTGCGGGTCTGCGAGTTTCATTTTCGCATCGAACTTTCCAACTTCGTTTGCGACGAGAAGTTGTGGCCGGTTGATCGGGTGCATGTTGAGGTCTACCATGATCTGGCGTAGGTGAAGTTGCGCTCTCGCTCCTCCTCGTGGACCTGAGGAGGCGCTCATGATGGCTGCCGGCTTGCTGTCCCAGGAGTTGTCGTTTGGTGGCCGGTTGCCCCATTCGATCGCGTTCTTCAAAACCGCTGTAATAGTATAGTTGTGTTCGGGTGCGGCGAAGAGGATAGCGTCAGCCTGTTTGACTTTACTCTTGAACTCTGTTACTTGAGAGGGCATTTTTACCTCTAGATCCTGATTGTAGAGTGGGAGGTTGGAGATGTCGTAAGTTTCGATAAGGACACTTTCTGGGGCTAGTTCTTTTGCTGCTTCAAGTAGCGCGGTGTTGTATGAGCCCTTTCTGCTGCTTCCTGAGATTCCGAGTATTCTGACTCTCGGTTTCGCTTCGCCGGTCGTTTGCGATACTATATTGTTAGACAAGAAGGATAAGCGACTAGGCTTGTAGCGAGAATCCCGGAGCGACTATTGCTTATTGCGTAGGCGGTGCCGGACTGGGACCCAACCCTGGTGCAGGTGCCGGTCCCGATGGGGTGAGGGGAACGGGCATTTTTGCGCGCCGTTTCCGGGCATAGAGTAGTATGCCTGCTATGACTGCGGCCGCTATGATCGCTTCGATTGCTATTCCGGCTGGTGATAGTAGCAGAGCGAAGAATGAGCTTGAGATAGGCTGAACCACGAAACGCACATTCGAGAGTACGGTCGCGTTGCTTACGTTGGTCCATGCGGCCGAGTTGGATGTCGTGCTGTTTGGCGCGGGCGTTCCCGACGGAACGATGATCTTTACTTGATTGGTCGAGTCTGAACCACCAGCGAGTGTGATATTGACTCCAGGCGCGGAAAATGGCACTGATCCCAAGGTCTGGAAGAGGCCTGGTATGGTGAAGTTGGTATTTGTTCCTACAGTTGGTGGGCCGATGATTAGGCCGTTGAGTGTCGTGCTAGAAGTGCCCGCATACAGATCCAGACTGCTCGTCATAGAAATCTTGCTGACGGTTACTGAGGTCGAGTTGAGGAATGATATGCTGGGCATGGCCCTGAGTGCTGGGTCAATCCCAAAGAGTAGTTGGAAGAATTGGGTCTTTAGGCTGTTTACTTGCGCATCTAGATCGCTGACATAGCTCGTTGTAGATTTGAAATCGATTGTTCCGGTTGAACCTGTATACGTGAATTTCACCGTCTGGCCTGTTGAGAGGTTGAGGGCCGATTGAATGATATTGTCCAATCCTGTTAGGAGCGGGGTCGGCAGTCCTATGAGGGTTTCGTATGCCGTGACGAAATCCGGTTCCGATCCCGATGGCACACCCACGAAGGTTATCGAAACACTGGCCGACAGATTATCGGTAGAGTAGGTGACGTTGCCGTAAAAAGCGTCCACTTTCAGTAGTTGAGTTGTGTTCTGGATTTGATAGGTCATGTTGTTTATCCAGGCCTGATTTCCGAAAGTCGCGGTCCAATTGTTGTTGAAAGCGGTCTGACTCTCGAAGGGGGTTCCAGGGTATAGTGAGGCGGAGAAGTAGGCATGAGCTGTTGCATTGATCGAGATCCGGTTGGAGCTCGTCGAGTAAGTGACGTTGATATTCTGAACAGGGAAGAGTGTAGTTGTAGTGATTCTCAAAGAGCCTTGACCTGACAGACCTGTTTGCGTGGCGTTGAAACTCATCGAGCTGACAATTGATGATAGGTTCTGATTCAGTCGTTGCGGTAGTTGATAGTGGACAGTCGTCGTCTCAACCACCGAGCTGGCTTGTTGCGAGAAGCTGGAGGAGGACTGGATTACATAGCCCGGCGGAAAGATCATACTCGCGTTTTGAAGAACGGGAGAGAAGGTTGTTGTGTTCCAACCGATTCCTACGCTCTTATCAGGACTTACGGTGAAGAGAAGAGAATCGTGCTGGACAGCGGTGCTTGGCAAGGTCTGGCCATGTCCCAGAGGGCTAATTGTAGAGAATAGAGCCAGTAGCACGAGGCCCACGGTAACATACCGGGCTCTAACACGTGCTGATGAAGAAGCCAAGTACTGAACAGAACGAATCTCGGGAGGGGTCGACTGTTAAGGGTTATGGAGCTTGTTGGCGCTTGTCGAGCTGAAGTTGGACATTAAGCTTGATCTTCTTCGCAGTTTTGATCTGAACGTGAGAAAGAGAACTCCTGGAACACCAATGGCCAACGCTCCAGCAGCAACGTATTCCCAGTAGGGGGTCGGCGGTCGGACAAATTGGAGGGTCACAGAGTGCGTTCCGTAGAACAGTAGGAAATACAGATAGTAGTTGTCCTCGTCAGCTCGTAATTTCGCATTGTCATCGCGTACGCCGTCAAGGTAGACAAGGACAGACGGTTCCGAGGGGACGGCTGATTTGGGTATGGTAACGTTGAGGACTCCCATGGGTCCGATCTCCGTGGCTGAGAAGCTGACAGCTGTGCTTCCGCTGGTGGATAGGTGAACAGTTGATGTTACGACTGTAGCGTTCCCGGTGAATTCTATTGAAATCGTTCGACCTGTAGAATCGACGGTTGCAGTGGAGGTTATCCAAGGTATTCTGAAGCGAATACTTTGACTCGTCCCTCTACCATCGACCATGACGGTTCCTTGGGAAGGCGATACGTTGAATCCTGGCGCAGTGTTCACAGTGAAGAGATAGGTGCCGTTTGGCTCCTCAAATACGATGTCAGGCCTCTGAGAAGTATGAGTCGTTCCATTGAGCGTCACAGACCAGGATGTCTGATTGCCCAGTCCGTTTTCGTTGAAGACTACCGGGTATTGTGTCGGCGGCGGTTTCAGCTGGACCAATGTCGCGTTTCCATGGTTGAACACGCCTTGGTAGTACCTTTGATTCGCGAGCGAGTAGTTCGAGACTGACAAGGTTGCTTGTCCTCCTAGAAAGGAGGAACGGACATCGGCCTCGGCTCGCTCCCAACTGTCGACCATATGGTGGCATCTAGGATTGCAGACCGTGCGTTCGTGGTGGGCTGAGCCTATGCTCCACTCTCCGAAGACGGGGCTGTATCCCATGTCCCAGAGCCGGACATGGTCTCGAGGGCCGTAGCATGGGATCCCGTTTAGGTCAGGATGCTCGAGTGTGTAATTATATTCGCGGTCGTTGAGTGTTTTCGGTCCCGAACAGTAGGCTGAATCGCTCCAGCCCGCGATGTTTGCTACAATCCACCAAGATGGGGCGTAGCCGGTAAAGATCAGATTTACCGGGTCCAGACCATCATCTGTCTGAATGGGAACGCTTGGGGTCGTCACTGTTTGGGTTGAAGTCTGTGCAGTTGGCCCAATCCTCACAAAACCCATCCATGCGAGAGCGTAGAGCAGGACGAGAATTGTTATGGTGCGCGGCAAGTATGTCACAGAGTAGCCAGAGATGATTGAGCGCTGAGAGCTTTTCAACTTAGTGGGGAGTGTCTGATTCTATCGTCTCTTCATGGCTCGAAGACCGTAATAATGGGCTATCGTATTCGCCGCCTTTCTAGGCGACTGAGTCCCCGTATCGACCGTCAGGCTCCGCTGAAACGGCACCTCCGAATCAAGGTCGAATCTCTTGAACACATTGTTCAGCAGTCTCTTGGTAGCTATCTTCCCAAGTGACTTGCGAGCTTTGCTGCCGACGCGTCTTTCCAGTTCGTTCCTGTCGCATCGTAGGCGGACAAAGCATACCTTCCCGCCGTGTGAATTTACCTTTCGGATGATTCTTCTGACGAAGGGGTCATCAGTCGTCTTCCCGTAGACAAAAGTGAATATGGTGTCGACTCCTTCCTTCGCTGCTTCTTCCATCATTTCTGTTCGATACTTGTCTGTGAGACGCCAGAAAGGCCTGGTTCCAAACTCGAACAGGGATTGGACGAACTGGATGGAGACATGGTTGTGGAAGAGTCTGAAACCAGTCAGCTTCGCGAGTTCCGTAGCAACTGTCAGCTTTCCGCAAGCTGGCGGTCCGTAGATGAAAACGAGTTTCATTCCGGCTCTTACTTCACGCTGGACATGCTGCTGGATGCTCGCAGGTAGTAGGCCCAGTATCCCTTCCAAGGACCATACTTCTCGGCGATCTGGTCAAACCTTGCTTGGGAGAGAGGCTTACCCTGCCCGTAGACCGTAGACGCGGCCTTCAATAGCCGTTTCTCGACAGCCAGTTTCTCCATCCGTCCCAAGCCGCGAAGCATTATCAGCTTTGACGACCAGCCGCCGATACCGTTGATCCTGCTCAACCAACGCTCCACCTCATCATACTTGGCGGTTCGCAGGAAACGCTCATCAATCTCGCTGAAAGCCTTCACAACTCCCATCAAAAACTCGACCCGCCTCTTGTTCCGGACCAGAGGCATCAACTCATCTTCGCTGGCGTGAGTCAGTCGGGATGGCTCAGGAAAGGCACGATACAATCGGCGCTCAATCTCCAAGCCGGTCCCAAACTTCTCCATGATAGCCTGCTTGACTTTCTGGGCCGCGCCCATCGGATAACGCTGGGACAGAACGGCCCATGTGGCAGATTCGAACGGGGTGATGAACTTCACATGGTGGAGGCCGTAGTACTTCTGCAGGACTGGCGCAAAATCCACATCACCATAGCCGATTCTGTAGAAGGATTCCAGATCATCAGAGAGACTCAAGAAGAAACCAATACGATCGATGACCGCCTCGCGAAGGCCCGACGATAACGGTCTCTCCGAATACAGAGTATACTTGAGCCGCGGGTTCTTGATGAGACCAGTCGATCTGATCTTAAAGACGACGGTCTGCCCGCCAACAGCGACTGCTCTGGTCAGTGACTGCTCTTCGATCTGGTGATCGTCCCTCATCGGCGTAAAGGCGCCGAGGAAGTCTAGAGACTTCGCAAAGTCGAAAGGCGGTTTAGGGGTGAGGAACCCCTCTTCCGTGGATAGGCTTGACGTAATCCTGTCCGCGTGAATCATTGACCTCATCCATGATCTGCGAGACCTATAGGTTTAGCAGAATCCCTAGACAGCGACGTTCACGATAGGTCAACCTGAACGTGTCGAGGATATTAGAAATAGAACCATGCCCAGCTGACCACTTGACAGTTTGAAAGCTTCGAAGTCTATAGTTCAGAGGGGTGGTCAGAGTCTTGACTCGGGCTTTCGGGCGCACTACAACGCTGGTGTGGAAAGAGATAGACTCCTCAGAGGCACTTCGAACCTTGAGTTCGAGAGGACGAAACGAATCCTCTTGCACTATCTTCCAAGCAGGCCCGCGACCATACTCGATGTGGGAGGAGGGCCGGGCAGATACTCATTCTGGTTGTCGGAGATGGGTCATTCAGTACATCTTGTCGACATTTTGCCATTGCACACTCGACAGGCACGGGAATTCCAGAGAAAATCAAAGAACCGACTCGCTAGCATCAATCTGGGAGATGCGCGCAGGCTCGATTTCGATGACGGCTCCGCCGACATTGTTCTGCTGTTCGGACCATTGTACCATCTCGTGCGAAAGAAGGAGCGTCTCAAGGCGCTCGCAGAAGCCCGTCGCGTATTGAAACCGGGCGGCTTGTTGTTCGCGGCAGCTATCTCGAGATTCACATCAGCCGTTGACGGTTCTCTGAGAGGATTCATCCGAGACCCAGAATTCATGACGATAATCCAGCAAGATCTCAAGAACGGTCAGCACAGGAACCCCTCGAACAAGCCCGAGTACTTCACAACCTCCTTCTTTCATCACCCTAGCGAGTTTGAAGCTGAGATGAAGCAGGCCAGGTTCAGATCGGTCAAAGTCTACGGCGTCACCGGTTTCGCCTGGCTGTTGCCGAGACTCGACCAAATATGGAGGGATCCAACGCTGAAAGCGCGATTGATGAGTATCCTGGATCGGACAGAGTTGGAACCATCAATGCTTGGGATAAGCGATCATTTGCTAGCTGTCGGAAAGAAGTGAACGTGTATTCTGCGAGCTTCGTAGATTAAGTGGGTGAGGATTAGGCCTATTTCGGAGCCGAGAGAGCTTGGAGCCGCGTGGAGCGGACAGTACGCCCGACTAGCAGAGCTTTTCTCTCGAGTGCTGCCGAAGAAGAGAGGCGTCCTCGTTGAGATTGGATGCGGCAAGGGACAACTTACGATTCCTCTGGCCGAGAGGCTCCCTCGATGCCAGATCATTGGCCTGGATAGATTCAGGGGATCCTACTCTCAAGTCCAGACCGAACTACTATCGAACCTTGCTAGCCTCGGAAAGAACTTGGCGATCAAGGTCATCGTCAGCGACTACAAGGCCTGCTGAGCAATCAGCAGAATTCGAAATACGACGCGATAATCTCGAGCGAATTCCTCCCTGAAATAGACTCCAAGAGTATGCGCGGTTTCTTCGTCGAGTCATATCGAGTGCTCAAAGCGGGAGGAACCACAATTCACTCGTTCCTATCGCCCAAACCAAGGAACGGAAGACAAAGACGACTCATTGAGGCTGATAGCGACCCGAGATGGACCAAGACTCCTCCAACGGAATGGTTTTCCCCACCTCCAAGGCTGGTTCTAGAATATCTCAGGCTAGCAGGATTCAAGAGACCAATGAGGGCCAGATTGAGGAGTGGACTCGTGATTCGTTCCACTGCGGCGAGGGAGCTTCTGAAGGACTGGGACATACGACAGTTTTACTGGCAAGCCCATCGAGGAGTACTGGAGAAGGAAGGCCTAGAGATTCCAGACTGGCTAGTGATAAGCGCATGCAAAATCTCCGGTTAGACCTGGCGAGAATCGGGTCAAGGCGGTCCGGACCCGGTCCACGTCGCCTAAGCGGGTCACTTGGCAGTTTTTCTTCTCGCGAGGAAAATGGTCACTGCGACTACAGCTATAATGACGACTGCAACACCTACCCACACGGTCAACGGAATGTTCAGTACACCCATTGGGGACGAGCTAGAGGAGCCTACTGTTACTTGGACGGTCGTGGAGTGTGATAAAGACCCGCTGGTCGCGGTTACGTTGACGAGGTAGTTCCCGTTTGTGACTGAGCTGTAGAGTCCCCCAGCCGCCGACACGGTCAATGTTGATGTCGTGGTTCCGCTTGATGAGAGAGTGAGCGATGTTGGGCTGAAGGTGGGGCTAGGTCCGGGGGGAGAGACGGAGGCAGATACGCTGACTGTGCCGCTGAAACCGTTCTGGCTTGTCACGGTGAGTGTTGAGCTTCCCGATGAGCCCTGTTGGATGCTGAGGGAGTTCGGACTGAATGTGACAGAAAAATCCGGAGTCGGTGGAGCTTGTACGACAAAGTCTCCGACCATTGTTGAATGGAAGGTGCAGAAGTACTTGTAGGTGCCCGGCGGAAAGCTGACGGTGATACTGATGCTTGTAGGGGTGGAAGGAGTGAACATGGCAGAGCAGGTGTCGCTGCTGGGGCAGGAAGCTATGAACATGGGTCCATCCCGGTCCACGTCTAGAGCAAACTGGTGCGTGGTGTCTGTGCTGGTAAGTTTGATTATTACCGTGTCTCCTTCAGCGACCGTTATGGGTGGGTTAGCCCCCGACGGTTGCGAGTAGTTCCAGCCATAGTAGTTACCAATCAGCGAGATTGTCCCGTTCGATCCTTGGACGGTCGAAGTAAGGTGCAGAGTTGGAGGAATCAGTATGATGGCAAGCCCTAGGAGGAACAGGGCAGATGAAACGGGTAGCATTCGCTTAAGAGTGGCCAAGCCTAATCTCCTACAGTGATAGTAGCTTAATAAGGTATCCTATTGGACCAAGAATGGCCACTGGGCTCTACCAGACAATAGCGCAGCGCACATTCAGAGAAAAGTGCTACCCTCGCAGTCCGTCCAGACTTCATAGTTCTACTGAGATACAACGGATCTCGGGGAAAACTCTCCCACTCATGTCCATCTGCGCACCTCTTCAGGTTACAGATCGAATATGTTGCGCGTTTCCACGTCAAATATGAACATGTCATCAGCAACCGCGAACAAGCCCGACTGGACCCCTAGTGACGAGCCTTCGCCAAAGGACCTCAACCTACTCAATCAGCGGGTCATTCAGTTCACTGACACCGAGGATACTACGCTGGACGTGTGGCTGCAGCTTGAGAACGCGGACCTCGACGAGGAGGCGGCGAAGTTTCTGAACGCGGGTCTCCTATTCGAGCACTATCTTTCACAGCTTCCGAATGATCCTGCCCAGCGCAGTAGCGAGCAGGTAGAACAGCTGGAGACGTACCGGCGTGATTTCGAGACGGCGCTTGACGAGGGGAGGTCAGCCCTAGCAAGCGCAATGTCCGCCTCTGCGTCTGGAGCATACACAAAGCAGATCAAGACCAGTCTCGGTCCCACCGCCATCCAAGCTATCACCCTTACAGGATGGTTCTACCTAGTCTTCCACGCCTACACAACCGTCGCCGCTGGTAGTATCCTCGCAGGATTCGTCTACGGGCTCGCGGCCTTCACAGCGCTATTCGCAGGTCTAACTATAACACGCCTCTTCAAGAACTAGTTCCCAGAAAGATCTCCATCGAGCTGAGGCCCCGGGATCATAAGCTCGACTCTTGATTCAAACTTCTCGGTCTTTCAGATACGCGACCTGATCGAACCTTCAGTTCAGGTGAACATGCAAGAATGCGGCCAGACGACTGTGGCTATGGAGTAGTGTAATTGTCAATCCTGCTATCGCGACGCTCAATATCGCAATCTGGATGAATAACAGACCCAGGTATGCGGCGTCCCCGAGAAGATAGTTTCTGAAAGCGATGGATGGAACACCTTCTGGTTGGCCCACGACCACGTCAGCAAGCATCGCTGCAAACTGCGCCACGGCCATCAACGCCGCACTCACAGTTGCCAAGCCCACTCTCACCAGCGCAACCACCACCAATATCATATCGATCGATACGAATCCAATGAGTCCATATGCATGTGATGGTGCCGCGGCCCACAGCCACTTGTCATCTATGAGTATCTGGATTCCTAAAAGACCGGATATTGCGAGTGTCAGAGACAGTGTCGCTTGGACGATTTTCATCCACACTTCCTCACCCCTAGCTAATCGAGTCGGTGCACATACACCAGACAACCTTAGCGTATCGAGTGGTATTGACTGTTCAAGTGGCCTTGCCCAAACCGGTATCTATGAGAACCAGGCGAGCAAATTAGAAGTCATCCGAAATCTCAGTTCATCCCGATCTGGTTCCGTGGTAGGATGGTCTCGTTAGCATGGGTGTGTCGTACGACAGCGTCGCGAAGATCTATGATGCGACTAGGTGGGCCGGGGTCCCGGCTCCCGTGATGAAGAACATTCTCGATGCTATGAGAGACGCGTTGAAGGGTTGTCGCAACATTCTCGATGTTGGAACAGGGACTGGACGATTCGCCAAATTTTTCGAAGACGCAGGGTTCACAGTGATAGGTGTCGACGTCTCCCTATCGATGATGGCTCAGGCCCGAGAAAAAGGCGTACGAAATCTGGTTCAAGCTGACGCTCATCACCTGCCCTTTAGAGACGAATCGTTCGACGGTTCCATCATGATCCATGTCCTGCATTTGGTAGAGAACTGGGTCCAGGTCATTCATGAAGCGGGTCGGGTCACGAGAAACATTTTGATTTCGGAGGCGGGAGATGCCGTAGGTTTCAGTGCAAGGCAGAGGTACCTGGAGCTTCGTGCCGAGATGGGCTATCCCTTGAAGCGGTTCAATGAGGCGGAGTTTGGGCTTCGCAAGCTGATTCGTCCGACATTCGTAATTTCGACGGGTGATTACTGGACTGATGTTAACGTGGATGAGGAGATTAGAGGTTTCGAGGCTCGCAAGTCCTCAGTTATGAGCTACGTGCCAGAGGATGTCCATAGGAAAATTATGCAGCGTCTTCGCGCAGAGCATGGAGGAAAGATACTCCGGCGTCACGATATGCCTGAAGTCGTAGGCTGGGACCCGACTCACCTTCGAGAATTTAGAGCGTAGATACTGAGAGTGGGCGTTTCTCTCCGAAGCAGTCGAGGTGATTTCGATCGATTGCTTCAGCCAATCCTCGCAACTCTCAGATTGCTCAATTCTCTTCACTAGCCAGATATCACTCTAACGAAACCAGAACCCATTGCGTGTATTCTTGTAGTACTTTCAGAGTCCTGTTCGGACTAAGTGGACCCCAACTGGACGAGGGAGGTCGGATTCGAGGTCGTTCCGGTTTGATACCTAACATCGAGTTTGCAGTCAGCAAGGCCGTGAACGAGTTCTGCCACATATCAGTCCTCTACCGTGAGTTCATGCCTGCAGAACTGGCGACTGGAATGCTAGATAACAAGACCTACGAGAGCCGGAATTCTCGTCTTCAACACGAGGAGCTTCGCCTACAGCTTCAGAAGCTGAGGCCCTTCCCATCCGATCTTGAATGGTACGAGTTCGCCACCGGTCTGATGAAGAGAAGCCCGTTGGGAGGCCTTGAGGCGCTATCGACAAAGAGTGGAATCGTGGATCTTTTTCAGGATATCCGGCAGAGACGAGATTTTGGTTTTGAAGAGATTTGGCGAGACACAAGACCCGGTCTAGAGGCGTACAAGGAGAAGTTTGAGTCCGAATGGTCCCCGATAGGCGACCAGGTATTAACACGTCTCTCCTCGCTAGCAAAGCGTCCGTGGACGACGGACAGGATTCGCGTTCACTTCATAGACTGTCTCTATGGTGGATTCGGCTGGAATGATTGCATAGGCTTCGCTCCTTTTCCAGACATTGAGGTTCAGAAGAAGTTCCTTGCCCATGAACTGTCGGAGCTTATTACTCCCAGACGAAGTCTCGTCGAGGCTCTAAGAGAAGCCAAGCTCAACCTTGGGATTGCTCACACGGTTGTCGATCTGCTGGCTTATTTCAGCGTGAGAGATTTTCTGGCGAAGCCTGTCTTTCCCAATGTTGAGAAGAAGGGAATCAAACCCAACCCAAACTACTATCCGGCTGTGGAAGGGCTGTATCTCATGTTCGAACGCTATGCTGAAAACCCGGCGATATACCAAGACTTCCAGGGTCTCGTCCAGGACATTGTAGCGACCTTGACAGAAGTCTCCATTATTCAATAATAGTGTATTTGGTCGATACTGGTCTCCGGTATTGGAAGGGGCCCGATTATTCGATGAGGTTTGTACTTCTCTTCGAGCCTCTTCATATCATCCGCTGAGAGCTTGACGTCGAGCGAGCTAACCGCCTCCTCTACGTGGTCGACTCTTGTGGCTCCAATTATCGGAGCACAGACGCCTTTGTGTAAAAGCCAAGCCAGGGCGATCTGGGAGGGAGTTACTCCCTTCTCCTTCGCAACCTCTTCAACTCTCTCGACAACATCAAAATCTTCTGGCTGGAAGAATCTCTCTGCAAAGTACTTGTCAGTCCGGTATCTTGGACTGTCAGCCGCCTTTCCTCGCTTGTATCTCCCGGTGAGGAAGCCTCTCGCGAGGGGACTCCACGGCAGTAGAGCAATTTTCTGATCTTTGCAGAGAGGAATCATTTCTCGCTCTTCTTCTCGATAGCAGAGGTTGTAGTGGTTCTGCATCGAGACGAAACGGGCTATGCCCAGTCGGTCGCTGGTGTAGAGTGCTTTCGTGAACTGCCAGGCAAACATACTCGAAGCGCCGATGTAGTTGACCATTCCTTGCCTGACTAGATCATTCAGTGGGACAAGCGTCTCTTCTATTGGTGTGGAATAGTCCCAGCGGTGAATCTGGTAGAGGTCGATCCTGTCAGTCTGGAGCCGTTTGAGGGATTTCTTCACTTGGTCCATTATATGGTATCTGGAGAGGCCCTCCTTGTTCGGTCCCTCACCGGTGCTGAGTCTGACCTTCGTCGCGAGGACAACATCTTCTCTATGGTCCTTCAGGAGTTCTCCAACAATCTCCTCTGACCTTCCAGCTGAATACACGTTGGCCGTGTCAAAGAAATTCACGCCGAGATCAAGCGCGCGTTTCACTATCGGCCTTGCCTTGTCGATCTCGATCATCCATTCTTCAGAATTGCCGAAGGACATTGTCCCGAGGCAGATGCGAAATACCTGTAGTCCCGTGGATCCCAGCCGATTATTTTCCATAGAACCCAGGCGGGACGTTTCAGGTCTCGGCTCCGTTTAAGATTTCTATGGACAGTCCATTTGACTATCGAATGCACAAGGACTTCCGTCTTCCCAGTCTGTTTGAGGTATGTTTAATTGAGCCCGAGCTCTTTTTCCTAGAATCATGAAACTGAGTCGAAGAGCCTATCTTCTCTTGGTCATCGCATGTATCTCGGCGAGTGTTAGTGTCATTGTTTATGCAACCGTATCTCAGGTTTTCCCAGCGGTCACCGTTCCATCCGTGACCTTCGCAACCCAACAGAACTGTGCAACCCTCAATATCCAAAACCCGCCCACCGCGGCAGCCGGGACGCTAATTGCCAACTGTTTATCAGGCACTTCTACAGTAGCTGCTTTCAAGGTAACCCGTGACGGGAGCAGTACACCAACATTCACCATCGTCACCAGTGCGGGAATCCTCACTCACACCCTAGGAATCGCTGCAGATGGGACCGGATGCGGCTCCACCATTACCCCATTGGTTTCGGGAACAGCTGTGAGTTTTAACGCCGCAGGAGCCTACATCTATTGCCTCACTTACACAGCGTCAAACACTGGCGGAACAATCAACCAGTTCACAGTCGCCTGGTCTCCCTGAGAGTTTCGAAACAAGACGTCGATACAACGTTCTGCGCGACCCTTAGTAGACCCTCTTGACATCCTCACATCACGGAGGATCACTCCTTTGCGGGAGACTTTGAAGGGCAGTACCGTTTCAAGCCCAATTTCAGCTCCGACCAGATGATAATCATGCGGGGATCAATGGAACCAGGAATATTATCTGGGCCCACGTAAGCGCGGCACTCAGAACTGCGCCAGCCAAGACTTGAAGCAGCGTGTGTTGTCTCAAACGAATTCTGATCAGCCCCACTGGTATCACAAGTAGGTAGAGAACGCCCCTGCGGGACCAAGCTTGAATACTAGGAAACTGAGGGTCCCTGTGATCTCTGCCGCGTGGACGCTTATCTCTGCCTCGCGGTTCAGCTCTTTTCTGGCCGGCCAGTTAGGCGCTCACTTGTGCAACAGCCGGGTCCGCACCATTCGCAACTGCAACATTCTGTTCGAAATGGACATACTTCGCCGTTGCTGGTCTTAGACGATGCTTTGCGTTCCGGCTTACTCCCAAGGACGCAAGATGTGTTCCGTTTTCGTTTCGATATTCAATCGGAGGAAACTTGCCACCGAAACTAGCTTCCCATATTCGTACCCATGGAAATACGATCTTGTCAAGATCCTGATATCGAGCCTCAGAAACTATCCAAACGAGCTTTCCGATCACGTCGCCTGATCGGATCATGAATAAGAGTCGGGTTAGGTGACCCTGAATGTGAAGCGGCTGAAACCCTGGTTCTTCCTGTTCAAAGAGTACGATTTCACCCGATCTCGTCAATCCGGATCCATCCCATCGAAACGTAAGAAGGAGATCGGATCGGACATCATAGTACGCAAACAACCCTCCATCTCCCGATTTTGTTCTTGGATGAAGGTTCAGCTTCCGAAGAAGCCGAGTTATAGATATCAAGCGGTTCCCAGTACTCCAGACGTCAGTTGAATTCAACTGCTGCTTCGGTTTATTAGCCCAGAGAGAGTGAAGAAGTGTGGAGAATATCTCTCAAGAGACTGGACGCGGCAATGGGGCTCGAGTAGCAGGCACGTAGAGAGCCTGCTCACAATCTTGAGCCGAGAAGC
>Ga0209057_1001913_pt1 | contig 16383 bp, 18 predicted proteins | sample GraSoiAngelo_146_FD_185903 | JGI IMG/M metagenome (GOLD analysis project Ga0209057, IMG submission 185903) | Grasslands soil microbial communities from the Angelo Coastal Reserve, California, USA - 14_1009_05_30cm (SPAdes) (version 2) | ecosystem: Environmental > Terrestrial > Soil > Grasslands ... | reverse complement strand
AGGTGCGGTGATGAGAGGCGCGCCACGGCTTCGCCGGGGCGGGCCGAACGTTGGGGGCTTGGGGGCCATATCGGGGCCCCCATGTCATCGATCGGCGGAGGTGCGGTGATGGCTTTGCGCGTCGTCTGCTACGTCAATCAGTTCTTCGGTCAGCTCGGCGGCGAGGAGAAGGCCGGCGTCGGGCCGCACGTGGTCGACGGCGCCGTCGGCGCCGCGCGCGCCGTTCAGCAGGCGCTCGGTGACGCGGGCACGGTCGTGGCCACGGTGATCTGTGGTGACAACTACGCTGCCGAGCACACAGATCGCGCGGCGGCCGAGCTGGTCGCCGTGGTGGCGGCGGCGCGGCCCGACCTCGTCATCGCAGGGCCCGCGTTCCTGGCCGGCCGCTACGGCGTCGCGTGCGGAGCGCTCTGCGCTGCGGTGCAGGCCCAGCTGAAGATTCCCGCCGTGACCGGAATGCACGCCGAGAACCCCGGTGTCGAGCTGTATCGCCGTCAGGTGTACGTCGTGCCGACGGGTTCCGAGGCCACGCGCATGCTCGACGAAGTAAAGCGCCTCGTCGCGCTCGGGCTGAAGCTCGCGCGCGGCGAAGCCATCGGCGCTCCGGCCGCCGAGGGCTACTTCGCTCGCGGCGTGACTCGCAACGTCGTGGTGGAAGCCGCCGCGGCCGACCGAGCCGTGGCCATGCTCCTCGACAAGCTCGCGGGCCGTCCGGTCGCGAGCGAGGTTCCGCGGCCGGCGTTTCCGCGCGTCCCGGCGCCACGCCTGATCAAGACGCTCGAGGGCGCCACCATCGCGCTCGTCACCGACGGGGGCCTGGTGCCGCGTGGCAACCCCGACGGCATCGAGGCGCTGAACGCGACCCGCTACGGCGCCTATAGCATCGAGGGCAAGTCGGGCCTCGACGCCGCGCAGTACGACAACCCGCACCGCGGCTACGACACGACCTGGGTGAAGCAGGACCCGAATCGGCTGGTGCCGGTCGACGTCGCGCGCGAGCTCGAGCAGAGCGGAGCCATCGGCAAGCTGCACGAGACGGTCTACTCCACGGTCGGCGTCGCGACGACGCTCGCCCACAGCGCGCGGATGGGACAGGAGATCGCGGAGAAGCTGCGCGCCGCCGGCGTCGACGCCGTGATCCTCACCTCCACCTGAGGGACGAGCACTCGCTGCGGCGCAGCGATCACCCGGGAGCTCGAGCGCGCAGGCCTGCCGACCGTTCAGGTCTCGACCATGACACCGGTGGCCGTGATGGTGGGCGCCAACCGCATCGTCCAAGCCGCGGGGATCATCCACCCCCTCGGCAGCGCCGACCTCTCGCCCGCCGACGAGAAGACGCTGCGCCGGCGCATCGTCGAGCAGGCGTTGCAGGCGCTCCGCACTGAGGTCGTGAAGCCAACGGTATTCACGCGCGAATGACCGCGCCCGTCCGACTGGACGTCTTCTCCGACTACCTGTGCCCGTGGTGCTACAACGCCGCGGTACGGCTCCGCGAGGTCCAGCAGGCCTACGGCGACCGGGTGCGCGTGCACTGGCGGACCTTCCCGCTCATTCCCGGCGAGCAGCCCGACCGGCGCGTCACGCAGAAGACGCGCGACGGCTGGCAACGCATCGGCGCCGAGGAGCCTCGCGCGTGTTTCGCGCCTCCGGAGGTCGACGCGCCGTTGCCGTCGTCGAGCATTCCGGCGCTGACCGCGGCGAAGTGTGCCGAACGGCAGGGTGAAGCCGCGTTCGAGCGGTTTCACGCGCGGCTCTTCGCCGCGCTCTTCCACGACCACCTCGACATCGCCCGCCCCGACGTGCTCCGCACGCTCGCCCGCGAGACCGCGCTGGACCTCGCGCGCTTCGAGGCCGACTACGCGGGCGAGGCCTACGAGGCCGTCCTGCGCGACTGCGCCGAGGGCGCCGCGTGGTTCGGCGTGTCAGGGCTGCCGACGGTGATCCTCAACGAGAAGCTGTCACTCGTGGGCGCCGTCCCCGTCGAGCGCTATCGCCTGCTGATCGACTGGATCCTGGCCGGCGAGCCCGGCGGCGTGATCCCGCTGGCGCCAGAAACCGAGCGCACCCCGGTTGGTCAGAGCGCCGTCGGCGCGCGCGAGACCGGCTAGACGATCAGGACGATCGACAGCGCGAGCAGCGCCCCCATCGCGACGTTGAAGACCCGCAGTCGTCGTGGGTGACGGAGGAGGCGCTGGGCCGTAGCGCCGAACGCGAGCCAGAGAAAGCAGCTCGGCAATGCCGCCACGACGAAGAGCCCGCCCAGGAAGACGGACTGCACGATCGGGCTTCCGCCCTCCGCGCTGAGAAAGGTCCCCGCCGCGCTCGCGCTCACGAGCCACGATTTGGGGTTGATCCACTGAAAGACCGCTGCGCCAACGAAGCCGACTGGATTGGCTCCAGACCCCGAGTCGATGCGGCTCGACGTTGCGATCTTCCACGACATCCAGAGAAGCACGGCGGCTCCGCCCCAGTGGAGCGCCTTCAGCACCAGAGGATTCTGGAGGACGATGCTCCCGAGCCCGAGCGGCACGAGGAACATCATCAGGCCCATGCCCACCATGACGCCGAGCAGGCATGGAAGCCCTCTGAGCACGCCGGCGTTCGCGCCCGCGGCGGTCAGCATGATGTTGCTCGGCCCCGGAGTGATCGCGGCGACGAGGGTGAAGAGAAGGAACGCAACGGCCCGCTCTGTAGTCGTACTCTACCTCCAGGCGTATGGGCATCGAGAACACCAGATCGGGCGGCGAGGGTCTTGAACGATCGTGCAAGGGGGCGGTCGCGGGCTGGCTTGCCAGCTCGACGCCGGTGGAAGGTGTCGAGCTGTTCCGCGCCTCGCTGACCGGCGAGGTCTACCAGAAGCACCGCCACGACACGTACGCCGTCGGGGTCACCGACCGCGGCGTTCAGGTCTTCGACTACCGGGGCTCGGCACGGGTCAGCACCCGTGGGCAGGTCGTCGTGCTCTACCCAGACGAGGCCCACGACGGACGCGCGGGCACGGCGGACGGCTTCGGGTACCGCATCATCTATATAGAGCCCGCCTACCTCTGCGAGGCGCTCCGGGCCGCCCGCGGGAGGCCGTATCCGCTGCCGTTCGTGAGCGAGCCGGTCTCGGTGAACGCGAGACTGTCGCGAGCCGTCGAGGAGGCGTTTCGTACCTCGCTGGAATCACTCTCGGTCGATAGCCTCATCGTCGAGCTCGCCGAAGGACTGATGTCGGCGGAGCGCGGGGGGCGACCGGCGGCGTCACCACGCGTCGACGTCTCCGCGGTCGAGCGCGCCCGCCGCTTCCTCGATGCGGAGCGAACCCGCGTCGTGCATTCGTCGGAGCTCGAGCCGATCACTGGACTGACTCGCTACGACCTCGCCCGCCAGTTCAGGATCATGCTGGGTACGAGCCCCCATCGTTACCTGCTCATGCGCCGGCTCGCCTTCGCGAGGGACCGGATCCATCAACAGTGCCCACTCGTCGACGTGGCGTGTGAGGCGGGATTTGCCGATCAGGCGCACTTCACCCGCGCCTTCAAATCGGCGTTCGGGCTCACGCCCGCGCGCTACCGCGCGTTGAGGGCGGGGCCGGCCGACTTGACAGGGCGGCGGCCGGTCCATTGAAATGCCGCATGCCCGTCATCCGCGCAGTCTCACTCGTGCTCGCTCACGTCCCCAGCCTCGTCCGACTCGGCTCGAAGCCGCTGCGCGCGCTGCGCGAGGTGAAGGATCCGGTCGAGTACCTGCGGCCTCACCTTCGTGACTGGGACGCGGCGCGCACGTACGCGCCGAACCAGGTGTTCATCGGCAACCTGGGCGTGGACGATCTCGCGGCGCGGCTGGTGCCGTGGCACCGTCATCCGGTTGCGGGCGCGGGGCGGTTCGGTCCGGACGGCGAAATCATGCCCGAGGACGAATTCCTCGGCCTCCTCGCGACGTGCGACGGCTTCGACCTGCTGGCGCTCGCCGGCGAAAGCGCCGACCGCGCGCGCCCCGCGCTCGACGCTCATCCAGTGGTCGGCCGCGAGTCGGGACGCCCCGCGGTGCCCGCCGGTGTCAGCGCCGCCGTGCTCGACGAGCGCATCGAGCGGCACAAGGCGACGCCGATCGTCGGTGCGGACGGCAAGCTGCTCGGGGCGATGCTGCCCGGCCACGACGAGGACGACACGCTCACCGGCCAGGTGCTGCTGGAGAATCTCGCGTGCAAGGCGACGGCGGCGCTCGCCCTGCGCCACCTGCTCGCTCGGCCCGGCGCGATCGCCACCAGCGACGTCCGCTACGTCATGAGCTGCGGCGAGGAAGCCGTGGGCGATCGTTATCAGCGTGGCGGCGGCAACGTTGCCAAGGCGGTGGCGGAGTGGGCAGGGTGCGCGCGCGCCACGGGCAGCGACGTCAAGGCATTCTGCTGCGCGCCGATGCATGCGCTCATGCTCGCCGGCGCCCTCGTGCGCTCGGGACTTCACGACGACGTGATGGTCGTCGCCGGCGGCTCGCTCGCGAAGCTCGGGATGAAGTTCCAGGGCCACGTGAAGCACGCGATCCCAATCGTGGAGGACGTCCTGGCCGGCTTCGCCGTCCACGTCGCGCGCGACGATGGCGTCTCGCCAGTGTTGCGACTGGATGCGATCGGCCGCCACGAGGTCGGCTCGGGATCGGCCCCGCTCGCGATCATGAAGGCGCTCTACAGCGAGCCGCTCGCGCGCATCGGGCTGACGCTGCTCGACGTCGATCGGTTCTCGCTCGAGCTCCACAACCCCGAAGCCACCGAGCCCGCTGGCAGCGGTAACGTCCCGCTCAACAACTACCGGACGCTGGCGAGCCTCGCCGTCGTCGAGAAGCTGATCGCCCGCGAGGCCATCGACGAGTTCGTCCGCACGCGCGGCATGCCGGGGTTCTCGCCGACGCAGGGCCACATCGCCTCCGCGATCCCCTACCTCGCCCACGCGCGACGCGGGCTCACCGAGGGTCATCTCACGCGGACGATGTTCGCGGGCAAGGGCAGTCTCTTCCTCGGAAGGATGACGCAGCTCCCGGACGGGCTCTCGCTCGTCCTCGAACGCAACGGCACGAGCTGAGAAGAAAGGAGCAAGGCATGAATCTTCGAGGCAAGAAAGTGATCGCGCTCGGCGAGCGCGACGGCGTACCGGGCCCGGCGGTGGCGGAGTGTGCGAGCCGCGCGGGCGCCGAGGTCGTGCTCACGCTGACCGCCTGCTACGTCTGAACGGCGGCCGGCGCCATGGGCCTGGAGGATCAAGCGGCGGTGAAGCGAGTGGCGGACGAGCACGGGAACGACGTCGTGGTCCTGCTCGGGACTCCCGATGCCGAGAGCACGCAGACGCTCGCCCAGACCGTCGTCGCCGGTGATCCCTCCTACGCGGGCCCATTGGCCGGAGTCCCGTTGGGGCTCCCCGTGTTCCACGTGTTCGAGCCTGAAGTCCGCGATCAGGTGCCGGGCGACGTCTACGAAGCCCAGGTCGCGCTGATGGAGATGAGCCTCGACCGCGACGCGATCCTCGCCGGGCTGCGCGAGGCGCGGCGCGCCGCCGCGACGACGTGACCGGTCATGAGCACCGATGGGTTTCTTTGACAAGGTTCCAGGCGTGCCGTAGAGTCCGGCCAGCCAGCCTCGCTCAAAAGGAGCTCGCCATGCGCCAGCGATACCTCCTCGTCACCGTCGTGATCCTGCTCGGCCTCGGTTGCGTCTACGGCTCGACCGCGCTCGCGCCGGCGCGTGCGGCCGATGGCGACACGCTCCCGGGGACCGCCACCCTCACCGGCGTCGTGAACGCGCCCAAGCCGTTCAAGGCGGCGCAGGTGCACCTGATGAACGTGGACAAGAACGTGCTCTTCATGGTGTACACGAGCGGCGGTCGCTACGGGGCCGTCAATCTGTTTCCCGGCAATTACGAGGTCACGGTCCGCGCGGATGGGCTCGCCGGGAACCCGCAGAAGATCGAGCTCGCAGCCGGGGCGGGCCGGACGCTCGACATCACGCTCCGCGAGGGCCCGGCGCTGGGCGTCCGCCAGGGCGAGTTCGGCTTCACCACGCAGCGTCCGGGCGAGGTGCAGCTCGTCGCCTACGACGAGCTCTATCCGCGTGAGCCGGGCCGCGTGCTGCTGGAGAAGCAGTGCATGTACTGCCACGGCAAGAGCTTCTTCCCGTCCAAGCAGTATCACGAGACCCAGTGGAGCCACTTCATCGACCAGATGCAGGACGGCGGCGGCCTGCGCGGCGCGCTGATCCCGCCGGGCACGCTGAGCGCGCCAGATCGCGCGACCATCGTCGCCTACCTCGGCAAGCACTTCGGGCCAAGCAGTCCCAAGCGCGGGCTCAAGGCCGACACCGCCTTCCCCGTCGACGAAGCGACGCTCGCCAAGGCGATGTACGTCGAGTACTACCTGCCCCTCGACCCGACGCTCGACGCCGGCAACAAGCAGCGCCGGACGCAAGAGCCCCACTTCGATCCCGACGGCAACGTCTGGTACACGGACCGTAGCGTCCCGAACCGGATCGGACGCGTCGATCCGCGCACCGCCGAGGTCAAGGACTGGATGATGCCCGACGCCAAGGCGGATCCGCACGGGCTCACGGTCGATCGCAACGGCCACGTGTTCTGGGCCGAGACGGTCGGGTTCTCCCTCGGTCGGCTCGACCCGAAGACGGGCTCCATCACGCGCTATCCGATGGACTCCACGGGCCGCAGCAAGGGCCGAGGCCACACCCCCGTGGTCGACTCCAAGGACAATGTCTGGTTCACGGTGATCGTCGGTGACATGATCGGCAAGTGGGACCGTCAGACCGGCAAGGCCACGGTGTGGAAGGTGCCCACGCAGGGCGCCGCCCCCTACGGCATCGCGCTCGATAAGGACGAGAACGTCTGGTTCGCGGAGTTCCGTCGCTGCAAGATCGGCAAGTTCGACCCGCGCACGGAGAAGTTCACCGAGTACGCGGCGCCGACCCAGCCGTGCACCATCCGCCGCCTCGGCGTCGACTCGACCGGCATGGTCTGGTACGGCGGCTTCAACAACGGCAAGCTCGGCAAGCTCGACCCGAACACGGGCAAGATCGTCGAGTACGACATCCCGATGGCGTTCTCCGAGCCCTACGACGTGTGGCCGGATCGCGAGGATCGGATCTGGATCAGCGACGGCGGGCAGGGCGGCGCCCTGATCCGCTTCGACCCGAAGACGGAGAAGTTCACGTACTACCCGACGCCGCAGATCACCGACCAGCCGAAGCTCGCGATCACGCGCGACGGGGCCGTGTGGTACACGCCGCGCTCGTCGTCCAGGGCGGCGGCCGGCGTGCTCTATCCGGACGTCACCAAGATCACGACGTTCGGGGCCTACTACTGATCGACCTCCGCGCCACACAAGTCGCCGTGAGCGCCTGGTGAAGCGGAGCACGGACCGGATCCTCACGACACACACCGGCAGCCTTCCCCGGCCCAAGGATCTGCTCGGCCTCTTGCGCGATCGGGAGGAGGGCCGGCTGATCGCCGAAGCCACCCTGCGGGACCGCACGCGCTCGGCGGTGCTTGACGTCGTGAAAAAGCAGCGGGAGACCGGGCTCTCCATCGTGAACGACGGCGAGCAGGGCCGCGCCGACTACACGATCTACGTCAAGGACCGGCTGACCGGGTTCGCAGGTGAAAGCTCGTCCTGGCCCAATCCCGACGCGGAGGAGTTCCCGGAGTGGACGGAGATGGCGCGACAGTTCGCGCCGCCGTTCCAGAAGCGGCCGGCGTGCACCGGTCCCGTGGAATGGAAGGACTGGCCGGCGGTCGAGCGCGACATCCAGAATCTCAAAGACGCCGCCACCACGGGCGGCGCGGACGAAGTGTTCATGACCTCGCCGTCGCCTGGCCAGATCGGGCGGTTCCTCCAGAACCGGTACTATCCGAGCGACGAGAAGTACCTCTACACGCTCGCCGACGTGATGAAGCGCGAGTACAAGGCCATCGTCGACGCGGGGTTCATCCTCCAGCTCGATTGTCCCGATCTCGCGCTCGGTCGCCACACGCAGTTCTCGCACCTGAGCCTGCGCGAGTTCCGCGACATCGCCGCGATGCACGTCGAGGTCCTCAACTACGCCGTCGGCGACATCCCGCCGGACCGGATGCGCATCCATGTCTGCTGGGCCAGCACCGGCGGCCCGCACCACCGCGACCTGCCGCTCAAGGACATCGCCGACGTCGTGATCCAGGCGCGACCCGCCGGCCTGGTCATCGCCGGCGCCAACCCGCGCCACGAGCACGAGTGGAAGGTGTGGAAGGACGTGAAGCTGCCGGACGGCAAGGTGCTCGTCGCCGGCGTGATCGACTCCACGACGAACTTCATCGAGCACCCCGAGCTGGTGGCGGAGCGGATCGAGCGCTACGCCGGCGTGCTCGGCCGGGAGAACGTCGTCGCCGGCGTCGACTGTGGATTTGGAACCTTCGCCGGCCGCGTGCAGGTCGACACGAATATCGTCTGGCGTAAGCTCCGCGCGCTCGTCGAGGGAGCGGGCCTGGCCTCGCACGCCCTGTGGTAAGGGCCCTTTATGTTTCCTACGCTCTGCCGGGCCCGGCGGTGGCGGAGTGCGCCAGCCGAGCGGGCGCGGAGGTCGTGCTCACGCTGTCCGCCTGCTACATCTGAACGGCGGCGGCGCCATGCGCCTGGAGAATCAGGCGGCGCTCGCGCAGACCGTCGTCGCCGGTGATCCTTCCTACGCGGGCCCGTTGGCCGGAGTCCCGTTGGGGCTCCCCGTATTCCACGTGTTCGAGCCTGAAGTGCGCGACCAGGTGCCGGGCGACGTGTACGAAGCTCAGGCCGCGCTGATGGAGATGAGCCTCGACCGCGACGCGATTCTCAACGGGCTTGCGCGAGGCGCGGAGGGGCGCCGCCACGACGTGATGATGGGGGGCGTTTCCTCCCGGCCCCTCATCACATGCGCGCTGTACGACCCGTGGACGCCGTTCGCTGCGTCATGCCGCGGAGATACGAAACGAGCACACCCACACACGCGATTTCGACCGCCATCGAGAGGACGGGAAGCAGAGCGTCGGGAGACCGCGCTGCTCCGCTCAACCGCAGGGACGTCAGAACGCCGTCGCTGATGACCGACGCGATCAGTGCACCCGTCGCCGCCGAGCAGAGGCGAAAGAATCGGCTCAGCTGTCCACGAAACTCCTGAGTGAAGGCTGCGGGAACGCGGCGACTGTCGATGTACATCCAGCCCGCCATTCCCAAGAAAACAGAAAGCCAGAAGGCGTAGCGGTCGATCGAGACGACGATGTCGCCGAGTCCCCCCATCTCGCCGGCCGGGCACTCCATCACCGCGTACCATGCGAGACGGGCTTTCATGGCGATGAAAACGGCGGCGATCAGCACAACGGCGACGACGCCGACTCTCTTGGCGTGCTTCGCCAGCGACACCACGGCGAACTGGGCTGCGATGACGTGAGGATCGCCGAAATTCGCGACGGCGCGCCTCTCGGCCTCCAACCCGCCGCCCTCTGGATCTGCGGCGACGGCTTCCCAGAGGTGATCTTCGACCTCTCGCCGCACGCATCGCGAAAGCGATGGATCGAAATCGAGCTCCCGCGCCAGCCGCTCTACGTACTCCGAGATCACGCCGGATTCCTGTGGGGCCGGCTTCCTCTGAACAGGCCGCCGATGGCATTGGAGAATTGGTCCCAGACCGCACGCCGTGCGGCGAGCTCGCGCTGGCCGCGCCTGGTGATCGCATAGACGCGCCGCCGTCTCCCAGAATCGGCGGTCACCCAACGACTGCCAAGCAGGCCCGCTTGCTCGAGACGATGCAGCACGGGGTAGATCGTGCCTTCCGGGAGGTCGAACGCGCCGGCGCTCCTGCGCTTGATTTCCTCGATGACCGCATAGCCGTGGGCGGGGCCCGCCGACAGGGCCGCGAGCACGATCATGTCGAGGTGGCCCTTGAGCATTTCGCCTTCCATGGCAGCGCGGGCCCTAGTCGCCGCGGAGCTGCTTCTGCAGCCCCGCATAGTCGACGATGTCCCAATGCTCGGCAAGCTTCCCGCCTTCGACGCGCCAGATATCGATGGTCCTCAATGTGAAGCGCCGCCCGGTCGGGGCGATGCCCTGCAACGGCTGGATGTGCGTTGCGGAGAAGGTCATCCGTGCGACGACCTTGTCGCCGGCGATGATCCTGTCCTCGACCTGCGCGCGGACGTCCGGCATGCGGCCGAAGATCCCGCGAAAATTCTCGATCAGGGCGGGAAGGCCGTTGGGGCTGCGGCCCGAGTGCTGGATATAGGATTCGGTGTGGATCTCCGCGAAGGAGCTGGTATCGTGGGCGTTCACCGCCGCCACATACTTATCGAGAAGCGCGTTTCCAATGGCCTGATCACGAATGCCCTGCTGGCAGTCCTCGGCTGCGAGAGCAAGACGCGATGGCGTGAGTAACGTGGCCCCGCCGATGACCCCGAACGTCCGAAGCAGGTCGCGTCTGTCGGTCATGTGGCTTCCTCCATCCATCGTCGCCGACCGTTCCATTGCGTCACTAGGTATCATACCTAACGCTACTAGGTATCGAGGGACGATGTCAAGAGGGTGTCCGACGCGAAAGAAGCTTGCCGGCGGAGGCGGCCCGATGTCAGCGGATGACTTCGGTCGCGCCCCGGCACACGCCCCAGGCGGGCATCCATGCGCTGTGACGGCCGTCGCCGCCCGCGACGACCAGGATGATCCGGTCCGGGCTCGCGACGATGGGCACCAGCGCCTCGGGATCCGACTCGTCCACGAGGCCCTTCCAGGCGTCGGGCGCGTAATAGGCGCGATCGCGTAGCACGCGCACCGGCATCCGCGCATGCTCGTGGATGTACGTGCGCACGGCCCGCCGATCGAAGCCGGCGCGCGCGATCTCCTCCGCGTGCTCCGGGCAGAGCGCGACGATCACCGGCAGCGCGTTGATGTGCATCTGGTGATAGATCGGGCTGCCGATGTAGCGCATCGACGCGACCAGCGTCTCGAGCACGCCCTCCCCGCTCGTCTGACGGCCCTCGGTGAGGGAGTAGATGCCGCGGACGGCCACGACGGTCACCGTGCTGGCGCCGGCCGGATGGCCGCGCTCGACGTGGAGCGGCTCCCAGGGCGAGCGCGCTTCGTTCTCCGCGAAGCAGCAGGCGATCTTGCCGGGCCACGCCTGCGTCGACTTCTCCATACCGTCGGGCTTCGCTCCTCCGAGGTTGCGCATGACGAGACGGAGCGCGCGGCCGATCGTCGCGTTCGCCTTGATGTTCCCGCCGAAGCACGCGGTGCCCCCGCTGATCCCGAGCCGGCCCGCGATCGGCCCGTTGACGATGATGATCGGCGCGGCGCCGCCGGTGGTGCACGCGGTGGAGCCAACGTGGAAATCGGGCTGGAGCACTGCGCGCACGCTCGCCAGCACGACGGGAAAATATTCGGGCCGGCAGCCCGCCATCACGGCATTCGCCGCGACTTTCTCGACGGTGACGGTGCCCTGGAGCGGCTCCATGCGGCCGAGGACCTCGTCGGGCGCGGACTTCGCGCCGCGCAGCATCGCCTCCACGAGCGCCTCGGTCGGCGGGACGACGGGAAGTCCGTCGGTCCACGCGAGCGCCTCCAGCGCTTCGTTGGCTTCGGCGAAGTCACCGGCGAGCTGACGCCGCTGAGCGCGAGCCGGCGCCGGTCTCGTCTTCGCCACGTGCTGAACGGATCCGCTGGCCGGCGACGTAGCCTGACCCGAGAGTCCGGCAGCGATCCGCGCGACGGCCGCCACCGCGACCTTCTCGATCTCTGACGGTGTGCGGCTGGCCAGAGGATGCTCGACGATCACCCTCGGGTGCTCCGGCAGCCCGAGCACGGCGGCGCGAGCGTCTGCGGCCGTCTGGAACGCCTCGGTGACTACCGTCACCGCGGGCCGACCCGTCTTCTCGATCTCAACGCTGTCGTGGAGACCCCACGTCACGCACGACCCTCAGTCAGCGACCCCGTGCACGGCGGCGTCGCTGGCCTCGAGCAGCCGCTGCAACGTCTCCGTCGGCGTCGGCACGCTCGCGCTGACCTTGCGATAGCGCTCGATCTTCGCGACCCCGTGGTCGCGCACGAGGAGCGTGGCGAGCGTGTCGAGGAAACGGTCGGCGTTGTGCTTGGAGTTGTCGATCAGCGCGACGCGCGCGCCGCGGAGCGACGCGATGCGAGGGGCAGGCGTGAGGCGCTCGGTGACGTCCTCGGCAGCGGGGTTGACGATCGTGACGGTCCTCCTTCCCAGGAAACGTCGTGCGCGCGACGACGCTGAGGGCGATCTCGACCCCCCGCACCATCAGCCCGACGTCCATGCTGGGCTGATCGAGCCCGCTGGCCGCCACCATCGGGGGCGACAGCGGCAGGTGCACGAATCCGGCCCGGGCCGGGTGATTGCGCGCCGCCAGCCAGTCGAGCGTGCCGTACATCGTGAGATTGCAGAGGTACGTGCCGGCGGTGTTCGAGACGTAGGCGGGCACCCCCTCGGCCAGCAGCGCGGCCAGCATGGCGTCGAGCGGCAGCGTGGCCAGATATGCCGCGGGGCCGCCGGTCACGCACGACTCGCCCTGCGCCAGGTGGCCGGCGTTGTCCGGCGTTTCGAAGTCCATGACGTTCACCGCGACGCGCTCCAGCGCGATCCGCGCGCGGCCGCCGGCCAGGCCCAGGTGGACGATCGCCAGCGGGTCGCTCTCCTCCACGAGGCGAATCACCGCGGGGATCGCCTCGGCGTGGTGCACCGGCAGCACCGCGCTGCGGACCACGGCCGAGCCGACCACGCGACCGTCCAGTGCCTTCGCCACCTCCGCGGATGGGTTGACCACGTGCCCGGCGAAGGGCTCGAAGCCGGTGACGAGGATCACGCGTCGGGACGAGTTCATGACCGCCAGAGTAGCAGGCACCTACGGTTCGAGAAAGCTCACCCGCGGGTGCACGGCAGCTCGTTCTTCGTGAGCGTCGCGATCTCGGCCGCCGACAGCGCGCGACCGAAGATCGCGACCTCGTCGACGAGGCCGCTCAACTGCTCGCCGTAGTCGCCGAATTGCGCCCGATGCGCAGCGGCGCGGCGGCGGGTGGATTCGGAATCGCATATCCCCGCTGCGCCCGCACCACACCATCGACGTAGAGGAGCGTGTCGCTCGCCGTGCGGACGACCGCGTAGTGGTGCCAGCCGGTGCCTCGAAGCGAGCCGACGCCCAGTGCTGAGCCAGCTGTCACCGACCCGAAGGTCGCCGGCCGCCGATGTCCCGAGGTAGAACGCGTTGCCACCGACGCGAGAGACCAGGCCCTTGGAGATGAATTCCCGATAACCGTCCTGGCCGTCGTCGTTGACCCACAGTGAGACGGTGAAGTCGCCGGCTGGCGGAGGACCCGGCTGTCGATCCGCCGGCACTTCCACGTAGCCGCTGACGCCGTCGAGCCGAAACGCCTGGCCGAAGCGTCCTGGGCCGAACGCAGCGCCGTTCCTCAGCGCGCCGTGCCGGCCTCCGATGCAATCGTCGGCTCCGCCATCGGCCTTGTAGAGCGCGAGCAGGCCGTGGGACGCAATCGCCGCGACCTGCGGCACAACCGCCGGGGGCGCGGGTGGTGGCGCGGGGATCACGAACACGAACTGTCCTTCACCGTCGAGCTTCCCGTACTGCGGGGTCATCCTGCCTCCGGAGTCACGCACGACGCGCGGCTCGATCCACGCGGCAAGCTGCCCGACGGTGATCACGCCTCGACCCTCCGGGTCCGCGAGCCCGCGCAGCCCGTCCAGGAACCGCCGCGTGAACAATCCGTGACTGCCTTCCTCGATCGCACGCTCGCCCTTGCGGCCGGCGGTGAGCACCTGGACGACGGGCTCGCGCAGCGCCGCCGACAGATATTCGTCGGTCGTCGCGCGCGGCACCACGTCGCGGGTGATCGCGAAGCCGGAAAAGCACGCGTCCATGACGAAGAGCACATGCTTGGCGCGAACGCGATTGCCGATCCGCCTGAGCTCGTCCATCGGGATGGCCGTCAGTGGCAGCGCGCTCGGGTCGGCATCGACCGGCAGCAGGTAGCCCTCGTCGCCGGACTTCGTGCGCTCCGTCTCGCCGTGCCCGGCGAAGAACACGAAGAGCCGGTCCTGGTCGCTCATCTTCGAGAACTCGCGGTGGAGCACCTGCTCGATGCTCGCTTTCGTCGCCTCGCCGTCGAGGAGGACGCGGATGTTCTGTCGAGGAAAGCCGAGACCGGGCAGCGCCGCGGCGACCGCCTGGGCGTCGGCGACGGCATAGTTGAGGCGCGGCGAGACGTGCTGGTACGCGTTGACGCCGATCACCAGGGCCCACGAGCTCGCGTACAAGCGGTCGCGCGACTGAGCTCCCGCGGTCGTCGCGAGGAGCACGAGCAGGGTCAGCGTCCGGAGGACGGTCGAGAGCACGGCCACCGACGGTAAGACGATTCGGGTGACACGCGCAAGCCGCGCTTCACCCCGCGTGAGACAATTCCGCGTCATGCGCGCGCGACGCCCGGGGCGCCTGGCCCGGCAGCTCGGCATCTATGCCGGGCTCGCGCCATTTCTGGTGATCGCGCTGTTTCCGGTCGTGTGGATGGTGATCACCGCGTTCAAGCAGGAGCAGGACCTCTACCTCATGAAGTTCCCGCTGTGGTTCCACCTGCCGCCGACCTTGAAGCACTTCGATCTGCTGTTCACCGAGACGTGGTTCGGCGCCTGGGTCGTCAACACCGCGCTCGTGTCGGTGGCCGTGGTGGCGATCACGCTGCTCGCCGCGCTGCCGGCGGCGTACGCGCTGGCCCGCCTGCGTCTTCCGGGCGCGAACGCCACCGGCACCGCGCTGTTCATGACCTACCTGGTGCCGCCGATCATCGTGTTCATCCCGCTGGCGCCCGTCGTGGGGAGGCTGGGGCTCTTCGACTCGTGGTGGGCCCTCGTGCTCCTCTACCCGACCTTCACGATCCCGTTCTGCACGTGGCTGATGCAGGGCTTCCTCCGCACGGTGCCCCGCGAGGTCGAGGAGGCCGCCTGGATCGACGGCTGCAGTGTGCTCGGCGGGATCGTGCGCGTCGTGCTGCCCCTGAGCCTGCCCGGCATCGCCACGATCGCGATCTTCGCGTTCACGCTCTCGATGCAGGAGTATCTCTATGCGGTGGTCTTCGCCGCGCCTGTGGACCAGAAGGTCGTCACCGTCGGCCTGCCGACCATGCTCATCCGGGGCGACATCTACTTCTGGGGCTCGCTGATGGCGGGGGCGCTGCTGGTCGGCGTGCCGACGGCCATCGCCTTCAACGTGGTGCTCGACCGGTTCGTCCAGGGACTCACCGGCGTCGGCGAGGCGTGACGAGCCTCACCGCCAGAGCTGCTTCGACGCGAGCCTGGCCCCCTCCGCCATCGCTTCGAGCTTCGCCCACGTGATGTCGGGCTCGACCAGGCTCTGCGATCGCGCGAAGGTCGCGAAGCCGCAATCGGAGCCGGCCAGCACACGCTCACGCCCCACCACCTCGGCGTAGCGCACCAGGCGCTGGGCGACCAGCTCCGGATGCTCGATGAAGTTGGTCGTCGAGTCGAGCACGCCGGGGATGATGAGCTTGTCGTCGGGCAACTTCACCTCGCGAAACACGATCCACTCGTGCTCGTGACGCGGATTGGCGCCCTCGAAGGAGAGCGCTTGCGGACGGGCCCTGAGCGCGACGGGCAAGATCTCGCGGAGCGGGATGTCGCGGTGATGCGGCCCTTCATAGTTGCCCCAGCACAGGTGCAGGCGAAGTCGATCGGCCGGGATATCGCGGAGCGCGTGATTGAGCGCCTCCACGTTGGCCGCGGCGATCTTCAGGAACTCCGCGTTGCTCAGGTCGGGAAACGCCAGGTGGCGGCCCATGGCCAGGTCGGGACAATCGATCTGGAGCACGAAGCCCGCGCGGTGGATCGCGTCGTACTCGTCCTTCATCACGTCGGCCAGCCGCGCCAGGTAGGCCTCGCGACTTGGATAGTGCTCGTTCTTGAGGAAGTGGGCGATGACGCCGGGCGAGGCGGCGGTCATGAAGGCCTCGGTCGGCTGCGCTTCTTTCAACGCGAGCTTGAGGTTCTCGACGTCCTTCTGCACCGCCGTCCGGTCCTTCCAGTCGATCGGGCCGTTGCACGCCGGGCGTGACACCAGAGAGCGCCGCTCGGCGCGCGCCGCGGCCTCGGGAAAGTCCGCCCAGTCCGCCCGCTTCGCCGCTCCGCTCTGTCCGCCGAACCCGGTGAGGCGATGCCTCACATAGGTGGAGTAGCCGACCTTGCCTTGCTCACCGTCGCTGACGACGTCGATGCCGGCGTCGACCTGCCTCCGCACGATCTCGGCGACTGCACGGCGCACGCGCGTCTCGAACGCCAGGGCTTCCGGAGGCGTGCCGGAGTCCAGCGCC
>Ga0209057_1001907_pt1 | contig 16409 bp, 11 predicted proteins | sample GraSoiAngelo_146_FD_185903 | JGI IMG/M metagenome (GOLD analysis project Ga0209057, IMG submission 185903) | Grasslands soil microbial communities from the Angelo Coastal Reserve, California, USA - 14_1009_05_30cm (SPAdes) (version 2) | ecosystem: Environmental > Terrestrial > Soil > Grasslands ... | reverse complement strand
GTGGTCGTGCACAAGATGGGCAGCGAATACGTGGTCGTCCTCAACGAGGACGGCATCCCGCGACTGCGCGTGAACTCACTCTACCGCTCGCTGCTGCGCAACTCCGCCGACGGCGAGGCGCGACAGTACGTGGACCAGAAGCTGCGCTCGGCGCTGTGGCTGATCAAGTCGGTCGACCAGCGGCAGCGGACGCTGCGCAAGGTCACCCAGTCGATCGTCAAGTTCCAGCGCGAGTTCCTCGACAAGGGCCTGCCGTACCTGCGTCCGCTCTCGCTGCGCGACGTCGGTGAAGACATCGGCATGCACGAGTCGACGATCAGTCGCGTCACCACGAACAAGTACGTCGAGACCCCGCAGGGACTCTTCGAGCTGAAGTTTTTCTTCCACAGCGGGATCGCCTCGGGCGACGGGGAAATGGTCTCGTCCGTCTCCGTCAAGAAGATGATCCAGGACCTCCTGGCCAATGAGGACCCGTCCAAGCCGCTGTCCGACCAGGAGGTGGCGCTGATCCTCAAGGGCCGGGGGCTCACCATCGCGCGCCGGACGGTGGCGAAGTACCGAGAGGAACTCGGGATCCTGCCCTCCCACCAGCGGCGCCTGGCCCCTCGACGACGCTGACGTCGGCCGCGTCGGTCATGGCCTCGCCCATCTCCTTCGTGGTGATCACGGGCCTCAGCGGAGCGGGCAAGAGTTACGCGATCAAGTGCTTCGAGGACATGGGCTTCTTCTGCGTCGACAACCTGCCCACCACGCTCATGCCGACCTTCGCCGACCTCGTCGCGCGCGCCGGCGACCGGCGCGACCGCGTGGCGCTCGGGGTGGACGTGCGGGAAGGGGAATATCTCTCGCACCTGCTGGACGCGCTCATCGCCCTGCGCCAGCGCGGCCACGCGGTGGAAGTCGTGTTCTTCGAGGCCAACGAGGAGGCGCTGGTGCGCCGCTACCGCGAGACGCGCCGGCGCCACCCCCTGGCGCCCGACGGCAACGTCCTCGACGGCATCCGCGCCGAGCGCAAGGCGCTTACCACCGTGCGCGAGGTGGCCGATCGCATCGTGGACACCTCGAGCATGACCGTGCACCAGCTCAAGGACATGCTCATCGAGGCCTACGTGACCCCGAAGGAGCGTCCGGGCCTCGCGGTGTCGCTGGTGTCCTTCGGCTTCAAGCACGGCGTGCCGTTCGACGCCGACCTCGTCTTCGACGTGCGCTTCCTGCCGAACCCGCATTTCGTCGAGAAGCTGCGGCCGCTGGACGGCCGCGCGCCCGGGGTGCGCGAGTTCGTGATGAAGCACGAGGAGAGCCGGGAGCTGCTGCGCCACGTCCAGGACTTCCTGCGCTTCGTGCTGCCCGCGTACCAGCGCGAGGGCAAGGCCTACCTCACCATCGCCGTCGGCTGCACCGGCGGCCGGCACCGCTCGGTCGCCCTCATCGAGGAGCTGCGTCCGTTCATCGAAGGGCTGGGGCTCGTACCGACCGTCGTCCACCGGGACATCGACCGCGAGTGACGAACCTCGACGACCTCGAGGCGCTGGCCGAGATCGATCCCCACGACGCCCGTCGCGTGCTCGCCGAGTTCCCGGCCCAGTGCCGCCGCGCCAGCACGCTGCGCGCCGCCCCGCCGCCCGATATCGGCACGCCGCGCGTCGTCGTGGTGGCGGGCATGGGCGGCTCCGCGGCCGGCGGCGATCTGCTCGCCGCGTGCGCGGCTGACGCCGTCGACGTCCCGATCCTCGTCCATCGCGGCTACGGACTGCCCGCGCTCGCCGGTCCGGATGCGCTCGTCATTGCGTGCTCGTACTCGGGCGACACGGCCGAGGTGCTCTCGGCGTTCGATGCCGCGGTGACGCGCCGGGTGCCGGTCGTGGCGCTCACCGCCGGCGGCGCTCTCGCCCAGCGCGCGGCGGCAGCGGGCCGGCCGCGCGTGACGCTGCCGGGCGGCCTCATGCCGCGCATGGCCCTCGGCTATCTCCTGCTGCCGGCGGTGGCGTTGCTCGAGGGCTGCGGGGTGACGGTGGCGACCGCGGCCGAGGTGGACGAGGCGGTGGCCGCCGTCGAGTCGCTCGCCCCCGAGCTGGTGCCCGCGCGGCCCTCCGCCGACAACGAGGCCAAGCGTCTGGCGCTCTCGATCGGTGATCGGCTGCCCGTGATCTACGGCGGGCCCACCACCGGCGCCGCCGCCTACCGCTGGAAAACCGACGTCGAGGAGAACGCCAAGAGGTTCGCGCTGGCCGGCACGCTACCGGAGATGAACCACAACGAGATCGAGGCCTGGCAGGGGCCGGCCGCCAAGGGCCTGCACGCGGTACTGCTGCGCGACGCGGCGGAGCCGCCGGAGATTGCGCAGCGCTTCCACATCCTGCGCGACATGATCGGGCCCTCCGCGGGCGGCCTCAGCGAGGCGCGCGGCCGCGGCGCCGGCCGGCTCGCGCGGCTGCTCACGCTCGCGTACCTCGGCCAGTGGACGTCCTATTACCTGGCGGTGCTACGCGGCCGCGATCCGTGGAGCGTGCCGCTCCTCGACGAGTTCAAACGTCGCGTGCGGCGGCCTTTGCCTTGAGGGGCCGCGACGAAGCGTGCTACAGTGACGCGAACTCCATCTCAGGAGGGTTTGGCGATGGCGCGAGATGAACATCTCTTCACGTCGGAGTCGGTGACCGAGGGTCACCCCGACAAGATCGCCGACCAGGTGTCCGACGCGGTGCTGGACGCGATCATCCGCCAGGACCCGACGGGGCGGGTCGCGTGTGAGACGCTGCTGACCACGGGCCTCGTCGTCGTCGCCGGCGAGATCACCACCAACTGCTACGTGGACATCCCGCGCGTCGCACGCGAGACGATCCGCGAGATCGGCTACACGCGCGCCAAGTACGGCTTCGACTTCGAGACGTGCGGCGTCATCGCCGCCATCGATGAGCAATCCTCGGACATCGCGATGGGAGTGGACAACCTCGGCGCCGGCGACCAGGGCCTCATGTTCGGCTACGCGTGCAATGAAACACCGGAGCTGATGCCGCTGCCGATCATGCTCGCCCACAAGCTGGTGATGCGGCTGTCCGAGCGGCGCAAGTCGGGCGCCATCGACTACATCCGCCCCGACGGCAAGTCGCAGGTGAGCGTGCGCTACGTGGACGGCAAGCCCACCGGGGTGGAGACGGTCGTCGTCTCCACGCAGCACAGCCCCGAGGTCTCCAACGAGCAGATCCGCGCCGACATCATCGAGCACGTCATCCTGCCGACAATCCCGGCCGAGATGATCGACCGCAAGAAGTGCGTCTTCCACATCAATCCGACCGGGCGCTTCGTGACGGGCGGACCGATGGGCGACACGGGCCTCACCGGGCGCAAGATCATCGTCGACACGTACGGCGGGTCGTGCCCGCACGGCGGCGGCGCCTTCTCGGGCAAGGACCCGACGAAGGTCGATCGCTCGGCGTGCTACATGGCGCGCCACGTGGCCAAGAACATCGTGGCCGCCGGTCTCGCCGATCGCGCGCAGGTGCAGGTGGCCTACGCCATCGGCGTCGCCGAGCCCGTCTCGATCATGGTGGACACCTTCGGCACGGGCAAGGTGCCGAACGCGAAGCTCGAGGAACTGATCCGCCGGCACTTCGACTTCACGCCGGCGGGCATCATCAAGTACCTCAACCTGCGCCGGCCCATCTACAAGAAGACGGCCGCCTACGGGCACTTCGGCCGCCTGGAGCCCGACTTCACCTGGGAGCGCACCGATCGCGTGAAGGATCTGCGGGACGACGCCAGGCTCTGACTCGGAGGGGGGCTTTGCCCCCCTTTCGGAACTTCGGAGGGGGCCTCGACGGGCCCCCTCCGATGCCTCCCCCAAGACCCGATCGCGGCGGCAAAGCCGCCGCTCGAGAGTGGCAAATCCAGGCCGTCGACGATTTTCGGCGAAAGGACGAGCGCGAGCATGGTTGAGCACGACGTGAAGAATATTGGGCTGGCGGCGGAGGGGCGATTGAAGATCGAATGGGCGGAGCAGTGGATGCCCGTCCTCCGCCAGGTCCGCGAGCGCTTCGCCAAGGAGCAGCCGCTCAAGGGGCTGCGCCTCGGCGCGTGCCTGCACGTGACCACCGAGACGGCCGTACTCATGCTGACGCTCAAGGCGGGCGGCGCCCAGGTCGCGCTCTGCGCCTCCAACCCGCTCTCCACACAGGACGACACGGCGGCGGCGCTCGTGAAGGAGTACGACATCCCCGTCTACGCCCACAAGGGCGAGGACAACCAGACGTATTACCGCCACCTCGAGGCCGTCCTGAAGACGCGGCCGCAGCTGACCATGGACGACGGTGCCGACCTCATCAGCCAGCTCCACGGCGAGACCAACCTCGGCCGCGACCTCGTGAAGGGCGTCATCGGCGGCACCGAGGAGACCACGACGGGCGTCATTCGGCTGCGCGCGATGGAAAAGGAAGGGGTCCTGGCCTTTCCGGTGATCGCGGTCAACGACGCCGACACCAAGCATCTCTTCGACAACCGCTACGGGACGGGCCAGTCGACCATCGACGGCATCCTGCGCGCCACCAACGTCCTGCTCGCCGGCAAGACGGTGGTGGTAGCCGGCTACGGCATGTGCGGGCGCGGCGTGGCCACGCGCGCCAAGGGCATGGGCGCCCACGTGGTCGTCACCGAGGTCGAGCCGATGCGGGCGCTGGAGGCCGTGATGGACGGCTTTTCGGTGATGAAGATGCCGGATGCGGTGACCGTCGGTGACGTGTTCGTCACCGTGACCGGCAACACCTCGGTCATCCGCAAGGAGCACTTCGCGCGCATGAAGGACGGCGCGATCCTGGCCAACTCCGGGCACTTCAACGTCGAGATCGACCTCGACGCCCTCGCCAAGCTCTCGCAGGGCCGGCGCGTCGTGCGCCCCTTCGTGGAAGAGTTCCAGCTCGCCGGCGGACGGCGCGTGTACGTGCTGGGGGAAGGGCGCCTCATCAACCTCGCCTCCGCCGAGGGTCATCCCGCCGCCGTCATGGACATGAGCTTCGCCAACCAGGCGCTGTCCGCCGAGTTCATGGCCAAGAAGGCCAAGACGCTCGAGCGCAAGGTCTACGTCGTGCCGCGCGAGATCGACCTCGAGATCGCGCGGCTCAAGCTGGCGTCGATGGGCGTCGAGATCGACGACCTCACGCCGGATCAGGAGTCGTACCTCGCCTCCTGGCGGCACGGGACGTAGCGCCGCGCGCCGGGCGCGTTCGATGCGCTCCGCCCCACCCCTGGCGTTGTTCGTCGTCGCGCTGGTGGTGCTGGCGGTGCTGCTGCAGCTCGTCCCGCTGTACACCGACTGGCTGTGGTTCCAGGAGGTCGGCTATGGCCAGGTCTTCCTGACCACCCTCTCGCTGCGCGGCACGCTCTTCGCCGCCGTCGCACTCGCCGTCGCCCTCTTCCTCTGGGCCAACCTCACGTTGGCGGCGCGCACCGCCGCCCCCGACGTCCTGTGGGAGCTGGAGGATCAGCTCGGCCTGCCGGGGCGCGTGGTGATCGAGCCGCTCATCCGGCGCTTCTTGCCCGTCGTCTTGCTGTTGATCGCCATCGTCTCGGGGCTGCGCGCGAGCGCGTACTGGGAGACCATCCTCGGCTACCTCAACGGCCCGCCGTTCGGCCTCAAGGATCCCGTGTTCGGCTTCGATCTGGGCTTCTTCGTGTTCTTCCTGCCGTTCTGGCGGCTCGCCCACGCGTGGGCGATGACGCTGGTGGCGGGCACGGCGGTGCTGACCCTCGCCGTGTACGTACTCCAGCGCAGCTTCGTGCTGACCACGCGCGGCCCGCGCCTGGCCGGCGGCGCGCGCACGCACCTGCTGCTGCTGGGCGCGGCGTTGCTGGCCCTCAAGGCCGTCGGCTTCTGGCTCGACCGCTACGAGATCGTCTTCTCGCCGCGCGGCCTCGTCTTCGGCGCCTCGTACACCGACGTCCACGCCACGCTGCCGATGCTCGGCGCGCTGGCCGTACTGGCCGCGCTCACCGCCGTCGCGTGCGCGGCGCAGATCATGCGGCCGGGGCTGCGCCTGCTCGCGGGCGCCGGCGCCGCGCTGCTCGTGGTGTGGGTGGTGGGCCTCGGGATGTACCCGGCGTTCCTGCAGCGCCTGCGCGTGGCGCCCAACGAGCTGGAGGCCGAGCGGCCGTACATCGAGGCGAACATTCGGATGACGCGCGCCGCCTACGGGCTCGACCGCATCCAGGAGAAGGAGTTCCCCGCCGACGAGAACCTCGACGCGCGCGCGCTGGCGCGCAACGAGATCACCCTCAAGAACATCCGGCTCTGGGACTACCGCCCGCTGCTGCGCACCTTCGCGCAACTGCAGGAGATCCGGACCTACTACAAGTTCCAGGACGTGGACAACGACCGCTACGTCGTCAACGGGGAGTATCGGCAGCTCATGCTGTCGCCGCGCGAGCTGTCGTACCAGCACCTTCAGGGCGGGCGCAACTGGATCAACGAGCACCTGACCTACACGCACGGCTACGGCATCGTGGTCGGCCCGGTCAACCGCGTCACGCCCGAGGGGCTGCCCGAGTTCTTCGTGAAGGACATTCCGCCGCGCTCCTCCGACGGCTTTGCGAAGATCTCCCGCCCGGAGATTTACTACGCCGAGTCGTCGAACGAGTACGCGCTGGTGCGCACGCGCTCGCAGGAGCTGGACTATCCCGCCGGCGACCAGAACGTGTACGCGCGCTACGAGGGCGAGGGCGGCATCCCCATCGGCTCGTGGGGCCGGCGCCTGCTCTTCGCGGCCCGCTTCGGCGAGCCGAAGATCGTCCTCTCCGACGACCTCACGGCCGACAGCCGCATCCTCGTCAACCGCACGGTCAGCGAGCGCATCCGGCTGATCGCGCCCTTCTTCCGCTTCGACCGGGATCCCTACGTCGTGGTGGCCGACGACGGGCGGCTCGTCTGGATGCTCGACGGCTACACCACCAGCGACCGCTATCCCTACTCGGATCCCGTACGCGGGATCGGCAACTACATCCGCAACTCGGTGAAGGTGACCGTCGACGCCTATCACGGCTCGGTACGCTTCTACGTCGCCGACACCGGCGACCCGATCGTGCGTGCCTACGCGGCGGCGTTCCCGGGGCTGCTCCAGCCGCTCGACAAGATGCCGGAGGACCTGCGCCGGCACATCCGCTATCCGGAGGATTTTTTCGCGATCCAGGCGCGCAAGTACGCGGTCTACCACATGGAGAATCCCCAGGTCTTCTACAACAAGGAAGACCTCTGGGCCATCCCGCGGCGGACCATCGAGGGCCGGGAGCGCGAGATCGAGCCCTACTACACGATCATGCGGCTGCCCGGCGAGAGCAAGGAGGAGTTCATCCTGCTCACGCTCTTCAACCCGAGCCGCCGCGACAACATGATCGCATGGCTGGCCGCGCGCTCCGACCCGGCGAATTATGGCCGGCTGATCGTCTACAACTTCCCCAAGCAGAAGAACGTCTACGGCCCGCGGCTGGTCGACGCGCGCATCGACCAGGATCCGGTCATCTCGCAGCAGCTCTCGCTCTGGAATCAACGCGGCTCGACGGTGATTCGGGGCTCCCTGCTCGCCATTCCCATCGAGCAGTCGCTGATCTACGTCCAGCCGCTCTATCTCGCGGCCGAGCAGGGCGCGCTGCCGGAGCTGCGCCGGGTCATCGTCGCCTACGGCAACCAGATCGCGATGGAGCCGACGCTCGAGCAGTCGCTCTCGCGCATCTTCGCCGGCCGCCTCGCCCCCGCGGTGGCGGCGGCGTCGACGCCGCCGGGCCCGGCGCAAGCACCCGGCACGGTGGAGCGGGCGGCGACCCTGCGCGCGTGGGAGGCGTGGACCCGGTCGCAGGATGCGCTGCGGCGCGGCGACTGGGCCGCGTACGGCGCCGAGCAGAAGCGCCTGGAAGAGGCCCTGCGCGCCCTCGCCGGCACCCGCTGACCGCTAAGCGACGACCACGCGATGCCCTCCGTGTTCTCGCACGCGGTGGTCGCACTCGCGCTCGGCCCCGCGTTCCGCCGGGCCGGCTGGCCTGCGCGCCTCTGGTGGGCCGGCGCCCTGTGCGCCGTGCTTCCGGACGCCGACGTCGTCGGGATCTACGCCGGCGTGCCGCTCGGCTCCGTGTTCGGCCATCGCGGCCTGACCCACTCGCTCGCCTTCGCGGCGGCTCTCGCCGCCGTGCTCACGCCGCTCCTGCTGGCGCACGGGGCGGGGCGCGGCCGGCTGTGGTGCTACCTGTTCCTGGCGACGGCGTCGCACGGCGTCCTCGATGCGATGACCGATGGCGGCATCGGCGTCGCGTTCTGGGCACCGTTCGACGCGGGACGCTACGACCTGCCGTGGCGGCCGATCGTCGTCTCGCCGCTCGGCGTCCGCCGCTTTTTCAGCGCGTGGGGCCTCGCCGTGCTCGCGAGCGAGGCCCGGTGGGTCTGGCTCCCCGCCGCCCTCTTCGCCGCCCTCGCGTGGCGCGCGACGCGTCCTCGCGCCGCATCGAAGGCCTGAGGCCCGCGCCGGCGCCCAGGAGCCCGTCGGCGTATCGAGGGGTGCACGGCTGGCCGTGGCGCCCCGAGCGTGGGGGTTAGAGGAGCGACCCGGCTGCGCCGGGGCGCGACGAGCGTTGGGGGTTTGGGGGGCCATTTCGGGGCCCCCCATTTTCTTAGGTCCGGGCGCGGAGAAAGAGCGACGTGCCGAGCCCGAAGAAGATCACGTTCGCCGTCCACGCGGCCACGAACGGCGGCAGGAGGTCGGCGCGCGCGAACGCCAGCGCCACATAGTGGACGACGAGATAGCCGGCCATGATGGCGATGGCGAGGCCGACGCCGAAGAGCCGGCCGCCGCGCGGCGCCTGCAGCGCGAAGGGGATGGCGACGAGCACCATCACGAGGTTCACGAGCGGGAAGGAGAGCTTCGAGTAGAGCGCCACCAGATACTTCTTGGCCTGGAAGCCGGCGGCTTCGAGACGCGCCACGTAGTCGCGCAACTCCCAGTAGCTCATCGCCTCGAAGTCCTTGTGGATCCGCGTGAACTCCTCGATGTCCTCCGCGAGCTCCAGCGCGGTGAGAGTGAACGGCACCGTCTGCACGGTGCCGCCGGCCTCGATCTCGCGGAAGTCGCCGTCGCGGAGCTCCCAGCCGGCCTCCGTCCAATGCGCCTGCCGCGCGTCGAGCCGGGTGAGGAGGCGGAAGGCGCGGTCCATCTCGAGGATGGTCACCCCGTAAAGGTCGCTCGTCTGCGGGCTCAGGAGCTCGATGCGATAAAAGCGGCTGTCCGAGCTGCGCAGCCAGAGCCGCTGGCGGGACTGCAGATGCCGGGGGAGCTGGCCGCGGATCTTCACGCGGTCGACCTCCTCACCGAGCTCGTTCAGGCGCGGCAGGAACAGCTCCTGGAATAGCATCGCGCTCACGGCCACCGAGAGGCCCATCAAGAGGATCGGCGCGCTCACGCGGTAGAGGCTGATGCCGGCGGCCTTCATCGCCGTCAGCTCGTGGAATCGGCTCAGCGACAGGAACACGAAGATCGTCGCCACGAGCATGATGACCGGCAGGCCCTCGTGGAGCGCGGCCGGGAGCCGATAGAGAAAGTGCTCGAGGATGTAGCCGATCGGCGGCTTCACGCGCAGGAACCGGTTGAGCGTCTCGCCCAGGTCGACGATCACGTAGAGCGCCGACGCCACCGCGAGGCCGATGCCGAGGAAGGCGAGAAACTCGCGCATCAGATAGCGGTCGAGAATGTGCGTCGAGTCGCTCGGGCCATGGGCCGTCCGGACGGCCGGGCTCGACGACTCCGCGCGCGGCAGGAGGCGGCCGAGCGCGGCCAGCGCGCGCCAGACGAGGATCAGGCGCGGCACCGGCCACTCGCGCGCCGTGGCCACCAGCAGCGTGAGGCCGATGACGCCGAAGAGGACGTTCGGCGTCCAGATGGCGACCCAGGCGGGGATGGCCGGGGCCAGCGCGAACCCCTCGAGCGAGGTCATGAGCATGTAATAGGAGACGAGGATCACGAGGCTGGCGGCCAGCGCGATCGAGCGACCGCCGCGATGCGAGCGCACGGCGAGCGGAAAGGCGACGAGCGCGAAGACGAGGGCGGCGATCGGGAAGGCGAACCGCTTGTGCAGCTCGACCTCGTACGGGGCCCGGCCGTGGGCGTCGTGGGCGAGCTCGCCGATGCGGGCGAGCAGGGCGCCGATGGACAGGTTCTTCTCGGGCTTCTCCACGCGCGGCGCGCTCTTGAGCGGCGAGTCCACCGAGAGGCTCATGTCGTAGATGGCGAAGTTCGTGAAGCGGTAGCGCGAGCCCGCGGCGGCGCCGCCCGTCGGGCTCTGCTCGACCCCGGGCAGGGGCGGCGGTGCGGCGGGCAGCACGTCCGCCTCGTTGACGGCGCCGTTGAGCAGGCGCAGCGTGATGCGCCGGTTCGCCTCGTCGGTGAGCAGCCGCCCTTCGCGCGCGGTGATGATGCGTGAGATCTTCGGGTCGCGCTCGTCGGAGACGAGCAGGCCGCGCAGCGCCACCTGCGAGGCGCTCACGTCCTCGACGTAGATGATGACGTCACCGAACGTCGGGTTGAAGACGCGCTCCTGCAGCCCGCTCACCGCGCGCGACCGGAGGATGCGGAAGAGCTGGCGTTGGAACTCCTCGTTGGCGAGCGGGTTCACCACCAGCGTGAGGACGGCCGTGGCCGCCGTGATGAGCAGCGCCGCCACCACCACCGGGCGAAAGAGCCGCAGCACGCTGACGCCGGCCGCCTTGAAGGCGATGATCTCCAGATCGCCGGCCAGGCGGCCGCCGGCCAGCAGCACGGCCACCAGCAGCGCCATGGGGAGCGTGTGGGCGAGGAACGAGGGCAGCATGAACACGAGCAGCTGGAGCACGAGGTAGAACGGCACGCCCTTGGTGATGACGAGGTCGGTCAGATGGTAGATGCGGTCGATGACGAGGAAGAACGTGAAGAGCGCGCCGCCGAAGCAGAAGGGAGAGATCAGCTCGCTGATCAGATAGCGGTCGAGGACCGGCAGCCCTGGCGCCTTCACGCGACTGTTGTACCATACCCCCCGTGACGCGCCTTCGGCGCCGGACGCTGCTCACGGTCCTCGCCGCCCTCCTCGTCACGATTGCCGCGACCGGGACGCTCGCGGCGACGCGCGCGTGGACGGGGCGCGCACCCGACCGCCTCGAGCGCTTCCGGGAGTTGGCCGCCTCCCGCCTCGCCCTCGGCGACCTCGCCGAGCCCGATAATCCGGCCGAGGCGTACCGCGACATCTACGCGCTGCTCGACGATGAGATCGTCGACAGCCTGGCCTCCGGCGGCGTCTTCGCCTCCCCCGAGTTCCTGCAAGATCGGCTCGACGCGTTCGGCGAGGCCTGGGGCGGCGCGCAGATTCGGCTCACGCGGCTCGGCCGGCTCTTCGTCGGCGCCTTCCGCCTCACCGAGGCGGGCGGGGGCAACAGCGTGCGCGTGTATGGCCCGCTGCGGGACGAGGCGGCGCTGCTGGCGACGCTCTATCGCGAGGGCCGGCCGAGCGTCACCCCGCTCGCGGGGGCAGGGGAGCCGCAGTTCCTCGCCACCTGGGAGGGCGCGCCCTCCGGACGCGGCACGCGGCCGCTGCGCGTCGATCTGGTGCGCGCCCACGCCGACGGCGTGCGCGTCACCTGGTCGACCGCCACGCTCTTCCCCGAGGGTCTCCACGCGCGCGCGTGGGCCGTGCGTCCCGGTGAGATCCGCCTGCGCTACGAGCTGCACTATCCGGGCTGGACGCCGGGCTGCGACGGCCAGACCGAGCAGGAGGACGTGTACCGGCTGGCGCCGGCGCAGAGTACCCTGACCCGCGTGAGCCGGCAGCAGCACAACGCGTGGCACCGCGACCTGCACGCGGCCGTCGCGCGGCTGTTCGCGGCCCTCGCCGAGGGCGACGAGCCGTCGCTGGCGGCGCTCGTCCCCGACGCCGCCCTGCGCGCGCGGCTGCCGGCGCTGGTCCCCGAGCCCGCATGCGACGCCGCCGACGGCGTGCGCGAGACCGTCTCGATCGCGGCCACGAGCGCGGATCGACGGCCGTGGAACCTCACGTTCCGCCGCGCCGGCGTCCGCTGGCGCCTGACGGCCGCGGCGCCGGTGATGCAATGAGCGACGGACCCCGTTACAATGACGCACCCCGCATGAGCGACCCGTCGCACGACACCACCGCCATCTCCGACCGCTACGAGCCTGCCGCCGTCGAGGAGCGCTGGTATCCGGTCTGGGAAAAGCACGGCTACTTCCGGCCCGAGCTGCCGTCGAAGAAGAAGCCGTTTTCGATCGTCATCCCGCCGCCGAACGTCACCGGCTCGCTGCACATGGGGCACGCGCTCGACATCACGCTGCAGGACGTCATGGTGCGCATGAAGCGCATGGACCGCTTCAACACGCTGTGGGTCCCCGGCACCGACCACGCGGGCATCGCGACGCAGGTGGTCGTGGAGCGCCAGCTCGCCGCCGAGGGTAAGACGAAGGACGAGGTCGGCCGTGAGGAGTTCCTGCGCCGGGTGTGGCGCTGGAAGGAGGAGTCCGGCGGCACGATCATCCGCCAGCTCAAGCGGCTCGGCGCCTCCTGCGATTGGTCTCACGAGCGCTTCACGATGGACGCCGGCCTGTCGCGCGCCGTGCGCGAGGTCTTCGTGCGCCTGTATGCCGAGAAGCTGATCTATCGCGACGACTACATCGTCAACTGGTGCCCGCGTTGTCAGACGGTGCTCTCGGACCTCGAGGTCGAGCGCGAGGAGCGCGACGCCGAGTTCGTCTACATCAAGTACGGCCCGCTCACGCTCGGCACCGTGCGCCCGGAGACGAAGCTCGGCGACACCGGCCTCGCCGTGCACCCCAAGGACAAGCGCTACAAGAAGTACGTCGGCAAGACGCTCGACATTCCGTCGGTCGACGGCAACATTCGGGTCAAGGTCGTCGCCGACGCCGCGGTCGACCCGAAGTTCGGCACCGGCGTCATCAAGGTCACGCCGGGCCACGATCCGATCGACTTCGAGATCGGGCGTCGGCACAAGCTGCCCATCCGCACGGTCATCGGCTTCGACGGCAAGATGACGGCGGCCGCCGGCAAGTACGCCGGCATGGACCGCTTCGAGACCCGTAAGAAGATCGTCGAGGACATGCAGGCGCTCGGCCTCATCGAGCGCATCGAGCCGTACCGGCACGCCGTCGGTGTCTGCTACCGCTGCAAGACGGTGGTGGAGCCGCTCGTCTCCAAGCAGTGGTACGTGAACGTCAAGCCGCTGGCGCGCAAAGCGGTGTCCGCGGTGCGCACCGGCAAGATCCGGATCATCCCGGAGAGCTGGACGAAGACCTACTACCACTGGATGAACAACATCCGGCCGTGGTGCATCTCACGACAGCTCTGGTGGGGCCATCGCATCCCCGCCTGGTACTGCGAGCGCGACGGCTCGATCCACGTCTCACGCGCGGATCTCACGGCCTGTCCGACGTGCAAGGGGCCGGTGCGCCAGGATCCCGACGTGCTCGACACGTGGTTCTCCTCCGGGCTCTGGCCGTTCTCGACGCTGGGCTGGCCCGACAAGACGCTCGAGCTGAAGACGTTTTATCCGACGTCGCTGCTCGTCACCGGCTATGACATCCTCTTTTTTTGGGTCGCGCGCATGGCCATGCTCGGGCTCCAGGTCATGCGCCAGGTGCCGTTCCGCGACGTCTACATCCACACGCTCGTCCGCGACCCCGAAGGCCAGAAGATGTCCAAGACGCGCGGGAACGTGGTGGATCCGCTCGTCCTCATGGACCGCTACGGCACCGACGCCCTGCGTTTCACGATGGCCGGCCTGGCCGCCCCCAGCGTGCGCGACGTGCGCATCACCGAGGATCGGCTCGAAGCGTCGCGCAACTTCGCCAACAAGCTATGGAACGCCTCGCGGCTGGTGCTGTCGAACCTCGAGGGCTACGACGCCGCCGCGGCGGCGCGCCGCCCGCGACCTGATCTCGCCGCGCGCTGGATCGAGAGCCGGCTGGCGGCCGCGACGATGGACGTCCGCGCCGCGCTCGCGAGCTACCGCTTCAGCGACGCGACGTCCACGCTCTACCAGTTCGTGTGGAGCGAGGTCTGCGACTGGTATCTCGAGATCGCCAAGCTCGACCTCTACCGCGGCGACGATGCGGCGCGGCGCCTCGCCACGCAGCACACGCTGGTGACCACGCTCGAGAGCACGCTCCGTCTGCTGCATCCGTTCATGCCGTTCATCACGGAGGAGATCTGGCAGCGGCTGCCGCACGAGGGGGACTCGATCATGATCGCGCCCTATCCGACCGCGTCTCGCCGGCAGGTCGACGCGGCCGCCGAGCGCGACATGGGCGTCGTCATGGGCGCGGTGACCGCGATCCGCAACATCCGCGGCGAGATGCGCGTGCCGCCGGGCACCACGCTGGCGGTCACCGCGAAGCCCGCCGGCGGCCACACCGCTCTCCTGCGCGCGCACGCGCCGCTCGTGCAGTCGCTCGCGCGGGCCACGCTGACCGTGGATCCGCGCGCCACCCGCCCGCGCAATTCGGCGCTCGGCGTGGTGGGGGGCACCGAGCTCCACGTGGCGCTCGAGGGCGTCGTGGACCTCGCGGCCGAGCGGCAGCGACTGGAGAAAGAGATCCGTCGCGCGGAGGAGGCGATCGCCTTCGGCCGCGCCAAGCTCGCGCGCCCGGAGTTCGCGGAGCGCGCGCCGGCGGAGATCGTGGAGAAGGAGCGCGAGAAGCTCGTCGAGCAGGAGGCGCTGCGCGACAAGCTCGTCGCGAGCCTGGAATGGGTCGGATGACCATCGTTCACCTGCCGCGCGTGGACTCCACGCAGGGCACGATCTTCGACCTCGCCGCGCAGGATGCGCCCGACCGCACGGTCGTGGTCGCCGACTACCAGGCCGCCGGACGCGGCCGCCGCGGCCGCGCGTGGGACGCGCCGGCCGGCACGAGTCTCTTGACCTCCATCCTCGTCCGTCCGCGCGCCGCGCCCGAGCGCTGGGGCGGCTACTCGCTCGTGAGCGCGCTGGCCGTGGCCGACGCCCTCGCGCGCGTCGCCGGCATCGGCGCCCGGCTCAAGTGGCCGAACGACATCCTCGTCGGCGGCCGCAAGATCGCGGGCATCCTTCTCGAGAGCCGCACGCCCGCCGCCGGTCCGGGTGCCGCCGGCGGGGCGGCGGTGATCGCGGTCGGCATCGGCGTCAATCTCGGCCAGCGCGCATTCCCGGCCGCGCTGGCGGCGCGTGCGACGTCGGTGGCGCTCGAAACGGGCCGCGCGGTGGAGCGCGACGCGGCGCTGACGGCGCTGCTCGAGGCCTTCGACGGCTGGCGCGGCCGGATGGAGCGTGACGGCCTGGCGCCCGTGCGCGCGCGCTGGCTGGAGCTGGCCGACACGATCGGCCGCCGCGTCTCGGTGGACGGGGTCACCGGGGTGGCCGTGGACCTCGACGTCGACGGCGCCCTCGTGCTCGAGGACGGCGCGCGGCGGCACCGCGTGGTGGCCGGCGAGCTGGAGGTCGTCTGACATGCTCCTCGTGCTCGAGGTCGGCAACACGAACACGAAGGTGGGCGTCTACGACGGGGCGACCCTGAGGGTGTCCTGGCGGCTCACGAGCCGCCGCGAGCAGACCGCCGACGAGTACGGGCTCTTCATCGAGACGCTGCTGCGCACGCGCGGCATCGAGCCGCGCCAGATCGACGGCGTCGCCATCTCCAACGTCATCCCGCCGGTGCAGCAGACGCTCGAGTGGATGTGCGAGAAGTACTTCAACCTCGTGCCGTACTCCGTCGAGCCCGGCGTGGGCGTCACGATGCCGCTCGCCGTCGACCACCCGCGCGAGGTCGGCGCCGACCGGATCACCAAGTCGGTCGCCGCCGCGGCCCTCTACGGGCCCCCGCTCATCGTGGTCGATCTGGGAACCGCCACGACGTTCGACTGCGTGAATGCCGCCGGCGAGTTCATCGGCGGCGCCATCGCGCCAGGCATCTCCACCGCGACCGAGGCGCTGATCGCGCGCGCCGCGCGGCTGTACCGGGTGGAGCTCGTGCGCCCGAAGGAGGCGATCGGGCGCAACACCGAGACCAACATTCAGTCCGGCGTCGTCTACGGCTACGCCGGCCTGGTGGACGGGGTCGTGGACCGTATGAAGGCGGAGATGGCGGGCACGCCCAAGGTCATCGCCACCGGCGGCCACGCCACCCTGATCGCCAACGTCGCGCGCTCCATCGACACCGTCAACGTGGACCTGGGCCTCGAGGGGCTGCGCATCTTATGGATGCGCGCGCAGGGGCGGTGACGCGGTGCGGCGGCATTGACACCCCCCAGGGCCGTCGGTATACTGCACTAAATCTAGTGAGGGGTGGGCCGGGCATCCCCTACATTTGGGGATAGGGCCCGGCGGGGATCTCAGGCCAGCCGGGAGGGAACGACAT
>Ga0209057_1001899_pt1 | contig 16451 bp, 10 predicted proteins | sample GraSoiAngelo_146_FD_185903 | JGI IMG/M metagenome (GOLD analysis project Ga0209057, IMG submission 185903) | Grasslands soil microbial communities from the Angelo Coastal Reserve, California, USA - 14_1009_05_30cm (SPAdes) (version 2) | ecosystem: Environmental > Terrestrial > Soil > Grasslands ... | reverse complement strand
AGATCAGCAGTGTCAAGAGCGCGCCGAACCCGGCGAACGGCAGCGCCGAGAGGATCGTGAGCGGGTGGATGAAGCTCTCGTACAAGATCCCCAACACCATATAGATCACGAACACCGCGAGGATCAGGAGGACGAGGAGCCCCGACTGGCTCGACTGGAACGCCTGGGCGGTGCCCGAGAAGCTGGTCGTGATGCTGGACGGCAAGGTCTGCCGCGCGATCCGCTGCACCTGGGCGACCGCGGTCCCGATGGCGACTCCCTCCCGCAAGTCGAATGAGATCGTGACCGACGGCAACTGCCCCGAGTGACTCACCGTGAGCGGCCCGACGCTCGAGGCGAGGGTGGCGAGCGACGCGAGCGGCACGAGGGGGCCGTTGCGCGAGCGGATGTACAGCAGGCTCAGCGCGGAGAGATCCTGCTGGTACTGGGGCAGCAGCTCCATCACCACCCAGTACTGGTTGGTGGCGGTGTAAATCGTCGACACCTGGCGCGAGCCGTACGCGTCGTACAACGCTTCCTCGACCTGCTGGGCGGTGACGCCGAGCGCCCCGGCCCGATCCCGGTTGATCGTCACCGTGGCTTGCGGGTTCGAGATCTGCAGGTCGCTCGTGACGTTGAGCAGAGCGGGGAGCTTGCGGAGCTCGGCCGTGAGCCGGGTGGAGTTGTCGTACAGCGCGACCCGGTCGGGGCTCTGGAGCGTGAACTGATAGAGGCTCTTGGTGCGACGACCGCCGATCTGGATCGGCGGGGGGTTCTGCAGGAACACCTGGATCCCCGGGATGCCGGCCAGCTTCCGGTTGAAGTAGCGGATCAGCTCGTCGACGCTCATGCTGCGCTGGGAACGGGGCTTGAGCTGCATGAAGACGCGCCCCTGGTTAATCTGGCCAGTGCCCAGGAAGGACATGGTGGCGTCCACGTTGGGATCCTGCTGCAGGACCGCCATGACCTGCTCCTGGTGGCGGACCAGGTCGTCGAACGACGTTCCCTGGACCGTCTCCGTAGTTCCGGAGATCTGGGAGTTGTCTTCGCTCGGCAGGAACCCCTTGGGGACCACGACAAACAGGCCTGCGGTGCCGAGCAGGATCGCGGCCGAGAAGACGAGCGCTGCGGGCCGTCGCTCCATCACCCAGTCGAGGCTGCCCTCGTACCAGTGCAGGACCCGCTGGTACACGCGCTCTGACGCCTCGTAGAATCGCCCGTGCTGGGCCTCGCGCGACTGCTTGAGGAAGCGACTGCACAGCATCGGCGTCAAGGTCAGCGAGACGACGCCAGAGACGAGGATGGCGGCGCCGATCGTCACGGCAAACTCGTGGAACAGCCGCCCGACGATCCCGCCCATGAACAGGACCGGGATGAACACCGCCGCGAGCGACAGCGTCATGGAGAGGATCGTGAACCCCACCTCGCGCGAGCCGGCGAACGCCGCTTGCAGGGGAGGCGAGCCCTTCTCCATGTGGCGCACGATGTTCTCCAGCATCACGATGGCGTCGTCCACCACGAACCCGACCGACAACGTCAGCGCCATCATCGAGAGGTTGTCGAGGCTGTAGTCGAGCGCGTACATCACCGCGAACGTGCCCACCAGCGAGAACGGCAGCGCCAGGCTGGGGATGATCGTGGCCGAGAGGTTGCGCAGGAACAGGAAGATCACCAGGACGACGAGCGCCAGCGTCAGGAACAGCGTGAACTGCACGTCGGCGAGCGAGGCGCGAATCGACACCGAGCGGTCGGAGCGGAGCTGCAGGTCCACGGACGCGGGGAGCTGCTGCTTGAGGTTCTCCATCACGGCCCGCACGCGGCCCGCGACCGCCACGGTGTTGGTGCCCGGCTGCCGCTGGATCGCGAGCACGATCGCCCGGCTGCTGTTGAACCAGGCCGCGCTCTTGTTGTCCTGCACGTCGTCCAGCACCTGCCCCAGGTCCTGGAGCCGCACGGGCGCGCCGTTTCGGTAGGCGATCACGAGCGGGCGGAACGCGGCCGCATCCTGCAGCTGCCCATTCGCCTGCACCGTGTAGGCGCGATGCGGTCCCCAGAGGATGCCGGTCGGCAGGTTCACGTTGCCCGCCGCGACGCCGTCCGCCACCTCGTCGATACCGATCGAGCGGGTCGCCAAGGCCTTGGGATCGAGCTGGATGCGCACGGCATACTTGGCGGCGCCGAAAACGTTGACCTGCGCCACGCCGTCCACCATCGAGAGTCGCTGAGCGATGAACGTCTCGGCGTACTCGTCCAGCTCCGGCAGCGACAGCGTCTTCGAGCTCAAAGCGTAGTAAATGATCGGCTGGTCCGCCGGGTTCACCTTCTGGTACGACGGGGGAACGATGCCGGTGGGCAGCTGGCGCAGCGTCTTGGAGATCGCCGCCTGCACGTCCTGCGCGGCGGCGTCGATGCTGCGGTCCAGGGTGAACTGCAGCGTGATATTGGTGTTGCCGAGGCTCGACGAGGAGGTCATCTGGTCCACCCCGGCGATGGTCGAGAACTGCTTCTCGAGCGGCGTCGCCACGGCGGAGGCCATGGTCTCCGGACTCGCGCCGGGCAGCCCCGCGCTCACCTGGATGGTGGGGAAGTCCACGTTCGGGAGGTTGCTCACCGGCAACAGTCGGTAGGCCATGATCCCGAAGACGAGGATGCCCATCATGACGAGCGTGGTCATGACGGGGCGTTTGATGAACAGCTCGGAGATGCTCATTTGTCCGCCTCCACTTCCCGCGCCGGGTCCGCCACACCCTTCACCTCGACGGGCGCGCCCGAGACGAGGCGCACCTGGCCATCGGTGACGACTTCGTCGCCTGCCTGCACGCCCTGGCTGATGACCGCGTAAGCCCCCGCGGTGCGCTGCACCGTCACCGGCTGCGATCGCGCTGTGCCGTCCTGGTTGAGCACGAACACGTACGTCCCCTGCTGCCCCGTCATCACCGCTTGCGACGGCACGACGAGCGCGCTCGAGTCGACGTACAACTGCAGTCGTACGCTGAGGAATTCGCCCGGCCACAAGGCGTTGTCCCGGTTGGGGAACTCGCCCTTGAGCAGCACGGTGCCGGTGGTGGTATCGACGGCGTTATCCACGAACGTGAGCAGGCCTTCACTGGCGGTCGTGTCTTCCTTGGACGGGCTCACGCGCACCGGCAAGCGGTTGCTCCGGTGGCGCTGAATGTCAGGGAGGGAGCGCTCGGGGACCGGGAAGCGCACCAGGATGGGGCGGATCTGGTTGATGACGACGAGCGGCTCGGCGGCGTTGGCCCGCACCAGGTTGCCCTCGCGCACCAGCAGGCGCCCGGTGCGTCCCGCGATGGGGGCCCGGATCGTGGCCCATTCGAGGTTCAGCTGGGCGTTGGCGACCGCGGCCGAGTCCGCTCGCAGCGCCGCCGTGAGCGCCTCGGCGGTGGCGCGCTTCGCGTCGTAGTCTGACTTGGTGACGTAGTCCTGCTTCACGAGCTCGGCGTAGCGCTGGGCTTCGAGCGCGGCGTTTTGCGCCTGCGCCGCGTCGCGCGCCAGCGCGGCCTGAGCCTGGTTCAGTGCCGCCTGGAACGGCCGGTCGTCGATGCGGAACAGCACGTCCCCGACCGCGACCTCGTCCCCCTCGCGGAACGCCACTCGCGTCACCACGCCCGTCACCTGCGACTGGACGGCCACGGCCTGGCGTGGCTCCACCGTCCCGGTGGCGACGATCTCGTAGGGGACCGCCCGCTGCTCGGCCCGGGCCACTGTGACGGGGACCCGCGACGGGCCGCCCGCGCCCTTGCGCGAGCAGCCGAGGGGGACCAGGAGGCACAGCGCCGCGGCTGCCGTCGAGGCCTTCATCTAGCGGTTCGTTCCCGTCGAGTCTGTTTGGAGATGGAGCGGGCTGGTCCCGTCCAGCCCGAGGATCCCGGCGTCGTGCGCCAGCGCCGCGAGGGCAACGTACCACGACAACCGCGCCTCGATGCCCTGGGCGCGGGCGTCCGCTAGGGCCACCTGCGCCGAGAGGAGATCAAGCAGGCTGCCGGCCCCGGCCTTGTACCTGCCCAGCGCTACCTGCTCCGACTGGGTCGCGCTCGCCAGTAGATCGGCGCTGGTGCGCACGCGCTGCGTCGCGGTTCGAAGCCCGTAAAACGAGTTGAACACCTGGAAGATCACCTGCTGTTCCACGCCCCTGCGGCGCTGTTCCGCCGCTCGCGCGGCCGCCGTTGCGGCCCGCACGTCGTAAATCTGCGACCACCCGGAGAAGAGGGGAATCCGCAGCCCGATCGTCGCCGAGTAGCTGTTCCCCTGCTGCGTCGCGAGCGGCCTGTTGAAGAAGTAGGTCCCGGCCGTCGTGCCGCTCACCACGAGCGACGGCAGGGCCTGCCCCCGCGCCGCCGTAACGCGGGCTCGGGCGCCCTGGGCCGTGGCGCGGGCCGCCTGGAGGTCCGGCCGCTCGCGCACCGCACGGTCGATCAGCGCGTCGAGGCTGTCGGTGATGCCCAGCGCCGGGATCGTGTCCGGGGGCAGCTCGATGTCGTACGGCAGGTTCGCCGGGAGCCCCATCGAGAGCGCCAGCGCGCCGCGCGTCGTCTGGAGCGCGCCCTCGGTCGTCTCGAGCGCGAGCTGTGCCTGGGAGCGGGCCGTCTTCGCCTGGAGCACGTCGGCGATCGTGGCCAGCCCGACGCGATGGCGCTGTTCCGCCGCCTCCAGGTTCGTCTGCGCGTCCTTGAGCGTGGTCTGCTGCGCTCCGAGCAACGCCTTGGTCGCGTGGTACTGGAAATAGGCGGTCGCCGCGTCCAGCACGACGTTTTGGATCACCGCGTTGTGGGTCCAGTCAGCGGCCAGCAGCGCTTCCCGGGCGCCGGCGACCGATCCCGACCGGGCACCGAAGTCGAACAGCAGCCACGAGGCATTGAAGGTCGGACCATACAGCCGCTGCTGGACGGAGATGCGCCCGGCGGTCGCCGCGGTCTTGACCGCGGTGGCGTTCACGTCCAGTTCCACCGTGGGGTAGTACTGACCCCGCGCGGCGCCGTAGGTCGCCGCCGCGGCGCGGGCGTCCGCCCAGGCGGCGGCGGTTGCGGTGTTGTTGCGCAATGCGATATCGACCACGTCCGCGAGCTTGAGCGCCTGGATCCTGGACGCGAGGTCTGGCGGCAGCGCCGGCGTCGCGCGGGTGGTCTCCGCCGGTGTGGGGCGGGGGAGGGGCGGCGGGGTCCAGAACACGTTGGGGGCGGGCGCCGTGCCGGCCACGCCGCGCACACCCGGGGGATTGGACACGCAGCCCCCCCCGCCCACCACACCCAACCCCGACCCCAGCGCGAGCGTCGCCAACGCCCGCGTCCCGATCCGGCACGCGGGAGAGGACTTGCGAGCGGTCCGCATGTTGAGTGGCTGGGCTCCTCTCTCGATTCCATTCATACGCACGGGGCCGATGAGACGTGAAGCACGGGTCCTGCAAAGTTGCCGGCGGGCCGGTTAGCTTTGGACTTTACGTGAAACCGTGCGGCGTTTCCATCCGTCTCGATGCTGCCGTCCGGTCTCGCGGGGCTCGTCGTGTCTAGGGTGCCAGCAGAGGATCGTGCGCCGTGTCGCTTTTCCGAAGCCTCGTTCGTCACATAGTAGAACCGCGGGTCATACCCGGTCGGACGCCCTGGTCGCCGGCGCTCCTGAACAATAGCCTGTGAAAGGCGTTGAGGCATGAAGCTTTCCGAGGTTGCCATCGGACGGCCGGTGCTCGCCAGTATGATGAGCGCGGCCCTCGTGCTGTTCGGCGTCATCGGGTACACTCGGCTGTCGGTGCGCGAGCTCCCCGACATTGACCCCCCGATCATCTCGGTCTCGACTACCCTGCCTGGCGCCAACGCGCAGGTGGTCGAAACCGCGGTGACCGACGTGCTCGAGGAGGAGCTGTCGACGATCCAGGGACTGCGCACGCTGTCGAGCTCCTCTGCGGAGGAGAACAGCCAGATCATCCTGGAGTTCAACCTCGACCGGGCCGTCGACGTCGCGGCCCAGGACGTGCGCGACAAGGTGTCGCGGGTGCGGGGGCGGCTGCCGGTCGACGTGCTCGAGCCGGTGATCGCGAAGCAGCAGGCCGACGCGCAACCATTCTTCTGGTTGGCCCTGAGCAGCCCGAACTACGACCTGATGCAGCTCTCCGACGTCGCCGACCGGCTGGTCAAGGCGCGGCTGCAGAGTCTGGCGGGTGTCGGCAGCGCCGGGGTCTACGGCGAGCGGCGCTTCGCCATGCGGGTGTGGGTGCAGCCCGACCAGCTGTCGGCACGTGGCCTCACGGTGCAGGACGTGGAAAGCGCGATCACCTCGCGCAACGTGGAGATTCCCGCCGGCCGAATCGAATCGACGCGGCGGGAGTTCTCCGTCCGGTCCCTGGGCGAGCTGAAGACGCCGCGGGAATTCGGGGAGCTGGTAGTGACGAGTCAGGGCGGGCAGGTCGTCAAGCTCAAGGATGTGTCGCACGTCGAGCTCGGGCCCGAGGACAATCGCTCGATATTCCGCTACAACGGAAATCCCGCTGTCGCCATCGGCGTGGTCCGGCAGTCGAAAGCAAACCTCATCGACGTGGCGCAACGCATTCGCGAGGCCATCCCCGGCATCCAGCAGACGCTGCCCCCGGGCGTGAAGCTCGAAACCGCGTTCGATGGTTCTGTGTTCGTCACGCACTCGATCAACGATGCGCGCCTGACGCTCCTGATCGCGGCGATCCTCGTCGTGCTGATCATTTTCGTGTTCTTGCGGAACCTCCGGGCGACCGTGATCCCCGGGCTCGCGATCCCGGCGTCGATCGTGTCAGTGTTCGCGATCATGTATTTCCTCGGCTTCTCCATCAACAACTTCACATTGCTGGCGCTCACCATCGCCATCGGTATCGTGGTGGACGACGCCATCATCGTGCTCGAGAACGCGTACCGGCACCAGGAGGAGCTGCACGAGGCGCCGGAGCAGGCCGCGGTCAAGGGCACCAACGAGATCGGCTTCGCCGTGATTGCGACCACGATCGCGCTGGTGGCCGTGTTTACGCCGCTCGGGTTCCTGCGCGGCTCGACGGGACGGCTGTTGAGCGAGTTCGGAATCGCGGTCGCCGGGGCCGTGGTGATTTCGGGATTCGTCGCGCTGACGTTGACCCCGATGCTGTGCGCCAAGGTGCTGCGGGTGCCGCACGAGCATGGAGCGATCTTCCAAGTGTTGGAGCGGGGCTTCAATGCCATCGCCGAGCGCTACGCGAAGCTGCTCCAGACAGCGCTGCGGCATCGCGGCATCGTGGTGGCCGGGACGGTCGTGACGGTGGCCCTGGCATTCGTGTTGTACAAGAACCTCAAACAGGAGCTCATTCCGGATGACGACCGCGGGTTCTTCCTGGTGGTCGCATTCGGGCCCGAGGGCTCATCGCTCGAATACACGGACGGGTACGTGCGCCAGATCGAGCAGATCATCGGCAAGACCCCGGGTGTCCAAGGGTACTTCACGATCATCGGCGGATTCGCCGGGGGCGTCAACCGGGCGTTTGTCGGCGTCATCCTCAAAGATTGGAGCGAACGCCGCAATAGCGTCCAACAACTCGTTGGCATGCTGTTCCCCCAGCTCTTCGGGATCGCCGGCCTCCAGGCGTTCCCGTACAGCCCCGGGGCGCTCGGGTTCAGCCAGCCGGTGCAGTTCGTGGTGCAGAATCCGGATTTCGCGCGGCTCGCGCAGGCCATGGACACGCTGGTGCCGCGGGCGCGGGCCATCAAGGGTCTCACGAACGTGGACACCGACTTGCGTGTCAACAAGCCGGAGTTGCGTGTCACCTTCGACCGGGACCGCGCGGAGGACCTCGGGGTACCCGTGCGCGACGTCGCGGCCGCGCTCCAGACCTTCCTCGGCGGCCGCCGGGTCAGCACGTTCACCCGGAATGACAAGTTGTATTACGTGATGGTCCAGCTCGATCGCCGGGACCGGGCCACCCCGAGCGACATGTCGGGGATCTACCTGCGGGGACGAGGGCAGCAGCTGGTGCAACTGGGCGCCCTGGCGAAAGTCGAGGAGGGCGTGGGTCCGAGGCAGATCAACCACTTCAACCGGGTGCCGTCGTTCACGCTGTCGGCTTCCCTGATCCCCGGGTTCGCTCAGGGTGAGGCGCTCGATTCGCTCGATCGCTTGGCCCGGCGGGTGCTGCCCCCGGGCAGCACGACGGCGCTGGCGGGCGACTCACGCGAGTTCCGGGAGAGCGGTGGCGCGCTCTACTTCGCCTTCGGCGTAGCGCTGCTGGTCGTGTTCATGGTGCTCGCCGCGCAGTTCGAGTCCCTGGTGCACCCGTTCACCGTGTTGCTGGCCGTGCCACTCGCGGTGACCGGAGCGCTCGCGACGCTGCTCGTGGCCGCCCTGCTGCATCGCCCGGGCGGGACGATCAACCTGTACAGCGAGATCGGCATGGTGCTGCTGATCGGCCTCGTGACCAAGAACTCGATCCTCCTGGTCGAGTACACGAACCAGCTGAAGGGACGCGGGCTGGACACGGTCGCCGCCGTAATCGAGGCCGGCCGTATCCGGCTGCGCCCGATCCTGATGACGTCGGTGGCGACCATCATGGGCGCGATCCCGGTGATGATAGGAGTCGGCGCAGGCTCCACTTCGCGCCGGCCGCTCGGCTACGCGATCGTGGGCGGCATCTTCTTCTCCACGGTGCTCACCTTGTTCGTGGTGCCTGTGGGGTACGTGCTGCTGAACCGCCTGACGGCGCGGGAGCCGGGCCGCGTCCGCGTGGCACGACCGGTGGAGGCCGACTGATGCTGGCGCTGCTCGCTGCGACACAGCTGGCGGCCGCGTTCCCCGCCGCCATCTCCGACCCGGCGCCCGACTCGCTCCCGACCGTCACGCTCCCCGAAGCGCTGCGACGGGCCACGGGACTCGACCCGAACTACGTCGCGGCGCTCGGCCAGGTGGACAACGCCCGGTGGTCGCGACGCAGCGCGTTCGCGGTGTTCCTGCTCCCCGCGGTAGCGGTCGAGACGGACGCCACGAAGAACATCCCACAGTTCTTCAACTTCGGAACGCTCAAGCCCGAGTCGTACGCCGTCTCGGCTCAGGTGGCTTTGCGCTACGACCTCTTCACCGGGGGACAGAAAGTTGCCGAGCTTACGCGCTCGGCGGCGGCGCTGGACGGGGCGCACGCCGGGGAGCTCCAGGCGCGGTTCGCCTCCGCTCTCCTCACCGAGGCAGCGTACTACGCCGTGCTCGCGGGCACGGAACTGCTGCGCGTCGCGCGAGAACGGGTCCAGCGCGCTGAGCAGCAGCTCGCGGTCGCGCGAGCGCGGGTGACGTCCGGGGCCGCGGTACAGACCGATTCGCTGCAGCTGCGGCTCGAGCTCAGTCGGGCGCGCGTGGGTCTGGTGCAACAGCAAGCCGTGGTGCGGGTCGCGCGGCTCACGCTCGGGAGCCGGGTCGGCGCGGCGGGCCCGATGGACGCGGTTCCGCTCGACAGCGTCCTGCCTAGCGCTCTGCCCGTGACGCTCGAGGCCGCGGTGGACGAGGCAGCGAACCAGGGGCCGGCCTACCGAGTGGCGCGGGCCAACGAAAGCCAGGCCGCGGCAATCTTCCGAAGCCGGCTGGGCACGCTCCTGCCACGCCTCAGTCTGACGGGGGTCGGGATCGCGTACGACAATCGCTTCTACCCGACGAGCGCCAAGTTCACGCAGCTCACGTTGACGGCGACGCTCCCGATATGGGACAACTTCCAGCGGCAGAACTTGATCAGTCAGGCGCGCGTCAACCGGGACATTTTCCGGGCAGCGCGCGATTCCGCCGAGCGTTCGGTGCGGCGCGACGTGGTCGCAGCCTATGACGGTTTCACGACGGCCCGTGCTACGGCCGATTTTGCGGGCGAGCAGGTGCAGGTCGCGCGCGAGAACTACCGCGTGCAGCAAGCCCGCTACCGGACGGGCGCTACCGCGATCCTCGACCTGCTCAAGGCACAGTCCGATCTCGATGACGCGTCGGCCACCCTGGTTCAGGCGCGTTACGCGACGCGACTCGTGCTGGCGGGGCTCGAGACTATCCTAGGTCGGCGCCTCTTTCCCGAACCGGAACAGAAATGAGTGTGACGAACATGACGCGTGGTGCGTGGTGCGCAATGGTCGCGGGCGCGGTGGTCGCCATCGGCGGCTGCAAGAAGGGCAAGGCGAGCGGCGCGGCGGGGTTCGGTGGCGGCGCCCCCATGGGCATGCCGGTCGAGGTCGCGGTCGCCCGCAGCGACACGGTGCGGGACGAGATCGCCGCGACTGGGCAAATCGAGGCGGTGCAGTCGATCGACCTGCGTCCCGAGGTGGACGGGCGCATCGTCGAATTCCTCGTGCGCGAGGGCCAGGAGGTCGAGCAGGGGACGCCGCTTTTCAAAGTGGACGACGCCCAGCTCAAGGCGCAGGTGGCCCAGCTCGAGGCGCAACGCGACCTCGCGCAGCAGGCCCTGGCCCGGGCCAAGGAGCTGGCGCAGCAGAACGCCTCCTCCGCCGCCGATCTCGAGAAGGCCGAGGCCGAAGCCCGGAGCGCGCAGGCACAGTACGACCTGCAGCGCATCCGCCTGGACCGCACGACGGTGCGTGCGCCGTTCGCCGGCGTCGTGGGGCAGCGGTACGTGAGCGTGGGCGACTACGTCACCACCAGCACCAAGCTGGCGTCGCTCCACACCGTGAACCCGCAGCGCGCCGCGTTCCAGCTACCGGAGCGGTTCGCGCGGGACCTGAAGCCCGGACAGCGAGTGTCGTTCCGGGTCGCCGCCATCGCGGGTCGCGACTTCACGGGAGAGGTGGATTTCGTGGACCCGGTGGTGCAGCTGCCGGGCCGGACCATCCTGGTGAAGGCGCGCGTGCCCAATCCCGCCCGGCTGCTGCAGCCCGGGATGTTCATCGAAGCGCACCTGGTCACCGGCGTGCGTCCCAAAGCCATCGTCATCCCCGAGGAGGCGGTGGTGCCGGCCGAGGGCGCGAACGCGGTCTGGGTCGTGGTCGACGGCAAGGTCAATCGCCGCCAGGTGGAGCTCGGCGTCCGCACGCCGGGGTTCGTCGAGGTGACCAAGGGCGTGAATGCCGGAGAACAGGTGGTGGTGGGCGGCCTGGAGCTCCTGGCGCCGGGCGCGCCCGTAATGGCGAAGGTGGTCGAGCGCAAGCCGCCCGGTACCGCGGACCCACCGTCCAAGTAGCGAGCCGGGAGGCCTAGAGGATCCGACTGCCCAGCGGCACGTCGCGGTCGGGGTGTACCAGGATCACGTCCGCTTCGCCCAGCATCACCCCTAGGGTCAACACCTCCGAGTGGAAGTTCGCGATCTGGCGGGGCGGGAAGTTCACCACCGCGAGCGCGAGCTTCCCTAAGAGCTCGGCCTTATCGTAGTGTTTCACGATCTGCGCGCTCGAGCTCTTCACGCCCAGCTCACCGAAGTCGATGCGCAGCTTGTAAGCCGGCTTCTTCGCCTTGGGGAAGTCGTCCACCTGCAAGATGCGGCCGACGCGGATGTCGACCTTGAGGAAGTCGTCGTAGGTGATCACCTCACCCCCTGACCCTCTCCACTTCGTGGAGAGGGGGACGGCGTGTGAGCATGCATCACGTCACCGTGTCCGGCCCGATCCAGCTCAAGCGCGAGCTTCAGCTCAGGGCAGTAGAAGTCTACGATGAATCCCGCGATCACGTGCTGGCGCCGGAACTTGAAGCCGAGCATACGGCGGTTCCGATAGCGGCGGATTCACGCGTCGTCACTCCCCGTGCGTTCCCCCGCTACGCTCCTGAGCGGTTACTGGATGCCGACTCTTCTCATGAGCGCGCTAAAGCGCGGGTCTGGGCGGAGGGGGTCGAAGATGGCTGAGGGCGCCACGATCACGAGCCATTCGGCGCGCTCCTCGTAGGCCGCCTGCAGCCAGCGCAGCGCTTGCTCGTTGTTCCCCAGGCCCAGGTGGACAAGTGCGATGGCGAAAGCTCTGTCGCCGGGCGGGCGGCGCTCGAGCGCCGTGAGGATGTGCTGCGCCTCGGCGCGCTCGCCGGCGCGCCCGGCTACGTACCCTAAGATCCCCGCGAAGTTGGGCGCGTCGCCAGCCAGAGCCGCCATCTTTCGAGCCTCCGCCAGCGCCTCGGCGTAGCTCCCCTTCCCGGCGAGCGGTAGGGCGAGGAGCATGTGCGCGTGGGCGGAGCCAGGCTCGAGGTCGAGCGACTTCCGCTGCACGGCGATCGCTTCATCGTATCGGCGGGCCACATACAGGGCCCAGGGGAACCCTGTGGCGACGTCCGGATTCAGCGGATCGAGCTCATGGGCGCGCCTGGCCTCGGCGAGCGCCTCGTCCAATCGTCCGTGCGCCGCCAGGCAGTGCGAGTAGAAATAGTGGGCATTGGCAACGCTAGGATTCAACTCAATGGCCCGCCGAAATTCGCGCTCCGCCGCCGACGCGTCCCAGTCGTAGACGCACAACTGATCGCCGAGCGATGCATGGGCGTCGGCGAGGGTGGGCTCGAGCGCGAGCGCCTTGAGCACGGCGGCTCTCGCCTTCGGCATGCTTTCGCGGGGGCGAAGATACGTCGAAGCCGTGAGCCTCTGGTACGCGTCGGCGATGGCGGCGTACGCGAGCGCATAATTCGAATCATGCGCCAGGGCCTGTTGGAAGTACGCCAGCGCTTGCTGGACGGGTCCGAACCCGCCCTTGTTGAAGAAGTAGCGTCCCTTGAGATACAGCTCGTACGCCTCGACGTCGTGGGTGGGGCGGCGCAAGAGCGTCAGGCTGTCTCCGCTCACCAGGTGCACCTGTAGGGCCCGCATGATCGCGTGGGAGATCTCGTCCTCCACGGCGAAGACGTCTCCCATCTCGCGGTCATAGGTCTCCGACCAGAGGTTGTATCCGTTCCGGGCGTCGGTTAGCTGCGCCGTCACGCGCAGGCGGTTGGCGGCCCGGCGCACGCTCCCGCCGAGCACGGTCGCCACCTGCAACGCCTGACCGATCTGCCGCATGTCCTCGTTCTTCCCCTTGAATGCGAACGACGACGGCCGGGCCACGACCTGGAGCTGGGGCAGCTTCGAGAGCGCGTTGATGAGCTCTTCGCTGATGCCGTCGCTCAGGTATTCCTCCTGTGGGGCGCCACTCACGTTCACGAACGGCAGCACGGCAATCGATTGGCCGCTACGGCCCGCCAAGGCCGGAGTGCCGTGCGGCCGGGACAGTACGAAGAGCCCGGCCGCCGCAAGCAGGGTCGCCGCGAGCCCGGCCCCGGCTGCGAGGCGGGACGTTCGGCGTCCCGTAGCGCGCACGCGCTGCGACGGCGCTGCGAGGGCCTCCACGAACTCGGCGGCGGTGGCGAAGCGGTCGGCGGGTGTCTTGGCGAGCGCCCGCACGATCGCCTGCTCAATCGCAGGCGGGACCGCCGCGCGCATCGCGCTGACCCGCGGCGGCGCCGCGGCGAGATGCTGGCGCACGATGCTCTCCGCACTCGGCCCCGTATAGGGCGGCTCGCCCGCCAACATCTCGTACAGCACGCACCCGAGACTGTAGATGTCGCTCCGCTCGTCCACCCGGGCACTCGCCGCGCCCTGCTCGGGGCTCATGTAGCCCGGCGTCCCGAGCGCGATCCCCGTCTCGGTCAGGTTCCCGCCCGCGGCCGCCGTGATCGCCCGCGCGATCCCGAAATCACTCACCACGGCATGGCCGGCTTCGAGGAGGATGTTCTCCGGCTTGATGTCGCGATGCACGACATCATGGCTGTGGGCGTAGCTCAGGGCGTCCGCCACCTCCCGGGCGATTTGCAAGGCGTTCCCAAGCGGCAGCTGTTTCTCATGAGAGAGCCGGTCTCGCAGCGATTCGCCCTCGACGTAGGGCATGACGTAGAAGAGGAATCCCTCCGCCTCCCCGGAGTCGTGGAGCGGCAGGATGTGGGGATGGTTGAGCCGAGCCGCGGTGTCGATCTCGCGGAGAAACCGCTCCGGGCCGAGCGCTGCGGCCAGCTCGGGCTTCAGGACCTTAATGGCGACTTGGCGGTGGTGCTTCCGGTCCTGAGCGAGGTAGACCGTCGCCATCCCCCCGCGGCCGAGCTCGCGCTCGATCGTGTAGCGGTCGGCGAGGGCGGCTTGCAGACGAGCGAGCAGGTCGGCCAAGGGGGCTCGCGGTAAGGGCAAGTCCATCATAGGGGCGACCGCCCCGCGCGGCCAGAGGGCGACCGCAATGCTTCGCTCCCTGGCGCGCGTTTTTTCCTACCCCCGTTCCCTCGTTCCGTCGTACCGTCCTGCATGCTCGCCCGCGTCCGCTCGGCCGCCGTGCTAGGGATCGACGCCTATCTGGTGGACGTCGAGACCGACATCGCGAACGGCCTCCCCACGTTCGCGACCGTGGGCCTGCCGCAGGGCGCCGTGAAAGAAGGGCGCGAGCGGGTGTTCGCCGCGATCGCCAACTCCGGTTACACGTTCCCCTTGAAGCGGATTACCGTGAACCTCGCCCCCGCCGATATTCGCAAAGACGGGTCCGCGTTCGACCTGCCGATCGCCCTCGGTGTGCTCGCGGCGACAGAGCAGATCTCGGCCGAGCGGCTCGGACGGGTGGCGGTGCTGGGCGAGCTCGGACTCGAAGGCGCGATCCGGCCGGTGCGGGGCGCCCTGCCTGTCGCGCTCGCGGCGCGCACGGCGGGCCTCGACGCCCTGGTGCTGCCACGGGAGAACATCGCCGAAGCGGGCGTGGTGGCGGGGATCCGGGTGCTCGGCGCGGGAACCCTGGCCGAGATCGCGGACTACTTGGACGCCAGGGGTGAGCTGGCCGAGGCCCACGTCGATCTGACCGCGTTGTTCGCCGATCGCGCCCGGGACGACGTGGACTTCGCGGACGTGAAAGGGCAGGCGCACGCCAAGCGGGCGCTGGAGGTCGCGGCGGCGGGGGGACACAACATCCTCATCATGTTGTTTCAAGACCCGCACCTTTGCCAATCGTTCCTACTTAGACCTTCTCCTTCTCCAGGTAGTGCTCCTCCCACGCGATGGGAAAGGTCCGGCTGCAGCGCGGGCATAACTGCCACGCCACCTGGGTAGCCGGTAATGGCAGGCGGTTCCGGCAGGCCGGGCAAACGAGGTAGCCGCGGCGAAAAACCTCCGGTGTGCGTGGCGCGACCGTCGGATTTCGGAGCACCGTCCACGCTCGGGGCGGCGTGTTGCGGATCTCGACGAACGGAAGCGGCACGTTCACGGGCCTACCCTCGACGGTGACGACCGCCTCAAGTCGCGTGAGGGAGGCGACCTGATACCAAGCGCCGCGCCGGAGCGGCGCGTCCACGCTGGCGGTTAAGCGAGCCCACTGAAGGGTCGTCCCCAACGGCGCGCTCTCCAGGTTGCGGGGCCCGATAACGATGGACCCGACCGAGAGCGCGGGCAAGGGACGCCGGAGCGAAGCAACAGGGGCGTGGGGCCAAGCCGATCCGGGCTTTTACGGCCCCTGCGCTGCCTCTCGATTGCACTGTCGCCCTCGTTGCTCGCGACTAGGCAGGCTGTTCACACAACCCTTATAGTGGGTCTTCAAGACCCACCATATTCATCGTGAGTCTTCAAGACCCACGATACTCGCAATGTAATTGCGGACCCCGCTCGGTCACTGGATTCCCCGGACCATCCAGATCTTCAGATGACGGGCAAGGCCGTCTAGGTCGGGAAACAAAGAAGCCTCATTGATCTGGTAGCTGTAGAGTGTCGAGTAAATCGCAGCAATGGCCGCTTGGGGGATAACCCAGCGCTCCAGGGCGTCACTGGCGAATGGCTCGACCGGTGGTCCATGCACTGTGAAAATGCCGCTTTGTGCGGTTATGCGTGCGGCGATGTGCTTCGGGCGGTAGATGACAACGCCGGCTGTAGAAAATGGGGAGACCGCCTCGTTCGCGTGGGCAATCTTCAGGGGATCAAGGGCGTACACCACGCGGTCGCCGAGTGCGGCGGGACGACGTACAGCGAAGAATGCTGCAACTAGCGGGCTCTCGGTCCAGTCGAGCAAACGGGTGACCAGACCGAAATGCTGCGCAACGGCCAACCATTCCCAATCGTTAGCGGGAGAGTGTTCCAGGAGCGGACCTGCGCGACGCTTGAACTCGATCAAGAGACCTAGCTCGCCCTCAGGAGTGTTGCGAGCATCGGAGGCTTGGTACCGGCCGTACTTGGGCCGAAGAGCATACGAGGCGGAGTCTTCCCCACGGAAAAAGAGGTGCATGTCGCCGTGATCGCGAATCACGCGGTGCAGCGCATCATCCGAGTCGATGACGATGTTCTTCATGGATTCTCAAGGTCCGCGATGCGGCACAGGGCAAGTCACGGGGCTCGATACCGCACGTTCCCGTCAGCGTCATACAGGGTCAGAGTGGAGACCGGGAACCGGCTCGTAGCCCCAGTTCGCTTATTGACCGTCGAGGTGCTACCGAGAACGGCCTCGCCGTCCTCGTCACTGAGGGTCAGGTGTGTGTCGCTGTCACCAACTTCCAAGTCCGCCGCGATCTTCGAGCCCCGCACGAAAAGGAGG
>Ga0209057_1001898_pt1 | contig 16451 bp, 15 predicted proteins | sample GraSoiAngelo_146_FD_185903 | JGI IMG/M metagenome (GOLD analysis project Ga0209057, IMG submission 185903) | Grasslands soil microbial communities from the Angelo Coastal Reserve, California, USA - 14_1009_05_30cm (SPAdes) (version 2) | ecosystem: Environmental > Terrestrial > Soil > Grasslands ... | reverse complement strand
GCGCTACACGAGGATCTCCGCCGACTGCCACATCGATCTCCCCTGGCTACCGCCCGACCTCTTCGCCTCGAACGCTTCGGCGCCCATGAAGGACCGGATGCCCTACGTCACCGAAGGCCCGGACGGCCCGTACTGGACCTGCAAGAACGGCACGTCCTTAGGGCTCGTGAACGGTGTGGGGCCCTCCGGGCAGAAGCACGTGCCGGGGCAGAACCATCGGGTCGATGCCATGGCGTCGGCGGGCCTCTACGATGACGGCAAGAAGGGCGTCCGGCGCGTCTCCGATCCCCACCTGCGCGCGAAGGACGCGGACCGCGACGGCGTCCAGGCCGAGGTGATCTTCGGCATCCTCGGCGCGGCTACCCGCCTCAACGACCACGAGGCGGCCGCCGAGATGTTCAGGATCTACAACGACTGGCTCGTCGACTTCTGTCGCCACTACCCCGATCGCCACATCGGCCTGGCCTGCCTGCCCTACGGTGACATCGGCGGCGCCGTCAAGGAGCTCTACCGCGTGGCCGGCCTCGGGCTCCGAGGCGTGGAGCTCTCCTGCTCCTGGGACATGGAGCCCATGTGGCATCCGGTCTGGGAGCCGCTCTGGAAGGCCGTGAACGACGTCGGCCTGCCGCTCCACTTCCACACGTTCCCGTCCCTGCCCCCGGGCAAGGTCGACCAGCAGAAGGGGCTCACCCGCCGGGCGGCGTTCTTCACCGGCGTCTCCAGCTTCCAGATGAACCTCATCAACATCGTCGCCGCCGTCATCGGCGCCGCCGTCCTCGAGCGCTATCCCAACATCCGGATCTCCTTCGGCGAGAGCGGCATCGGCTGGCTTCCCTATGCCCTCGACCGGATGGACTTCGAGTGGGAGGACCGCTTCCGCGACCTGGGCCTCAAGATGAAGCCGAGCGACTACTGGCGCCGACAGTGCAAGGCGACCTTCCAGTTCGACAGGATCGGCACCAAGCTGATCGACGACATCGGGGTGGAGACTCTCATGTGGGGCTCCGACTACCCGCACCCCGACGGCGTCTGGCCGGAGTCGTCGAAGTACATCCAGGAGCAGTTCGGCCACCTGCCGCCCGACGTCACGCACAAGATCGTCTGCGAGAACGCCGGCAGGTTCTACGGCCTGATCACCTAGGCTAGTGTTCCGTCTGAAAAGTCATCTTAACGACCGCCGTGCTCACGTCGCGCAGCGGGCGACGGGCGCGTGCGGCAGGGGTCGACGGGACCCGTTCCCGCCCGCCGGCATCGGACCCCGCGCGCCAGATGGAGCCCAGCCGCAACGGGGCAGCGCACGCGTGCCGCGTGGTCCCGCGATCCCTGCCGCGCGTGCCCGTCGGCCCCGGCGCGCTGGAGGGCTCTTAACATGACTTCGCGGACGGGACACTAGCGAGCGACCGCTCCGCCGGGAGGGTCCGTCGGACGCTCGCCGAAACGCCAATCTCTCGTGGAAATGCCAATCTATCGTAGCGACGTGGTGGGAAGTCTGCTGCGCCCGGCGTACCTCGTCGAGGCGCGCCGCGGCGCCGAGAGTGGACGCCTCGGTCCGGCGGCGTTCAAGCGGCTCGAGGACCGCGCCGTCGACGAGGCCATCGACCTTCAAGAAGCGGCTGGGCTCGCCGTCGTCACCGACGGCGAGATGCGGCGCTACGCCTTCTTCGGCCACCTGATCGAGGCGCTCGACGGCTTCGACAGGCTCGGGGGCTGGGCTATCCCCTTCCGCAACGAGCAGGGCGAGCAGCTCGTGTTCAAGCGCCCCGTGGTGATCGAGCGCCTTCGCTGGCGCCGGAGCATGTGTGCTGAGGAGTTCGTCTATCTCCGCGCCCGCGCCCGCCACCCGGTCAAGACCACGCTCATCAGCGCCCAGCAGGCCGCCGCGTACTACGACCCGGACAAGTCGCGCGCGGCCTACGCGACGCGCGACGCCTATCTGGCCGATGTGGTGGACTTCACCCGGCGCGAGGTCGAGGAGCTGGCCCGGCTGGGCTGCACCTACATCCAGATCGACGCGCCCCAGTACGCGGCGCTCCTCGACCCGTCGATCCGGGAAGGGTACCGTCAGCGCGGGAGCGATCCCGAACGGCTCATCGACACCTGCATCGAGATGGACAACGCGGTAATCGGCAACCATCCCGGCGTCACCTTCGGTCTCCATATCTGCCGCGGCAACAATCAGTCGATGTTCTACGCGAGCGGCGGCTATGAGCCCATCGGCGAGCGAGTGTTCCGGCGCACGCGGTTCCAGCGCTTCCTCCTCGAGTACGACGACGAGCGTTCGGGAAGCTTCGAGCCGCTCCGCGCGGTGCCCGACGATCGGATCGTGGTGCTCGGTCTGGTGACGACCAAGAAGCCGCGGCTGGAAACGATGGCGGAGCTCACGGAGCGGATCGAGGCCGCGGCCAAGATCGTTCCCCTCGGGCGGCTGGCGCTCTCGCCGCAGTGCGGCTTCGCCTCCACGATGGAGGGCAACCGAATCTCGACCGAGATCCAGCAGCAGAAGCTCGAGGTCGTCGCCACCACCGCCCGGGCGGTCTGGGGCTGAGCGGACGAGGGAGAATCGGGGACGCAATGGACTTCGGGATCTTCTTGGAGGAAATGCGCCGCGGCATCAGCCAGGTCGCCGCGTTCAACGAGGGGTTTCAGCTTGTGGACGCGGCTGAAGCCTGGGGAGTGGACGGTGTGTGGCTGGGGGAAATGCACTTCAATCCGGCTCGCTCGGTCCTCTCCGCATCAATCGCGATGGCCAGTTCCATCGCCACCAGGACCAGACGGCTGCGCGTGGGGACGGCGGTTCAGCTCCTCCCCTTGAACCACCCGCTGCGCATCGCCGAAGAGGTTGCGACGGTAGATCACATCAGCGAGGGTCGCTTCGATTTCGGGATCGGTCGGAGCGGATCCCCGCGTGCCTACGACATGTACGGGATTCCCTATGAAGAAAGTCAGGCGCGCTTTCGCGAAGCCCTGGAGATCATCCTGGAGGCCTGGAAGGGCGAGCGGTTCAGCTACCGAGGTAAGTATTACCGCTTCGAGAACGCGACAGTCGCGCCGCGCCCGTATCAACTCCCCCATCCGCCCATCCGGATGGCCGCCACCACCCAGGAGACCTTCGCCCAGGTCGGCGAGATGGGATTACCCATCTTCGTCGGGCTGCGCATTATGGATATCCCCGAGCTGAGGACATGTCTCGGGGCATACCGCAAGGCCTGGCTCGAGGCGGGTCACTCCGGCAAAGCCAATGTGTATCTCCGCATACCCATCTACGTCGGGACGACGGAGACGGGGGCCGTGGAGGAACCCCGCGAGAGCATCAGGTACTATTTCGATCGCCAGGCTGAGCTCACTCGGTCCCCGATGGGACGGGCCGGCACCGGACCCGCCGAGCGCCGCCAGGCCCAGGCCGAACGGCTCGCCAATCTAACTTACGACCAGATCTTGCAGACCAAGGTCACGTTCGGTACCGCGGCAGGTCTGATCGATCGTCTGACCCAATTGCAGGAAGAGCTGGGCCTGAATGGGATTGTCGCCGAGCTGAACCCCGGCGGGCTCATTCCGGCCGAACAGGAGAAGCGGAGCCTGCACATCCTCACCCATCAGGTGATGCCCGCGCTCAAGTAAGTCTCGGCGCCGTCCAAGTCCCGCGGGATGCTGGCCCGAGCCTCACTCGGGCAAATCTCCCTCCGCCGCGCCGCGGCGTAGGCAGAATGCCAGGCGATGTCCTCGCCTCAGAGCCTCCTCTCCTTTGCTTATTGCGTGTTTCTTGCGCGCTTTGCCACGGCACCGCACTTGCTATGAGAAGTACGTTCGTCGGCAATGAGGAGGAAGAGCGTGAGCAAAGCCCGGTGCCCAGGTTGCGCAACGACCGTCCTAAAAACCGCTCGGCTCCTCCAGCTCGTGACGATAGGCCAGCGTGTGGACCCCACGGTGCCCTTACTGATCCGGGGCGAACCTGGCGTCGGCAAGGACAGCCTGGCTCGCCTCATTCATGCCGCCTCGGGCCGCCAGCCTTACTCCTTCATGAAGGTCAACTGTGCGGCTCGACCCGTCGACCGTTGCGAGGCAGACTTATTCGGCCACGAGAGGGGCGCCTCGCCCGTGGCGACCCGGCGGCGGCTCGGAAGCTTCGAGTTCGCGAACCAAGGCACAATCTACTTGGACGAGATCGGGGCCCTGCCGCACACCTCTGTTCCCAGGCTCGTGCACGTGCTTCGGACGGGGACGCTCTCGCGCACCGGCGGCCGCGAGATCCTCCGGGTCGATGCGCGCGTCATCGCATCCACCGTGGATGGCGCGGAGCCTGGAAGCTCGTACGACCTCTGGCAGGAACTGCGCGCTCTCGACGTCGTCGAGATTTTTGTCCCCCCGCTCAGGCAACGAAGGGAAGAGATTCCCGTCTTCGCATCCTTTTTCCTTGAGCAATTTAACCGTCTGTATCGACGCGACGTCCAGCTCTGCCCTGACGTGCTTGCCGCGCTCAAGGCGCACTCATGGCCCGGGAATATCCGCGAACTGGAGGGGGCTCTTCGCCGGCTTGTCATCGGCGGAGCGATGTCTCACGCGCTGCTGAACTGACCCCCTGGTCCTCAGCGCGCGACCGGAGCGTCGACGACCTTGATCTCGTGCTTCTTCACCCGCTCGATCCGCTCTCCGGTGACGTGGACAAACTCGAGGTCGAAGCCCGCCTTCTCGCCGGGCTTGAGCCTCGGCTGCGTGGTCGATGCGGTGGCCGCGCCCAGAAGCTTGCCCTCGGAGTCAAAAGCCTTACCGGCGAGCTTGATCCGTCCCAGAGCGACATCGGCGACGTTCTGCACCGTACCCATGATGTGGAGATGGCCCGCGGCACAGACATACATTCCGGGCTCCATCCCGGGCTGACGGTCGGCGCCCTCGATCTCGACTTTGACCTTCTCCTTAAGGTTGGCGGCGAGGGCTCCCGTGAAGCCGCCGAATACCATGAGCCCCGCGATCAGCCATGCCACGCTCGCCCTCATGCTTATCCCCCCTCTTTCCTCGTATACTGCGTCAGCCAAATCGAATCAAGAAGAGCCTCGCCCTCCAGGCCCGTGACGTTGGCCTTGACTCCCATCCTGAGGCGAACTAGCGTTCAGATGGCGCACCGACGACGCGTCTCGACCTCACTCCCCAGGAGGTGTCCCGTGGACGGCAACGGTCATGCGAGCCCAGCGCAGATTCGAGCCCGGCTGACCCATCCGGTGATCGACGCCGACGGCCACTGGCTGGAGTACGGGCCCGTCGTCAGCGAGCAACTCCGGCGCATCGGCGGCGACCGGGCCACGGAGGGTTTCTTGTCGATCGGGCGCCAGGTGCGTGAGTCGCTCTCGATGTCCGTGGCGGAGCGGCGCCGGCGCCGGATCTCCCAGGAGGCGTTCTGGTCGTCGCCCGAGAAGAACACGCGTGACCGCGCCACGGCGATGCTGCCGCGGCTCCTCTACGAGCGGCTCGGCGAGCTGGGCCTCGACTTCGCGGTCCTCTACCCCACGGTGGGGCTCCGCGTTCCTCGCATCGCCGACGACCAGACGCGCCGGGCCACCTGCCGCGCGTTCAACATCCTCACCGCCGACTATTTCCGCGACTTCACCGACCGCATCACACCGGCTGCCGTCATCCCCGTGCACACGCCCGATGAGGCTATCGAGGAGCTCACGTACTGCACCCAACAGCTCGGCTTTAAGGTGGCGATGTTCGGCAGCATGGTCCAACGGCCTGTGGACGCGGTCGCCACCGCGGACGCCGAGGCCGCCCCCTTCGTCACCTGGTACGACACGCTCGGCCTCGACAGCGAGTACGACTACGATCCGCTCTGGGCGAAGTGCACGGAGCTCGGCATCGCGCCGACGTTCCACACCGGCTTCCGCCGGCAGAGCCCGCGCCTGTCGCCAACGAACTTCACCTACAACCACATCGGCCACTTCGCCACCGCCGGCGACGCCGTGTGCAAGGCACTGTTCCTCGGCGGGGTGACGCGCCGCTTTCCCGATCTCAGGTTCGCCTTCCTCGAGGGCGGCGTTGGGTGGGCCTGCATCCTGTACGCCGACCTCGTCGGCCACTGGGAGAAGCGAAACCGGAAGGCGCTCGAGCACACCGATCCTCGCGCCCTCGATCGCGGGCTACTCATGGAGCTGGCGCGGAAGTACGGCCGCGAGGACATCGTGGCGGCGCTTTCCCAGCGGGACGGCTGGCCCGACCCCGACGCCGTCACGCGCACCGGCGGCCTCGCAGACCTCGACGACTACTCCGCGTGCCGGATCGAGCGCGAGGAAGATCTGCGCGATCTGTTCGCGACACCCTTCTACTTCGGCTGTGAGGCCGACGACCCGATGAACACCTGGGCGTTCGACCGCCGCGTCAACCCGTTCGGCGCCCGGCTCAACGCGCTCTTCGGCTCCGACATCGGCCACTTCGACGTGCCGGACATGCTCGAGGTGCTGCCGGAGGCCTACGAGCTCGTCGAGGACGGTCACATCACCGCGGAGGACTTCCGCGACTTCACCTTCGCCAACGCCGTGCGGATGTGGGGGGCAGGCAATCCGGGGTTCTTCAACGGAACGGTCGTCGAGAAGGCGGCCACGGCGGTGCTCGCGGAGACGTCGATTCCGGCCGGTCCGGCCGCGGCTCGTGGATAAGAGCGGAAAGGCGGAGATCACCACCATGGCCTCGTCTGAAAAAGTCGCGATCGTCACCGGCGCGGGAACCGGGATCGGCAAGGCCGTTGCGCTTGCCCTGTTGGGGGAGGGCTACGCGGTCGTCCTCGCGGGACGCCGCAAGGAGCTGTTGGAGGCGGGGGCCCTGGAGGGCAAGTCATCCGGTTCGCGAACGTTGGTCGTGCCGACCGACGTGAGCGATCCCGCGTCCATCAGAGCCCTGTTCGCCAGGACGAAGGAGGCGTTCGGCCGGCTCGACCTCTTGTTCAACAACGCGGGGACCGGCGCGCCTGCCGTGCCCCTGGAAGAGTTGACGTACGAGCAATGGAAGACGGTCGTCGATACCAACCTGACCGGCGTATTCCTCTGCACCCAGGAAGCCTTCAAGATCATGAAAAGCCAGGAGCCGCGCGGCGGACGGATCATCAACAACGGGTCCATCTCGGCGCACGCCCCGAGGCCGAACTCGGCTCCCTATACCTCCACCAAGCACGCCATCACGGGCCTCACCAAATCGACGTCCCTCGACGGCCGGAAGTACGATATCGCGTGCGGCCAGATCGACATCGGCAATGCCGCGACCCCGATGACGGAACGAATGAAGAAGGGCGTGCCGCAGCCGAACGGGACCATCCAGGTCGAACCGACGATGGACGTCCAGCACGTCGCGCGCGCCGTGGTGTACATGGCGAGCCTCCCGCTGGACGCCAACGTGCAGTTCCTGACGGTCATGGCGACGAAGATGCCGTTCGTCGGGCGTGGGTGAGAATCCCGAGGGAATACGTCCGGCGCAACTGCTGGGCCGCGGTCGAGGGCAGCGAGCCCGAGATCGAAGCGACGGCCGTGGGCGCGGAGGCGCTATGGAGCCCCTGCGCCCCTCGGGCCTCACGGCCGTGCGAGCGATCGGAGATAAACCACGATCTTGCGGATGTCTTCCGCGGAGATCTTGTCCCTGAAGGGCGTCATGGCCGTCCCGGCCCGACCGTTGGCGATCCTGGCCACGATCTCCTCGTCAGATTTCGTCGTGCGGGTTAGGTCCGGCCCGATGTTGCCCCGGCCGTCGAGGCCATGGCAGGTGTAGCAGCCGTTCTCCACGTATAGACGCTTACCCTCGGTGAGCACCTCTGCCCCGACCGCGCCCTGCCCACCCGCGGGGCCGACCCACACGAGAGCAGCGGCGCCGACGAGCACGGCGAGCCACATCATTGCGCTTCGCTCACCGGCGCTGTCGGGCGCCAGCGGCGCCCCTCGAGGCTGGCCCGGGGCCTCAAGGGGCACCGCCCGGTGGAACGAGCGGCAGGTCACTCCTCGAACAGCCCGAACACGACCAGGGTGCTCCCCCGGGGGAAGTTCGCGGCTTCGGCGAAGACCCCGGGGAGCAGGTCAGCCGCGGGTCCGGCCCAGCCACTGGGCACGGCGACGTACTGCTTCCCGCCGACCGCGTACGTGATGGAGGAGGCCCGGTGGCCGGGGCCGGTCGAGAACTGCCACAGCAGCTCACCGGACTGAGCGTCGAAAGCGTAGAAGGCACCGGACGGATCGCCGGTGAAGACCAGCCCGCCGGCGGTGGTGAGGACCGACGAGTACAAGGGGTACTTCAGCCGGTGCTGCCATTTGGTCGTACCCGTCTTGATGTCCACCGCCTGTACCATGCCGTAGGCCCCATCCGGCACAAGTGCCAGCTCGCCACCCACATAGGGAACGCCCGGCTTGGGCTCGGCCCGGACGGTCGCGATCCTGGAGCACACATCGCTGGTCGGGATGTACACGTAGCCGGTCAGCGGATTGTAGGCGGCGTGGTTCCAGTTCTTGGCTCCGAGGAACGAAGGACAGAAGACCGCGCCCTCGGGCGTCGGAGCGATATTGGGCCGCGGGCGCCCTGCATCGTCCAGGCCCCGTGTCCAAGTGATGCGAGGCGCGTACGGCCGGGCGTAGAGGAGCCGGCCGCTCTCCCGGTCGAAGGCGTAGACGTAGCCGTTCTTGTGGGCCTGAATGACCGCGCTGACCGTTCGTCCCCCGTGCTCGAGGTCGACGAGCATCGGCTCTGCCTGGCTGTCGAGGTCCCACAGGTCGTGGGGAATGTGCTGGAAGTGCCACCGCAGCTTGCCGGTGTCGGCGTCGAGGGCGATCAGCGAATCGCTGTAGAGATTGTCGCCGGGCCGGACATCGCTATGGAGGAACATCGGGACCGGGTTCCCAGTCCCGAAGAAGACGACGTTGAGACGGGGATCATAGGTGCCCGGGATCCAGGGCGCGGCCCCTCCGTACTTCCACGAATCACCGCCCCACGTGTCGTGGCCAGGCTCGCCCGGCCCCGGGACCGTATAGAAGCGCCACACTGGCTCGCCTGTCTCGATGTTGTAGGCGACGACGAAGCCCCGCGAGCCGAACTCGAGCGGGGCCACGCCCACGATGGCCTTGTCCTTGACGATGATGGGCGGCGAGGTGATGCCTTCACCGATTGTGTAGTCACCGGCCTTCACCTTCCAGAGTGGCTTGCCTGTCCCCGCCTCTAGCGCGATGAGCTGGGCGTCCATCGTCCCGACGATGAGCTTGTTGCCGATGACCGACACGCCCCGGTTCCACCGCCCCCAGATGCGCGACGGCATGTTGTCGGGGAGCTCGTGCCGGTAGCGCCAGAGCAAAGCTCCGGTCGCCGCGTTCAGCGCCAGAACGTCACTGTTGGAGTTCGTGATGTACATGACCCCATCGACGACGATGGGGGTCAGCTGCATGCCAGCGCCTTCCGGGTTGAGGACCCACTTCGGCACCAACCGCTTGACGTTCGTGGTGTTCACCTGCTTCAGCGGGCTGTAGCGCCAACCCCGGTAATCGCGGAAATAGGTGAGCCAATTGCCCGCGTCCTTGTCAGCGTTCAGCAGTCGCTCGAAGGTAACTCCCTGACTTACCGCATCGCCCGGGCCCGCACCAACGAGAACCGCGAGCCCGAGTGCGATCATCAGCGCCTTTCTTGGCGTTCGCATCGCGGACCTCCTTTACCAGTGCCGCGGTCGGCCGCTGCCCCGTTTGTGGCCATCGCGACGTGCGCGATGGGTCGACTCTGTGTAGGTGACCCGACGGCTCCCCAGGACGTTTGTGGTCGCGCCGGTAGACGGTGGGCCGCGGCTTGTGCCTGGCCGAAGGCCGTGGCCGGGCTCCTGGACCGCAGGAGCTTGCCGTTCGGTGTCCTGGAGCATCACGCCCCCCTGGGACTCAGTCTGCGCGGCGACAGTTTCCTCAGACCGCCCGAGCCTGTCAAGGTGCTGAACTTCTTCCGTCGGGCACGACCCGTGTCCTTCCGGAGTACCATGGCAACGGCCGGCGCATCGATTGGTTTGCTGCTGGGCGGGTACCTCGTGGATCTACGGGCGCGAGTGGTTCCGCGGGTTCTTCGACGACACGTATCTCGAGATCCTCAAGGCGCAAGGGGGCATGAAGCTTACGCGGCCGGAGGTCGACTTCCTCACGAAGGTTCTAGACACGCGGCATGGACCTGACTGACAGCGTGCAGCTGCTCGAGCGGTACAGTGCAGTCATCCTGCCGGTCTTGGTCATCGCCGAGCAGGTCGGGATCCCACTACCGGCGGTCCCGGCCCTCCTCGCGGTCGGCGCCCTCGCGGCGAAGGGACGCGTGAACCTCCTGCTCGTGACGGGCGCGATCGTCGCGGTGGCGCTGCCCGTCGATCTGGTCTGGCACGAGCTGGGCCGCCGGCGCGGGGCGCGCCTGCTCTCGCGTCTGTGCCGGCTGTCGCTCGAACCCGATGTGTGCGTGCGCCGGACCGGGAACCTCTTCCTTCGCCACGGTGTCCGGGCGCTGCTCGTGGCGAAGTTCCTTCCGGGTCTGACGACCGTCATGCCGCCCCTGGCGGGGATCTTCGGCGTCCCACGCCTCCGGTTCGCCATCTACGACGTGGCCGGGGTCGTTCTGTGGGTGGCCCTGTGGGCTGGGACCGGCTACGTCTTCAGCGACACTATCGAGATGGTCGCCCTGCGCGTCAGTGCCCTGGGACGCATGGCGAGCCTCGTGGTGGTGGGGACCCTCGTCGGCTATGTCCTCCTCAAGGCCCTGCGTCGACGGCTGTTTCTCCGGCGTCTCCGGATCGCGCGGATCTCCCCGGAGGACCTCAAGCGCAAGCTCGAGGCCGGGGAGGACGTCGCGATCCTCGACCTCCGCACCGCGCTGGACGTGGCCGCCACTCCATATGCCATTCCCGACAGCCGCTGGATCGCGGTGGAGGCGCTCGACGAGCACCTGTCGGACATCCCCCGGGATCGCGAGCTGGTCCTCTATTGCTCCTGACCCAACGAAGCCACGAGCGCCCGGGTGGCGCTCCAGCTCAAGCGGCGGGGGATCACCCGCGTCCGTCCCCTCGAAGGGGGGGTGGCGGCATGGATGGCCCTGAGCTTCCCGGTCCGCGCGCTGGCCGCCCCTGCGATCCCTGCGCTCAAGAGTTCGCGGCGGTGAGCCTTGGGATGATCAGCCGCCCGAGATGTGGGGGTCCCACGTCGGCTGACTGACGCCCAGGTGCCGGACGCCGCCGCGAGGAGACGCTATACTTCCTCCGCCGTGGTCGTCACCAGCCCCGAGGACCTCGTCCCCGATGATCTGACCTCGCGCCTGCGCGCAAGCGGCGCGCTCCCGTGCGGGCGCGCGACGACCGTTGACATCGGTGAGCGTCGCACAACAATCCTTTCGACGATCGTGCCCCTCCGAGTGGAGTACTCTCCCGACACGCCGGCCGAGGCACCGAGGCATTTACTCCTGAAAGCCAAGCGCAGCGGGCTCGACGCCAGCCTCCAATCGGTCGGCGAGCGCGAGGTCGCGTTCTACCGCCAGGCGGCGCCGCTGATGCCCCGGGGGCCGTTCCCGCGCTGCTACGACGCCGAGTTCTCATCGGGGCGCTTCCACCTCTTGCTCGAGGATCTTTCTGATACACACATGGTCCTCACCGAGTGGCCGTTGCCGCCGAGCGTCGACGCGTGCGAACGGATCGTAGATACGTGGTCGGCCTTTCACGCGTTCTGGTGGCGCCACCCGAGTCTCGGACGGGAGGTGGGCACGTTCCTGGATGAGGCGGCGCTGGCGAAGATCGCATCGGAGTATCGCGCGCGCTACGCGCGCTTCGCAGAGACGCTCGGCGACCGGCTGTGGCCGGCGGCGCGGGCGATCTACGCCCGCGTGCTTGACGCGTGGGACCGCCTCTTCACGCCTGGGCGCCTCTACGCGACCTACACGCTCGCCCACGGCGACGCTCATGTGTGGAACCTCCTCTATCCCCGCGACAGCGCCTCTTCTGGCATCCGTCTGATCGACTGGGACGCTTGGCGCGTGGGGCGCGCCGCTTCCGACCTCGCCTACATGATGGCCCTCCACTGGTATCCCGAGCGTCGCGCTCGGCTCGAGGCGCCGCTCCTCGAGCGTTACCATGCCGGCCTGCTCGCCCACGGGGTCACCGGCTGTCCGTTATCGGCCAACTGGCGACACCCGTCTGGCAGCAGACACTTAGATTCCACACGGCCATCTGGTGGCCCCACCTCCACCGTATCCTCGCCGCCGTGGACGACCTCGGCTGCGCCGCGCTCCTCTCCTGAGGGCGCGCTCGCGACAAGAGCCTTGCCGACGGAGCCCCGGGCATCTAGCCTGGAGCGCACTCGAGGACACTGAACGTGGATGCCAGCGGCTACGATGGGGCTTCGTTTATTCCGGAGTTCTACGATCACGTCGTTCCGTATGCATCCCGCCAGGATGTGGCGTTCTACGTGGAGGCGGCATGCCAGTCAGGGGGGCCCGTCCTCGAGCTCGGCTGTGGGACGGGGCGCGTCCTCGTCCCCACCGCGCGCGCCGGCATCGAGATCGTGGGGCTCGACGCGTCCGAAGGGATGCTCGAGGCCTGCCGCCGTCGCCTGCGAGCCGAGCCGCTGGACGTGCAGCGGCGAGCGACCGTCCAGCGGGGAGACATGCGCGATTTCGAGCTCGGCCGCGCGTTCCGTGTCGTGACCATCCCGTTCCGGCCGTTTCAGCACCTCGTGACGGTGCCGGAACAACTCGCCTGCCTCTCCGCCGTCCGACGCCATCTGGAACGCGATGGACGGCTCGTGTTCGACATCTTCAACCCGTCCATCCATCGCCTCGCCAAACCGGCCGACGGTGATGAGACTGACGAGGAGCCGCCGTTCACCTTGCCGGACGGGCGCGCCGTCATCCGGCGGCACCGGTTCCTCGAGCGCGACCTGATCAAGCAGGTCAACACCAGTGAGCTTGTCTATTACGTGACGCATCCCGACGGCCGCCAGGAGCGCCTCGTCCACCGCCTCCAGATGCGGTGCATCTTCCGATTCGAGGCCGAGCACCTGCTGGCGCGCGCCGGCTTCACGGTCGAGCATGTCTACGCCGACTTCAGTCGCGCACCGTACGGATCGCAGTATCCCGGCGAGCTCATCTTCGTGGCGCGATTGGTCGCTCCAGTCCAGGAATTCGGGAGGTGACAGGGAAACCGTGGCGTCCTGGCCGTCATCGAGCAAGTGGACGTGGGTAGTGGAGATCCTCGCCGCGTCGGAGGAGACATGACCGAGCGCAAGCCACCGGGAGTCAGTTGGGAATCCTGGTTCGAGGAGCAGATTCGGCAGGCCCAGGAAGAGGGCGCCTTCGCAAACCTCCCTGGCGCCGGGAAGCCTCTGCCCGACCTCGAGGAATCGTCTGGAAGGCGCGCGATGAAGCCGAGGTGCGGGCACGGGTCCACGCCCTCAATGCCGAGATCGCGAAGGTAAATGCGCGGACGGCTGAAGGCCCTCCCACCCGGCTGGGACTTCTGGACGTCGATAGCGTCGTCGAGGAATGGCGCACTCGCGCCTCACGCTCCTCCTAAAAGGAGGACCCACATGAGTGATGACCGGGCGAGCGAATCACTCGCGTACTACGCGAGTCACGGCCCCATCACCGACCCCGCCCTGCACGCGGCCGCATTCGCCGGCCTCCCGGCAGACATCCGCGCCCTCACGCGCGCGGTGCAGGGCCTCGTCTTCCACTACTTCGCCGACGAGAAGATCTTCGGCTGGCGCCCGCCGAAGGACCGCCTTCCCGAGATCGACACGCGCCGTGTGCGCGCGATGCTGGCGCGGCTGGCCGCCCTGGACCCGCGCCCGCTCGCCGAGGCAAGGCCGCCGGAGCGACGCCTGGTCGATTGCTGTCGCGACTTCACCGTGTTGCTCTGCGCGATGGCCCGCCACCACGGGATCCCGATCCGGGCCCGGGTCGGCTTCGCCCGGTACTTCATCCCGGACTTCCACGTCGACCACGAGATCGTCGAGTGGTGGGACAGCGGCGAGCGGCGCTGGCGGCTCGTCGACCCCGAGCTCAGCGAGCGGCACGTCGCGCATTATCAGATCGGCTTCGATCCGTTCGACGTTCCTCGCAACCAGTTCATCGTCGGCGGCCGCGCCTGGCAGCTCTGCCGGACGGGCGCGGCTGATCCCAAGACGTTCGGGCTAGCGCCCGACCTGCCGGAGCCGCGAGGGATCAGGTTCGTGCGCGGTCACGTGATCCAGGACCTCGCCGCCTGAACAAGATGGAGCTGCTGCTGTGGGACGTCTGGGGATTGATGCAGGCCGAGCCCGACGCTAGCCTGGCGCTGGTCGACGAGATCGCCGAGCGCACCCAGGCGGCCGACGGGTTCGCCGACGTGCAGCGGCTCTACGCGAGGTCGGGCCTCGCCGTGCCCGAGCGCATCCGGAGCCTCAGCCCGGTGGTGGGGCCGCACGAGGTCGCGCTCGGCGCCGAGTTGTAGGGTCTCAGCGCCAGGAGGACTCGGAAAGTGGGTCCATATCGGAGATCGTGGCGAAAGAGCCTGATCCCGTTCATGAGTGCCATCTTCACCCTGTCGGGCTGCGCCACCAGCGTCAGCTTCCAGAGCGCCGACCAGACCACGACGGTCGCTGGCACGCTGTTCAAGCCGGATGGATCGGGGCCGTTTCCCGCCGTGGTTCTGCTCCACGGTTGCGGTGGAATCCGGCCACACTTTGTGCAGTGGGCTGGAGCCATTCGGGACATGGGCTATGTCGCGCTCCTCGTAGACAGCTTTCGGCCTCGTGGGATCAGTAGCATTTGCGCGAACAGCCAGACAATGGCCTCGATGACGAGAGATCGAGTGGCTGATGCTTACGGGGCGCTACGGCACCTCAAGGGCCTGCCGTTCGTAGACGGTGACCGCGTGGTCCTTATGGGATGGTCCCACGGCGGCTGGACGACGTTGGAGGCGATCGTGTCTCGGCCCTACCGTAGCTCACCGGACCAGTTCCGCGCCGCTATCGCGTTCTACCCCTGGTGCCGCGACGCACTCACTGAACCGTTTCGCGTTCCGGTACTCGTGCTGATCGGTGGTAGTGACGACTGGACCCCGGCCAAGAAGTGCGAGGATATGCAGGCGAGATTGGGACCAGTGAACCCCGACGCCCCGCCACTGCGCGTGCAGGTCTATCAAGGTGCCCACCACGACTTTGATGACGTAGCTGCCAGAAACTGCTGCGGTCATACGCTCCAGTACAAGCGCGATGCGGCGAAGGACGCCGAGGATCAGGTTCGGCGCTTCCTGGCCGAGCACATGAAAGAAGGGGGAAGAGAGGGAGCGCGATGATCCTGCACCGAGCCGCAAGTCCGTGAAGGAGTTGGTGCCCCCGGGGTGACTCGAACACCCGGCACGCAGTTTAGGAAGCTCCTGTCCGTCGCCGAAGTTCTCGATATTTCAATCGCACCCTCGGGCCTGGCAGGGCCACGGCGTGCCTGGACCGCCGCAGCGGCGAGTGAAACTGGTGGGCGTTCCGCAGTGTGCGAAGGTAAGGGATTCGAAGATCCCGACCCTCGATTCCTAGCCAATTTACATGACGCGATCCTGCGGAATGCTGCAAAACGCGGTATGCCGCGTCCGACTGCGTCCCACATTTACAGTGACACTCTTTGTGCTCAGCCGGCGGAGGTTCCCCGCCAAAGAAAAGATCCGGATTCTCTTGGAGGGATCCGCGCCAAGATTTCGGTGGTGGAGCTCTGCCGCCGCAGCCCCTCCGGACGCGAAGCGGCCCAGGCCGCGACTCGGCCCGGGCCGCAGGGAAGACCGCCACCGGAGGGTTACCGGTCTGAGGGGATCTCCCTCCTCGCTAATACATGTCGCCGTGCGGCATCGCTGGCGCGGCCGCCGACTTCTCCTCCGGGATGTCCGTGATCAGCGCCTCGGTCGTCAGCAGCAGCGAGGCGATCTCCGCCGCGTTCTGCAGCGCCACGCGCTCGACCTTCGTCGGGTCGATGATGCCCACCTGCAGCATGTCCACGAACTCCATGCTCTCGGCGTCGAAGCCCCGGGTCGGCACCGTCTCGGCCTTGACCTTCTCCACCACGACGCTCCCCTCGAGGCCGGCGTTCTCGACGATCCGCCGGATCGGCTCCTCGAGCGCCCGCCTGACGATGTGGGCGCCCACCTTCTCGTCACCCTCGACCTTCAGCTTGTCGAGGGCCTTCTGGCACCGCAACAGCGCGACGCCGCCGCCCGGCACGATGCCTTCCTCCACCGCCGCGCGGGTCGCGTTGAGCGCGTCCTCCACCCGCGCCTTCTTCTCCTTCATCGCCGTCTCGGTCGCGGCGCCGACCTTGATCACCGCCACGCCGCCGGCCAGCTTCGCCAGCCGCTCTTGCAGCTTCTCCCGGTCGTAGTCCGAGGTCGTCTCCTCGATCTGCGCCCGGATCTGCTTGATGCGCCCCTCGATCGTACTGGCCTTGCCCGCCCCCTCGACGATCGTGGTGTT
>Ga0209057_1001897_pt1 | contig 16466 bp, 11 predicted proteins | sample GraSoiAngelo_146_FD_185903 | JGI IMG/M metagenome (GOLD analysis project Ga0209057, IMG submission 185903) | Grasslands soil microbial communities from the Angelo Coastal Reserve, California, USA - 14_1009_05_30cm (SPAdes) (version 2) | ecosystem: Environmental > Terrestrial > Soil > Grasslands ... | reverse complement strand
CAGCTGCTCCCGCGCCCGGTTCAGCCGCTCGGTGGCGACCCGCAGCAGCTCCTGGTTCGCCAGGACGTCGTAATAGTCGGCCTCCGTCGTCATCGCGGTCTGGAAGCGTTGGGCCAGCTCCCCCGCGGCCGCGGCCTCGTGCCCGGCGTCGGTCGCCGCGAGATCGGCGATCTTCCGCACCGACAGGACCTCGTAGCTCGCGGCGACATGCGTCGTCACCGCGCTCGTGCCCGGAAGGCCCGTGCCCGGATTAGGGAAGGGAGACGAATATCGCGTGGCGTCGACGCCGACCTCGAGCGACGGCAGGATGAAAGCGAGCCGCGCCGCCCGCCGCGCCCAAGCGGCGTTGTCCACGTGGCCCAGGGCGCTGACGTACGCCGGATCGAGCCGGGCGGCGCGCTCGATCGCTTCGCCCAGCGAGACGGTTGGCAGCGTGTCGATCGCGAGCGGCACAACGATCGCCAGGACGCCCAGCATCAGCGCTGCTCCACCGGCTGGACCCGTGCGCCCTCGGCGACGCTCTCCCCCAGGTTCAGGGCGACCCGATCCCCCGGCACCACACCGCCGGCGATCTGTGCGCTCTCGCCGTCGTCGCGCGCCACGACGACGCGGCGAAACGCGACGTGGTCGGCCGAGTCCACGACGGCCACGAACGTGGTGTCACCGCGCACGATCAGCGCGCCCGCCGGCAGCTCCGGGTAGCCCCGCGTCTTGGCGGCGAGCTTCACGGTCACGTAACTCCCGGGGAAAATGCCGCCGCCCTGGTTCTCGAGGTCGACCTCGGCGAGCAGCGTGCGCGTGCGTGGGTCGAGCAACCCGCTGACGCGCGTCACGCGCGAGGCGAGCCGGACCTCGGGCCGGTCGGGCACGGTGATCTCGGCCGGCGTGCCGACGCCGACGAGGGGGGCATCCTGCTGGTCCACGTAGGCGTACACGCGCAGGCGCCCCGTCTCCGATACCGTGAGGACGGGGAGCGCCCCCGTTTGCGCGTTGGTGGCGTTCTGCACCAGGGCGCCCGGGTCGGCGTAGCGGGCGGTGACGCGCCCGGTGAACGGCGCCCGGATGACCTCGTACGACTTGAGCGTCTCGATGGCCTTGAGGTTGGCTTCGGCCACGGCCGCGTCGGTCTCGTAGCGCTCGGCCTCCTGGGCGGAGCTGGCGTTCGATTTGGCGAGGGCGCGGAACCGGTCGGCGTTGACGCGTTTGCTTGAGGTTGGCTTCGGCCACGGCCGCGTCGGTCTCGTAGCGCTCGGCCTCCTGGGCGGAGCTGGCGTTCGATTTGGCGAGGGCGCGGAACCGGTCGGCGTTGACGCGTTTGTTGCGCGCATCGGCGAGCGTCGCCTCGTACTGCTGGTCCAGCTCGGGCGACTCGATGACCGCGAGCACCTGGCCCGCTCCCACGGCGTCGCCCTTGTCCACCAGGATCTGGCGCAGGTAGCCGCTGACTTTGGCGTACAGCGTGACGGCCGCGTAGGGCCGCGCCTCGCCTAAGAGCGTCAGCGTCTGGACGCCCTGCGGCGCCGTCACGCGCACCACGCGCACGTGCGGGCCCGCCGCCACGTCGGCGGCGCGCGCCCGCCCCTCGGCGCGCACCAGACTCACCTTGCGGGCGAGCAGCCCGGCGACGATGGCGACCGAGGCCACCATCGACACCACGCCCCCGACGAACAGCCGGCGCCCGGATCGCGATCGCGACAATGCAGTCATCACGCTTCCCCTCTCTCTTCCGCCAGGAACCGCTCGTCCAGCAGGTGGCTGGTCGGCGGCTCGGTCCGGATCAAGGAATACACGACGGGGACCACGAACAGCGTGGCCACGGTCGCCAGCACGAGCCCGCCGATCACCGCGCGGCCGAGCGGCGCGTTCTGCTCGCCCCCCTCGCCCAGCCCAACCGCCATCGGGACCATGCCGATGATCATCGCGAGCGCCGTCATCAGCACGGGGCGCAGCCGGGTCTTGCCGGCCTCGAGTGCGGCGGCGAGGGCATCGCCGCCCGTCTCCACCCGCCGGTCGTTGGCGAAGCTCACCAGCAGAATCGAGTTGGACACGGCGATGCCCACCGCCATGATCGAGCCCATCAGCGATTCGACGTTCAGCGTCGTGCCGGTGAGCGCGAGCATCCAGAGGATGCCCACCAGGGCGCCGGGCACGGCGGCCATGATGATGAACGGATCGACCCAGGATTGAAACAACACCACCATCAGGCAGTACACCAGCACGATCGCCAGAATCAGACCCAGACCCAGGCTGCGGAACGACGCGGTCATCACCTCGCCCTGTCCCCGCACCGTGATGCGCATGCCGGGCGGCAGCGCCCCGAGCGCGGCGATGCGCGAGCGGATGTCACCCACCACGCCGCCCAGGTCCCGACCCTCTACGCCTGCTTCGACATCGATCACCCGTTGCACCGTGTAGTGGCTCACCACGCCGGGCGCGGCGCCGGGGGACACGCTGGCCACGTTGCCGAGCATCACCGCGGGCGCCTCGGGCGGCTCGGCGAGCGACGGCGCGCCGCTGGGATCGGCCGGCCGCGTGCCGGATGCGGGCGTGAGCGGGGTGGCGAGCAGGCTCGGCACCGAGGCCAGCCGGGCGATCGGCGTCTGCACAGCCACGGCGTAGTTCACGTTGTTCGCCGGGTTCAGGAAGAACGACGGCGCGATCAGCCCGCTCGAGGAGAGGGAGATGAGCATACTGTTCGCCACGTCCCGCTGGGTCAGACCCAGCTGCGCGGCGCGCACCCGATCCACCTGCACCTTGAGGGCGGGATAGTCGAGCACCTGCGCGACGTGGACGTCCACGGCGCCGGGCACCGTACGGATCGCGTCCCGCAGCCGCCGCGCCACCTCGTAGGAGCGTCGCAGATTCGCTCCTTCGATCTGCACGTCCACCGGCGCCGACACGCCGAAGTTCAGCACCTGGCTCACGATGTCGGCCGGCTGGAAGTAGAAGCTCGAGCCCGGGAAGTCCGGCGGCAGCGCCGCCCGCAGCGCGCGCATGTAGCGCGCCGTGGGCCGATGTCCGGCCTTCAACGCGATCAGGATCTCGGCGTCCATCGCACCGATGTTGTCGGTGGGGACGAACGCCAGATTGTAGAACAACGGCACCCCGATCATGTCGTTCACGGTCTCGAGCTGGTCCGCGGGGATCGTCTCGCGGATGCGGCGTTCCACCTGCTCAACCAGCCGCTCCGTCTCCTCGATGCGGGTCCCCGGTGGCGCCCGGAAGTGCAGCTTCATGAGGCCCGCGTCCACCGCCGGGAAGAAATCCGTCCCGACCACGCTGAGGAGCGCGACACCGCCGAGCGAGAGCACCAGCGCCAGCACGAGGGTGAAGCGGCGGTGCGCGAGCACCGTCTCGAGCGCCCGGCCGTACCCGGCCTGGAACCGATCCCAGATCTGGTCTCGCTTGCGCTGCAGCGCCGAGGGTGTGGCCGCCGCGTGCTCTTCGCCCGGCATCAGCAGCCGGGCCAGGAGCGGCACCAGCGTCCGCGACAGCACGTACGACGCGAGCATCGCGAACACGACGGCGAGCGCGAGCGGGGTGAACAGGTACTTGGCCGGCCCCTGCAAGAGCGCCACCGGAAAGAACACGATGCAGATCGCCAGCGTCGCCACGATGGCGGGCACCGCGACTTGCTGGGCCCCGTCCAGCACCGCCACCGTGAGCGGCTTTCCCAGTGCGCGGTTGCGGTGGATGTTCTCGATCGCGACGGTGGCGTCGTCCACCAGCATCCCGATCGCGAGCGCCAATCCGCCCAGGGTCATGATGTTGATCGTCTGGTTCGTGAACTTGAGTCCCAGGAACGCCGTGAAGATCGCGAGCGGGATCGAGGTCGATACGATCACCACGCTGCGCCAGCTGCCCAGGAACGCGAAGATCATCAGGGACACGAGCACCGAAGCGAGGATCGCCTCGCGCACCACGCCCGATATCGCGGCCCGCACGAACAGCGACTGGTCGAAGTCGATCTTCAGGTCCAGCCCTTCCGGGGCCACCGCCTGTATTGCGGGAATCGCGCGACGGGTGGCTTCGACCACCGCCAGCGTGGACGCGTCGGCGTGCTTCAGGATGGCCAGATAGGTCGCGCGCTTGCCGTTCACCCGCACGATATTGGACTGCTCGGCGTAGCTGTCGGACACGCGCGCCACGTCTCCCAGCAGCACCGGTGCCCCATTCACGACTTTGAGAGGAATGCGCTCGAACTCCGCCACCGCGGACGGGCTCGAGTTCAACGCCACGTTGTACTCGGTGGAGCCCACGCGCGCCGTGCCCGCGGGGACGATCACGTTCGATACCTGCAGGGCGCTGACCACGTCAGCCGGCGACAGCCCCTTCGCCGCCAGGGCCTGCGGGTCGATGTCGATCGAAATCTGACGCTGCCGGCCCCCGAACGGCGCCGGCGTCGAGAGCCCCGGGATGGTGAACAGGCGGACCCGGATGAAGTTCAGCCCATAGTCGAAGATGCGGTCCTCGGGAAGCGTCGCGCTCGAGGCGGTGAGCTGGGCCACCGGTACGTTGGAAGCGTTGAACTGGACCAGCGTGGGCGGCTGCATCCCCGGCGGCGCGATGCGCAGGATGGTGCTCGAGAGCGCGCCGATCTGCGCGATGGCGCCGCCGATGTCCGTCCCGGGCTGGAAGTAGATCTTCAGCAGCCCGATCCCGGGAATCGACTGAGACTCGATGCGCTCGATGCCGTTGACCGTCGTCGAGAACCCCCGCTCGCTGATGATCACCACGCGCCGCTCCATCTCCTCGGCCGAGAGCCCGGGATAGTTCCACACGACGGCGACGACCGGGATGTCGATGGTGGGGAAGATGTCCACGATCATGCGCGTGAGGGACAACGTGCCCAGGACGAGAATGAGCACCGCCATCACGGCAATAGTGTAAGGTCGGCGCAGCGCCAACCGGACGATCCACATGCGACGCTCCTCCTGGCTGATCCGCGAACGGCGAGGGCAGCCTGGGAAAACGCACCGCGCCACACCCGAGTTCCGGGAGAAAGCTACCCCGTTTCGGCATGCGCAGTCCGTGGCGCGAGGGCCACGACCGGCTGGCGCCCGCGCTCCTCCGGCGCCATGCTATCCCTCCCCCGCGCTCGAGGGTTCCGTCACGCATGGCTCGCGTTCTCGCCGTAATCACACCGCTCTTCCTGCTCGTCCCCGCCGCCCGAACCCAGCAGATCGACACCACGCTGTGGACGCGCCTGCGGTACCGCTTCGTGGGCCCCGAGGGCAACCGCGCGGTGGCGGTGGTGGGAGAGCCCGGCAACGCCCTGGTAGCCTACGTCGGAGCCGCGTCGGGCGGCATCTGGAAGACCGAAGACGGCGGCGTGCACTGGCGCGCGGTGTTCGACAGCCAGCCGGCGCAGGCGATCGGCGCGATGGCGCTGGCGCCGTCGGCGCACAACGTGCTCTGGGCAGGCACGGGCGAGACCTTCTTCATCCGCTCGACCACGGCGCTGGGCGACGGGGTGTATCGCTCGACCGACGCGGGGCGTAGCTGGCAGCACCAGGGGCTCGACGGCACGGGACGCATCGCGCGCATCGTGATCCATCCCGCGAACCCCGATGTGGTGCTGGTGTGCGCGCTGGGACGGGCGTACGGGCCGGCCCAGGACCGCGGCGTGTACCGCACCACCGACGGCGGCAAGACGTGGACCCGCGTGTTGTTCGTCGATCCCAACACCGGCTGCTCGGACCTCGCCCTCGATCCGGGCGACCCGAATACGATATTCGCCGGCATGTGGCAGTTCGAGGTGAAGACCTGGCACCTCCAGAGCGGCGGGCCGGGGAGCGGGCTGTGGGTGTCGCGAGACGGCGGCGCGACGTGGACGCGCATCACGGGGCACGGCCTCCCCGACGCGCGGCATGTCGTGGGCAAGGTAGCAGTGGCGGTCGCTCCGTCGAACCCGAACACCGTCTACGCGCTGATCGAGGACCAGGATCCCACGCTCTATCGGAGCGATGACCGGGGCACGACCTGGCACGTGGTGAGCCACGATCACAGCATGGCGGAGCGCGCCCCGTACTACGTGCGCTTCGCCGTCGCGCCCGACGACGAGGAGCGGCTGTACTTCGTCTCGGTGCGCTTCAGCATGTCGCGCGACGGCGGCCGCACGCTGGCCCGCTCGGGCTACGAAGGCGGCGGCGACAACCACGACATCTGGATCGATCCGCTGAATCCCGACCGCTTCATGGTGGCGCACGACGGCGGGGCGAGCATCACGCTCAACCGCGGCCGGACCTTCATGCGCATCGTGCTGCCGATCGCCCAGATGTACCACGTGCACGTCGACACGCGCGCGCCGTACTTCGTGTACGGCAACCGCCAGGACGGCTCCTCGTATCGCATGCCGAGCCGTGGCCTGGGGGACGGCATCTCGGAAGGGGCGTGGCAGCACGTGGGGGGCTGCGAGAGCGGATTCGGCATCCCGGACACCGTGGACAACGCGACCGTCTGGTCCGGATGCTACGACGGGGGGCTCGAGGTCTACGATGTGCGCACGGGTCACGCGCGTAACGTGCGCGTCTGGCCGGAAGCCGGGTACGGGTGGCGCCCCGCCGACTTGAAGTACCGCTGGAACTGGACCTTCCCCATCATGATCTCGCCGCACGATCACCGCCGCGTGTACGTGGGCAGCCAGTACGTGCACCTCACGACCGACGGCGGCGCGAGCTGGAAGGTGGTGAGCCCCGATCTCACCCGGAATGACACGACGCACCAGCAGAGCTCCGGCGGCGTCACCACGGACAACCTGATGACGTTCGACGGCGCGACGCTGTTCGCCCTGGCCGAGTCGCCCGTCCAGGCGGGGGTGATGTGGGCGGGCTCGAACGACGGGCTGGTGCACGTCACGCGCGACGGCGGCACGACCTGGACGGACGTGACCGGCAACCTGCCCAAGCTCGCGCCCTGGGGGAAAATCTCGAACATCGAGCCGTCGCGCTTCGACGCCACAACGGCCTATGTCTCCGTCGACCAGCACGAGCTGGACGACCTCGATCCCTACATCTTCAAGACCACGGACCTCGGCAGGACCTGGAAGCGGATTTCGGAGGGCTTGCCCCGCTCCTCGCTCGGGTTCGTGCACGTGGTGCGGGAGGACCCAGTGCGCCGCGGGATGCTGTTCGCGGGAACCGAGCGCGGCGTGTACGTGACCTTCGACGACGGCGGGCGCTGGGCGCCGCTCCAGAACAATCTGCCACACGCACCCATCGCGTGGATCGCGGTGCAGCTGCATTTCCACGACCTGGTGGTCGCGACGTACGGGCGGGGGATCTGGATTTTGGATGATATCTCACCGCTGGAGGACCCCGCCCTTACGGGCGGGGCCATGACGGGCGGGGCCATGTTGTTCAAGCCGCGGCCCGCGTACCGGTTCCGGTCCCAGCAGGGCATCGCGAGCGCGCCGAACAGCGCCGTGCGAGTGGACAGCGTGCCGGAGGGCGCGGACCTGACGTATTACCTGCCGGCCGCGCTCGCCGACACCGCCGCGGCGCCCGACAGCGCACACCCGCGCCGCCCCGCCACACCGCCGCGGCGCCCGACAGCGCACACCCGCGCCGCCCCGCCACGCTCGTCGTGCTGGGCGCCGGCGGCGACACGGTGCGCGTGCTCGAAGGGGAGCGCAAGCCGGGGCTCGATCGCGTGTGGTGGGACCTGCGCTATACCCGGCCCACCGTGCCGAAGCTGCGCAGTTCCCCACCCGGCAAGCCGTTCGTGCGCGTGGGGCCGGACGGCACGCGCCCGCTCGTCACGTGGGACCTCGATCTGTCACTACGCGGGCCGCTGGTACCGCCGGGCACCTACCAGGTGCGCCTCACGGTCGGGGACAGCGCGGCGAGCGCTCCGACACTCACCCAATCGCTCACGGTGCTCAAGGACCCCAACACCGCCGGGAGCGACGCGGACGTCGCGGCACAGACCCGCCTGGCGCTCGCCATCCGCGCCGCCCAAGACAGCGTGGCGCGGATGATCAACCGGCTCGAGTGGGTGCGGAAACAGCTCGCGGACTTGAGCGGTCAGCTGCGGGGCGACACCGCGCTCAGCGGTGACTCGAGCGCCAAGCGGCTCGCGGGCCTCGCCGACTCGCTCGACCGGCACGCCGGCGCCGTCGAGGGCGCGCTGTTCGACGTGCACCTGACCGGGGCCCGCGAGGATGCGTTCCGGAGCCCCATGCAGCTGTACGGCCGGCTGGCGGCGCTGCAGTCCGACGTATCGGAGAGCGGTGCCGACTTCGCACCCACGGCGCAGCAGCAGGCGGTGTTCGAGCTGTTCACGCAGCGCCTGGCGGACGCGTCGGTCCGGTTCGCCGGCTTCATGGAGCGGGAGCTGCCCGCGTTCGGCGCGGAGCTGCACAAGGCGCCGTTGAAGGATATCGTCGCCGGCGGCGTGGACGGCGGCGCGCCACGGCGGACGGGACCTTGAGCGCGCGGCGTGGACCGCATCGTGTCGCGCATCACACTGGTCTCGGTCCGATGCGGGTTGACAGTGGTTACGGTTCTGTCTAGAGTGCGTATCAGAACCCACGAGGGCTGGAACCCGGTATGGATCGCGCGGTGTTGAAGCCTAATTGCTGCTGGACGAGTCCCTGAGCGAGCCGGCCCGCTGGGTGGCACGATGGTGTGCCAACGCCCCCCTCCGGAGCTGTCCCGGCGGGGGGCGTTGAATTTTCCGCGATCTGAACGACTATGAGGCGCCACCGATGAAGCGATACCTGTTGGCAAGCGACTTCGACCAGACCCTCAGCTTCAACGATTCGGGGATCGTCTTGAGCGACCTGCTCGGCCTCTCCGGATTCCAGGAGCGTATCGCGGGACTCTCCCGGATTCATCTGGTGCAGCAGGGGGCCGAGCTCGCCTATCTGTTGCTGCACGATCCGGAGTACCGCCGCGTGCGTCAGGAGCACTTGGTCGAAGTGGGCAAGCGCATTCGCGTGAAGCAGAACCTCCACCTGCTGACCCGCCTGCTCAGCGAGCTGGATGGCTACGAGTTCGCGTTCTACGTGATCTCCGCCGCCCCGCAGGAAGTGATTGAATCCGCCCTCGCGGGCATCGTCCCGGCGGACCATATCTACGGGACGCGGTTTCGCTACGATCCCGCATCGGGAGAAATTCAGGCTATCGAGCGGGTCACGGCCGGGTACGGGAAGATGGCGCTGCTCGAGGAGTTGCGTGCCGAGCTGCACGTGGGGCACGACCGGGTCATCTACGTCGGCGACGGCAGCTCCGACATTCACGTGATGCTGCATGTCAACCGGCTCAACGGCCTCACTATTGCGGTGTCCGAGAACAAGTACCTCGCGCAGATCGCGAAGCGCTCGGTGCTCTCCGATGACGCCGTGAGCGTTCTGGTGCCGATCCTGGAAGACATCGTCCGGATGGACGAGCGGGGCATTCACGCGCTGTTCGAGTCCCACGGGCTCGTGCTCCAGGAGTGGGACAAGGTCCAGACCGACCTGTTGACGATCCGCGAGACCGACTCCGCGCCACCACTCGTCGCCTGACTGGGGAGGGGGAGGAGATGAGCTACGACTGGATCGGATGGTTCGCGACAGCGCTGTTCATGACCTCCTACTTCTGCAAGGATGCGGTCACGCTGCGGCGCGTGCAGGGCGTTGCCGCTCTGGCGTGGGCGGCGTACGGAGTGGCGATACACGCCTGGCCGGTGATCGTCGCCAATGTACTGGTGACGAGCGTGGCGCTGTGGACCTCCCTCAGTGCCACGCCTCCGTCGGCAGGTCCGCCGGGGGCTCGAGCGACTGGATATAGGTGACGAGCTTCCACACCGCGTCGGGCGCGAGCAGCAGCCCGCCGTAGGCGGGCATGCCGTGCGGACGGCCGTAAAAGATCGACTGGAAGATCTCGCCGTCCGCGCCGCCGAACCGCCACCGTCCGTCCGCCAGACTCGGTCCCACCCACCCGGCGCCCGCGCCGCCGTGACACCCGTCGCAGTTCATCGCGGTAAAGATCTTCGCCCCCGCAGCGGCCGCCCGCTGGTCGCGCCGGTAGGGATTCTGCCAGCGCACCGCCGTGGGGGCGGCGCCGCCCGCGAACACGTGCTCGTCATGACGCACCTCGGGCAGGCCGGCGCGCTGGTCGGCCGGGGGCGCGCCGCGCCCACACGCGGCCAGCGCCACGAGCAGGGCGACCGGAACGGCCCTCATCCCTTCGCCGCCGCGAAGCCGCCGATGACGGCGATCACCACCCCCAGCGCGATCTTCGCGGCGGCACCGGCGGCGCGACCCAGCACCGCGCCCCAGCCCGCCCGCACCGCCACACCCGGCGTGCGCGACACGGAGTACTCGAACAGGGCGGCGCCGACGAACGCGCCGGTGAAGGCGCCGATCACGCTCCCCACGATCGGGACCGGCACGCCCACCATGGCGCCCGCGATCCCGCCGACCAGGGCGCCCCAGCCGGAGCGGCGCGAGCCGCCGTACCGCTCGGTCAGCCCGAACCCCACCCGCCACTCGAGGAGCTCCCCGAGAAACGCGAGGCCCAGCACGATCGCGATGGTGGCGACTCCGATGGTGCGAAACCCCGTGAGCGCGCCGTAGCCCAACACGCCGCCCACCATCACCCACAGGCCCGGCAGCCCGAGCGGGACCAGCACCAGACCGGCGATGCAGCACAGCGCGAGCAGCAGAACGGCGAGCGTGTGGCTCATGGGCCCAGTCCGAACAGCCACACCATCCCGCCCTGGCTCGTGTGGCGCGCGATGTCGCGCATGAAGTCGGCGGGCGGCCGTACGTCCGCGTGTGGCGCGCGATGTCGCGCATGAAGTCGGCGGGCGGCCGTACGTCCGAGGGGTCATCGGAGCGCACGTCTCCGGCGAGCAGGAACCAGTCGCCCCCGATCCCGGCGTACACGGCCACGTACTGTTTGCCGTCGGGGCCGGTGTAGGCGATGGGATTCCCCACCACGCCCGAGCCGACCTTGAATTTCCAGAGCGGTCGGCCGGTGGTCGCGTCTGCCGCCTTGAACCACCCGTCGAGCGTGCCGTAGAAGACGACGTTTCCGGCCGTGGCGAGCACACCGCTCCAGACCGGGTACGGCTCCTTGATCGCCCACACCGTGCGGCCGCGTGCCGCATCCCACGCGATGAACGCGCCCATGTGTCCGCCCGGCCCGGCGTGATACGGCGTATTCGCCCCGATGAACGGCGTGCCGGCGATGCGGGTCACCGACACCGCCTCGTAGTCCATGCAGAGGTTGTTGGTGGGAACGTAGAACAGCTTCGTGCGGGCCGAGTACGCCGCCGGTGCGGCGGGCGTCTTGCCGCCCTCGAGGCTGGGACAGATGTCCTTCACGTTGCCGCGCGACGCACCCGTGAGCTTGGTCGAGTCGATCACCGGCCGGCCGCTCGCCCGGTCCACGCGCGTGGCCCAGCTCACGGGCACGAACGGCTCGGCGACGAGCACCTCGCCCGTGGCGCGATCGAGCGTGTACGCGAAGCCGTTCTTGTCGAAATGGACCAGCACGTTGCGCTCCTCACCCCCCAGGACCAAGTCGGCGAGGATCATCTCGGCGGTGGCGTCGTAGTCCCAGCTGTCGTGCGGCGTGAACTGGTAGGCCCACACGAGCGCGCCGTCATCGGGCCGCCGGGCCAGCACGCTGGCCGTCCACTTGTTGTCGCCCGGACGCTGCTCCGGATTGTACGGGCCGGGGTTGCCGACACCGTAGAACACCAGGTCCAGGCGGGGGTCGTACGACATCCATCCCCACACCGGCCCGCCGCCATGGGCCCAGGCGCCTTTCGGCCAGGTCGTGACGCCCAGGTCTTTTTGCTTCCCGTAGAACGACCGCACCGTCCCCGGCCACGCGAGCATCTCGCTGTCCGGTCCCATGTTGTACGCGGTCCACGCGATCCGGCCGGTGCGGAGATCGAGCCCCTTCACCCAGCCGTGAATGCCGAACTCGCCCCCCGACGCGCCGACGATCACGCGACGCTTGACGATGAACGGGGCGACGGGTGTGGTCTCGCCCTGCGACAGATCGGCGATCTTCGTCTGCCACACTTCCTTCCCGGTGGCGGTGTCGATCGCGACGGTTCGACCATCGAGCAGGTTGTAGACGATCTTCCCCTCGGCGTAAAACGCGCCACGGTTGATCGCATCGCAGCAAGCGATCCCCACAGCGTTGGGATCCACGTCGGGGCGGTACTTCCATTTGAGCGGATAGTCGGGCTTGGTGAGGTCGAACGCGTACAGCACGTTCGGGTACGGGGTCACCACGTACAGCGTGTGGCCCACGACCAGAGGCTGGCCCTCGTGGCCGCCCAGCACGCCCGTCGAGAACGTCCACACAGGCCGCAACCGGCCCACATTGGCCACGCCGATCCGCGCCAACGGACTGTAGCGCGTGGCGGCATAGTCCCGGGCGGGCATGGTCCACTGCCCGTCCTCGCCGGCGTCCTGTGCCCGGGCATGCCTCGAACCGAGCGTGACGAACAGCAGGGCGAGCGCGCCCGCCCCCTTTCCCATCAGGCGAGCCCGAGGCGGTGGCGGAGATGCTCCTGCACCTCGGGCGTGATGATGCCTCGTGTGGCCGCGTCGGCGAGCGCCGCCGTGATCGCGGCGCGATCGGCGTCCAGGCCCTGCTCGCGCAGCTCGCGGATGATGCGCGCCAGACGGCTATCGTAGTCCGGAGACTTGAGGGTTCCCGCATCCACTTGTTGCTTCAACTTCTCCAGCTCCTTGACGAAGCGTTGAACCGTGACCGGTGCCATCCGAGCTCCTCCTTGTGGTTGGACTGCGCCCCGCGGGCAACGATGGACGATGGGAGCACGTGGCCGCAAGGCCCGCCGGCGACTACACTAGTGGGGTGACCGCCGTGCGCCTCGTGCTCGCGCTCGTCGCCGCCGCGGCTGCGGGCGCGGTGAACGCCATCGCCGGCGGCGGCACGCTGCTCACCTTTCCAGCCATCGTCGGACTCGGCGTCACGCCGCTCGTGGCCAACGCCACCAGCACCGTGGCGCTCTGGCCCGGCTCGCTGGGCAGCATGTGGGGCTATCGGCACGAGCTCACCGGCGCGCGCCGCTGGGTGATCGGTTTCACGGCGCCAAGCCTCACCGGCGGGACGCTCGGCGCGTGGCTGCTGCTGCACACGCCGCCCGCCGCCTTCGACCGCATCGTGCCGTTCCTCGTCCTGGGAGCGACGCTCCTGTTCCTCGTCCAGGGACCGCTGCTGCGCCGGCTGCGCCCGAGCGCACCGGCGACGACGGAACCCGCCCCGCGGTGGAGCTTCCTCGCGGCCCAGTTCCTGGTCGCCGTCTATGGAGGCTACTTCGGGGCGGGGATCGGGATCCTCATGCTCGCCGTGCTGGGGTTCATGGGCCTCACCAACATCCACCGCATGAACGGCCTCAAGAATTGGGGCGCGCTGTGCATCAACGCCGTGGCGGTGGGGATGTTCGCGGGCGGCGGCATCGTGCACTGGCCGATCGCCCTGACCATGGCCGTGGGCGGGATGCTGGGTGGCTACGCAGGCTCGCGGCTGGCGCAGCGCGTCGGGCAGCAGGCGGTGCGACACGCCATCGTGGCGATCGGCCTAGCGGCGTTCGTGTGGCTGCTGGTGCGCCGCCCCGGCGGCGCGTGACCGTCACGCCGAGCCGGTCTCCGAGTCCGACGTGCCTTTGCGGTCGTTGCGCTTGAACAGCCACACGGCGAACAATACGATGCCCACGACGAGCGCGACCTTGAGCACCAGGAAGACCAGCGGGATAAAGAAGAACGACCCGAGCTTCCACAGGGAGAGGCCGAGTAGGCCGAGTGCGGCAAGCTGCAGGATGGGCTTGGACATGAGCGACTCCTTCGTGCGCGTCAGCCGGAGGTGACCGAGTAGTCGAGCGGCTGAGTGATGTGGACACGGACCGCCCTGCCGTGCACCCGGGCCGGCCGGAACAGCGCCCTGAGGATCCACTCGCGGGCGGGTCCATCGAAGCCGGGGTTAGGGCTCGTGGCGATCTCGATCGAGCTGGGCTCCACGCGACCGGTGGTATCGACGATGGCCCGCAGCAGTACGCGGCCGTGGATCCCGGCCCGTTTCAGGAGATCGGGGTAGGGTGCGGGCGGCGCGGAGAGCAGCGCGGGGCGCTCCTCCACCAGTGCCTCCGAGTAAACCTCGTTCCCCGAAGGCACGACCCCCTTGGCGCGGCCCCCTTCGACGCCGATCCCGGAATAATCCTTCGGGTCGAACCGCTCCTGTAAGTCGATTTTCGGCACGGACGTGGGTAGCTGGGTCGGGACGGTCACGGTCTGAAACCCCCGCAGCGGCGCCGCGAGCTCGGCGGGCGGAGGCAGAGCCGGCTGCCGCTGCGCCGGCGCGAGCAGCACGACGGTGGTGTCCATCCGCACGGCGGGATCCGCCGGCCGGGCGGACAACGTCACGTACACGGCGCCGCCGATCACGGCGGCATGCAGCGCGAGCGACGTGGCTCCCACGCCGAACAGTGTCTTCTTCTGGGACTTGCGCTTCGTCTCGAGCAGTCTGAGCTCCATGCGTCCTCCCGTCTCCCGGGTTCGGCTGAGGCGACGGCACTTGCGCCACAAGACACGGTTGGACGACGAGATGTTCCCATGGAGAGTTTCGCGGCACCAACCCGCACGGGGCCCGGACCGCTCCCGGACGCACGACGCGCCTCGGTGGGGTCGCCGAGGCGCGTCGCAAGTGCTGGGCTGCGTGGCTGTCAGCGCTTGGAGATGTCCCCGCTGGTCACGGGGCCGGAGACGCGGAACCCTTCCGACGGAAGGAATACGTCGAACAGGTCGCCGCTCCCGGCCGGGCCGTTGTCGCACACGGTCAGGGTATAGCCGACCAGATTACCGGTATCCTCGCGGCCGACGGCGTCGACCTCCACGCCGCGGGTCGGGTCGCTGCAGGCGCTCGAGCTGTTGCGGTACGCCGTGAACGACGTGGCGGGATCGGCCACCGGATCGGTGGTCAGACTGGCCGGATGATCGCCGTGCACGTCGGCGTAGTCGGAGGCGGTGAACCGTCCCGTGAAGTCGGACCGGACGTCGAAGTTGAACGTGGTCGCATCGCTCCCCAGAGTGGGCGAGCCGTTCCCGATCTGCCCCTGCCCGATGACTTCACCACTGCCGCCGCCGCCTCCGGTTGCCGCGCAGCTCACGGAGAAGGTCGTGCTCGTGGTGCCGCCGGACGGCACGGTGACGGTGCGGGGGTTCGCCCCGCTCACGCTGCAGTTCGACGCCACGCCCGACAGCGCGAGCGTGTGGTCGCCCGAGGGCCCGGTGAAGGTGACGCTGGCGTTGGTCCCGATCGGCTGGCTGAAGGAGCCGTCGATCGTGATCGTGTAGCCGTCGGGATCGAGATTGGACCCCGTGGTGCTCGTGATGACGGTGAGGCTGCCGGTGCCGCCACCGGTCGCCGCGCACGTCACGCTGAAGGTCGTGGACACGGTCCCACCGGACGGCACGGTGACGGTGCGCGGATTCGCCCCGCTCACGCTGCAGTTGCCCGCCATTCCGGACAGCGCCACGGTGTGATCCCCCGCCGGTCCGGTGAACGAGACGCTGCCGTTGGTCGCAATCGGCTGGCTCGTCGCGCCGCCGTCTAAGGTGACGGTGTAGCCATCAGGATCCAGGTCCGAGCCCGTGGTACTGGTCGTCACCGTCAGCGTGCCGTTGCCACCCCCGGTCGCGGCGCAGCTCACGGCAAAGGTCGCCGTCGCGGTCCCGCCCGAGGGCACGGTGACGGTCTGCGGGTTGGCCCCGCTCACCGAGCAATTCGCGGCGAGCCCGGACAGCGCCACCGAGTGACTTCCCGCCGATAGCCCAGTGAACGTCACGCTCCCGTTAGTCCCGACGCTCTGGCTCGCGCCACCGTCCACGGTCGCCGTGTAGCCGTCGGGATCGAGGTTCGAGCCCGTCGTGCTCGCGGTGACCGTCAGGTTGCCCGTCTCTGGAGGCGGAGCCGTGCAGCTCACGGAGAACGATGTCGACGCGGTCCCGCCCGCCGGCACGCTCACCGTGCGGGACATGCCCCCGGTCACCGAGCAGTTGCTCGCTACTCCGGACAGTACGACGGTGTGGCTCGCCGCCGAGAGCCCGCTGAATGTGACGCTGCCGTTCGTGCCGATGGCCTGGCTCGCGCCACCGTCCACCGTCGCCGTGTAGCCGTCGGGATCGAGGTTCGAGCCGGTGGTGCTGGTCGTGACCGTCAGGTTGCCCGTCTGTGGAGGCGGCGCCGTACAGCTCACGGAGAACGATGTCGACGCGGTCCCGTCCGCCGGCACGCTCACCGTGCGGGACGGGCCCCCGCTCACCGAGCAGTTGCTCGCTACTCCGGACAGTACGACAGTGTGGCTCGCCGCCGAGAGCCCGGTGAACGTGACGCTGCCGTTCGTGCCGATCGACTTGCTCGCATTCCCGTCGACGGTCACGGTGTAGCCGTCCGCGTCAATGTTCGAGCCGCTCGTGCCGGTGGTGACCGTCAGGTCTC
>Ga0209057_1001896_pt1 | contig 16475 bp, 14 predicted proteins | sample GraSoiAngelo_146_FD_185903 | JGI IMG/M metagenome (GOLD analysis project Ga0209057, IMG submission 185903) | Grasslands soil microbial communities from the Angelo Coastal Reserve, California, USA - 14_1009_05_30cm (SPAdes) (version 2) | ecosystem: Environmental > Terrestrial > Soil > Grasslands ... | reverse complement strand
GTGGGCAGGTCCTTCACGATCACGTCGGGCGTGCCCAGCGGGGTGAGGCTGCCCGCCCGCATCGCGTAGCGATACACGGTGGACGTCGTGCTGGCGTACAGCACTCCCTTGCCGAGCGCGATCCCCGTGCCACCCTCGCTGCCGAAGGTCTGCCGCACGTCGGCCTTGCCGTCGCCCGTGGTGTCCCGCAGGGCCAGCACGCCGCCCGAGGCCGACCGCCCGCCCGCGATCGCGACGAAGAGGTCGCCGTTCGGGGCCACGACGAGGTGCCGGGCCGTGCCCACCTGATCGGCGACCACGATGGCGCAGAAGCCTTCGGGGAGCGTGAGGCCCGCGTTGCCGGGATCGCAGGCGGGTAAAGCGGCGGACCGGCGGTCTGGTGGACCGGCGGACAGCAACACCGCTAGGAGACCGACCGCCAGACCGCCCGTCCGCCCGACCGCCGTTTTCATGTTTTCTTCCCCTCCGTTGGGCTTGCCAGCATCTCCCGGATGCCGCCGAGGGACGCCAGCACGCCCGTCGCTTCGTAAGGTAGGTAAATGACCTTGTTGCTCTGGGGACTCGTGACCATCTCCTTCAGCGCTTCGATATAGCGGATGGCGATCAGGTACCGTGCCGGATCGCCGCCGGTCCCCTTGATCGCGGTCGTGATCCGCTCGATCGCCTGGGCCTCCGCTTCGGCCACCTTGAGGCGGGCGTTCGCCTCGGCCTCGGCCGCGAGAATCCTGGCCTGTTTCTGGCCCTCGGCCTGATTGATCTCGGACTGCCGGATGCCTTCCGACTGCAGGGTGCGCGACTGCTTCTCGGCCTCGGCGGTGAGGATCGCGGCGCGCCGGTCGCGCTCGGCGCGCATCTGCTTTTCCATCGCGTCGCGGATGTCGCGCGGCGGGTTGATGTCCTTGAGCTCGACGCGGCTGACTTTCGCGCCCCACTTGTGCGTCGCTTCGTCCAGGATCTCGCGCAGCTTGGCGTTGATCGTGTCGCGCGAGGAGAGCACGTGGTCCAGCTCCATCTCCCCGATCACGTTCCGCAGGGTGGTCTGCGTCAGCTTCTCGATCGCATCGGGCAGGTTCGCGATCTCGTAGGTCGCGCGCACCGGGTCGGTGATCTGGGAATAGATCAGGGCGTCGATTTCGACGACGACGTTGTCTTTCGTGATCACGTTCTGGCGCGGGAACACGTACACCGTCTCGCGCAGGTCGATCTTGTCGGTGCGGAAATGCCGCGCGAACGAGTCCCCGGCCGGCGTGACGATCACCTGGTGCCAGTCGATCGCCCGCGGCCGGTCGATGATGGGAATGATCAGGTTGACCCCGGAGGAGAGCGTGCGGTGGTACCTGCCCAGCCGCTCGATGATCATCGTCTGGGCCTGCTGTACGATACGGATGCCACGCGCGACGATCGAGATTGCGAACAGCACGATCGCCGCCGGAACGATCAGCGCGCCAATGTTGTCCATGCTTCCTGCCCCCCTCAGCTCTCCTTGTCCACGTACAACGTCGCCCCCTCCACCCGCACGACCATCACCCGCGTCCCCGGCTCGAGCGGGGCATCCATGAGCGCCGCGGCGCGCCAGTCCTCGCCCTCGACCACCACCCGCCCCTTGCCCGTGCCCGGGTCGATGCGCTCCGACACGATGCCGACTCGGCCCGCGAGGGCGTCGACGTTGGTTCTGATCTCGCGCCCGCTGGGATGGAGGTGCTTCAGCAGGAACGGACGAATGCCGACGAGCGAGAGCAGGGTGCCGGCGGCGAAGGTCAGCGCCGGCGCCACCACGCCCGGGAGCACGAGCGAGACCACCCCCGCCGCGATGGAGCCCACGGCCACCGAGAGCAGCCAGAACCCGGGCGCGATCATCTCGGCCACGAAGAGCAGCAGAGCGGCGACGAACCACACTTGCCATTCGTGCATGGGGAGAAGTTAGCGCGCGAAAGCGAGGCTGGTAATGTTCCTTGTAAGCGGCGAGCGTGACCTTATGCGCCTTGGCCCGCTTGACTGATGACGGACGACTGAGTACTGACGACTCATTTCAATCCGCCGGCGCCGGAGCCACCGCCGCCGCGCGCTGCGGCGCCCGGCGGCCCAGCCATTGCTGCACCTCGTCCAGGTACGTGTAGATCACCGGCGTCACGTACAGCGTGATGAACTGCGAGAATGCGAGCCCGCCCACCACGGCGATGCCCAGCGGCCGGCGCGACTCCGAGCCCTGGCCGACGCCCAGGGCGATGGGGAGCGTGCCCATCAGCGCCGCCATGGTCGTCATCATGATGGGCCGGAAACGGATGCTGCACGCCTGCAGGATGGCCTCGCGCGCTGACATGCCCTCCGCGCGCTGCGCCTCGAGGGCGAAGTCGATCATCATGATGCCGTTTTTCTTGACGAGCCCCACGAGCATGATGATGCCCACGAAGGCGTATACGCTCAACTCGATCCGGAACAGCATCAGGGTGAGCAGCGCGCCGAACCCGGCGAACGGCAGGGCCGAGAGAATGGTGAGCGGGTGGATGAAGCTCTCGTACAGGATCCCGAGCACCATGAGAATGGTGAGCGGGTGGATGAAGCTCTCGTACAGGATCCCGAGCACCATGTAGATCACGAACACCGCGAGCACCAGCAACACGAGCAGGCCCGACTGGCTCGACTGGAACGCCTGGGCCGTGCCGACGAAGGAGTAGTTGATGCTCGACGGCAGCAGCTGCCGCGCGAGCCGGTCCACCTGGGCTGACGCCGGCCCGATGGAGACGCCCTGGCGCAGGTCGAACGAGATCGTCACCGCCGGCAGCTGCCCCGAGTGGTTCACCGTGAGCGGGCCGACGGTCGTGGTCAGGGTCGCGAGCGACGCGAGCGGTATCAGCGTGCCGGTGTTGGAGCGGATGTACAGCAGGCTCAGCGCCGACAGGTCCTGCTGGTACTGGGGCAGCAGCTCCATCACCACCCAGTACTGGTTCGTCGCCGTATAGATCGTGGACACCTGGGCGGAGCCGTAGGCGTCGTACAGGGCTTCCTCGACCTGCCGCGCCGTGACCCCCAGCGCCGCGGCGCGGTCGCGGTTGATCTCGACGCTGGCCTGCGGGTTCGAGATCACCAGGTCGCTCGTGACGTTGATCAGATCCGGCAGCTTGCGGAGCTCGGCCGTGAGCCGGTTCGCGTTGTCGTACAGCGCCACCCGGTCCGGGCCCTGCAGCGTGAACTGGTACAGGCTCTTGGTCCGACGGCCGCCGATCTGGATCGGCGGCGGGTTCTGCAGAAACACCTGGATGCCGGGGATATCCGACAGCTTGCGGTTGAAGTAGCGGATCAGCTGGTCCACGCTCATGTCCCGCTGCGAGCGGGGCTTGAGCTGCATGAACACGCGGCCCTGGTTGATCTGGCCGCCGCCCAGAAACGACATCGTCGCATCCACGTTGGGATCCCCCTGCAGCACCGCCATGACCTGCTGCTGATGGCGCACCAGGTCGTCAAACGACGTTCCTTCGACCGTCTCCGTCGTGCCGAAGATCTGGGAGTTGTCCTCGCTCGGGAGGAACCCCTTGGGGATCGCCCAGAACAGCACCCCGGTGGCGACCAGGATCGCGACCGAGAAGACGAGCGCGGCGGGACGCCGCGCCATCACCCAGTCGAGACTCCCCTCGTACCAGTGCAGCACGCGCTCGTACACGCGCTCCGACGCCTCGTAGAATCGGCCGTGGTGGGCTTCGCGCGACGGCTTGAGGAACCGGCTGCACAACATCGGGGTCAGGGTGAGCGATACCACACCCGACACGAGAATGGCGGCGCCGATGGTGACGGCGAACTCGTGGAACAGCCGGCCGATGATCCCCCCCATGAACAGCACCGGAATGAACACGGCCGCGAGCGACAGCGTCATGGAGAGGATGGTGAACCCGACCTCGCGTGACCCGGCGAACGCGGCCTCGAGGGCGGGCGTCCCCTTCTCCATGTGGCGCACGATGTTCTCGAGCATCACGATGGCGTCGTCCACGACGAACCCGACCGACAGCGTGAGTGCCATCATCGACAGGTTGTCGAGGCTGTAGTCGAGCGCGTACATCACGGCGAACGTGCCAACCAGCGAGAACGGCAGCGCCAGGCTGGGGATGACGGTGGCCGAGAGGTTTCGCAAGAACAGGAAAATCACGAGCACGACGAGCGCCAGCGTCAGGAACAGGGTGAATTGCACGTCGTGCAGCGAGGCGAGGATCGACACCGAGCGGTCGGAGCGGAGCTGCAGATCCACCGACCCCGGCAGCTGCTGCTTCAGGTTCTGCATGACGTCGCGCACGCGGGCCGCCACCGCGACCGTGTTCGTGCCCGGTTGCCGTTGGATCGCCAGCACGATCGCCCGGTTGCCGTTGAACCAGGCGGCGCTCTTGTTGTCCTGCACGTCGTCGAGCACGAGGCCGAGGTCCTGCAGGCGCACCGGGGCCCCGTTGCGGAAGGTCACGACCAGCGGCCGGAACTGCTCGGCGTTCTGCAATCGCCCGTTCGCCAATACGGTGTACGCCCGGTGCGGTCCCCACAGAATTCCGGTCGGGAGGTTGACGTTGCCCGCGTCCACCCCGTTCGCCACCTCGTCGATGCCGATGCCGCGCGTGGCGAGCGCTTTGGGATCGAGCTGGATGCGCACGGCATACTTGGCCGCCCCGTACACGTTGACCTGCGCCACGCCGTCTACCATCGACAGGCGCTGCGCAATGAACGTCTCGGCGTACTCGTCCAGCTCCGACAGCGACAGCGTGCCCGAGCTCAAGGCGTAGTAGATGATCGGCTGATCGGCCGGGTTCACCTTTTGGTAGGAGGGCGGCACGATGCCGGTCGGGAGCTGGCGCAGCGTCTTCGAGATCGCCGCCTGCACGTCCTGCGCGGCGGCGTCGATGTTGCGGTCCAGGGTGAACTGCAGCGTGATGTTGGTGCTGCCCAGGCTCGACGAGGACGTCATCTGGTCCACGCCGGCGATCGTGGAGAACTGCTTCTCGAGCGGCGTGGCCACGGCGGACGCCATGGTCTCGGGGCTCGCGCCGGGGAGACTGGCGTTCACCTGGATCGTCGGGAAGTCGACGTTCGGCAGATTGCTCACCGACAGCAGCCGGTAGGACATCAGCCCGAACACGAGGATCCCCATCATGACGAGCGTCGTCATGACGGGCCGCTTGATGAACAGCTGGGAGATGTTCACTTGTCGCCCCCCAGCTCGCGCGCCGCCTCGGCGACGCCCTTCACCTCGACGGCCGCGCCGGTGACGAGCCGGACCTGGCCGTCGGTCACGACTTCGTCGCCCGCGCGCACCCCCTGCGCGATCACCGCGTACGCACCCGCGGTGCGCTCCACCGTGACGGGCTGGGAGCGCGCGGTACCGTCCTGGTTCACCACGAACAAATAGGTTCCCTGTTGGCCGTCCATCACGGCCTGCGACGGCACCACCACCGCGCTGTCTTCCACGTAGAGCTGCAGCCGCACGTTCAAGAACTCACCCGGCCACAGGGCGTTGTCCCGGTTGGGGAATTCGGCCTTGAGGAGCACCGTCCCGGTCGTCGTGTCCACGCTGTTGTCCACGAACGACAGCACGCCCTCCGTGAACGCGGTGTCGGTCTTGGACGGGCTCACGAGCACCGGGAGCCGGTTGCGGCGGTAGCGCTGGATAGTGGCGAGGTGCTGCTCGGGCACCGCGAAGCGCACCAGGATCGGATGGATCTGGTTGATGATCACCAGCGGGTCGGGGTTGTTGGCGCGCACCAGGTTGCCCTCGCGCACCAGCAGTCGTCCCGTGCGTCCCGCGATCGGGGCCCGGATCGTGGCCCATTCCAGGTTGAGCGCGGCGTTGGCGACGGCGGCCGAGTCGGCGCGGATCGTCGCCTGTAACGCGTCGGCGGCGGCGCGCTTGGCGTCGTAGTCCGACTTGGTGACGTAGTCCTGCTTCACGAGCTGCGCGTAACGCTGGGCGTCGAGCTCGGCGGCCTGGTGCTGCGCCTGGTCGCGCGCCAGCACGGCTTTGGCCTGGTCGAGCGCCGCCTGGAACAGCCGGGGGTCGATCTCGAACAGCACCTGCCCGGCGGCGACGTCGTCGCCCTCGTGGAACGTCACGTGGGTGAGCACGCCCGTGACCTGGGCTTGGACCGACACCGTCTGCACGGGCTCCGCGGTCCCGGTCGCCGGGATCTCGAAGGGCACGGCGCGCTGCTCGACATGGGCCACCGTGACCGGCACCCGAGCGGGGCCGCCGGCCCCCTTCCGCGAGCAGCCGAGCGCCAGGGTCAGTGAAACGGTCGCAGCGAGGGTCATGAGCTTCATCTATTTGGGCGTTCCGGTGGTGTCGGTCTGCATCTGGAGCGGGCTCGACCCGTCGAGCCCGAGGATCCCTACGTCGTGCGCGACCTGGGCGAGCGCCGTGTTCCATGAGAAACGGGCTTGAATGGCCTGGGCGCGGGCGCTCGCCAGCGCGGCCTGCGCGGTGAGCAGGTCGAGCAAGCTCCCGGCCCCCGCCTTGTAGCGTCCCAGCGCCACTTGCTCCGATTGGGTGGCGCTGGCGAGCAGGTCCCGGCTGGTCCGCACCTGCTGCGTGGCGGTGCGGAGCGCATAGTACGCGTTGAACACCTGGTAGACGACCTGCTGCTCGAAGCCCCGCGCGCGCAGCGCGGCGGCGGCGGCGGCGGCGGACGCGGCCTTCACGTTGTAGATCTGCGACCACCCCGAGAAGAACGGGAACGAGAGCGTGAGCGTCGCCGTGTAGCTGTTGCCGGACGGCGGAAAGCCGGCAGCGGGGTTGATGAAGTACGTGTCGCCGGTGTTCCCGCCCACGGTGAGGGTTGGCAGCGCTTGCGAGCGCGCGACAGTCACCCGGGCGCGCGCTTGATCGACCAGGGCGCGCTGGGCCGCCAGGTCCGGTCGCTCGCGCATCGCCCGCGCAATCAGACTGTCCACGCCTTCGACGATCCCGACCGGCGTCGTGGTGTCGGGCATCACTTCGATGTCGTAGGGGACGTTCGCGGGCAAGCCCATGGACAGGGCGAGGGCGCCGCGGGTGGTCTGGAGGTCCCCCTGGGTCGACTCGAGTGCCAGTCGGGCCTGAGAAAGCGCGGTCCTCGCCTGAAGCACGTCGGCAATCGTCGCGAGGCCGACCCGGTGGCGCTGTTCGGCCGCATCGAGATTCGTCTGCGCCTCCGCGAGGGTGGTCTGCTGGGCGTCGAGGAGCCCCTTCGTGCCCAGATACAGGAGGTACGCCTGCTCGACCGCGAGCACGACCGACTGCAGGGTGGCATTGTGGGTCCAGTCCGCCGCGAGCAGCGCGTTGCGCGCGGCACCGATCGAGCCCGAGCGGCCCCCGAAGTCGAAAAGTAACCACGAGGCGGTGAGCGTCGGCCCGTAGAACTGCTGTTTCACGGCCTGTTGGCCCGCGGACGCCACCGTTCGGTGGATCGTGGTTAGGGCTCCGGTGACCGAGAGCGTGGGGTAATACTGCCCCTTGGCCGCGCCGTACGTGGCGGCGGCGGCACGGGCGTCCGCCCATGCGGCGCTCGTGGCGGTATTGTTCCGCAGGGCGATGTCGATCACATCGACGAGCCTGAGCTGCGAGATCCGCGCGCCAAGATCCGGCGGTACCTCGGGTGGCGGTGCGACGGTGGGGGCCGGCTGTCGGGGAGGCGTCCAGAGCACGTTCGGCGCCGGCGCGGTCCCCGCCACGCCGCGTACGCCCGGAGTTCCGCAGCCCGTGAGCAGCGCAGCGGTGGCCGTGACGAGCGTTCTGAGCCGGAACGTCCTGCCCATGGAGGGACGAGGGCGGAGGACGTCTGGCTGGTGCGTCAGCATCCGTTCACGCATTCGGCTCAGTGTGAAAGGGTGGCGGCTGGATCGGGCTTCCCGGGATTATACGCACGGCCCGGGGGGTGCGTGGAGCCTGGCAAAGGAGGTCCTAGTGTCCGGTGTGGAACGGGTGCGGCTGGATCGGTGGCTCTGGGCCGCCCGCTTCTTCAAGACGCGGGCGCTGGCGGCGGCGGCCGTCGCCGGCGGGAAGGTCGAGCTCAACGGCGCGCGCGCCAAACGGGCCAAACCGCTTGCGGTCGGCGACCGCCTGCGGATCCGGCGCGGCCCGTTCGAGTACCTGGTCGTGGTGCGCGCGCTCGTGCAGCAGCGCGCGGCGGCGGCGGCGGCGGCGGCGCTGTACGACGAAGACGCCGAGGGGAAGCGGCGGCGGGAGCGCCTGGCCGAGCAGCTCCGGGTGGCGCCATCCCTGCGCTATGAAGGAAAGGGGCGGCCGACCAAGAAGGATCGGCGCGAGATCGAGCGGCTGCGAGGCGGCTAGGCCCGGTCCAGGATCATGATCTTCTGCCAGATCTTGCTGGACAGTCCCGTGGTGAGCGTTTCCACGTCGTTCACAGCCTCGAGCACCACCGGGTCCTGGAAGTCCTGCACGTACAGCGCTGCCACCTTGCTCGTCAGCGCGAGCAACTCCGCGCAATAATCGAGGTAGCGAGACAGCTCGAATCGCGTCATCGTGCGCTCGGGCGAGGAGGGCGTGGCGCTGCCATCGGCCACCACCTGGTCCGGATCCTTGGTGAGCTGGTGCATGTCCACGATGTGCGCGATGCTGCGAAGCTCGTGGATGGCGGCGAGCGTGCGGCGACGCCGGATGCGGGTTTCGACATTCGCGAGAAACAGCACGGCGAGCCCCAGAAACACCACGTTCTGGATCGCCTGGGACGTCTGCAGAAAAGTCGCGAACTCTTCCCAGCGCGGTGCGAGCGGCAGGTGCACCAGCGCCTCGAGCACCATGAAGGCGTCCCAGCGCGGTGCGAGCGGCAGGTGCACCAGGGCCTCGAGCACCATGAAGGCGATCGCGCCGATCAACGCCCAGCTGCCGACGCGAAGCGGGACGTTGGGTCGCCGGAGGAGCGCCAGACGGGTCATCGATTCCATTGCCGCCGCCAGCAAGTCCGCGCACACCCGTGACAACCCGGAGTCCGGAAAGCGCTCGCCGATCCGGTGCTCCAGACGTCGCAGCGTCTCGACGATATGGGTCCCGTCCAACCGACGATACACTGGCGGGCTCCTCGTGGGTGGAGCGTGTACCAACCTACTGGAGTCCGAGCACCACGCCCAGCCCGATGGCGGCGGCGCCCAGCGCCAGCAGCGCCACCAGGAGCGGGAGCGCGAACCGCAGCCAATCTTCGTAGCGCACCTGGGCCGCGGCGAGGATCGCCATGAGCGCGCCGTTGGTGGGCGTGAACAGCTCGCACACTCCACCGCCGTACTGATAGGCCAACACGGTCACCTGACGCGATAGGCCGAGCAGGTCCGAGAGCGGCACGAGGATCGGCAGCGTGAGGACCGCATGCCCGGTCGGGCTCGGTACCGGGACGTGCACCAGCGTGTGCACCACCATCATGCCGACGGCGGCGAGCCCCAGCGGCAGATGCGCCACCGGCGCGAACAGCCCATGCACCAGCGTGTCCACGATGCGGCCCTGCTCCAGCGTCACAAAAATGGCCCGCGCGAAGCCGATCAGCAGGCCGGCGTAGGCCATGGACCGAAAGCCCGAGACCAGCGCGTCCGCCGTGCCGGCCACGCCCAGCCCGCCGACCAGCCCCGCCGCGACGCCCATCGTGAAGAACAGCGCCGCCATCTCGTTGAAGCCCCAGCCCCCCCGCACACCCGCGACGAGCACGACGAACGCGGCGAGCACGAGCGCGAGCACCGCGACGCGACGGCGGTCCGGTGAGCCGGCGTCCGGGCCGGGCGCGCTCAGCGGCGCCGTGCGGCCGCGGGCGGCGTAGCGCAACGTGCCCGCGATCCACACGCCCAGGGCGACCACCAGGAACGCGGTGCGAAACAGCCACCCGGAGAGGAGCGGCAGCTGCGCCAGCTGTTGCGCGATGCCCACCTGAAACGGGTTGATGGGGCTGAACGCCGCGCCGACGGCGGCAGCACCCAGGCTCGTGGCCACGGCGACGACCGGCCGGACGCCCAGCCGCCGGACGAGCAGCAGCATCACCGGCACGAGCGCGATGATCTCTTCCTTCATGTTGTCGAGCACGCCGCCCAGAGCGAACGCGAGCGCCACCACGGGAATGACCAGCCGCTCCGAATGGCCGAAACGCCGCACCAGCCAGTCGACCCCGTGGCGCAGCGACCCCGTCTCATCCACCACGGTAAAGGCGCCCCCGATCAGGAACACGAAGAAGATCACCGCCGCCGCGTCGCTCATGCCGCGCGGAATCGCGATCAGCGCCTGGAACGCGGTCACCGGCCGCGCCGGGACGGCGTGGTAGGTACCGGGCACCACGAGGCGGCGACCGGTGGCGGGATCGTCGCGGCGCTCGTACTCTCCAGGCGGTAGCACGTGACTCGCCAGCGCGGCGAGGAGCACCGCGCCCACGAGCAGCGTCAGGGGGTGGGGGAACCGGGGGAAGCGCACGCGGGGATTATGCGGCCGCTCCAGCGGTCGGGTTAGTCCCGAGCAACTATCCAGCCCCGGGCGCTGTCCAAGTCAGGAGCTGCTCACCCTTCCGGAGGAGGAACCGATGCTGCCGCGCGCCATCTTGCTCGTTCCCATGCTGCTCGCTTTCGCCGTCTCGGCCCGTGCCCAAAGTGCGGCGGACGCGCGCTGGATGGCGCAGTGCCGCGACGACGATGACGGGTGGCGCGTGCAGCACTGCGAGGTCCGGGTCGTCACGCTCGCCAGGGCCGGGACCATCGCCGTCGATCCGGGGCGGAACGGAGCCGTCTCGGTCGAGGGGTGGGATCGCGACAGCATCGAGGTGCACGCCCGCATCCAGACGCAGGCCGCGACTCAGGACCAGGCGGACCGTATCGCCGGCCAGATCAAGGTTGTGACGTCGGGGAGTACGATCAGCGCCGACGGGCCGGAGGCCGGCCGGCGCGAGTCGTGGGGCGTGAGCTTCGTGGTCTATGCGCCCCGGCGGTCCGATTTGAAGCTCGACACCGACAACGGGCCGATCGGCGTGCGGGATGTCACGGGCCGGATGACGCTCACGGCGCACAATGGTCCGGTCTCGCTGAGTGGTGTGGGGGGTGACGTGCACGCCCGCACCACCAACGGCCCGCTCGACATCGACCTCACCGGGGCCCGTTGGGAGGGCTGAGTGGTGTGGGGGGTGACGTGCACGCCCGCACCACCAACGGCCCGCTCGACATCGACCTCACCGGGGCCCGTTGGGAGGGAACCGGGCTGGACGCCGAGACCACGAACGGGCCGGTGAACCTCGCGATTCCGGAGAGCTATTCGGCGCAGCTCGAGTTCGGCACCGTGAACGGGCCCATGACGGTCGGTTTCCCGCTCACGGTCACCATCGAAGGCAGAGTGGGCCGGCGAATCGTGACCAAGCTCGGCGCCGGTGGTGCCCCGATACGAGTCGTCACGACCAACGGGCCGGTCGAGATCCGTCGCAACTGACCCCCATCCCCGGCGGCCGGCTCAGCGCCACAGCGACAGCAAGACGCTCATGATCACGAGGTAGGCGAGCTGATAGCCGGCGTCGATCACCCACGCGGCGATGGGCTTCTCCGAGAACATATGGGCGGCGAGGCCGATCGTCGCCGCGAAGCCCAGCCAGAAGAGGAAGCCGAGCCACAGACCTTGCGCCAGGGTGGTCGAGTTCGTGTAGCCGGCGAGCAGCGCCACCACGTACGCGGTCACCACGTAGCACAGCACGGACACGGCGTAGGCGCGGGTCATGCCCTTCTTTTTTTTCAGCTCTTGGACTTTCTCGGGGCTGTATCCTTGCGCCTGCATCCATTGCCGGGCGAACAGGACCGGAGAATACCAGAAGGCGCCAAGCACGAAGGTGACGAGTGCGGCGACCAGGACGGCGACGATGTTGACGTTGGCGGTCGGCATCGGCTCTCCTTTGAGGTCGGGACCAAGCTACGACGGCTCGGCGCTCCCGCTAGCGTAGGTCCAGCCCATGAGGCTGGACCAGACATACATCAGGACTCCCACCAGGCGAACGCCGCTGCCGATCAACCGGTCCTGTTGCAGCAGCCCGAGCCGGCCGAGCAGATAGTTCCAGTCGTGCTCGCCGCCGCCCACCAGGGGCAGCTCTTCGGCACGGGCGTCCTGCACGTAGACGGCGACGTTCCAGAGGTTCTGGGCGACCCACCACAGGGCCACCATGGCGGCGTGGCGATCACCGCGACGCCAGAAGTACGCCACAAAGATCGCGGGTATGAGGAGTTGCATCAGGGTGCCGCCGAGGAAGCCGATGAACTCGCCGAAGATGCCGAACACCGGATGCCCGAATTCGTGGATGGCGAGGTCGAGGCTGTCGAGCCAGCCATAGTGGCCGGGATGCAGGATCAGGAACCCGCCATACACCGCCAGCAGGGCGGTGAGGGCGAGGCGGGCGCGCCGCTCGGCGGCGCTCACGTCCTACGGCGCCACCCGCTTCGAGCGGAACGTGCCACTCATGATGGCGTTCCCACCTTCGGCCGGCCGCATTTCGAACGTGCCGTTGAGCGAGTCGCCGTGGAGCCTTCCGGTCGTAGTCGTGAGGACGCGGCGGTGTGCCGACGGGCTCTGGTACGGGCCGATCTCGTTCACCAGAGCGGTGTCGCTGACCTGACGCGCCCGCACGGGGATGGGTGGCTCGGGGACCTGCGGGAACGTGAGCGTGCCGCGCAGCGACCCGTCCTCCGCCACGCTCGAGGCGATGCGGAACGGCGTGCCGGTGTCCGCCTCGCTGTGGAACGCGCGGCCTTCCCAGGTGCCGGCGTACTTCCGTGCCGGCCCGGCGGGTCCTCCCGCGCCCGGCTTGTCGCCGGGCGTGCAGGCGGCCGCGGCGAGCGCCGCCCAAACCAGTGAACGCATGCGTGCTGCCTCCGGCTGCGGGTAGGTGTCACCAATGCCCATGCATCCGTGTCGTGTCTCCAAGATACGCGTACTGGATGGCCGCCATATACTGCCCGGTGACCCTCAAGATGTCGTCCGGGGACACGCTGTGGAGACGCTTGGAGAATTCGTCGCCCTGCTGGTAGCCGCCGAGGTACAGCTCGGCGCGGGCCAGAAAGTCGGCCTGCCCCGCCGATGTGGCGTTTTCCGCGAGGTAGTCGAAGCCGAAGCTGTCGATGAAGCGGCTGAGCCCGAAGTAGTCGAGCGGCTGGTCCCGCAATTCCCGGATCTGGTCGACCATCAGCATCAACGCCTTGTCGGGTTTGGGGGTGCTCACGTACGCGCCCCCGACCGGAATGGCGCCGTCGCGATACGGCGCGAACGCGGCGTAGGAGAGCCCCCGCTCCGAGCGGATGGCGTGATGCAGGTCGGACGACAGCAGCGCCGTGGCCACCCGGAAGGCCCAATACGAGTGGCTCGTCGGCGGCGGACCGGCGAACAACCCCAGCAGATAGGTGGTCGGGATCAGGCGGTGCTCGATCAACCAGCGGGGTTTCGCCCGGGCCGGTGCCTGCGGCAGCGTCCAGCGATAGCTGCCACGTGGTAGGCGACCGAGCGTGGCCGTCACGAGCGATTCGGCGTGCGCCCGTGTCACGTTGCCGACGATCGCGAGCAGCATGCGGGACGTGACGATCTGCTCGCGCGCATAGGTCTTCAGGTCCGCGACGGTGAGGCTGGCGAGCGACGTCTCGGTGCCCTCGGGGTCGAGCGCGTAGGGATGGCTGCGGAACAGCGCCTGCATGGCGATGGCGGTCAGGCGCGCGTCGGGCTCCGTGTAGCGACGCCGCGCGTCGCTCAGCAGCCGGGCGCGCGCCTGCGCGACTCCCTGCTCGGACAGTGTGGGGTGGAGCAGGCGATCGGCGAACACCGACCACGCGGCGTCGAGATCGGCGGCCAGGCCGGTGAATCCGAACACGGTCCAGTCGAGCTCCGGCTCGAGCGTCACGATGCTGCCGGTGCGATCCATCGCGCGGTGCGCCTCGGCGCCCGGGAACAGCTCGGTGCCGAGGCCCGAGGCCCGCAACAGCAGCGCCTCGATACCGGCGGTGCGCTCGGTGAGCTGTTGCGTGCCTCCCAACAGGTACAGCCGCACCGCGACGATGTCGCTCGCCGGCGCGTAGCGCTGGATGACGCGGACACCGGACACTTCATACAGGACCGTGAGGGTGTCGGCCGGTCCGGAGGCGCCGAGGAGCCCCGGCAGGAGGAGCAGCGCGAGAGCGCGACTCACGGGGGTGGCTGCTTTCCGCCGCGCAGCCACGCCGCGACCGACTGCGTCAGCTGAGGCGGCGCGAGCACGCCGATCACGCGCGGCTGGTTGGCGATGTACACGCGGGCGAAATCGCGCAGGTCCTCCACGGTCTGGGCGTTCATGTGCCGACTGTAGCCGAGGTAGTAGTCCAATCCCGCGCTCGCCCACCAGAACGCGAGTCCCGGCGCCAGCATCGCGGTCTCTTCGACCCCCAGGACTCTCGAGACCTCACGGCGCTTCTTCGCGATCGCCAGGTCGCCGTCGCTGATCCCTTCGAGGGCGTCGAGATTGTCGAACTCGTCGAGCAGCGTGAACAGGGCCTTTTGCGCCTCGGCGTCGGTCGTCTTGCCCACGAACTCGATGGGCCCGGTGTGATCGAGGGTGGTGTAGGAGCCGAAGATCGACTGGAAGGGTCCCCCCTCCACGAGGCGTTGCTGGAAGGCCGAGCCCGGGTTGTTCAGCACTTCGAACAGGGCATCCGCCGCGTAGGTGGCGGCCGCGTCCCGCCCCACCCCGGGTCCCGGCAGCGCGATCCGGATGGTCACGTCTCGCACGTCGTGCTCGAAGACGATGGCGCCGCTGGCCGGTCGCGGGGTCACCGGCGGCACCGGGCGGTCCGCGAACGGGTCGGGCCCGCGCTTCCAGTCGCCGAACTCCTTGGCGGCGCGCTCGAACACCTGGTCACTCGACACGTCACCGGTGACGATGAGCGCCGCATTGTTGGGCACGTAGTAGCGGGCGTATGCCTCCTTCAGCCGGTCGATGGTGATGCCCGCGAGCGACGCGCTGTCGCCGCTCACGTCCTTGCGGCTCCACGACGCTCCCCACAGCATCCGGTCGACGTGGCGATTCAGCTCCTGCTCGGGATCCGACGCGGCCCGTTGCAGCTCGTCGAGCACCACCGGCCGCTCGTCCTTCAGGTCGCCCTTGGAGAAGCGGGCTTCCTCGACCAGCTCAGCGAGCAGCTTGAGCGCACGCTCCACGTTCTTCGCCGGGACCATGATGTAGTAGTAGACGACCTCCGCGTCGGTCGCCCCGTTGTAGGTGCCGTTCAACTTCGTCACTTCGATCCCGAAGGCGTCGGGCCGGCCGTGATACGAGCGGAACAACAGGTGCTCGTACAGGTGGGCCAGCCCCTGCTCGGCGGAGTCTTGCGTGAAGGCCCCGTTGCGCACGGCGACGAGCAGAGTGGTGAGCGGGACGGCGTGGTTCTCGACGACGATCATGTCGAGCCCGTTGTCGAGCTGCCTGCGATGGATGAAGCGGGCCAGCGCACCCTGGTCCTGGGCGGGGGCCGGGCACGGGCTCGTGAGGGCGGCCAGCGCCAGCCCGAGGACGCGGATCGACGGCAGATATCGCGACGCCATGGCGTTACCAATCTCGCGCTCTCACGGAGGAGCGAAAGGGGTGGTTCCGCGTTGCGGCGGCGGTCACTACGGCCGCTCGGGCGTCGCGGCGGCGATCACGTTGGTCGTGAAGGTTGCCGGGGCGTAGTAGAGATTCGTAAGGGTCAGAGCGGCCGATCCTGCCGCGGTTCCTTTGACGTAGATCGGGCCGGAAACGCCGCTGCCGGCGGGTACGGTGACCTCGGCGATGCTCCTCGCTCCGTCGCTGATCTGGATGCCGCCGCTCGTCTCGATCGTAAACGTCGCCGGCTCCACCACCGCGTGACCGACCAGCGCCGAGTCCGCCACCCGGAGCCTGACGGCGACGGAATCGCCGGTCCGCAGGGCGCCCGGCCAGTTCGCCAGGACGACGCGGCCTTCAGTGACGAACAGCGGGACGGTGTCGGGCGCATATCCTGGTGCCGCAAGCGTCACGGTATCGGTCCCGACGGCCCGTCCGTCGATCGCATACTGGGCCGTTGTCGCGCTCGCCTGCAGGACGACCGTTGGGGCGGAGGCGCTGCGGCTGCCGCGGCGGGAGACCGCGACCGTAATGGGGTCGGCTTTGACTTCGTCGGGGCGGGAGACGAAAGCGGTGAGTCGTTGACCTACGCCCACCGTGGGGCGGTCGTAGAAAGGCCCGCTGAGACGCAGCCAGGGAAGCTGGGATCGAATGACGACCGTGTCGCCGAAAAACGGCGCGGGCACCGGGCGGCGGTCCTGTGCGGCGAACCGCAGCAGCCCAGGGGCGGTGAAGGCGATGCCGGTGGCGGGGCTGAAGGCTTGCCCGGCAGGCACCGTGACGCTGGCGCTCTGCGGCACCGCGCCCGCGTCGATCGGCACCAGCGTGGCGGTGAGATCCTGGTCCATCGCAAATTCGAAGCCGTTCGGGCTGCGGGCCCGCACCGACGCCACGTATCCTGCCCCTCCCACGAAC
>Ga0209057_1001894_pt1 | contig 16481 bp, 15 predicted proteins | sample GraSoiAngelo_146_FD_185903 | JGI IMG/M metagenome (GOLD analysis project Ga0209057, IMG submission 185903) | Grasslands soil microbial communities from the Angelo Coastal Reserve, California, USA - 14_1009_05_30cm (SPAdes) (version 2) | ecosystem: Environmental > Terrestrial > Soil > Grasslands ... | reverse complement strand
CGGGCGATGCCGCCTGCGCATCCAGGGCAGGAGATCCCACTCGATGCCGCGGCGTTCGAGGTTGTAGAGGACCTGGTTCGTCACGATGCGCTCGAGGCCGCCCTTGATCTGTGCGAGCTCCTCCATATCGTCGACGTCGAAGTTGCTCACACCCGCGTGGCGGATCTTCTTCGCTTCGAGGAGATCTTCGAATCCCGCCAGCGTTTCCTTGAGGGGCACGTCGCCGCGCCAATGAAGCAGATAGAGGTCGATCTGCTCGACATTGAGACGGCGAAGGCTTCGATCGCAGGCCGCGGCCATGCGCTCGCGGGTCGCGTTCTGTGGATAGAACTTCGTCACGACGAACACCTGATCGCGCAGGCCGGCGATCGCCTCGCCGACGAGCCGCTCCGCGCCTCCGTCCGCATACATCTCGGCTGTGTCGATGAGCGTCATGCCGAGCTCGATCCCGCTGCGCAACGCGGCAACCTCGTTCTTGCGTTTGCTCGGGGCCTCGCCCATGCGCCAGGTGCCCTGCCCGAGGACGGGCACGGGCTCTCCGCCTGGGAGCGACGTGGAACGAAAACGCGCCACGCGTCGGAAGTCGAGCACGAGCGGTGCCGCTATGACCCGCGCCGCGCTCGCATCATCAGGTAATAGAAGAACCCGCCGATGAGCAGCACGGGCAACAGGCTCAGGATGATCGACCCGATGACGCTCACCGGCTGGGTGTCCGACTCATAGGTGAGGTCTATCAGCTGCGAAGGATGCGTGGCGTTGTAGTCGGCAACCGCGCGCCCGACGATCGTGTCGGGTTGCGGAACCGTGGTCCGCTCCGTGGCGCCCGTCCTCAAGACGAGCGTTGCCTTTGATCCCGCGATCGTCACCGCTCGCACCTGCCCGGAGTTGATATCCGCGAGAGCCCGGGTCACGTCGACCTCCGGCACCGCCGGCGTCTGCGAGCGGTAGGCGTAGAGCAACAACAGTCCCATCACTACGAGCAGTAGCGACAGGATCCCGTTTTGCAGCACCCGAGATCGCGGGCCGGATCCAAGCGTTGGCTGCGAGCCGGCCGGTATCGCGAAATTGCCAGACTCGCGGAATCCGCCACAACGGCAAGGAGCTCCACCGACTTCCCGATAGCAGGGCCGCTCGATCGGCGGATCGGACCGAAGGCGGGCGCGGACCGCATCCCGGTCATGCCAATCGCGGGTGTGACCGCAGGTGTCGCAGATTGCTCGCGTGTCGAGCACGCGCGAACTCTAGCGAGCCGTGCGGCTCAGTGGATCCACGTCAGCGTGCACATGTCCGGGCAGCCGAGCGTGATCTTTGTGGCGTAGGTGAGATCGAACTCGCGGCTCAGGATCGTAGGGCCGCGGTCGACGACCGGGACGGTCACCTCGTTCGCCCCGTACCTCAGATGCACAAGGGTGCCGCAGGGAAGCGTGCGGTGCGCCACACCTTGCAGCGTGGTCGCGAGCGTGAGGCCGCACGCGGTCCGATTTCCGTAGAGCCCGGGTCCGTAGTACGAGGCGAGCACGGTGGTCGTGACCAACGGTGAAGGCTGCGGAGGCGGTGCCGGCGGCGTCCCGTCGGCGTTGAGGACGGTCACCACCCAGAAGACGCCGAAGTCCTCCATCCACTGCGCGCCCTCGATGAGCGGACGAAGCGCGACGCGAAACGTTCCAGGCACCGGCGGTGCTACCACCTGGAACTGGAACCACGCGATCTGATTCGGCCCGACGTACGCGCTCGGCTGTGCCGCCAATCGGTTGTAGCGCGGCCATCCCGTCGCCGGTGAGCCCATCGTTCCATCTCCGCCGAGGATGCTCGCCGCATCCTGTCCGGGCTCGGGCATCCATGTCCCGAGATACGCGGCCTCGCTCATGCGCTCCCTGACCCAGCCGCGCGATCCGCTGTTGTAGAAGGCGACCGTCGCGGTCGCTTTCGTTCCCATGCAGAGCGACATGTACCCGCTTTGCCCGTACCACGACGCATGGAAGCCTGGCACTCCGCTCGGCACCCGAGCCGGCGGCGCGATGCCCGGTCCCACGCTGCTCGCGCACGTCGCAGCGCGCGAGGCGTACGTCGGAATGAGCGCGGCGATAAGCGCAATGACGAATAGAAGGCTGCGAACCCTACCCACGACACGTCTAACGCGTGGGCGCGGTCAGCGATATGTGAAAGTTGCGGAGCGGTGTCTGCCGATGGTTACTTCCAGCGATGCCCGACGAGCCCTGCCTCGAACGATCGCTTGTCCAGTGGAGTCAATCGCTTTGCCATACCGGGCCGCAGCAGTGGGGTATGCGAGATCGTGAGGAGGTACTCGGGGATGAACCACACCTCTTTGGGAGTGGTCATCCAGTCGAGATCGTCGAATCGCGCGAGATTCACCGGCCGCGAGAACGTCCGCAGCGTTCGCTCACGCCGGAGGTTGAAGTACGAGTAGAAGTAGCTCATGACCAGCTCGCGCAGCGTGCGATGGATGGGCTCGCGGTACGCGAGGCCGTTGTAGTTCGACTTAGCGACCGCGCCCCACAGGCCGCGGTGCTTGAACACAGCAACAACGTGATCGGTGTCATGTTCGGCCTCGAGGTCGAGGAGGAGCGGGGGGAACCCGAGCACGCGGAGCCCTGCTGCGGCGAAGATCGCCGCCTCGAGACAGTGCGCCGTCCGCTCGTGCAGGACGCGTCGCGGTGACCACGCGGTCGTGCCGAGGTGGTACGGCATGTCGTCGAGGAGCTGTTGGACTCCGTAGGGTGTCTTGCGCCCGCGTAGCGTACGCAGCTCCGCGGGCGTGAAATCATGCACACGGAACATTCTTGTGGATAAGACGACCCGCCGGAGCATCGACGTTGTCCTCGCCGAAGCGCAGGCGCGGCTGCGGCGCCTCTCGCCGTTCGACGCGCTCGCGGCGGTATCCGAGGGCTGGACGCTTGTCGACACGCGCGTTGGCGACGTGAAGACCGGCTCATCCGCATCTGTCGCGATGGCTACTCGTCGAGCCTCGCCGCGGTCCGCCTGCACGAGCTCGGTTTCACCGAGACGACGGATGTGATCGGAGGCTTCGGCGCGTGGCTCGCGGCGGGTCTTCTCGTGGAGCGATGAGCCAAAGACCAGGGGTTGGACTGCCTGGGACCGTCACGATGCGCGAGGCCGAACGGCTCGCGGCCGAGGCCGAGAACGCCGGCGCCTCGAGCGTCTGGGTCGCGGATGTGCGGCGCGAGCCGTTTCTCACCTCGGCTGCGGCGTTGCGCGCGACGACGCGTGTCACGGTCGGCACTGATGTCGCCGTCGCGTTTTCGCGCTCGCCCGCCGCGACGGCGCAGGCCGCGTGGGATCTCGCCGCATACGGAAACGGACGGTTTGTCCTCGGACTGGGAAGCCAGGTTGGGCCGACGCTGCTCTCGCGCTTTGGCGTCGAGGCGAACCGTCCCGCAGCTCGCCTCCGCGATTACGCGCTTGCGGTGCGGGCATGCTGGGAGGCCTATGGGAAGGGCCGCGGTCGGTACGAAGGTGAGTTCTACGCGATCCGGCAGCCGGTCTTCTCGCCAGGCTCCGATGATCCATGGCCGACGATCCCGCTCTATCTCGCCGGCGTGAACCCGGTGATGACGGCCGTGGCCGGCGAGGTCGCGGATGGCTTCGCGGCGCACATGTTCTGCACGCCGACGTATCTCGACCGGATTCTTCGGCCGGCGCTAGCGCGCGGCGCAGCCCGGGCGAACCGATCCGCTCCCCCGGTGCTGATGCCGCTCGTCGTCGGTCGCGACCGCGCCTCGCTCGCTCTTCAGATGACGACCTACACCGTGCCGGCCTATCGCCGGGTGCTCGACGAGTCCGGCCTCCGCGATGAGGCGGACGGCATCCTCGCGGCGATTGCGGACCGCCGACGGAACGAGGCCGCACGGATCATCGAAGAGCGCTGCCTCGACCAGCTCGGCGTTGCCGTGCTCGACGATCTCCCCGAACGGGTTCGCCTCTGGAGCGCGCACGCGGACGTCATTGGGTTGACCGTTCCCTGGTACGGGCTGGACGGCGCCGCGCAGGTCGCGGTGTTTCGCGACGTGCTGAGCGCGCTCGAACGGATGTAATCTCCGCCGATGCCGTTCAAGAGCCAGGCGCAGCGGCGCAAGTTCGCGGAGCTCCTCGTCAAGGGCGAGATCTCGAAAGAGACCTACGAAGAGTGGAATCGCGAAACAGGCCGCAAGAAGCTCCCCGAGCGCGTGAAGCCAAAGGGCAAAGCCAAGACAAAGACGACCTCACGCGCGAAAGGCAGGACCCGGAAGCGCTGACGTAGTGGCACGAATCACCGACCTCCTTGCGGCCGGGCGCACCGTCTCCTTTGAATTCTTTCCACCCAAGGACAACGAGGAGCAGCGCCTACTCACGCGGACGATCGCCGATCTGCAGCCGCTCCGACCGTCATTCGTCTCGGTCACCTATCGCGGCGGACGCATCTCGCGCGAGCGAACGACCCGTGTCGTCGTCGACCTCCTGCGAACGACCGATCTCACGCCGATGCCGCACCTGACGTGCGTGGCCCATCCGCGGTTCGAGCTCGGTGAGATCATCGGCGGATTCCGCGCGGCCGGACTCGAGAACCTGCTCGCGCTCGGAGGCGATCCGCTCCCCGAGGAGGAGTCCTACAAGGAGCTCGCGTACGCGTCGGAGCTCGTCGAGCTGGGCCGTCGGCTTGGCTTCGAGTCGATCGGAGTGGCGGCGCATCCGGCCGGGCATCCGCGCTCGCCGGATCTCGTGTCGGACCGCCGCTACCTCGCCGTAAAAATGAGGCTGGCCGACTTCGCGATCACGCAGTTCTTCTTCAAGGTGGAGGAATACAAGCGACTGCGCGATGAAATGGCCGCGCTCGGGATCACGAAGCCGATCATCGCCGGCATCATGCCGATCACGTCGCTCGCGTCGGTCCAGCGAATGGCCGAGCTATCCGGGTACGCGGTGCCTGACGACATCGTGAAGCGCGTCGAGGCGGGCGGGGAAGATCGCGATGAGATCCGAAAGCGTGGGATCGCCGTCGCCACCGAGCTCTGCCGGGATCTGCTCGACGCAGGTGTGCCGGGGTTGCATTTCTACACGCTGAACTTCTCGAAGGCGACGCGCGAGATCTACACGAACCTCGGGCTGACGGTGTAGTCAGGCCGCGCGCTGGGGAACGGCGACCGCCTCGCGAAGGAACGCGATGCTCGCCTCGGCGAGATCACGGCGTCGCGCGTCGACGGTGATCGCGTGGCCTGTTCCCTCGAGGTAAAGCGTCGTCACCGGCCCGCCAAGACGCGCCGCGAGGTCTCGTGCGTAGTGGATCGGGACGAGCCGGTCGGAAACGGCGTGCGCGACAAGGGCCGGGCAGCGGATCTCGCCCAGACGCTTGCGCACAAGACCGATCCCGTGGATGAGCTCGGCGACGGCGCGCACGGGGGCGGGGTCGTAGCACTTGGCGCCCGCGTTCAGGTCGACGAGATCGCTCGCGGGCGACGGCACCTGCTTGATCACACGCCAGACGTACGGCGCGAGGTACGCGATCGGGTTCCCCATGCCGAGTGCCGTCGCGCACAGAAGCACCGCGCGCGGCTTGCGACGGAGCGCGACGTCGAGCGTCATCGTCGCGCCGGCGGAGAGGCCACCGACGATAACGTCCTCATGATCTCGCGCCAGATCGTCATACGCGTCGAGCGCTGCGGACATCCAGTCTTCCCAGCACAGCGAGAACATGTCCTCGGGGCGCGTGCCGCGGCCGGGGAGTAACGGGGAACTCACCGTGTATCCCTCAGCAACAAGCGCGTCCTTCATGTAGTGCATGTCGACGGGCGTCCCGGTGAGGCCATGGAGGAGGAGGACCGCCGCATCGCGGCGGGCCGGCAAAACTGAACGACCGGGCCCGCGCATGGCGGTCATCCACGCACGCAGCGTGCCTAAACGATGACGAGGCGTAAGGGACCTATTGCGCAATCCTTAGGGTGTTCTACGGGGTCTCAATCGGTGTTCGTCCCCCCGAATGGGGGAGCGTTCGGGGGCACGACAGTTGCAATTCTTTAGGCATGCGGGTGCAAGTGGCCCCGTGCGAGCGATACCGCCTCCGCGTGACGACCTGGGGACCCTTCCCCATCGGGGGGCCCTCCCCCCGGGGCAGCGGCGCAGCTCCCCATGCCGTGGTTCTTCCGGGAATCTCCGCCGACTGGCGCGGGCTCGCGCCACAGATCCGAGCTCTCCGCGGGTTGGGCTGGACCGTCCACGTCGTCGACCTCCCCGGATTCGCCCTGCCGCCGGCGCTCAAAGCATCGGACGCGAACGTCGTACAGCTCGCCGATTACGTGGCGCGCGTCGTCACGAATCTTAAGATCCCGCCCGCGCTCCTCCTGGGCCACTCGCTCGGCGGTGGCGTCGCGATGCACCTCGCCATGCGTCACCCGAAGCTCGTCCGCGGCTTGGCCCTGATCGCGCCGGTCGGCCTCGGCGTGTCGTTGCACTGGATCTACAAGCTCTACTGCGTGCCCCTGCTCGGACGCGTTCTCCTGCGACCGAGCGTGCTGCGCGCGTCGTCGATCCGGCGCTTCCTCGTCGGCAGCGGTCGACGGAACGATGAGCGGTTCATCGCACGGCTCGTGCGTCATCGCGCGAGCGCGCGTCCGCGCGCACTCTCGGCGCGCGCGATCATCTGGGCCAATCAGCCGCGGCGCTGGCGCAAGGCGCGAGCACTCCTGCCGGGCGGCGAGCAGCTTGGGATCCGGATCGACGGTCCACTGACGAAGCTGAGCGAGATCCCGACGCTCGTCCTCTGGGGCGACGAGGATCGCGTGATCTCCGCGAGCGACGCGCGGCGTTGCAAGGAGCTGCCGCTCGCGCAGGTGCGGATCGCGCATGGCGTCGGTCACTCGCTTCCGCTCGAGGTCGCTGGGTGGGCGAACGATCACATCGCTAAGTTCGTCGCGGGCCTCACCACCACCGAGCTCCGAGCGGCCTGATAGAGGTCTAGCGCCGCTCCGATCGCCACGCGGCGATCCGCTCGAACACGCTGCCGTCGTCCAGCGCAATCGCGCGCCTGTTGCGTTCGGCGACGAGCCGCGCGGTGCGCGCGGCGCGCTCCGCGATCCGGCGACGTTCAGGTATGCGGCCCGCGCGCTCAGCAAGGATCCGCGCGACGTGTGTATGCGCGAGCGCTTCGGTGATCCGCTCGGCGTGAAGCAGGATCGGTCCGAGGTCTTCGTCGACGAGCGGCGCTCCGCGCAAGACACCTGGTCCCTTCCGTCGAACGACGCGGGTTACGAGCGAGCGAAGCGCCCCGACGACATGGCCGCGGGCAGCGGCGAAATCCGAACCAGCGCGGCCGTCGAACGACGCGTTCGCGAGCAACCGGCTTGGCCCACCGCGAACGAGCGACCGCGGATGCTTCAGCGTCCACTTCATGAGATCTCGAACGGCCATGAGCGACTGGATCTGCGACGTTCCTTCATATATCGGCGTGATGAGGCTGTCGCGCATGTAGCGCCCGACGTCGTACTCGTCGACGACGCCGACGCCGCCGTGTATCTGCAGCGCGAGGCGGCAAACGCGGACCGCGCCTTCAGTGCCGTACCACTTCACCAGCGGAGTGAGCTCGCGCAGATCGCGGGCGGCCTGCTCGTCGTGGCCGAATAGCACGAGGTCCTGCAGCACCGCCGCCGTGTACGCGAGAGCTCGCGCACCCGTGACGGTCGTCTCCATGTCGAGCAGCATCTCGGCGACCATCGGATGCTCGCGGATCGGCTTGCCCATCTGGACCCGCTGCGCTGCGTACTCGGAGGCCTTCTCGAACGCGGCTGTCGCGACGCCGATGCCCTGGATACCGACGCCCAGACGCGACTCGTTCATGAATGTGAGGATCTGCTTCCACCCGTCGCCGGGTTTTCCAAGCGGCGTCGCGCGCGTTCCTTCGAAGAGAAGCGCGCACGTCGGCGAGCCGCGGATCACGAACTTGTGCTCCGCGCGCTCGACGACGTAGTTGTCGCCCTCGCGGTCAGCGATGAACATGCCCAGGCCATCGAGACCAGTCGAGCCGGCTGTGGATCGCGCGAGCACGATCACCAGGTCGCCCTGCCCCGCCGAGATGAACTGCTTGCGGCCCTGCAGGATCCAGCAGCCGTCCTGCCGCGGCGTCGCCGTCGTCGTGAGGCGGCCGACATCGGAGCCGGCCTGCGGCTCGGTCATCGCGACCGCACCCATGATCTCGCCCTTCGCGAGTGGCGGTAGATAGCGTGCCTTCTGCTCCTCGGTGCCGAACCGGTAGATGAGCGCCGCGGGCGAGTTCCATCCGATGCCGTGCTGCACCTGTGTCGAGAGATCGGCCCGCGCGAGCATCTCGCCGATCATCATCGTGACGGTGAACGGCAGCCCCGCTCCGCCGAATTCGGCGGGCACCGAAGGGGACGCGAGCCCGAGCTCGGCGAGACCTCGCAGGTTCTCGGTCATCGGCTCGTTCATGCGGACGACGCCGTTCTCTCGGATGACCCCGATCTGGTCGACCTCGGCCGCGCGCGGCGCGATCTCCGTCGCGGTGTACCGGCCGGCGAGGTCGAGAACCTCGCGCCACGTCGAGACGGTCCCGGCCACGTCCGCGCCGGGGCCCTCCACGACCGCGACGACACTAGGCCACGGGATCACCTTGTCGAAGACCTCGACGAGGTCGGGATTGCCGCTGAAGAAGTTCGTCGCGGTCACAGGCTGAAGAATGGCCGGCGTGACCGCAGCGATTCGGTCGGCGCGAGCCGATCCCCCCGCGCCCCCGCGAGGCGCTCCAGACCGGTCACGATCCGCTGCCGCTGCGCATCCGCGTACCGGAACGGTCCGCCGAGGAACGGCGGGAACCCGAGGCCGAGCACCGCGCCGAGGTCGCCTTCGCCCGGCGATCGCAGCACCCCTTCGTCGAGACAGCGGACGGCCTCGTTCACGAACGTGAAAGTGAGCCGCTCCGCGATGTCGCCGGCACCAGGGTGGGTCGGCGCGCCGAGGAGCTCTCGCACGCGCGGATTCGGCGTGCGTCGGCGGCCGTCGTAGCGGTAGAAGCCGCCGCCCTTGTGCTTGCCCTTGAAGCCTTCGGCCACGAGCGCGCTCACGATCGTCGGTGCCGCGATGCCGCGCGCCTTCGCGACGGTCTCGCCGGCGTGGCCGGCAACTTCGAGGCCGACTTCGTCGACGAGCTGCAGTGGACCGACCGGCCACCCGAACTCGGTCATGGCGCGGTCGATCGCCTCGATGGAATCGCCCTCGGCGAGCATGGTGAACGCCTCGCCGATCATCGTCGAGAGCACGCGCGTCGTGTAGAAGCCCGGACCGTCGCCCACGACGATCGCCGTCTTGCCCATGGCGATGGCCGCAGCCACTGCGGTGGCCACGGCATCGGCGTCCGCGCCCGCCGGCCGGATGACCTCGATGAGCGGCATCTTGTGCACGGGCGAGAAGAAGTGCATGCCGACGATCCGCTCCGGCGAACGCGCCTCGCGCGCGATCTCCGCGATCGGCAGGGCGGACGTGTTCGACGCGATCACCGCCTCGGGCCGGAGGACCTGCTCGAGCTCGCCGATCACACGCCGCTTGGTCGCGATGTCTTCGAACACCGCCTCGATGACGAGATCCGCGGTGCGGAACCCCGCCAGATCCGGTCCCCCGGTGACGCGCCCGATGATGCGCGCCGCTTCGCGGCGCTCGAAGACGCCCTTCTTCGCCGCGTCGGTCGTGAGCTCGCGGATCGTCGAGAGCCCCTTCGCGACGGCCGCGGCGTCGCGGTCGCGCGCGCGCACGCGAAGGCCGGACGACGCCGCCGCCTGGGCGATGCCGGAGCCCATGAAGCCGAGACCGACGATGCCGACGTTCGCGATCGAGCGCGGCTTCCCGAGTCCTTCAAGCGCGGCCTTGCGCTGCCGCAGAGTGAGCATGACCAGCGCGGTCAGGCTGCGACCGGTCTCGCCAACAGCGAGCTCCCCAAACGACCGTGCTTCGGCGTCGAGTCCCGCGTCCATGCCTTTGGCGAGACCGATCGCGACCGCGTCGATCGCCGCGAGCGGCGCGGGATAACGGTCCCTCGTCTCGGCGAGCGTCCGCGAGCGCGCCTGCCGCAGGGCGAAGGCTCGCGCCGGCGCGAAGTGTGTGGCCACCCGCTCGACCGCCGTCGCGCCGCCCCTCGGCTTGCGCTTTTTGTCGCGACCCGCGTGATCGATCGCCGCCTGGAGGAGGACTGCCGGATGGACGACCTCGTCGACCACCCCCGCGCGGAGCGCGCGTTTTGGCGTGAGCTGCCGCGCCGTGAGGATCATGTCGAGCGCGCGCGGAAGGCCGATGAGGCGCGGCAGCCGCTGCGTACCGCCGGCGGCAGGGATGAGCCCGAGGCGCGTCTCGGTCAAGCCGACGCGGACGTTGGGGGCATCCGCGGCGATCCGCGTGTCGCACGCGAGCGCGATCTCGAGGCCGCCTCCGAGCGCCGGGCCGTTTATCGCGGCGACCGTGACGAACGGGAGCGCGGCGAGGTCGTTGAGGACGCGCTGCATCGAACGGCTCGCCTTCTCGATGTCGCTCTGCGGTGTGCCTCCTCGGAGGAGCGACAGGTCGGCGCCGGCGACGTACTGATTCCTCTTGCCGCTCGCGATGACGAGACCCCGCGGGGCCGCCGCGCGCGCCGCGGCGATCGCCGCGGCGAAGTCTTCCATGAGGCGCACGTCGATCGCGTTCACCGGGTCGTCCGGACGATCGATGACGATTCGCGCGACGCCCGACGGATCGGCGGGAACGAAGGTGACGGACGGGCGAGCACTCGGTGTGACGGCGATGGCTTTTTCGGAGGTCGGGGACGGGGCGATCACGCGGCGCGCTCGAGGATGATCGCGGCGCCATTACCGCCTGCCGCGCACGCGGTCGCGAGCCCGTACCGGGCGCCGCGCCGGAGCATCTCGTTCGCGAGCGTCAGCACGATGCGCGCGCCTGTGGCGCCGAAGGGATGGCCGAGCGCGATGGAGCCGCCCATGACGTTCAGCTTCTCAACGGGGACGCGGCCCACGCCGTTCTGCTCCAGAACCGCGAGCGTCGAGAGCACTTGCGCCGCGAATGCCTCGTGCATCTCGAAGAGGTCGATGTCATCGAGCGTGAGCCCCGCGCGGCTGAGCGCGATCGGGATCGCGTACGCCGGGGCGATGAGCAGCTGGTCAGCGGGGTCGACCGCGGCATACGCGTAGCTGCGCACCGCCGCGAGTGGTGTGAGCCCGAGCGCTCGCGCGCGCGCTTCGCTGGCCAGAACGACCGCTGCCGCTCCGTCCGTCAGCGGACTCGCGTTTCCCGCGGTGATCGTCCCATGCTCGCGATCGAAGACCGGCCGGAGCGACGCGAGCTTCTCCGGCGTCGAGTCGCGCCGAATGTGGTTGTCAGCCGTCACCGCGTGGCCGTCGAGGAACACGGGCCCGACCTCTTTCGCGAGGCGCCCGTCGTCCCAGCCCGCCGCGGCAAGCCGGTGGCTGCGGAGGGCCCACTCGTCCTGGCTCTTCCGGGAGACGGCGTTCATCGCGGCCATGCGTTCGGCCGATTCGCCCATGGTCAGTCCGGTGGAGGTCTCGCGGATCCCCGGCGCGACCGGTGCGATGTCCGAGGCGCGGACATCTGCAAGGCTTCGCGCCTTCGCCGGAAGGCTCTTGGCCTGCGAGGCGGCGATGAGCGCACGCGCGAGGCGCGGCGTGAGCGTGAGGGGGACATTCGTGAGCGATTCGCTCCCGCCCGCGACGACCACATCGGCGTTTCCGCCGGCGATGTGGTCGGCCGCGCTGGTGATGGCCACGCACGCCGACGCGCACGCGAGTCCGACCGTGAACGCGGGGATCCGGGTCGGCATCGAGAGAGACAGGACCACTTCGCGTGCGAGGTTGTGATAAGCGACGGGCCGCGCGACATTGCCGAAGATCACCTCGTCGATCTGCCCCGGATCGAGCTCCGTGCGCGCGAGCGCCTCCGACGTCGCCGCCTTGGCGAGGTCGAGCACGTCGAGGTCCGCGAACTCGGTCCCAGCTTTGACAAACGGAGTCCGCGCGCCGCCGAGTATCAACACACGCGGCATTGCGCTTGCATGGCTAGCGATCAAGCGAGTTTCGACGTTATGAGCATGATGCAGTCGGCAGGCCAATGGGAAGCGGCATATGACCGTGGGGTCCCCAGGCGCCTGACCTATCCCAGGTTGCCACTTCACACGCTCCTCGAACAGACCGCCAGCGCGCACCCAGACACCCCCGCAACCGTTTTTGGCGGTGCTGTCGGCGGCCGCTGCATCGACGCGGCGATGACCTACCGGCAAATCGACGACCTCGCGGATCGGTTCGCCGCCGGCCTCCAGGAGCTCGGCGTGCGCAAGGGCGACCGGGTCGCGCTCGTCCTTCCGAACTGCCCGCAGTTCGTCTACGCGTTCTTCGGCGCCCTCAAAGCCGGTGCGGTCGTCGTGCCGACGAACCCGCTCTACACCGTCCGCGAGCTCCACAACCAATTCGCCGATTCGGGTGCGCGCGTGGTCGTCGTCCTGTCACGCCTCTACCCGCAGGTCGCGGAGGCGGCGACCTCTACGTCGGTCGAACGGATCGTGGTCACCAACGTGAAGGAGCACTTTCCACTCGCGCTTCGCGCACTCTTCACTCTGGTGCGCGAGCGCAAGGAGGGTCATCGCGTCGATATCTCCGGCGACCCGCGTGCGGTGTGGCTCAAAGACGTGCTGATCGATGCGGCCTCGCGCGTGCCGGTCGAGGTCGCACCCGAGGATCTCGCGCTCCTGCAGTACACGGGCGGCACGACGGGTGTCCCGAAGGGCGCGATGCTGTCGCATGGGGCGCTCGTCGCCAACGTCATGCAGTGCAAGGCGTGGCACGCGTCCGTCCGCCCCGGAGACCGGATCCTCGCGATCATGCCGTTCTTCCACGTATACGGCCTGACCGTCGTGATGAACCTCGCCGTCCTCAACTCGATGACGATGGTGCTCATCCCGCGCCCGGATCTCCGGCACATCTTCCTGGCCATCCAGAAACACCGGCCGCGCTTCTTCCCTGGCGCGCCGCGGATCTACATCCTGCTCAGCGAATCGCGCGATCTTGCGAAGTACGACCTGCGCTCGATCGAATGGTTCCTGTCAGGATCCGCGCCGCTGCCGGTCGAGGTCATGCGTCGGTTCGAAGAGCTGACCGGCGGCAAGGTCCTCGAGGGATACGGTCTCACCGAGGCGGCGCCGGTCACGCACTCGAATCCGCGCGAGGGCGTTCGCAAGCCCGGCTCCGTCGGCATTCCGTTGCCCGACGTCGACTGCCGGATCGTCGACATCGAGACCGGCACAAAAGAGGTGAGCCAAGGCGAGGCGGGGGAGCTCTGTCTTCGCGGCCCGAACATCATGGACGGCTACTGGCAACGGCCGGATGAGACCGCCGCGGTCCTTCGCGACGGCTGGCTGCGTACAGGTGACATCGTCCGCATGGACGAGGACGGCTACTTCTACGTCGTCGACCGGGTGAAGGAAATGGTCATCGTCTCCGGATTCAAGGTCTATCCACGCGAGGTCGACGAGGTCCTGTACGCGCATCCCGCGGTTCTGGAGGCTGCGGCGGTCGGCGTGCCCCATCCCTCGAAAGGCGAGGTGGTCAAAGCGTTCGTCGTCCTGCGACCGGCCGCGAAAACGAGCGCGCAGGAGCTCATGGACCACTGCCGCGCGAATCTCGCCCCCTACAAAGTCCCCGTGGAGATCGTGTTCCGGACCGAGCTGCCGAAGACGCTCATCGGAAAAGTGCTGCGTCGCCAGCTCGCGGCGGAGGAGCCGAGCATCGCCGTCGTGCCGCTGCCGCGCGCCGGCTGAGCTTCACGAGGCGGCCCTCTGCCGGAGTAGGTCGAGGATCTGGTTCTGCCCGTTCAGGATCTCGATCTGCTGCGTCGACATTCGGTGCAGCGCGCTCAGGGTCTCGTGATCGGCCTCGGCGCGGGCGTCCTGCGCGGCCGAGATCACTTTCTGCCCGACGATGATGATCGGCAGGAGCACGAGCTGCAGGAAGTTCGATGACAGCCAGTTCACGAGAACGGTCGGCGACCCTTGTTGGATGGCCGCCGGCAACGCGACCAGGGCGATGGCCGTGAACACGTAGGCGCAGTACATCGTCCCCACGATCTTCGTGACCCTGACCGCTATCGCCGCGTTCAGGCGACCCATCGGCCCCGTGCCGTGGACACGAGCGTGGATCTGTTCGGTCAGCACGAGGCGCGGTACATGCTTCTCGGGGTTTGTCATTTGCGTCATAGGTCTCCTCCTCGCCACCTCTTGATCGAGCGCGACAGTACGCTCGTGGCCTCGGGAGGTTGCTTAGGGCTTCGTCCAGCCGACCGGTAGGAGCTCGGCTCCGTCGAGCGTTGGGTAGTAAACCTGCCAGCCGTGATAGCCGCGGTACGCCAGCGGATCCGCCTTCATGACGTTGCCGTAGCCGAGGAGCGCGTTGACGTACGCCTGGGAGTGGTTGTAGGCGAAGAGCGCCTGCTCCATTTTGTCCGGTGCTCCGGACGCCTTCAGGTATCGCGCCGCACCCATGATCGAGTCGTGATCGTCGTTGATGTCGCCGCCGTCGCCGTACTGGCCCCACGTCGCCGGAAGGAACTGCATCGGCCCCTGTGCACCGGCACTCGATAACCCGTGGATGCGGCCCATTCGGCTCTCGACCAGATGAACCGATGCGAGGTAGTACCACGGCACGCCGAACTCAGCTTCGGCTTCCTTGTAGTAGCCGAGGAGCTGATCGACCGGCTTCGCCTCGACGATCTTCCAGTCCGGAAGATTCTTTGGGATCGGGCCCTTCAGCAGGCGCAGCTGCCTGCCGGCCTCGAGGCTCGCACTGACCGCGCTGCGTGTTTGTTCCGGGAGTGAAGAGAGGACGGGGTCTTTCCATTCGGGGAAGTCCTGAAGCTCGCTGTACGCGAGCTGCTGCAGATGCCCCATCCATGTCAGGTGCGCCCCGGTCAGGTCCGGATCACGGATCGCCGCCTCGACGACTACGAGCTGCTTCGCCAGCTCAGCGGCGTCGGTAGCCGGCGCGGGCAACTGGTCCCAATTCGGCGAGGGCAGGGCGGTCGCCGTTGGAGCGGGTGACGCGGTCGGGGCGGCGTCGGTGGCGGTCGGTGTAGCCGACGCGGAAGGGATGATGGTCTCGGGCGCAACGAAACGCGAACCCGGCCCCGAGCAGGCGACGAGGCCGGCAGCGAGAACGAGAGCGATGAGGCGGGCGACAAAGGAGAACGGCCGCGGTCTGATGATGAAAGTCTGGTGGCCCGGCTCCGTCCGGTAAAGGTCCCCAAGCGGACGTTCTTGGCACAGAAAGCCAGTCTGCGGTGTCAGAGCGGCAACGTGTTTCGCCGATCGCGTCCTATCTCTGCACCGACCCGACGAGTCTCGGGACGCTTGACCGCTATGGAACCGCGTGCACGCAGCTGCGAGAGCTCAGGCCGCGCCGACCGGGTGCGGTCGAAGCCTTGCGAGCTTGCGGACGTCGCCGGTGATGGTGACTTTGGCGACCGACGCGCGATCCCGCATTCCCGCAAGGAGGCCGATGATCCCGTCCGGCGGCCCCGAGAGCACGAGATCCGGCGACGCCGGTCGGCCGGGCACGACGCGAACGGTCCCGTTCGCCGAAGCGATGGTCATCGGAGCGTCACCGGTATCCACCTCGATGACGAGGCGCGGCCGGCGTTTGTCGACACCTTCATAGAGAACGTGGATCGGGTGGGTGAGCCAATGGCTGCGGAACTCATCGTTCCCGAGCGGCCGTTTCATCAGCGGATTGGCCCAGCGTCCGAGGGAGTAGACGACCTCGCGCAGTCCCTCTCCCCATTTGGTGAGCGCGTAGGTGTGGTCGTCGGGGCGCTCAATCACGCCGGCGTCTTCGAGGGCGCGAAGTCGGTCTGCAAGGAGATTCGTGGCGATCCCGGGTAGGCCCCACAGGAGCTCGTTGTACCGGCGCGGTCCGTCCAGGAGCTCTCTCACGATCAGGAGAACCCAGCGGTCTCCGACCACGTCGAGGCCTCGCGCGAAGGTGCAGTACTGACCGTACGATCTCATCCGACGATCCTACACTTGACAATCTCAAGTCGTCTACTTGATTATCTCAAGCGCCGATCAAATTACCGGATGGGGAGAAAGAGCGATGGCAAGCGACAGTCGCGACCTCGTCACCTCGTACATCAAAGCAGTGGGCGAAAACCGGCTCGAGGCGCTTCCGGCGATGCTCGACCCCGACGCGGAGTTCGTCGTCGGCGACACCACGCTTCGTGGCGCCGACGCGTTCATCGGAGGGTTCCGGCGGCTTACGCCGATCATTCTTCGCAACGAGATCCGCAAGCTCTTCGTCGACGGGGACGAAGCGTGCGTCATCTACGACTTCGTCACGGATACGCCCGCGAAAGCGGTCCCGAGCGTCGAGTACATCAAGATGCGCAACGGCCGGATCCTGTCCTCGCTCCTTGTGTTC
>Ga0209057_1001892_pt1 | contig 16494 bp, 9 predicted proteins | sample GraSoiAngelo_146_FD_185903 | JGI IMG/M metagenome (GOLD analysis project Ga0209057, IMG submission 185903) | Grasslands soil microbial communities from the Angelo Coastal Reserve, California, USA - 14_1009_05_30cm (SPAdes) (version 2) | ecosystem: Environmental > Terrestrial > Soil > Grasslands ... | reverse complement strand
CGCCCGCGCCGAGCTTGTAGTCGGGAGGCACCGGCCCGGAGAGCAGCGGGAGGAACTGGGTGGTGGTGCGCCGAAACGCGTCCACCCCGAACACCCGGCTGCGCGGCACACTGCCGCCGCGAACTCGGATGAATCCCGTGTCTACGGGGAGAGCCTCGGCGCCCCCCACGGGCTGTAGACCGAGTGCCTGGATCGCGGCTAGCTCGAGCGTGCCGGGCTGGGCGCCGGCGGCCGCTGCCCCGCCACCCAGGTAGGCATCGAGCAGGTTCGCAGGATAGCCGCTCGCCTGTAGCCGCGCCCGCACTTGCTCGGCGGTGAGCCCGGACTGCTGGATGCGCTGGCGCAGCACATCTCCCAAGCCCGGATTCTGCTGCAACATCTGCTGGGCCTGCGCGGCGGTGGGCACTTGGGCCGCACCCGGCTCCGCAACTCCCAGCAACCCACCGAGAAACAGCAATGGGAGAAGGGAGAAGGGAGCGGTACGTGACGGTGCGCCGCACGGCGACCGGGAAGCAAGTAACGTCATCAGACCAGCGTTTCCCCAAGGGCGAGGGGTTGGGAGCCTAACTTGGGGGCTAACTCGCGGTCCGTCAAGGCATTAAATGCCGGGAGACGGGAGTCTCCAAGCGGCAACCGTTGGATGACAGGGCTCCTCCGCTCCGACTCCATAGTGTGCCATGCCGGCCACTTGCCGAGCCCGCCGAGGAGGACCGATAGTATGGGCATGCCGCTCGTCAGACGCAGCTTCACGGTGGGCGAATACCACCGCATGGCGGAGGCCGGGATTCTCGGCGAGGACGACCGCGTCGAGCTCATCGACGGTCAGGTGGTCGCCATGACACCCATCGGGCCCGACCACGGCAGTTGCGTCAACCGCCTCACCGCGCTGTTCGCACCCTTGGCGGGCCGCCAGGCCACGGTGAGTGTCCAGAACCCCGTGGTTCTGGGAGAGCACCAGGAACCGCAGCCCGATCTCACGGTCCTGCGTTACCGCGCCGACGGTTATCGGGAGAGGCACCCGGAGGCGTCTGACGTCCTGTTGGTCATCGAAGTGGGCGATACCTCGTTCGAGGCGGACCGGCGGACCAAAATCCCGCTGTACTCCCGTACCGGAATCCCTGAAGCGTGGCTGGTGAATCTTCCGGCGGACACCATCGAATGCTACCGGGAGCCGACGAGTGAGGGCTACGCCGACATCCGCACCGTCCAACGCGGCGAGACGTTGACCCCGGTCCGTTTGCCAGGCATCACCCTGCGCGTGGACGGCATCCTCGGGTAGGCGGCTGCACCCGAGAGAGCAAAGCAGATCCTTCGCGCCTGCGGCGCTCAGGATGACACGCGTGTTCGCTCCGGGTTAGGGAAAGAGAAACCACTGCTGCCCCGAGCCGGCCCGGCACAGAGATCAGCCGATGGTTCACGGGATCCACTGCGAGACGGAACTCTTCAAGCGTTACCACTCCAAGGATTGGCTCGGAGCCCTGCTCGCCGAACACGACGATTGTCGGCTGCGCTCGCGCGCCCAGGCGGATGTTGATCCACGCCACTGGGTAGCGGACCTCGCGTCCATCAGCCAGGACGAACGGCCATTCGTCCTCGGGCACGACCGCGAGTCTTTCCAGTACATCGCGCGGGACCCAGCTGTACGTCGCACCGGTGTCGACGAGTGCTTCGATCGGCTGAAACCGCCCGCCGGCTCGGTTGCCGATCTGGACGGCGACTCGGACGTGACCCACTTCTGAACCTGCGGTGCGGCCGCCGGGAAACGGTAACCGATCCATTGCGTCCTCCACACAGACCTCCGCATGCGCTGTCCCACAATCTACGCAGATCCTTCGCGCCTGCGGCGCTCAGGACTGGCGTGCCTTCGCTCCGCGCCGCAATCTTCCGATGCCGGCGCCCGGCGCCGCAAACCCCATCTTCCGGAGCGTGGGCTTGAGCTACGTCCAAGGTACCGTCCGCGGTCCTGCGGGCGCGGAAGCCACCGTCCGCTTCCTGATCGATAGCGGGGCTACCTACTCGCTCCTTCCTGACCCGGTGTGGCGAACCATCGGGCTCGTGCCTAAGCGCGAGATGGAGTTCGTGCTCGCCGACGGCACGTCGGTCCGCCGGTCGGTCTCGGAGTGCTACCTCGCGTTACCTCAGGGCGAGGGTCACTCGCCGGTGGTCCTCGGCCAACCCGGCGACGCGGAACCGCTGCTCGGCGTCGTCACGCTCGAGATCCTCGGCCTGGTGTTCGACCCCTTCCGGCGAGTGCTGCACCCCATGCGGGCCCTGATGGTCTGACCTGGCTTGTAGTTCCCCCTCTCCGCGAGATCCTCGGGTAGCGGCCTCTTGATATCTGGCTGATAGCTGGTGCGAGATCCTTCGCGCCTGCGGCGCTCAGGATGACAGGCCCGCCCGCTCTCGGAAATGATTGAAGAGAGAGCCCACGCTCTTAGGCAGTCCGCCATCACTCTTTTTCCCACCGAAGCGCCGCGCGCTGTCATCCTGAGCGAGCGCGCGGAACGCGCGCGAGCGAAGGATCACGCGTAAAGGGGGAAGGGGCGACTCAGCGCCGCTGAAAATCCGGACTCCCCAACACCAGCCCCACGGTCGTGGTCGCATCGCCGCGCTGCACCAACGCCCGCAGCTCGGCCGGCACGGGGCCGCCCAGCAGCTCGGCCACGATGGCGTCGACTTGCCGCGCGTACGGCTCGCGCTCGACGCCGACTTGCTTGAGCCACCGACTCACCGTCACTCCCGGCGCCTGCCCGGCGGCCAGGGCCAGCCCCAAGTTCATCCGGGCCAGCAGGGCGGCCGAGCCGAGCCAGGGGCGGCCGGTCTCGGGATAGCCGTTGGGGGCGTCGTGCCCGTATAGCGGCTCGCCCAGCTGCGCCACGAGCTGGGCGGTGCGCGGGGTGGTGTCCGCGGCGGCCCCGAGCCCCCGCAACGCGCTCGCTACCAGCTCGAACGGCGACTTGATCTTGGCGCGGTACGCGGCGCGGGAGAAGAACTCGCGCGAGGAGAAAATGGTGCGCAGCACCGCTCGGATGTCGCCTCCTGAATCCCGGAACGTCCGGGCGGCGCGCTTGACCAGGCTCGCGGGCGGCGTGTCGCTCACGAAGCGGCGCACCAGCTTGGTGGCGATGAAGCGCGCGGTGGCGGGGTGCCGCGCCAGCAGCGTCAGCACGTCCTCGCCGTCCTCCACGCCGCGGCCGGCCGGCAACGAGTCGCCGAGGACGACCTTCGGGCCAGCGTCGTGCAGCTCGGGGCGGAACACGAAGCGACCGACCCGCTCGGGATCTTCGATGGTCCAGCCGGTGAACGCGCGCGCCACTTCGATCACGTCCTGCTGGGTGTAGCCGCCATCCACGCCCAGCGTGTGCAGCTCGAGCAGCTCGCGGCCGAAGTTCTCGTTGATGCCGCGGCGCGCGCCGCGGCCGCGCTGCCCCAGCGTGGGCCGCTCCGGCTCCGCCGCGCTCTGCCAGTTATCCAGGTAGTACAGCATGGCGGGACTGCGCGCCACGGCGACGAGCACGTCGTGAAAACGTCCCAGCGCGTGGGGACGGATCACGTCCCGGTCGAACGACAGTAGCAGGTAGCGCTCCGGACCCTTGCCCGAATACACCGAGAAGTGGTTCTCCCAGAAGTCGACCATGACTTCTTGGAGTTGTCGCCGGCTCACCACCGCGCGCGCCAGCTTGGTCGCCTGGAGATCAGTGAGCAGCCGGCTGCCGGCACGCTCCGCCTGAGTCAGGACGAGCGAGTCGTCCCGGGCCTCGAGGTGCGCCAGGGTGGTCGCAGAGCGATCGGCGCAGGGCGTCATGGGGAGCCGTGGCGTCGGGTCGGGATGCGGCGCGGCCCGCAACGCGGCGGGGCGCGCGTAGAGCTGCGCCGCGTCGGCGAGCGCGAGCGAGGTGGTGGGGAAGTGCGCCAGCACGGTGTCGACGTCGCCATCGGCGATCGAGTCGGGCTCGAGCTGCCGGGCGATCCACCGCTCCACTCCAATCGCCCGGACCGCCGCCTCGTCGCCCGGCCGGGGACCGAACGCCAGGCGGTTGAGCACGTGCCGCACCCGCTCGTCGGAGCTGAGCGCCCCCACGCGGCGCGTGGCCGGCGTGACGGCGGTGAGCGTGGGGGTGGACGCGGTGTGGGTGGAGGCACACCCCGCCCAGGCAAGGGCAGCGAGCGGCAGGAGGGGAATGGAACGGGCCAAACGCATCCGCTGGTTGTACCCCGGCGCCGGGCGGGGGGGCCAGCCGCTTGATTTGGTGATAGAATAGACGGTCATGGCGACCAATCCGCGCGAAGAGCTGATTCGGGCCGTGTCGCAGGCGAAAGATCAGGCGAAGACGATCCTCGCCGCTCTCGAGCAACAGGGTCATCCCCAGACGAATGAGTCGAACGGGGTCTATTTTGGGCTGGTGACGATTCTGAAGCAGTTGCGCACTCTCGAGCCGAATGTCGACTTGGCCGGGCTGGCGCGCGAGTTGGAGCAGCTGGCGGGGTTGTGCATCGGCAAGCTGGTCCCGCTCGAGGCACAGCTGCGAGAGGCGGCACGCGTCGCCCGGGGCGGATCGTAGAGGCGGGGGAACGCTCTTTGCACGCTCCTCTGCGGACTCGCGGGAGTAGCTCAATTGCAGAGCAGGTGGCGTCCTACCACCAGGTGCCGGTGCAAATCCGGCCTCCCGCTCTCACATCGGCGCCCACCTTGACGCCCGAGGGCGCGCTAACGACGATGCACGGTGGCCCCCTCAAGGAGACCCCGTGCTGATCCTCGCGTTGCTACAGCTCGCCGCATCCCCCGGTCCCACTCCGGCTCGCGCCGCCACCGTCGTCGAGTACCTGCTGCCGCGCCCGCGCGCCTTCCCACACGATCCCGCCGTGGGGCGCGACGGGATCGTGTGGTACACCGACCAGGCGAACAGCTACATCGGCCGGCTCGACCCGACGACGGGACAGGTCACCGACTACGCCACGCCCACGCCGGCGTCGGGACCGCACGGCATCATCGTGGCGCCGGACGGCGGCGTGTGGTACACGGGGAATTTCAAGGCCCGGCTCGGCCGACTCGACCCCAAGACCGGCGCGATCAAGGAGTATCCGCTGCCCGCCGCGGCGCGCGATCCACACACGCCGCTGTATTACGACGGCGCGATCTGGTTCACGGCGCAGGGGGCCAACCTGTATGGCTCGCTCGACCCCGCCACCGGACAGGCGAAGCTGTTCCCGGTGGCGACGCCGGGCGCGCGGCCCTACGGGCTCGTGGCGGGCCCGAACGGCACGATCTGGATGGCGTTGTTCGGCACTAACAAGATCGGTCGCATCACGGCCGCGGATGGCGCGCTACGGGAGTACCCGCTCCCCGATCCCGCGGCGCGGCCGCGCCGTCTCGCGGTCGACGCGCACGGCATCGTGTGGTATTCGGACTACGCGCGCGGCCAGCTCGGCCGGCTCGATCCAGCGACCGGACAGGTACGGGAGTTTCCGTGCCCCGGCGGCGGCGACAGCCAGCCCTACGGCATCGCGGTCGGCACCGACGGGCGCATCTGGTATAACGAGTCCGGGAAGAACGAGATCGTCGCCTTCGATCCGGCCAGCGCGCACACGGAAACGGTCGCGATCCCGACGGCGGGCTCGGTCGTGCGGAACATGGCGGTCGACTCTACGCGCGCGCGACTGTGGCTCGCGCTCTCCGGGACGCAACGGCTGGGGAGAATCGACCTCGCGCCGGCGCGCTAGGGAGTGATGTCGAACGGGTTGGTGATGGCGGCTGACATGTTCCCTCCCCCGGTCACGCGCAGCGTGTAGCCACGCCCCGGTATGTCGATGCGCAGGTCGGAGAAGGTCGCGACTCCGTTTACCGCGACGAGGCGTCGCGTCCCGGACAGCGTGCCGCCGCCGGGGTTGGAGCCGATGATCACCCAAATCCCGCCGGTGAACCCCGTCACGCGGACGCCACCGTAGCCCAGCACCTCGACCTGGAGCGGCGGGGAGAGTACGGCGCCCGCGCGTGTGGCGCCCGGCTGCGGCCCGAGGAATCCGAGCCCCGTCGCGCCGGCCAGCGGCGGCGGCGGGCCCGCGGTGACGTCGAACGGGTCGCTGATCGCGTCGCCCAACCCGGCGGTGGTGGCGCGCAGCGTGTAGCCATCGCCCGGTGTGTCGATACTCAAATTCGCCCACTGGGCGATGCCGCCGTCTGACGACGAGACGTAATAGCTCTTCGCGCCCGCGAGGGTGCCGTTCCCGGGGTTGGAGCCCAGCGAGATGACGACCGTGCCCGTCCAGGAGGTGAGGGGACGGTTGGATGCGTCGACCGCAATGACCCGCACCGTCGGGATTACCTGCCCGGCCTGCGTGGGAATGGGCTGGTCGCTGAACGCCAGGCGGACCGCTCCCCCGGGCGGGGTAACGGGCGTGATGCTGAACGGGTCGCTCGTCGCGTCGGTCACGCCTGAGGCTGTCGCTCGCAGCGTGTAGCCGTTGCCCGCCGCTTCGATACTCAGCCCATGGAACGTCGCCACGCCTGCAACCGCGTTCGTCGTCGTCGGTCCGATCAGGTTGCCGTTCCCGGGGTTCAAGCCGAGCGCGACGGTAACGGCACCCGTGAAACTGGACACCACGCGGTTGGATGCGTCGAGCGCGGTGACTTGCACCGGCGGCAGTGTCTGGCCCGCCGGAGTAGTCTGCGGCTGCGCCGTGAAGACGAGGTGTGGGGCCGGCGGTGGCGGCGGGGGCGGTGGTGGCGGCGGTGCAAGGCTCACGTTGAACGCGGTGCTCGTCGCGTCGCTCAGCTTATCGGCCGTCGCGCGCAGCGTGTAGCCATTGCCGACCTGGTCAATGGTCAGGTCGCTGAACCTCGCCAGGCCGCCCTGGGCCGCCTGGGTCGTGGTACCGCCAAGCTTCGCGCTTCTCAGCAGACTGGCGTCGCGGTCGAGCGCGATGCGGACGGCCGCGGTGAAATCGGCGCCGGGGTTGCCGAAGGCGTCGAATGCCGCGACGACCACCGGCGGCCTGATGACGCTGTCGGTCATCACGTCGCTCGGCTGTGCGGCAAAGCCGAGCTGGGTCGCCGGTCCCGGCTTGACCTCGAACATCGCGCTGGTCGCAGCCGGGAGCCCCTCTACGGTGGCGGCGAGGGCGTAACCGTTGCCCGACTTGTCGATGTGCAGGTCGCTGAACGTGGCCACTCCGTTCACCGCCGGTACGGTTCGGCGACCGTTGAGCGCGGCGCCGCCGGGACTGTGATCGAGCGTGACGGTGACCAGGCCGGCGAACTTCGTGACCGGCGCGTTCGAGGAGTCACGCACGGTGACCTGGACGGGAGCGATCCGCTGGCCGGCGCGGGCGCTTTCGGGTTGCGCGGTGAAGGCCAACGCGGCGGCGCCGAAGGCACTAGGGGGCGGTGGCGGGCCTGCGGACTGGAGCAGCTTATCGAGCCGGCACGCTGCAGCGATGACCGTGGCGAGCGCCAGAAGGCGGAGCATCCTCATGGCACTCGCGAGTCACCGCAAACGGCGCACCGCCCCGGCCGACTCGTCCCCGGCCTTGATTTGGTGATGTCGATCACGCGAGTGGGGCCGTTCCCTGCAGAAAAGCGGCAACAGGTGTGTCGTGGGTAAGACAAGGTGTGCGCAGCAGTTACAGCAGCGTGCGATACACCTCCGCCGTCCGCTCCGCCGTCTTTTGCCAGGAGAATTCGCGCGCCCGCACCCGTCCACGGGCGATCAACAGCTCCATGCGGGCCGGATCGTCCGACAGCGCTTCCAGCGCCTGCACGTACGCCGCGGGGTCCCGTCCCTCGACCACGACGATTGCGTCGCCGCCCACTTCCTTGAGCCCGCCCGCCCCGGAGGTCACCACCGGGAGCCCCGAGGCGAACGCCTCGATCACCGGATATCCAAATCCTTCATAGAGGGAAGGGAACAGCAGCACGTCGGCTGCGCGATAGGCGCGTCGCAGCGTCGTCTCGTCGGCGAACGGGGCGGTGCGCACGTAGCGGCGCAGCGCCAGTCGCTCGATGAGCTGCTCCTGGTCGCCGGTGAAGCGCCCCCCCACCTGGAGCAGGTACGCGTCCGCTTCGTTGCGCAGCCGCGCCACGGTCTGGATCACGAGCGGGACGTTTTTCCGCTCCACCGTGCTCCCCACGTGCAGCACCACGAACGCCTCCTCCGGGATGCGCCAGTCGGCGCGCCCGCGCGCCCGCGCGCCCGGCGCCTCGGAGAAGAACGAGCGGTCGACGCCGAACGGCACCACGCTGATGCGCCGGTCGTCCCCCAGCCAGGTCGCGAGCTCGTGCTTCAGCCAGTCGGTGCCCACGATGTAGGCCTGCGCCAGGCGCAGCGCCTTGAGCGTCTGCCGCAGGAAGCGATTGCGGATCCCCTCGCGCCAGCCGTCGGTGGGCGAGCGCAGGATGATCACGGGCATCAAGTCGTGCACGGTCACCACCACCGGCCGGCGGTGCACGCGGGTGACCATGTGCGCGTAGCTGTGGTCGAGGATGTGCACCAGGCGCGCGCGCTTGGCGTCGCGCTTCAACCACCACGGATAGAAGAAGTAGCGCGCCACGTAGCGCTGCGGGTCGCGCAACGGGCCGGGCAGGACCAAACTGGTGGGGTCCACGTCCTGCGCCCACCAGCGCGGATACCCCCCGGACCGGCGTCCGTCCTTGGTCTCGCGCGTCAGCGCGCCGATCTGGGCGGCGAGCCGCACCTCGAACCCGGGATCGGTGCTCTCCAGCCAGTCGTACAGCCGATGGGCGTAGCGGTCCATCGAGGGCCAGCGCTCGAGCGGGAGATCCGGGACGAGAAGGACGCGGGTCACGGCGCCTTTGGCCTCACTTCACCACCTCTTTCCAAAACGCCACCGTCCGCTCCGCCACCGCGTCATCACTGAACAGCTGCATCACCCGCGCACGGCCCGCCTGCGCCAGCGGCCGCCGCGTCTCGGTGGCGGTGAGGCGGCGCAGCGCGCCGGCGAGGGCGGCGGGATCGCCGGGCGGGACGATCGCTCCAGCATCGCCGATCACCTCGGGCGTCGCCCCGGCGCCGGTCCCGATGACTGCGACTTCGTGCGCCATCGCCTCGGCCACCGGGTGGGCGGATTGCTCGGCCCAGCCCGGGAGTTCGCGAGACGGCACCACCAGCACGTCCAGCTCCGCCCACATCCGCGTCATCTCGTCGGGGGGCAGCGCCCCTGTCCAGCGGATGCGTGCCGCCAGCCGCAGCTCGCTGGCGATGCGCTCCAATCGCTCGCGATCCGGACCGTCGCCCACCACCCAGAGGTGCCAGCGCCCACCGCGGTTTTCGGCGAGGGCCTGGAGCAAAGTATCGAGTCCCTTCTCCGGCACCAAGCGGCCCACGTATCCGATCGCGAGCCCTTCGTGCAGCGCGTGCTCGGGCTCGGGCGGCACCTGGACGCCGAACTGGGGCACAATGGCGACCGGCAGATCGGGCACGGCGCGTCGCAGCAGCGCCGCGGCCCCCGCGCTTCCGGCGATGGCGCCCCTGAGCCGCCGCAGCGCGCGGCGCCGGCGCACGCGGGGGAAGAAGGGGAGCGAGACGTCGACGTTCTGGAGCGTGAACAGCACGACGGGGAGCTTGAGCTTGCGCGCGACGCGCACCACCTGCTGGCAAGCGCGCGTGGTCGGTTCCTGCTCCACCTGGATGACGTCGGGGCGCTTGTCGCGCAGCAACGAGACGAGCGCGCGCTTGCCGAAGCGCGCTTCCGCGGCGTGGGCCCAGTGGCGCACCGGGATGGGGAAGACCTCGACCCCGTTCTGACGCTCCCACCCCACCTCCACCGTGCGGCCGAGCGCGGCTTCGCGCGAGCGTTCCGGCACGCCGACGGTGACGTCGAGATCGCGCGCGGCGAGGGCGCGGAGCTTGCCGCGGTTGGCGGGATTGAGATAGGTGGGGGAGACGATCAGGACGCGGCGCATGAGATAAAAATGCGGAATGCGGAATGCGGAATGCGGAGTGTATCGGTAGGCGTCGTGTCGCGCGCGACCCTTACCTGGCAATTCCGCATTCCGCATTCTACATTCCGCATTGGTTAGGGCCCTTAGCTCAGCTGGTTAGAGCAGCGGACTCATAATCCGTAGGTCCCAGGTTCAAATCCTGGAGGGCCCACGGCTAGGGCTGGGTGACAGTTTATGGGTTTTGGTAACAGACGCACAGGGTGGCTAGCTCAGCTGGTTAGAGCGCCGGTCTCACATACCGGAGGTCACAGGTTCGAGTCCTGTGCCGCCCATTCACCTAGCGTCGCCTTCCTCTTTATTGCCCTCGCGAGGCGGGGTCCTTCACCCGCCTTTCACTGGCTAGTTACCGATAGATGTGATGCGCCGGTGATGTAGCGTCGCCGCAACGGGTTAGTGGGTTGCACCATGCAAACGGCCGGTACGGCCTTTGCCACAGTTGGTGTGAACACGCCACTCACGCGAGCCCGTGGCCCTGTCGCAGGAGACCCGCAGACCTAGCAGCATACCCAGCGCCAGTCAGCGGGCGCTGGGTGTGGCAGCGTGCGCGCTGCTGCTCCTGGCGATCGCCACCTGCCAAGTCGATAAGCTCACCAATAATGCACCGCCGGTCGCAACGCTCGCCGTCGCCCCCACCACGCTGCGCCTAGCCGCCGCAGTGGGCAGCGCAGCGGTGCGCACGGACAGCGTGAACCTCAAGAACGGCGGGGAGGGCGCGCTGGCGTGGAGCGCCGCGTCCGCGCACGGCGCCGCGTGGCTGTCGCTCAACCCGCGGAGCGGGTCGACGCCGGGGTGGCTGCACGTCCGGCTCGACCCCGTCGGTCTCGCCCCCGGCACCTATCAAGACAGCGTGATCGTATCCGCCGGCAACGCGGCCGGCAGTCCAGCCGCGGTGCCCGTGGAGTTCGTGGTCCACCCGTGCGACGCCGCCGCCATCGCGCTCGACGCACAGCTCAGCGACTCGCTCACGCGGCAGAGCTGCGCGGCGCCGCACCGGACGGGAAGCTTCGCGCAGCTGTACACCTTCACCGGACGCGCCGGGGACTCGGTCTCGATCGTCATGTCCGCGCCGATCCTCGACGGGTATGTCGTACTGGATACCGCTACCACGAGCGACGCGCCACCGCTGGCTCAGAACGACCAGTGCGTGGCCGGACCGGGTGCGTGCCTGCTGTATCAGGTGCTGCGCGCGGCGGGCCCGTTCACGATCGAGGCAACGAGCGGGCCGCCGGCGGCGACGGGCCTGTTCACGCTGAGCGTCACGCGGCCGCGCCCACCTGCCGGTCCGGACGCCCTGGCACAGCTCACCAGCGACGGCGTGACGGTCCCGGTGGGCGGCAGCGTCGATCAGCCGAGCGTGGTGCTGCGCGGCACGGTAAGTGACCCCGACGTGGGCGACACGCTGCGGCTGCAGGTGGAGGCGCTGCCGGTGAGCACGGCGTTCACAGGCACGCCCACGGCAGTGAGCGATCGGACGTCGAGCGGTCAACGTCCCACCGTCACGCTCACCGGGCTCGCCGACAATACGTCGTACCACTGGCGCGCGCGCACCCTGGACCAGACGGGGCGGGCGAGCGCGTGGGTGTCGTTCGGCGGGAACGCCGAGACGGCGGCCGACTTCGCGACGGTCATCCCCGAGCCGCCGCTCGCCCCGACCGCGCTGGGGCAGTTCCAGAACGACGGCGTGACGGCCATCCCGGTGGGTGGCAGCGGGCGTAGCCGCTCGGCGGTATTCAAGGGGACGGTCACCGACCCGAACCCGAGCGACGTGGTGCGGCTCGAGGTCGAGGTCGAGCCCCTCGGCACCGCCTTCACGGGCGTGCCGAACGGCTCGGGGGCGGCGGTGGCCAACGGCACGATCGCCACGGCTACCGTCGCAGGCCTCACCGATAACGTGTCGTATCACTGGCAGGCGCGCGCGGTGGACCAAACCGGCCGCGCCGGTCCCTGGGCGTCATTCGGAGGGAACGCCGAGACCGCCGCCGACTTCAAGGTCGCGATGGCGGGGAGCCAGCTGGTGTTCACCGTGCCGCCGACGAACACCGCGGCCGGCGCGGCGATCACGCCCGCGGTGCAGGTCGCTGTGCAGGACGCCCTGGGAAACACCGTGACGAGCTTCAGCGGCACCGTGACGGTGACGCTGGCGGCCAACCCGGGCGGCGGCACCCTCGCGGGCCATCCGACCGTCACTGCGGTGAACGGCGTGGCCACGTTTGCCGACCTGAGCATCGATCGGGTGAGCACGGGCTACATGCTTCAGGCGACCGGCGCCGGCTTGACCACGGCGAGCGTGCCGTTTGACGTCACGCCGGGAGCGGCGACGCAGCTCGCGTTCACCGTGCAGCCGACGAACACCGCCGCCGGCGCCCCGATCACCCCGGCGGTACAGGTGACGGCGCGCGATGCGTCCGGTAACACCGCGACGCAGTTCACCGGTAACATCACCGTGGCGCTGGGCGCGAACCAGGGGGGCGCCACGCTCGGCGGTGTCGCGACGCACGCGGCCGTCGCCGGCGTGGCGAGCTTCCCGGGCCTGAGTCTCAACAAGACGGGGTCAGGCTACACGTTGACGGCCACGACGGGCGGCATCCCCGGGGTCGCGACGAGCGCGCAATTCAACGTCATCGCCGCCGCGGCGGGACAGCTCGCGCTCACGACGCCGCCCTCGGCCACGGCCCAGAGCGGCGCGCCGTTCGCGCAGCAGCCCGCCGTGCAGGTGCAGGATGCGAACGGGAACCCGGTCGCCACCCAGGGCGTCAGCGTGACGGCCAGCATCGCCACGGGGCCGGCGGGCGCGTCGCTCGCGTCGTTCAGCGCGACGAGCGATGCGACCGGGCTGGCGCGCTTCGCCGCGCTCACACTCAGTGGCCCGCCCGGCAGTTACACCCTGATGTTCGCCTCCGGTACACTCAGCACGGTCACGTCGGGCGCGATCGCGCTCTCGGCGGGGGCGGCGACCCAGATCGCGCTGAACGCGGGAAACAACCAGACGGTCGCGGCCGGCAGCGCCGTGCCGATTCGGCCTTCCGTCATCGTCAGGGACGGGAGCGGCAATCCCGTCGCCGGCGTGGCGGTGACGTTCGCGGTCGCGCCGGGGAACGGCACGATCACCGGGCCGAATCAGACCACCGATGCGACCGGCATCGCCGCGGTCGCCAGCTGGACCCTCGCCACCACCGCCGGGGCCAACACGCTGACGGCGACGGCAACGGGCCTCACGGGCAGCCCCGTCACCTTCACGGCCACGGGCACGGCAGGCAGCGCCGGCAGCATCGCTGCCTCCGCCGGTGACCGACAGACCGCGACGGTGAACACCGCGGTCACGCCGCCCGCGGTGATCGTGAAAGACCAGTTCGGCAACCCCGTGGCCGGCGCCGCCGTCACCTTCGCGCCCGCGTCGGGACAGGGCAGCATCACCGGGGCGGCTCAGACTACCAACGCGAGCGGCATCGCCACCGTCGGGAGCTGGACGCTGGGCAAGCCCGCCGGGGTCAACACCCTCACCGCCACGTCGACTGGGCTGAACGGCAGCCCGGTCACGTTCACCGCCACCGGCACCGCGGGCGCCCCAACCTCGATCGCGGTCAGCGCCGGCAACAACCAATCGGCGGCGGTCGGGACCGCGGTCACCACGCCACCGGCCGTGATCGTCCAGGACCAGTTCAACAATCCCGTGGCGAGTGTGGCGGTCACGTTCGCGCCAGCGGCGGGCAGCGGCACCGTGAATCCCACGACGCCCGTGACAACCGGCCCGGGCGGGATCGCCGCCGTGTCCTCGTGGACGCTCGGCACCACGGCCGGCCCGAACACGCTGACCGCGACGGCGGCGGGAAGCGGCATCACGGGCAACCCGGTGACGTTCACCGCCACCGGCACCGCCGGCGCTGCCGCGAAGCTGGCGATCACGACGCAACCATCCGCCACCGCGCGGAGCGGGGTGGCGTTCCTGCAGCAGCCGGTGATCCAGCTGCAGGACGCATCCGGCAACCCGGTGAGCCAGAGCGGCACGCCCGTCACCGCGACCATCGCCTCGGGCGGCGGCACGCTCGGCGGTACGCCAACCGTCACCACCAACACGAGCGGCACCGCCGTCTTCACGAACCTCTCGATCACCGGCACAGCTGGGCCTCACACCCTGGGCTTCTCGGCGCCGCAGCCGTTCACCGGCGTCACGTCAGGGACGGTGAGCCTCACGGCGGGAGCGGCGACTCAGATCGCGATGAACGCCGGCAACGGTCAGACCGCCACCACCGGGACCGCGGTGGCGGTGCCGCCGTCAGTGATCGTGCGGGATGCCAGCAACAACCCGGTTGCGGGCGTCGCGGTCACGTTCGTGCCGGGGACGGGTAGCGGCAGCGTCACCGGTGCCAACCCGGCGACCGACGCGACCGGCATCGCCGCCGTCGGCAGCTGGATGCTAGGCACCACGGCGGGGCCGAACACGCTGACCGCGACCGCACCCGGATTGACCGGCAGCCCGCTCACGTTCACGGCCAACGGCGTGGCGGGCGCGCCCGCGACGCTCGCGAAGTTCTCGGGAGACAACCTCACCGGTCAGGTCGGCAGCACGCTGGCGACGCCGCACAACGTGCTCGTCACCGACGCCAACGGCAATCCGGTGGGGAACGTCACCGTCACGTGGGCGCCGGCCTCGGGCGGCGGCTCGGTGAGCCCGACGTCCTCGCTGACCGACGTGAACGGCCACGCCACCAGCACCCGGACCCTCGGGCCCACCCCGGGCACCCAGACGACGACCGCCGGCGTGACGGGCCTCCCGACCGTGACGTTCACGATCACGGCGAGCGTGGCCGGGGCTACCCAGATGTCCGTGAACGGCGGGGATCGCCAGACCGGCACCGTCGGCCAGCCGCTGACCACACCGCTCTCGGTGCGTGTGGCCGACCAGTTCAACAACCCGGTGGCGGGGGTGACGATCAGCTGGGCCGTCATCAGCGGCGCCGGTTCGGCGAACCCCGCGACGTCCCCGTCCAACGCGAGCGGCATCGCCTCCACGACGTGGACCCTGGGCACGCGGAGGACGTCGACCGACAGCGTGCAGCTGGCCCAGGCCACAGGGGTCGGATCGCCCCTTACCTTCACCGCGTTCGCCGTGCCTGGGGCGGTGAACGCGTCGCAGACCAGCGTCGTCGCGTCCCCGGCGGCGCTCACCGCCTCGAACGGCACGAGCGCCAGCACCGTCACCGTGACGGCGCGCGACCAGTACGGCAACCCGGTCCGCGGCAGGACCGTCACGCTCGCGGCGACCGGCACTGCGAACGCCATCGTCCAGCCGCGTGACACGACCGATCCGAACGGGGTCGCGACCGGGAGTTTGAGCTCCACGTTCGCCGAGGCGAAGGTCGTGTCCGCCATCGTCGCGGGCGTCCCGATCACCCAGCGGGACACGGTGACGGTGAGCCCCGCGGCGGCGACCAACCTCTCCTTCCTGGTGGGCCCGAGTAACGTCGTCGCGGGAGCCGCCATTACGCCGGCGATCCAGGTAGAGGTGCGCGACCAATTCAACAATCGCGTCACGGCGGCGAGCCCCGGGATCATGCTCGGCTTCGGCACCAACGCCGGGGGCGGCACGTTGAGCGGCGCGGGTCCCCAGATGGCGGCGAACGGCGTGGCGACGTTCAGCGCCACGAGCATCGACAAGGCGGGCACCGGCTACAGCCTGGTCGCCAGCTCGGCGCCGCTCACGCCGGTGACGAGCGGCCCGTTCAATGTGAGCGCCGCGGCCGCAACGAGGCTCGTGCTCACGACGCCGCCCTCGAGCACCGCGCAGAGCGGCCAGCCGTTGGCGCAGCAACCGGTGGTGCAGCTGCAGGACGCCAACGGCAACCCCGTGAGCCAGAGCAACGTCGTCGTGACCGCCACGCCGAGCCCGGCGGGGGCGACGGCGAGCAATAACACGGCCACCACGGGAACGACCGGGGCGGCCACGTTCAGCGGGCTCACGCTGCGCGGCGCGGTCGGGAGTTACACGCTGAGCTTCGGCGGCGGCACCGGGCTCACGCCGGCCACCTCCGGGGCGATCGCGCTCGGCGCGGGCGCGGCGGCGTCGATCGCCCCGAACGGCGGCGGCACATCGGCGCCGGTGGGGACCGCCGTCAATCCGCCGCCCTCAGTGATCGTGCGGGACGCGAGCGGCAATCCAGTCTCGGGGGTCGCAGTGACCTTTGCGGCCAGCCCGGGCAGCGGGACGGTGACGCCGACGACCCCGGTGGCGACGGGCGCCAACGGGATCGCGGCGGCGACATCGTGGACCTTGAGTGCCACGGCGGGGCAGAACACGGCCACGGCGACGGCGACTGGGCTGGCCGGGAGCCCGGTGACGTTCACCGCCACCGGCACCGCCGGGGCGGCGACGCGGCTCGTGCTCACGACGCTGCCCTCGAGCACGGCGCGGAGCGGCCAGGCGTTGGCGCAGCAGCCGGCGGTGCAGCTGCAGGACGCCAACGGCAACCCCGTGAGCCAGAGCAACGTGGTCGTGACGGCGACGCCGAGCCCGGCGGGGGCGACGGCGAGCAATAACA
>Ga0209057_1001886_pt1 | contig 16522 bp, 9 predicted proteins | sample GraSoiAngelo_146_FD_185903 | JGI IMG/M metagenome (GOLD analysis project Ga0209057, IMG submission 185903) | Grasslands soil microbial communities from the Angelo Coastal Reserve, California, USA - 14_1009_05_30cm (SPAdes) (version 2) | ecosystem: Environmental > Terrestrial > Soil > Grasslands ... | reverse complement strand
GCTACGTCGCAGCAGGAAATTTCGTGTTGTGCTCTCCTTAGAATTGATAGCGCGCTCGTTTGTCTTGGACGTGGATATTTCTGATCTGGAAACTCTTAAAGAACGATGCCCGGTCTGAGTCCCTTCTCCGATGCGGCCTCTTCTACAACTGCATCGTGCCCGGTCGCGTGGCGATTCTCCAGTCACCAGAGATGTTCGTTGTCGGGCTTTGATAAGGGACACGGCCGCATCGCAACAGAAGAGGAGGGAGCATGCGTAGCACCAGTATCGTCAGGTTAGTGACTCCGTTCGCTTTTGGCCCTTTCCTTGTCGCTGGCAGCCTGGCGCAGGAGCCAACGGCACCGGCACCCTCGCCGAGCGCGGTCGTGCAGGCACAGGCGACGTCAATTTCACGGTTTGTTGGTGACGAGCGTTATCGCATTGGGCCTGGGGACGTGCTGGAAATTCGTGTATTTGAGCGTCCGCAATTGAGTAGGGAGACCATGCGTGTGGATGGCAACGGTCGGATACACTTGCCGCTAATTCAGGATGAGGTCGTCGCAGCGTGCCGAACGGAGGTTGCCCTTGCCGAAGAGATAGCCGGCCGATACCGTACATATCTCAAGAATCCGCAAGTTGACATCTTCGTGAAAGAGTTTAACTCTGCACCGGTCTCTGTGATGGGCGCCGTCAACAAGCCTGGTAGTTTCCAGTTGCAACGGCGAGTTCGGCTGCGGGAACTACTGACGTTCGCTGGGGGTCTGAGCTCAGATGCCGGCAAAACGATCCAGTTGATTCACGATGAGAGTAGTGCGGCATGCGACGTTGCCCCACCCAGCACCACGGTGGCCGATGTAAGGGTCACGCCAAGAGGTGGAGGTTGGGCCATGAGTGACGGGACGGACGCGAATCGTGTGCCTGAGGCCATGCTAGTTGCTGTCGACCTGCAAGCGCTATTGCGCGGTGACGCCAATTCCAACCCGTACATCCGCCCGGGAGACTTTGTCCACATTCCGAAGGCCGAGCAAGTGTTCGTGGTCGGCAACGTCTACAAGCCTTCATCGCTACCTTTAAATGAACCATTAACCGTATCGGGGGCCATTGCCCGAGCGGGGGGCGTGCTTCCCAACACCAAGCGCTCCAGGATTCGCATTGTCCGAAGCGGGCCTGCAGGGACCGCTGAGACGTATGTCGATCTGGAGCGAATTGAGCACCACGAGCAAACCGATCTTCTACTGAAAGCTGAGGATATCGTTGAAGTCCCCACTTCGATCGGCAAGCTAGCGCTGCGTGGCTTTCTGGGTGGAATCGTTCCGGCATACGCGGTTTACGCTCCACTGACAGTCATTCACTAGGAGATTTTTGAATACTGGGGTACAGGTTGAAAATTAAGGCGAACCTGAAGTGCAGCCCTGACTTTGGCGAGCCTCCTTTTCTTAGCGAAGCAGTCGGCTGTGCAAAGCGGAGAGGAAATTCAGAAGGAAACCATGAGTCGCATTAACGATGCATTGAAAAAGGAGGGGGGAGAGCTTATCAGGCAAGCGGGATCCGGCGTGGATGACGCTCAGAGGCTGGAACTTGTGTATGGAGCGGAGGGAAGTGAAGAGCGCCAAATGACATTGCGCGATCACTGGCGCATCATGCGTAATCACGCACGGCTAATCATTTCCACGGCAGTTGTGGTTACCCTGCTCGTGACCGTCTGGACGATGCTGTCTCCGGACTACTACGAAGGCAGCGCACGGGTCGAGATCGATCTGGAGACCGCCGATCCTTTACCGAGCGAACCCGAGACGCGCGTCGCGGCGCTCGATCCGGCGTACTTTGCGACGCAGCTACAAATCATCCGCAGTCCCATGGTTCTCGAGCAAGTTGTCAAGGCCCTGGACTTGCCGCACGATCCCATTTACAAGCGATACGTGGGCACAGGCGGGCGCAAGATTCGGCAGCTGCTGCGGCTAGCCTTCCTCGCCAAGAAAGATCCATTGATCGAAGGAGAGCCTGAAGAGCCACCGCTGGCCACGGCGCTCGACCCCGCGATCTCTCACGAGGACTTGAAAAGATCCAAGGACCTTGAACCCTTCGTTCGGGACCTCCAAAGGAGGCTAACCGTAGAGCCAGTTAAGGAGCCTAGTAGTGCCATTAAGGATACGCGGTTAGTCAGCATTGTGGTCAGGCATCCCAGTCCGATGTTGGCCGCGAAGCTCGCGAACGCCATCGCTGATGCCCTGGTGCATTCCAGTAAGGAACGGAGGCTGCAAGCAGGAAAAACGACCAATGCCTATCTGACGCATCGAATTGACGATCTGCAGTCCGAAATCCGTGAAGCCGAACGATCCTTGGGAAAGTACGCCAGCAAGCACAACATCCTTTCTCTCGATCCGACCCAAAACACCGCCATCGACCGCCTTACCGCGCTTAACCGCCAGTTGGTAGAGGCGGAAAATGCACGCAAGGAAGCGGAGGCAGGGTATCGCGAGGCCCTAGCGCCAAAAGCTGAGGCGCCAAGCGCGCCGATGAGCGCGGAAGCAAATGCCCCGGTGGCAGCAACCCCTGTGGAAGTACGCCCGGCCGTGCGGATTCATTCAGGCGGGAAATCCGTGAATCGCATGGAATCGTCGGAAATTCCCTTAGTGCGCCGGATCCGGGTTGCCCCGAATGGCGAAGCCACGCGCATCACGATCGATCTTGAAGACAGCGTGCAATATACTTCCAACCGCCTCGCCAATCCCAATCGGGTCTTTTTCGATTTGCAGGCGGCGCGGTTGACGCCGGAAGTCGCTCACGGGAATGTCCACGTTGATGGCGGCCTGGTGAGCGGGGTCCGCGTCGGGCAAAATGGTGCGGACGTGGTGCGCGTCGTTTTGGACGTGAACGAAGTGAAGGATTACACCGCTTCCCTGGCGAACAATCCACCGCAGCTTTTGATTGATTTATATGGGAACTCAACTCCGATGGCCATCGCCGAAAACTCTGGACGCAAGAATGCCGAAGGGCCGGTCGCAGGTACCGCTCAGGGCAAGGCCAACTCGGATCAAATGCCGGTATTAACAGCGGCGAGCGCATTGGCTGAGCAAAACGCAAAGCAAATGGCTGATTTGGAAAGCAAGCTAGCCGACTTGCGCCAGAAGCGGGCGCAGTTGCTGGTTGGTGCGACCGAGAACTGGCCGGAAGTGCAAGAGGTCGACCAGCAGATTGCATCGCTCGAAAATTCGTTCGGACAAATGCGGACTCATGCTACCTCTGTGGTTCTCACAAACCTGGAAACGAAGTACCGACAGGAACTAGCGCACGAATCGTCAATCCGCACTGCGTTGGACTTGCAGCGTAGTGTCACCCAGGTCCAGAATCAGGACGCCGTCGAGTACCGCCTGCTGCAGCAGCAAATAGAGACCCAAAAGAATCTTCTCAACGGGTATTTGAAACGATTTGGCGGAAATGATGTGGCCCAAGTGGCCATGGCCAGTAATATCCGCGTCGTGGACTATGCGACGCTACCCACGCACGGAGAGGCGGCCGGACCCTGGCGGTTAGTTTATGTCGTGCTGGCTTTCCTTGTTTCAGTTTCGCTAAGCATCTGCCTGGCACTTTTCCTCGAGTATTGGGACGATACGTTTCGTTCGAGCGACGAAGTTAAACAAGTGACGCGTTTGCCCGTCTTGGCGGTCATCCCGGCGGTTGCAAACAGGAAAGGGCAGCGTTTACTCCGTGACACAGGGCTGCAATTGAACGATAAATTAACTAGCCCAGCGTTGTTGCTCAATCCCAGGGTCTCACCTATTGTCGTGGAGAATTATCGCCGGCTGCGCACTGCTGTAAGGTCCATGATGCCGGAAACTTGCAAGGTTCTGTTGGTGGCGTCCAGCCTTATGGGGGAAGGAAAGACGACCACAACGGCCAACCTCGGAATAAGCCTGTCTCAACTACATTCTCCGGTGCTTCTCATCGACGGCGACATGCACCGCCAACAGTTATCGCAAGTGTTCGGTGTGGGTCCTTTCTCCGGCCTCCAGGAGTTACTGGCAACTCCCGGAGAGTTGGACGAGAAGAAAGTCTTCAGTGTCCTTCAGAAACACGAGGCGACTGGAGTGTATATTCTGCCGGCGGGTCGACGTGAGCACTGCGCCGCAGAATTGCTTGGCTCCACGCATTTGAGAAGCTTGCTACGAATCTTGAGGTCGCGATTCTCCTACATTCTCATTGACTCGCCAGCTGTAACAGCGTGTGTAGATACGATGATTTTGTCCAAGGTAGCAGACTATTTGTTGTTGGTTGTGAAAGGTGGGGAGAGCTCCCGTGAAGTTGTGAGGCACACGCAAGAGGCTTTGGTTAACGTCGGAGCGGAGTTATTGGGCGTCGTTCTGAACAACATAAAAGTCATGTCGTATTCGTATAAATACGATTATTACATTGCGTCCGAAGCTGAGCCAAAGGCGAAGAGCGCTGGGGTCGGGGCGAGATAAGGTTCTGACCTACGGTCGGTCAGGGATCAATGAAGGTCGCTTGCGAGCAAACGCGGCGCGCGCGCCCCCGTGGCGAAATAAACGGGCCTCCATGGCAACATCGGTCTATTCCTGCTACTAGGATTCCCATTATCCGAGATACCAGCATGGACCTAGCAGTTGGTTCCTGGGCCACGACATCGAGACCGTCGACAGGCTATAGCGCGCCGAAGCGCTTTCTAAGGAAAGCAAGTCGCGTGCCGGTTTACAGGCACGGCACCTCGAGCGTCGCCGAGGCTATTGCGAGATCGACCATGGGTCTCCGCTAAACTACCGCAGCGAACATACCAACGATCCTGATTCGATTGCGAAGCGCACCCCCAAACGATGGCACACGCTCTGTCACCTAACAAGGCACTGAGTTTGCAATTGTCCGCGATTACTGGGCTACAGATCCTAGTGTCGTTCGCCATGCAGTGGTACGTCATAACGTACTTCGGTGCCGGCGTCCAAACAGATGCGCTCTACACCGGGGCTACCATACCGCAGCTGGTCACCATACTGCTGATCGAGAGTCTAACTGTCGTGCTGGTGCCACTACTGGCGACGAGTTCGGAACACGAGCTCAGGGAGCGCGGATGGTTTCTGTTCATCAGCGTGGGACTACTCTTTGCCACAATTTCCGTCGTCCTATATTTCACTTTACCCCTTTTAGTTCCCTTGATTGTGCCGGGCTTTTCCCATGCCGATAAACAGAGAACCGTCGCACTCGCGCAAATTCAGGTTTTCGGCTTGATCGGTGGAGCGTGCTACGCCGTTCTCGCCGGCATGTACCAAATTCGTGACCGTTTTGTCGTGCCGCCAGCGGCAATTTTCTTGTCCGCTCTGTTGAGTTTCGCGATGTTGGCTTGGCAGTTGCCACGCTTCGGCATCCGCCTGGCGGCCTGGGCACAGGTCATCAGCACTACGTTACCGGCGATCCTGTTGCTGCCCGTGCTGGGGTCTTTCACGCGACCTCAATTGCCGCGTCAAATCGCGAAAACCATCTGGACCCGTGTTCGCCCTCTACTGCTGTCAAAAGCCTATTACATGACCAGCGCCCCGTTGGACCGCATCCTCGCCTCGTTTTTGGCTCCCGGTAGCATTGCCATCTTCGAGCTGGCCGGACGTTTCTATGGCGCCGTGACTCGCATTATTTCGCAGGGGATGGTGACGCCGTTCATTCCGTGCCTCTCGAGGCTTGCCCACGAGCAGAACTGGGCCGAGTTCCGCAGTCAGTATCGCAAGCAATCGGTTATGGTAGCCGTGCCGAGTCTGGTGGTTGTTCTGACGGTGGTCTTCGCGGGCGTCGTTGCCCTGCGACTGCTCCCCGCTACTCCCGCTCGCGCCGTCGTCGGTAGCCTCAGTGCCGAGAGCTTGTCGAAGATGTTCCGCGTGCTGGTTTTCATGTCAGGTCTTCTGCCCTGCTTGGCGCTTGCAAACTCGCTCATCAACGGCTATTACGCCAAAGGTGATACGCGCACGCCGACCCAGGTGGGAGTAATTGCCTACACGATGGGAATGGGTGTGAAGATCGCGGGCTATTACGCCGGAGGAATCATGGGAATGGCCATCTCGGTCTCGGCATACGCTGTTGTTTACTGTATGGTGTTATTTATCATCCTGGAAAAACAAACCGGTAAGCTCATCGCGGCGACCGTGCTGGCCAGTCAACTGCCGCCGCAAGGTGTCATCCAGGCTGTCGACGTGACTCCAACCCTCCTCTGATCCTTCTAGGATTCACCTGAGTCTTTATGGCAAGCGCCAAAGTTACAGTGTTCACGGCGGACGGTTCTAAAGCACCTACGCGCAGCAGAGGAACCCTTCGCGCGCTCCACGTCATTCCGGGACTGCCGGATGGGTCGTTGATGATCTTCGCAAGAAGAGAATCGGCTAGCTTGAAGTATGCGGACATCGAAGTGCGACAGTTTTTCCTCCGGTCCCGGACATCGCCCGTCTGTCTCGTCAAGGAGCTATTCAGGTTTCGCCGCGAAATTCAAGATTTCAGGCCACACGTGGTTCATGCGCATTTTGGCACGGTAACGGCACTTTTTTGTGCACTGGCCACGGCGCTGCCTCTAGTGGTGACTTTTCGCGGAAGCGATTTGAATCCATGGCCAACGATGAACGCACTGCGTCCACTTATTGGGCGGTTATTCTCGCAATTGGCGGCACTGCGTGCATCGCAGATAATTTGCGTGACCAAGCAATTGAAGGATCGCCTGTGGTGGCGCAGCGATCACGCCACGGTCATGCCGGGTTGTGTGGATCTGAGATTATTCTGTCCGCGGCCAAGAGATGAGGCCCGAGCGACCTTGAGATGGTCATTGACAAACAAGATCGTGCTCTTCAATGCCGGGACAGCTCCTAGAACCAAGAGACTAGATCTGGCTAAAGCGGCCCTACAGGAGGCCAACAAGCTCGCCGGTGGGATAAAGATGATCGTGCTGAACGGAGATACCGATCCGAGTGCCATCCCGCTTTATCTGAATGCCGCAGATTGTCTGCTCGTTACCAGCGACTGGGAAGGCTCGCCATATATCGTGAAGGAGGCGCTTAGTTGCGATTTGCCGATCGTCTCCGTAGATGTCGGCAACGTCGCGGAGAGGGTCAAGGGCGTAACTCCCTCGCGGATTGTTCCCCGTGACTCACATGCGCTCGGGAGAGCCCTGCTTGAAGTGTTGTCGCTAGGCTGTCGTTCGAACGGGCATCTGGCCACGCTCGATCTTTCCGAAGATAAAGTAGCAGAGAGAATTCGCTCGATCTACGAGCGCATTGTTTCGCGCGATCGTACCGCCGCATCAAGAAACGTCCACTAATGAAATCTCCGGTGGAGTACGCATGAGTTATTACGCCGTTTTGGGGGTTGCCACCTTTCTCTTTCTCCTCCTCGGACTAGCGATCTGGGCAAAGACGAGGTCGATCGCATTTGTCGTGGGTCTGGCGTTTGCCTATTACTGGACGCTCTGGGGAGGTTGGTTCGTCGTCTACGACCTGAATGGCGGCAACAGCGGTCTGCTGTACGATTATCTGTACTACAAGCTTTTTCCCATACATCTGGACTCTGATTATTTCTGGGCGCTGGTCCTCTATTCCACGTTTATTCTGTTCATTGAAATTGCGCTTCTTTTTTCCACGCGATGTAATATTCCGCAGCTCCCGGTCCGGCCGATTCGCATCTCTCACAGTAAGATGCTTTTCATCGCCGTCGTGTCAGGAATACTAAGCTTCTGGATCGTCAAGGATACGCTGAGCAGCGCGGCTAGCCTGGGGTTAATGGCATATCATTTCGTATATCAAGACACTTCGATCTCGCGCTTATTTACGTTGCACCAGATTCTTAACCGCATTTGTCTGTTCACGACGACGATGGGCTTAGCGATCTACTCTTCTGGACCTACTGCAAAATACATTGTGGGCCACGGCAAGTCGACGCACAGGGCGTTGTATCTCATCGTCCTTTCAGGAATATTCGTCATGAATCTTCGGTTAGGTTTTCGCCACTATATGGTTGTCAGCTTCTTGACGAGCGCCCTCTTTTATTTGGTTAACGCCCGAAGGCTAAAGAGAATAACTTTGGTGGTCGCCTGTTCTACGGCACTCCTTGCCGTGGGGATCGTAGGAATGACGCGTGGTGCCGGAGTGTCAGAGACAGTGGGCGATATGGGGGGTATCTCGAAAGCTGCAGTTGCTCCGCTGGGAAGTTACGTCGTGAGCAACGAACCGTTTGCCGCACACATATCCATGTACGGCACGCTGCACAAAAATATTGGGCTTACGTATGGTTCCAGCGTTATTGCCTTTCTGGCTTCCGCCATTCCTCGAGCACTGTGGTTAAATCGTCCGGCAGAGATTTATACCTATTATGCCTTCGAGGTCGGCGCAGTGGAGGGGCAGGGATACACCATTCACCACGCCACCGGGTGGTATCTCAATTTTGGCACTCTGGGCGTAGCCATCGGGGGGCTGCTCTTGGGGTGGATCTGGGGCACTCTCTGGACTCGATTTCAGCAGGTCGCTAGAGCGCGAAGCTACTGGGGACGAATCTTTCGAGCGATCGCCTTCTGGAGTTTCACGGCCTCCATTTCAACGGTGATGCGCGGCGGACCGGAGGTCTATAAGCTCGTTCTGGTTGAAGAGTTGCTGATCCCAACCTTAATATTAGGAGTTGCGGGATTGCGACTGGTCTTGCAATTTAACCGGCCAAGATTGCTATTGGGCGAAGATTCCCTATTCACGGTCCGGCAGGGAATAGGGTTCGAATCGTAAACTTAGTTCCGCATAGGCTGGAATGTTGGCACGATTTGTTTTATCCACTGACTCAGGCTCCTTGAGTCAAACGCAGGCTATTTGAAAGCCCGCACCGGTCCCCGAGACTAAAGTCGTGAGCTGCCCTCAATCATGGCGGAGTGATCTGATGATCGGAGAACACCCTTGGCCCAGCCCCAGATGATGCGGAACACTGCGACGCATTCTGGCGTGCGCATGGAAGTGCCTTTCTTCCGCCCTAAAATCAGCGAAGAGGAAATCGCTGAAGTCGTCGACTCCTTGCGCTCGGGATGGCTGACCACGGGCCCCAAGGTCCGACAGTTTGAGCAGGAATTCGCGAAGGCAATTAGAACGGCACGTTGCGTTGCTGCGAATTCTTGTACCGCGGCCCTTCACTTGGCGTTGGAAGCACTTGGATTGCGACCAGGGCAAGGGGTGTTGGTTCCCACGATGACCTTCGCCGCCACGGCCGAGGTTGTTCAATACCTAGGTGGCATTCCAATTCTTGTCGATTGCGACCCATGCACAACAAACATGAGCATCCAAGATGCGGCCCGCAAACTGGACCAACTCAAATCTGCGAAATTCAACAAGTTGGTTTCGCAGAGAGTGGAGGTCGTCGGCATTGTTCCTGTTCATGTTGGCGGACTGATGATGGATATCAATGCAATCAAGCAACTGGCCAGCGAGCATGGGCTGTGGATCGTCGAAGACGCTGCTCACGCGTTCCCCGCAGCGTGGCGTTCTAGCCCCGATGCACCGTGGCAACGCTGCGGTGGGGATACAGCGACGGTTAGCTGCTTCTCCTTTTACGCCAATAAAACCATCACCACGGGAGAAGGTGGAATGGCGGCAACCCACGACGAAGAGGTTGCCAATCACATGCGCATGATGTCGTTACATGGACTATCACACGACGCCTGGGGCCGGTATTCCGGAACGGGAACCTGGGACTACAAGATCATGGCTGCAGGCTTCAAATATAACTTGACGGATATCGCTGCGGGTCTTGGCATCCATCAGCTTGCCCGTGCGGAACAGATGCGGCACAACCGAGAACGGATCGCCACACGCTATCTTGAAATGTTGGGAGATCTGGAGGCCATCGAACTGCCCCCGACAAATCGCAACCGCATCCATGCCTGGCACCTGTTTCCGATTAAGCTGCGCTTGGAGCGGCTTAGGATCAGCCGCGATGATTTTGTTTCGAAACTCCGCCAGTCGGGAGTCGGATTCTCCGTTCACTGGAGGCCGCTGCACCTCCATCCTTATTACCAGGAAACGTTTGGCTGGCGTCCCGATAATTTCCCGGTTGCAACTGCGGTATGGGAGCGGCTGGTCAGCCTGCCGATTTTTCCAGACATGAACGACCTTGAGCTGGAGTATGTCGTGGACACCGTTCGCTCGCTGTGTGCTGAACACGCCCGGTAATTGTTCCGCCCAAAAATGGCAATGCCAGTGACTTCGCAAACGTCCCATCCGGGGCTGCCGCGCGCCATCGAAATTGTATTGGCGTCTGCAGGTCTGGTCGTTTTCGCACCGCTCTTAATGCTGGCGGCACTGATGATAGCGATTTCCTCGCCTGGCCCGATCTTGTTTCGCCAGACGCGGGTTGGCCGCTATGGCCGGCTCTTCAAGTTGTATAAGCTACGGACCATGCGGGTATCAAGCGGCGGTTCGCAGATCACCTCCGGCGCGGATGACCGCATCACACCGATTGGGCGGCTCCTGCGTTTTACAAAGATCGACGAGTTGCCGGAGCTGTGGAATGTCGTCAAGGGAGAAATGTCGCTGGTAGGCCCCCGCCCCGAAGTTCCTGCCTTTGTCTGTCTCGAAAATGAGCTCTGGCAACGTGTGTTGCAGACCCGTCCGGGAATAACCGACCACATCACATTGACGCTTCGCAATGAACAAGCGCTACTCGCCTCGATCAGTCAGGGGCACGAGAACTTTTATCGACAAATCCTTCAGCCTTACAAGCTCCGAGGCTATGTTGGTTATCAACGCGTGCGTGACTGGAAGAGCGACCTCAGAATTTTGGTCAAGACGCTGGTCACCGTGTTTGTTTCTCCCAAAGCAACACCTCTGACTGCCGATCAGATCCGCGAAAGTGTCCTTGCCGGTGGAGGTTTCGCCGCCCGGGAAGATCTAGGGTCAACAGCGCGCGCTGATACACAGGGCACCGATAACATGCCAACTGGTGAACACCACCTGGGAATCAAGGATAGGCTGCAATCTGCCGCGGAATTTCTCTGGATCAAGCGGTATCAAATTTCTGTCGATTTTGCTTTATTTGTGCTTGCCTTTGTACTGTCGTACTTGTTGCGGTTCGATTTCTCCATTCCTGCTCGAGAAGTCCCGGCCCTCGAGCGTCAACTTTTCTTTGTTGCGACACTGCAATCCGCGGTGATGTCGCTGTTTGGCGTTTACCGTTTTATTTGGCGCTTTATCGGGCTGCGCGAAACCCGCACGCTTTTCGCGGCGGTCGCGTATTCCTCCCTTCCTACCCTCGCATTGCGTCTCAGCTTAGCGGACTCCTACGCACCTTGGCGCGTGCCGCTTTCGATCATCGTTTTCGACGGCGTGCTGGTCTTCACAATGGCCGTCGGAGTTCGCGTTCTGCGGCGAGTCATCTACGAATGGTCTCTTCGCCGCTCAGGAATTTCTGCTGACAGCGATGGCCCGCCGAAGCCGGTCTTACTCGTCGGGGCGGAAAGTGCCGGCCGCTGGGTCGCCAATGAAATTAGAAAGCGGCGCTCGAACGATCTGGAAATCAAGGGGTTCGTCGATGATGAGCCGCAGAAGCTTCACGCGGTGATCGAAGACATCAAAGTTTTGGGAGCGACCGCCGACTTACCGCGACTCGTTTGCGAGCACAACATCGATCATGTCATTCTTACCATTGCAGATACCTCCCGCAAAGAAGTCCGCCGCATCCTAGCCGTGTGCGAAGAAATTCCTGTGCGCGTGCGCGTAGTTCCTAACCTCTCAGAGATTATTCGCGGGGAAATAAAGTTCACCCGCTTCCGCGACGTGCAGATCGAGGACCTGCTGGGACGCGAGCCGGTTCGCATGGAACAGACGGCGATGGCGCAGTTAATTCGCGGGAAAACGGTGTTGGTGACCGGTGCCGGTGGGTCCATCGGTTCCGAACTGGCGCGACAAATCGCGCAGCACGAACCAGGAAAGCTGCTCCTTGTGGAGCGCGCCGAGTTCGCCCTCTTTCAGATCGACTCTGAACTACGACGGTTCTTTCCAGAATTGAACATTACCACGCTCGTCGCGGACGTTGGCAATAAGGAACGCATTGGGAAGATCATTGCGTCTCAGAACCCGCAAGTCATTGTTCACGCTGCTGCTCACAAGCATGTGCCGATGATGGAGGAAAACGTAGCCGAGGCGGTTGGTAATAACGTGCTCGCCACATACGATCTGTGTGAGCTAGCGGGCGCTTGTGGCGTAGAGTGCTTCGTGCTGATTTCAACGGACAAAGCCGTGAAGCCGACTTCCGTGATGGGAACAACGAAGCGCATCGCCGAATTGGTCATCCAGCACATGAACCTGCGATTTACCACTCGCTATATGGCCGTAAGATTTGGAAATGTAATTGGCTCAACGGGATCCGTGATCCCGATCTTTCAGGACCAGATTCGACGAGGCGGACCCGTTACCGTGACCCACCCAGGCATGACGCGGTATTTCATGACCATTCCCGAGGCCGCGCAACTGGTCCTCGAAGCCGCAGCCATGGGCAAGGGCGGTGAGATTTTTGTGCTGGATATGGGCGAACCCGTGAACATTGTAGATCTTGCGAAACAATTGATTGTGCTCTCCGGACTCAAGCCCTTTGAGGACATCGACGTCGTGTTTACCGGAGTCCGCCGCGGGGAAAAGCTCTCGGAAGAGTTGCGGCTCCCCGAGGAATGCATGTCCAAGACGCGGCATCCTAAAATTTATATAGGGAATATAGTCGGGCATTCCAACGGGGAGATCCTCGATGGGATTAAGCGTTTGGCTAAGCTTTGCGGGGAGGGGGATGAACGAAAACTTCGTGAGGCACTCGCCCAAGTAGTGTCGGAAGCTCAACTGGAAACCGGTGGAATGCCTTCCGAGGCGCCTTTTCCCCTAAAGACCCGCGCGGCGGTAAGCGGCTAGCCAGAAGAATCGTTCTTGCCTTTGCGCTTGGGCTTGTTCAGTGACCACCATCAAAGACAACATTCGCAGAGTCGCATCTGCCCTCGGTTGCCGCCTTCCAGCGCCGCGATTTCTCTCGCCCCGGCTTCCGGCGATTCTTGTTTACCATGGTGTGCCGCGATGCGGGCCGAGCGTATCCGCAGAAATCTTCGAGCGACAACTGCTTTTCTTGAAACAGAGGTACGAACTGGTGTCCTGGGAACGACTGGGACTCCCGCGGTCGCGCTTGAACAAACTTCAAGTCGTGCTCACGTTCGACGACGGATTCCGCAACAATGCCGAAGTGGTTGCTCCCATACTGCGCCGCCACCGCATTCCCGCAGTGTTCTTCGTCTGTTCGCGCCATGCGGAGCCTGGGCGGTATCTTTGGTTCAGTTATTTGCGAGCATTGGAAAAATGGTTCAAAGGCGCTGGCTTTCAGTTCCGCGGACGGTACTTCGACATGGGCGCATCCAACCGCCAATCGAGTGTTGCTGAACTTTGGTCGCTGCTCTTGGACTTGAGGCCACACCCAGGGGCCATGTATCGGGCGATTGAGGAAGAGTGTCCGCGTTTGCAAGATTTCGCGCCGGAATCGGACCTCGCGGATTGCTTTGCTGGTATGTCCGCCGAACAGGTGGAGGAGCTTTCCCGAGATCCATTGTTCACGATAGGGATCCATACCGTTGATCATCCCTACCTGACCAAGTGTGATGCCGACGAGGCTGGCCGGCAGATGGAAGACAACAAGTTATGGATAGAGCGCTTAACGCAGAAGAAATGCGACCTGCTTGCCTATCCGCTGGGTGACTACAGTGCGGATGTCCTACGGCACTGTGAGCGATTGAATCTTCGATGGGGATTCAGTGTCGAGAACAGCATCGAGGGTGACCCTCGGCTGCAGCTGTTGCGGGTTGGGATTTACCATCCGTCGCTCGACGAACTTGGCTTCAAGGTGCGCTGGGGCCGGATGCTGATGCATGCCCATCGTTACGGATACCTGGTCAACCACTAACTATCGGATTTCCCAACCCATACGGCAGGGGGAAAGTGCAGGTTCCTATGCCATCTTCCAGCATAGAATTCCGCGAACTCGAAGTTAGATTGATGAAAGAAGTAGCCGTCTTTGATTGTGCCGTTCGCGCACGCGGTTCTGAAAGCGGCAGCTCTGAGATCCTTGCTTATATTGTTCCTTTGGCGTTCCCCGGCTCGCTACTGCCAGACCGTTATGTGCTGCTCTCCAGCTTGCCTTTCTCGAGCGATGGGACGGTGGACGAAGAGGCCCTTCTGCGCTTAGAAATTGTGGACGAGGGATTGGCAAGGGTTTGGGAACAGCAGCTTTTGTCCCTTCCGGGAGTCCAGCAGGCGGCGGTAGTGATCGAGCCGCGAGTGCCGAAACTGAAACCACTCCATATTTCGGATCTCCTTCCCCATGCAGAAGCGTTTACGGCACGAGAGAGCAAGCAAGCCTTCCCCTCGACCTCCGAAGTTAGTGTCGGATCATCGTCCGAACACCGGAGGGTAGCGATCAGCCACGGCGAACCGCTTTGCAACCCCCAACAAGTGCCAGCAACTCTGCAGCAGGCGCTGAAGCGCGCCGTGGAAACCAAGCCGGTCCGTGACATTACCTACGTGCAAAGGGATGGATCGGAGGTCACCCACACTTACCAGGAACTGCTCGAAGATGCCGAGCGCATCCTCGGTGGGCTGAGGAGTCTAGGGCTCGGACCGGGGGACAAAGTTATCTTCCAATTCGACCGTGACCAGGACTTTATCCCGGCTTTTTGGGGGTGTGTCCTCGGCGGCTTTATTCCTGCACCGATCTCGATCGCTCCCAACTACAGAGAATTGAACAGCACGATCAGCAAGCTCCACCACAGCTGGGAAATGCTGGAACACCCGGTGATCCTTGCTGGCCAGGACCTCGCGAGCGAGGTTCAGGGCGTTGCTGGACTCCTCGGTCTCGAGAACTTCCGAGTTGAAACCGTCGGAAGACTGCGGACCTCCGCTGCAGATCACCATTGGCACCAGAGCCAGCCGGACGACGTGTGCCTCATCCTGCTGACCTCCGGGAGCACCGGGTTGCCGAAAGGTGTGTTGCAGAGCCATCGAAGTCTTGTGCACCGATCTGCCGGTACCGCCCAGTCGACGCAGTTTGACACAACGGATGTTCTGATCAATTGGTTCCCCCTCGACCATGTCGGCGGGATTGTGATGTCCCACTTGATGGCTCTGTTTGGTTGCGCCCGTCAGATTCATGTTCCGACCGAAGTGATCCTTCAAGAACCACTCAAGTGGTTAGACCTCATCGAGAGTCATGGCGCCACCGTTACCTGGGCTCCGAATTTTGCCTTCGGGCTAATCAACGACCGCGAAAAGCAGCTGCAACTGCGCCGCTGGGACTTGCGTTCGATGAGGTTCATTCTAAACGGCGGAGAAGCCATTGTTCCCAAGACGACGCGAAAGTTCCTACAACTTCTTGCGAAACACGGCTTGCGCGCGGATGCCATGCATCCGGCATGGGGCATGTCTGAAACTTGTTCCGGCGTGGCCTTTTCTGATCGATGCTCACTCGAAACAGTCCGGGATGAGGACTCTTTTGTCGAAGTGGGAATGCCTATCCCGAGTGTGTCTTTTCGTATCGTCAACGGCGAAGACCAACCGCTCGAGGAAGGGCAAATCGGGCGCCTGCAGGTCGCCGGCGCTCCCGTTACGATGGGGTATTACAAGAACCCCGAACTCAACCGAGAGTGCTTTTCCCAGGACAGCTGGTTCAACACAGGCGACCTGGCCATGCTGAACAACGGTCGCCTGACAATCACCGGCCGGTCTAAGGACATGGTCATCATCAACGGCGCGAACTTCTTCAGTCACGAAATTGAGTCCGTCGCGGAAGAAGTGCCGGGAGTGGACGTCTCCTACACCGCGGCTTTTGCGGTACGCGTAGCCACCGACAACACCGATCGCCTCTCGATCATGTTCCATCCGCTGGTGCCAGATTGGGCGCAACAACTCGCGCTTATCAAGAGAATCCGAGAGGTGCTGGTGAAGAAAGCCGGTGTGAATCCGGCCTGGGTCATTCCCGTTGATCGAGGCGACATTCCGAAGACTGCGATCGGCAAGATCCAGAGGTCGGCTTTGCGGCAGCGATTCGAGGCGGGCGAATTTGACTCGATCGTGAAGCGAATCGATCTTGATACCGAGAGCAGCCGGACGCTGCCGAACTGGTTTTTCCGGAAGTCGTGGATCGCTGCGCAGCCCCGGATCCTAGATTGGGAAGCGCTCGAAGGACGGTACTTGGTGTTCGCCGATGCAGGCGGCCTGTCGGACAACCTGCGCCGTGAGATAGGTGAGCGTGCCCTGGCCTGGGTCGAAGTGGTGCCAGGTGAGGAATTCGCGCGCATTGATAGCTCGCACTACCGTCTGAATCCGGCCGAGGCCTCGAATTATGAGTTGTTGTTCGCCGCGCTCGCAGAGGACCGGATTCATGTCGATCACGTCGTGCATCTGTGGACGTATGGAGGAGATAGCACGCCATGCACGAGCAGTCGCGAACTGGCCGCCAGACAATACGCCGGAACTTACAGTGTGGTGTATCTGGCACAAATACTGGACACCGT
>Ga0209057_1001874_pt1 | contig 16580 bp, 15 predicted proteins | sample GraSoiAngelo_146_FD_185903 | JGI IMG/M metagenome (GOLD analysis project Ga0209057, IMG submission 185903) | Grasslands soil microbial communities from the Angelo Coastal Reserve, California, USA - 14_1009_05_30cm (SPAdes) (version 2) | ecosystem: Environmental > Terrestrial > Soil > Grasslands ... | reverse complement strand
ACCGCCGCGATGCGAAGGACACCGGTTCGCCGGAGGTCCAGATCGCCATCCTCACCGCGCGGATCAAGCACCTCACCGAGCATCTGCGGACCGCGCACCACGACAGCGCGAGCCGTCGCGGTCTGCTCATGATGGTCGGCCAGAGGCGACGGCTCCTCGCCTATCTGCACCGAAAGAGCCCGGAGCGCTACCAGGAGATCCTCGGGCGACTCGGTCTGCGGCGGTGAGCCCCGCGTAGGTCTCGCGCCGGCATCCGAGCAAACACCACATGTCGATAACCAGAGCCCAGGCCGTCATCAACGGCAAGCCCCTCGTCTTCGAGACCGGAAAGCTGGCCGAGCAGGCCGGTGGCGCGGTCACCGTCCGTTACGGCGACACGATCGTCTTCGCGGCGGCCACGGTCTCGCCGACCATCCGGCCCGGCATCGACTTCTTCCCGCTCACCGTCGACTTCGAGGAGCGCCTCTACGCGGCCGGCAAGATCCCCGGCTCGTTCCCGCGCCGCGAGGGCCGGCCGTCCGAGGAGGGCATCCTCACCGCACGACTCACCGACCGACCCATCCGGCCACTTTTCCCGAAGGGGTTCCGCAACGACGTCCAGATCGTCGTCTCGCCGTTCAGCGCCGACCAGGAGAACGAACCCGACATCCTCTCGGTGAACGCCGCGTCCGCCGCCCTCGCGATCTCGAACGCGCCGTTCGACGGACCGATCGGCTGCGTTCGGGTCGGGACGGTCGACGGCACGCTCACGCTGAATCCCACGATCCAGGAGCTCGAGACGAGCGAGATGGATTTCGTCATCGCCGGCACCCGCGACGCGATCATGATGCTCGAGGCGGGCGCGAACCAGGTGACCGAGGAACGGTTCGTCGAAGCACTGCGGCTTGCGCAGCCCGCCATCGCGGAGCTCATCACCGCGCAGGAGGCGCTCGTCCGCGCCGTCGGAAAGCCGAAGATCGAGTGGACGCCGGAGAAGGTCGATCCAGCCAAGGAGGCGAGGGTCGCCGAGTTCTTCAAGGACAGGATCCGTGGCAAGGTCCGCAACCCCGACAAGGCGCAGCGCGAGGTCGGCCTCGACGAGCTCAAGCGCGAGGGCATTGCCGCGCTGGTGTCCCGTGGGGGGTCCGAGGGGGGCGTAGCCCCCAGCGATTCGATCAGCGAGGCGGACGTCAGCCTGACCTTCGACGCACTCCTCAAGAAGGAGATCCGCCGCGCCATCCTCGACGAGGGCATCCGACCGGATGGCCGGGGCCTGAAGGACATCCGGCCGCTCTCGATCGAGGTCGGCGTCCTCCCGCGCACGCACGGCTCCGCGCTCTTCCAACGCGGCCAGACCCAGATCCTCTCGGTCGTCACGCTGGGCCCGGGCGGCGACGAGCAGATCATCGACACCCTGTCGCCCGTCGAGTCCAAGCGCTACCTGCACCACTACAACTTCCCGCCGTATTCGGTCGGGGAGGTCCGGCCGCTCCGCGGCGCGAGCCGTCGCGACATCGGGCACGGCGCGCTGGCCGAGCGGGCGCTCCTTCCGGTCATCCCGCCGAAGGAGGAGTTCCCGTACACGATCCGCGTGGTCTCCGAGACACTCGGCTCGAACGGCTCCACGTCGATGGCCGCGACGTGCGGCTCGACGCTCTCGCTCATGGACGCGGGCGTGCCGATCAAGGGGATGATCGGCGGCATCTCGATCGGCCTCGTCACGGACGAGGGCGGCGGCTACAAGCTACTCACCGACATCCAGGGCATGGAAGACAACTACGGCGACATGGACTTCAAGGTCACGGGCTCGGAGCGCGGCATCACCGGGATCCAGCTCGACATCAAGGTACGGGGCCTCTCGATCGAGATCATCAAGAGCGCCCTCGCGCAGGCGCGCGAGGCGCGGATGACGATCCTCGACGCGATGCGCCAGGTCATCGACACGCCGCGACCGGACCTCTCGCGCTGGGCGCCGCGGATCGAGACCATCAAGATCCCGCCGGACAAGGTGCGCGAGGTCATCGGCCCCGGTGGCAAGATGGTCCGTGCGATCCAGGCCGAGACCGCGACGACGATCGAGCTCGAGGACGACGGCACCGTGCGCATCACCGGCGCGAAGGCCGAGGGCCGCGAGAAGGCGCGGGCGATGATCGAGGGGCTGACGAAGGAGCCCGAGGTCGGCGAGGTCTACCAGGGCAAGGTCACGCGGATCATGAGCATCGGCGCGTTCGTCGAGTACCTCCCGGGCAAGGAAGGCCTCGTGCGGATCTCCGAGCTGTCGCAGGATCGCGTCGGCCGGGTCGAGGACGTCGTCAAGGTCGGTGACGCGGTGACCGTCAAGATCGCCGAGGTCGACCGGCAAGGCCGGGTCAACCTCTCGATGCGCGCGGTGGGCGAGGGCGACGGCGACGGCTACGAGACACGCCAGCGCGCGGAACGGGACCGCTACCGCGACCGTGACCAAGGTGGCGGGTTCCGCCGCGGGCCGGGCGGGCCCGGCGGCGGAGGGGGATTCCGGCGAGGCGGTCCGCCGCGCGGCTAGAACGATCTGCTCAGCCTGATCCTGCCTGCCTACAACGAGGCGCGGCGCGTGGAGGAGAGCCTCACGCGCTGCGTCGAGTTCTTCCGCGGGCGAGGCCTCGGCGCGGAGATCATCCTCGCGGATGACGGTTCGAGCGACGCGACCGTGGACATCTTCCACCGCGCGAAGACGGCCCTCCCGCAGGCCGGGCTGACCTTCAAGGTCCTGCACCTGCCGCACAAGGGAAAGGGAGCCGCGGTCCGCGCTGGCGTGAAGGCCGCGACCGGCGATCCGATCGCATTCCTCGACGCAGATCTCACGATCCCGATCGACATCCTCGATCTCTTCCTTCAGGCGCTCGCGAGCGGCGCGGACGTCGCCATCGCGTCGCGGTACATGCCGGGATCGATCGTCGACCGGCCCTGGTGGCGCCGCGTCATGGGCGACGTCTACCGCTGGTTCGTGCACCTCCTCGTGCCGACCGACATCCGCGACACGCAGTGCGGCGGAAAGATGTACACCGCCGAGGCGGCGAAGGATCTCTTCGGGCGGCAGCGGCTCGACGGCTTCGCGTTCGACGCGGAGGTCTTGTTCCTCGCGCGCCGCGCGGGCTATCGCGTCCGCGAGATCCCCTTCGCCCTCCGTCAGCGCCGCGAGACGAGCGTCGACTTCCTCAGCGACGCTCCGCGGATGTTCCGCGACCTGTTCCTCATCCGCATCAACGCGCTGCGCGGGCTGTATCGGGCATGACGCTCGTCGTCACCGCAGACGACCTCGGGCTCTCGCCCGGCGTGACGAAGGGCATCCTCGAATCGCACCGCCGCGGCGTGGTCCGATCCGCGTCGCTCGTCGTCACCTTCGCGGCCGCCGAGGAGGCCGCCGCGCTCGCCCGGGCCGAGCACGATCTCGAGGTCGGCCTCCACCTCGACCTCGTCGGCGGCGGACCCATCGCCGATCCGGCATCCATACCGAGCCTGTGCGACGACGACGGACGGTTCCATCCCCTCGCGGAGTTCGCCCGCAGGCTCGCGATCGGACGCATCCGCGCGCACGAGCTCGCCGCCGAGGTCCGCGCGCAGGTCGCCCTCGCGCGCCGTTGGGGAGTCCCGGCGCTCGCCTGGGACTCGCATCGGCACGTGCACCTCATGCCGCCCGTCGCCCGCGTCGTGAGCCGCGTCGCGCGTGAGGAAGGCGTGCGCTGGGTGCGCCGCGGCACCGCGCCGCGCTGGCCCGGGGCGAAGGGCGCCGCGATCCACGCCGCCTCGCTCGTGAGCGCGCTCGCCTACCGCGGCATCGCGGGCAACGCCTGGTACGTCGACCTCACCGGCAGCCGGCCCCGCCTGGATGCGACCGGCCTGGCGCTCCTCCCGGCTTACGGCCGGCTGGGCGAGATCGGTGCGCACCCCGGCTACGTCGACGCCGAGCTCCGGCGGGTCGATCCGGTCCTCGCCGAGCGCGAGGCGGATCTCGCGCTCCTCACCGACCCGCTCGTCCGCGCCGCGCTCGACGGCGCGATCCGCTGGCGCGTTCCGTAAGTGCCGGGCTCGCGCACGAGCGGCGCGCTCAACCGTGCGGTCCACCGGTACCGCTCCGCGCCGCTCGGCGCGCGCCTCTTCGTCCACGGGCGTGCATTCCTTTCCGACCTGGCGTTCATCGAGCGCTACGTCCCGCGTACCGGGTTCATCGTCGATCTCGGCTGCGGGCATGGGCTCTTCGCCTGCGTCCTGCGTGAGGCCTCCGACACGCGACGCGTCCTCGGGATCGACCTCGATCCGGACAAGATCGAGATCGCGCGGGGCGCGATCCGCGACACGCAGTGGCTGCGGTTCGAGGTGGCTGACATGGTCGCCGACGCGCCGCCGAAGTGCGACGCGGTGACGATCGTGGACGTCCTCTATCTCCTTCCGTTCGAGGCCCAGGAGCGGGTCCTGCGGAACGTCGCCTCGGCGCTTGGCGAAGGCGGTCCGCTCATCGTCAAAGCGCAGGAGCGCCGCACCGACGCGCGTTACGTGCTCACCTACGCGCAGGAGCTCGTCACCGTCGGCCTGGGCTTCACGCGCGGCGGGCGGGAGCGGTTCTTCTTTCCGTCGCGCGAGGACGCCCTCGCGATGTTCGAGCGCGCGGGATTCGCGATCGAGGTCGTCGACATGCCGCGCCGCCCGTACACGGATGTCCTTTACCTGGGACGGAAGAAGCCGGCGCTCTAGGGGTTCAAGAGGCGGATGCGGAACTCCCAGGGGCCCGCCGTCCGCTGCGAGTCGACCATCTCGGATCCGGAGAGCGTCGACCAGACGACCTCGGCGACGCGGAGCCGGAGCTCGCGCGCGCCCTCGGGCACGGCCGGCGCGAACGCCGACGCCATACGCCAGACGACGCCCCCGCCATCCGTGCCGCCACCGCTCCCGCCGTACGGTCGCTCCTTGTAGGCGGTGCCGCGGTCGTCCGTCGCCTGGACCTCGAAGCGGGGAAGCCCAAAGGCGTCGCCGGGACCGCCGGTGACCCCGTGCTGGACGAGGTGGAACTGCGCGACGGCGCCGTCGCGGTAGAGCTCGACCGCGAGGAGCGTGAGGGCGATCTCGGACGAGCCGGCCCGTTCGCCGACGCCGATCACTCGGAGCACGTCGGTGAGCCTCTGCTTCTGAAAGGCTTCGCGGTCGATCCGCCGGCCAGGCCTGGCGTAGCTCTTGGCTTTGAAGACGGGCGTGCGTCCGCTGGTCTCGTCCGACCCCATCACGACGAGCGCAGCACGCGAAATGCCATCGAAGAACAGCCGCCCTGCCGCCATAATCACGCGCGGTGAACGATGCGGCCCCGATGGACCTGAACGCTGTCGCCGCCGAGATCCGTGCCTGCCGGGCCTGCCCGCTCCACCGAAGCGCCCGCCAGGCCGTCCCCGGCGACGGCACCGGCGAGTCCGGCCTGTTCTTCTTGGGCGAGGCCCCCGGGTACCACGAGGACGTGCAAGGCAAGCCGTTCGTCGGCGCCGCGGGCCAGTTCCTGGACGAGCTCCTCGCCGGGATCGGCCTCGACCGGCGGAAGGTGTTCATCACGAACGTCGTCCGGCACCGGCCGCCCGAAAATCGCGACCCGCTCCCGGACGAGGTCGCCGCCTGCGACGTCTGGCTTCGCCGACACCTCGAGGTGCTGCGCCCGCGGGTCATCGTGACGCTGGGCCGGCACGCGATGGGCAAGTTCTTCCCAGGCGAATCCATCTCGCGCATCCACGGCAAGCCGCGGCTGAAGGACGGGCTTCCCCGTCTACCACCCGGCGGCGGCGCTTCACCAGCCCGCGCTTCGCGACGCGCTCTTCGCGGACTTCGCCGCGCTCGCCCTCTACCTCGCGCGACCTCCCGCTCCCAAGCCCGAGGCCGAAGAGGCGAAGAGGCCGGCGGAGCAGATCACGCTCTTTGGCTAGCCCGCTGCGGGTCATCCCGCTCGGTGGTGTCGGCGAGATCGGGAAGAACATGCTGGCGATCGAATCGGGCGACGACATCGTCGTCATCGACGCCGGCCTCATGTTCCCCGACGAAGAGATGCTGGGCATCGATCTCGTCATCCCCGACATCGCCTACCTGCGGCCGCGAAAGTCGCGGATCCGCGGCTTTCTCATGACGCACGCGCACGAGGACCACATCGGCGCGCTGCCGTACGTGCTTCGCGAGCTCATCGAGGTCCCGATCTACGGCACGAAGCTCACGAACGGCCTCATCCGCACCAAGCTCCGCGAGCACAAGCTCGCGGACAAGGCGACGTTCCGCGAGATCCGCCCAGGCGAGCCGTTCACCGTCGGCGGCCTGCGCTGCGATTCGTACACCGTCTGCCACAGCATCCCGGACGCGATCGGCGTGACCATCGAGACGCCATACGGAACGGTGGTGCATTCGGGCGACTGGAAGTTCGACCATACCCCGGTCGACGGCAGGCAGACCGACTTCGCCCGGCTCTCCGCGATCGCCGCGAAAGGCGTGCTCCTCCTCATGTCGGACTCGACCCGAGCGGAGGTCCCCGGCTATACGCCGTCCGAGCGGCACGTCGGTGAGATGTTCGACGCGATCATGTCGCGCGCCCCCGGCCGCGTCATCACGACGACCTTCGCCTCGAACATCTCGCGTATCAAGCAGATCGTCGAGATCGCCTCCGCATGGGGCCGCAAGACCGCCATCGTGGGCCGTTCGATGGAGAACTACACGAAGACCGCCCGCGAGCTCGGCTACCTCGAGTACCCCGAGGGCGCGATCGTCCATCCGAACGAGATCGGAAAGCTCCCCGACCAGGAGCTCTGCATCATCACGACCGGGAGCCAGGGCGAGCCCACGAGCGCGCTCTCGCGCATGGCGCTCGGCGACCATCGGCACGTCGCGGTGAAGGAAGGTGACACGGTCGTCATGTCGGCGACGCCGATCCCAGGCAACGAAGAGCTCGTGACGCGAACGATCGACAACCTCTTCAAGCTCGGCGCGGAGGTCATCTACGACCCCGCGACGCGCCCGCACGTGTCGGGACACGCGAGCCAGGAGGAGCTGAAGCTCCTCCTCAACATCCTCCGGCCGACGTACTTCGTGCCCATCCATGGCGAGTACCGGATGCTGGTGCGGCATGCCCGGATCGCCATGGACCTGGGCGTCGAAGCGAAGAACGCGTTCGTCCTCACGAACGGCGACGTCCTCGAGATCGACGCGAAGGGCGCCCGGGTGGGGGAGAAGGTCCAGTCGGGCGTGGTCTACGTCGACGGCCTGGGTGTCGGCGACGTCGGGCAATCGGTGATGCGCGACCGCTGGTCGATCGGCAGCGACGGCATCTTCCTCGTCGTCGTGACGATCGAGCAGCGCACCGGCGCGGTCGTCGCGGGCCCTGACATCGTCACGAAGGGCTTCGTGCCCGAGCACGATGCCGCCGAGATCGTCGAGCTCGCGAAGCAGCGGGTCCTCGATGGCCTGGCGGAGGCGCAGACCGGCGAGCACCTGGCCGAGCCCGCCGCGCTCAAGGACGCGATCCACAGCAGCGTCGCTTCGTTCCTCTACGAGCGGACGAAGCGCCGTCCGATGGTGCTGCCCGTGATCATGCAGGTATAGCGATGGCGAAGAGAGCCGCCCGGCAGCAGCGGCGCGGCGCGGGCCCGGCGCTCGAGGCGCGGATCCGGAACGAGGTCGGCGCGATCGCGGTCGTCGCGTTCGCGATGCTCTCCGCGGTCGCGCTGCTCACGGATCAGGGCGCGCTCCTCCATTGGTGGCGTGACTCGCTCTTTGCCGTGCTCGGCTGGGGCGCGATTCTCGTCCCGCTCGTGCTCGCGGCCGCCGCGCTCGAGCTGTGGTTCGGGTTCCTGCGGCGCGAGGCGGTGCTGCCCATCGCCGGCGGCACGATCGTGATCCTCGCGGTGCTCGGGCTCGCCCGGCACTACCTGCGCGACGATCTCGCGGGCGGAGTCGTCGGCGGCACGGTCGCGAGGGTGGCGAACAGCGCCTTCGGCGACGTCGGCGCGCCCATCGCGCTGATCGGACGCTCGCCGACCTCCTCGGGCCGGGCTGGCGCCGCCGCGACCTCTTCACGGGCGGTCTGCGCCCGGGCCGCGAGCTCGCCGGGGGCACGGCGCCGAAGTTCGCGCGCATATTCGACGAGCCCGGGGATCTCGACGACGAGCCGGTGCGCATCAACCTTCCCGAGCCGCGGGCGGCGAAGCCGGCACAGGCGCGGCTTCTCGACGCCGCGCTACCGAAGCCCCTCGAACCGGCGGCCGCTGCTCCGCTCACGCCTTCCATCGCCGGACTGCCCAGCGCGGCGGTCGCGGCCGAGGGCGTGTTGCACGCGACGGCGCCGGAGAAGCCGTGGGCGCTGCCGTCGATCGATCTCCTCGAGGAGGGCTCCGCCGCCCGATCGGGCGAGGGCGAGGTCCGCCGGAACATGCGCATCATCGAGGAGACGCTCGCGCACTTTGGTATCGGCGCGAAGGTCGTCGCGGTGAGCGTCGGTCCAGTTGTGACGCGCTACGAGCTCAAGCCCGCCGCGGGCGTGAAGCTCTCGCGGATCGAGGCGCTCGCGGACGACCTCGCCCTGGCGCTGGCCGCGCGCAGCCTGCGCATCGAGGCGCCGATCCCGGGCAAGAGCGTCGTCGGCATCGAGATCCCGAACCTCGCGATCGGCCTCGTCTCGCTCCGTGACGTCGCGGAGAGCGCCGATTTCCGCGGCGCGAGCTCCAAGCTCACCGTGGCGCTCGGTCGCGACGTCGCAGGCTCCGCGATCGTGACGGACCTCGCGAAGCTCCCGCATCTCCTCATCGCCGGCCAGACCGGCTCGGGGAAGAGCGTGTGCATCTACTCGATGATCACGAGCCTGCTCCTGCAGGCGACGCCCGACGAGGTCCGGGTCGTCCTCGCCGACCCCAAGCGCGTCGAGCTCGCCCCCTTCAACGGCATCCCGCATCTCGTCGTGCCGGTCGTCACGGACCACGACAAGATCCTCAACGCGCTCTACTGGGCGGTCGGCGAGATGGACCGGCGCTACCGGCTCTTCGCGCGCGCGACCGCACGCAACATCGAGCGCTACAACGAGTCGCGGACCGGACAGGACCGGATCCCGTACATCGTCATCGTCATCGACGAGCTCGCGGACCTCATGATGACCGCGCCGATCCAGGTGGAGAAGGCGATCACCCGCATCTCGCAGCTCGCGCGGGCTACGGGGATCCACCTCGTCGTCGCGACGCAGCGCCCGTCGGTCGACGTCATCACCGGGCTCATCAAGGCGAACATCCCGGCGCGCGTCGCGTTCGCGACCGCGTCGGCGGTCGACTCGCGCACGATCATCGACATGGCCGGCGCCGAGAAGCTCCTCGGCCGCGGCGACCTCCTGTGGCAGCCGCCGGACGTGCCCAAGGCGATCCGCGCCCAGGGCGTGTTCGTGTCGGACCAGGAGGTCGAGCTCGTCACCCGCCACTGGAAGCAGCAGGGCGAGCCCCATTACAACCTCTCGATCCTCGAGGACAAGGAGCGCGCCCGGGCGCGCGAGGACGCCGGCGACGACATCGACGACGAGCGGTACGAAGAGGCCGTGGACATCGTGCAGCGGGCCGGGCAGGCTTCCGTGTCGATGCTCCAGCGGAAGATGACGATCGGCTTCGCGCGCGCTGGCCGTCTCATCGACATCATGGAGCGCGAGGGGGTCATCGGCCCCTCGCAGGGGCCCGGGAAGATGCGCGAGGTGTACGTCATGGCGGATAGGGGCACGAGCGGCGGCGAGGAGTGAGGGGTGGAAGGGGCGAAGCCCCTGCGTTGAACGGAAAAGGCGAAAGGGGCGAAGCCCCTTGAGCAAGCTCGGCGACAGCCTGCGGGCGCAGCGTGAGAAGAAGGGGATCACGCTCGACCAGGCCGCCGCCGACACGCGCATCCGCGAAAAGTTCCTCAAGGCGCTCGAAGACGGGGACTATCAGTCGCTCCCCGGCGCCGTCTATACGAAGGGCTTCCTGCGCAACTACGCGGAGTATCTCGACCTGCAGGCCGACGAGCTCGTCGTCCTCTTCCACCAGGAGCGCGGCGGCCAGCCCGAGGCGCCTCGCTCGTTCCAGCCGATGCGCCCCGTCGTCCACCGCAGCCTCATCTTCACGCCCAAGGTGCTCCTGCCCGTCGTCGTGCTCGCGGGCGTCGTGCTCTTCGTGGGCTACCTCTACTACCAGTTCACGTCGTTCGCGACCCCGCCGCGGCTCGATGTGACCGATCCCCCGGGCGACGTCATCGCGTCGCAGCCGGACCTCCTGATCAGGGGCGTCACCGTCGCGGACGGGCGGATCACCGTGCGAGCGTTCCCGGGACAGAACGCGATCACGGACGTGCGCCCGGCCACGGACGGCACCTTCAGCACGAACGTGTCGCTCGTCCAGGGCGCGAACCACATCGAGATCGAGGTGCTCGACGCCGCGGGCAAGGTCAGCCGCGTCACGCGCAACGTGCGACTCGAGGTCGCGGCGACGACCCCGCCCGGTCCACCGCCGCAGCTCATCGTCGAGCAGCCGGCGAACGGCGCCGCGTTCACGAACACGCCGGTGCAAGTGAGCGGACGGGTCGATCGTTCGATCACCAGCCTCCAGGTCAACAACATCGCGGTGGGCGTGAATCCGGATGGCAGCTTCACCGCGCGCTACTACCTCCCGGCGGGACCGCAGTCCTTCCGGATCGTGGCGCGCAACGCCGCCGGCGGCGTCGTCGAGGAGACCCGGAACGTCGTCGTCAGCTACACGGCCGCCGTCGTGAACGTGTTCGTGCGCGGCGGCGACGCGTGGCTGCTGGCGACGGTCGACGGCGCCGACGTCGCGGGCACCGGGCGCGTCTACAAGGACGGCGAGACCGCCGTCTTCACCGGCCGGGAGGTCCGCCTCCGGAGCGGCAACGCCGGCGCGACCCAGGTCATCTACAACGGCACGCTCATCGCGAACCTGGGCCGCCAGGGCGAGGTCGTGGACCGCACGTTCACCGCGCAGTGACGGCGTAGTGCCCGCGAAGTCGGCGCCAACGTACGAGGAGCTCGTGGCGCGCATGCGGCCGCTTCATGCACGGCTGCGGCGGCGAAGGCTCACCGTCGCCGCGGCGGAGTCGTGCACCGGAGGCTTGCTCGCGTCCGTCCTCAGCGCTCACGGCGGCTCGAGCGAGTACTTCAAGGGTGGCGCCGTCGTGTACTCGAACGAATCGAAGACCGCGCTCGCCGACGTCGCGCCCGACCTCATCCACGGGCACGGCGCCGTGTCGCCCGTTGTCGCGGGCGCTCTCGCGCGGGGTGCCCGGGAACGGCTCCGCGCGAAGATCGGGCTCGGGGTGACCGGGATCGCCGGGCCGGGCGGCGCGACCCCCGGCAAGCCGGTCGGGCTCGCGTACGTCGCGGTCGACAGCGATCGCCACTCCGCCGTGAAGAAGCTCCTCTGGCCGTACGACCGCGAGGGCAATCGCCTCGCGTCCGTCGGTGCCGCGCTCGACCTCCTCGAGAAGGCGATCGCGTGACCTCGCACTACCAGCGTCATCTCGGCCGCGCCTTCATCGACGAGGAGGTCGCCCGGAACTACCGCTACCGACAGCCGTACCCGCCAGAGGTCTTCGATGTCCTCGCCGGACTGCTTGTCGCGCCACGGACGGTGCTCGACGCCGGCTGCGGGTCGGGCGCCCTGACGCGAGGGCTCGCCGGCTTCGCCGAGCGGATCGACGCCGTCGATCCGTCCGAAGCGATGATCCGCGAGGGCCGGCGCCTTCCCGGTGGCGACAGCGAGCGCATCCGCTGGATCGTGGGCCGCGCCGAGGACGCCCCGCTCGCCGCGCCGTACGGCCTCGCCACCACGGGCGCGAGCATTCACTGGATGGACCTTTCGGTCGTCCTGCCGCGCTTCGGCGCGGCGCTCGCGCCGACCGGCCGGCTCGCGATCGTCGATACCGAGAGCGTGTACGCGGACGAGGCCTGGCGGCGCGACCTCGTCGCCGTCTTCGAGAGATACTCGCCCGCGCACAGCGACGACTTCTACGGGCTCATCGCGGAGCTCGAAGCCTCCGGGCATTTCACGCGCGAAGGCGAGCGGCGAACGGCGCCCATCCCGTACGAGCAGTCCCTCGACGATTACCTGGCGATGCTCGCGAGCACCAGCTCCCTCTCTCGCGTCACCCTCCGAGACCGCGCGGACGCCTTCGAGCACGACGCGCGCGGCATCTTCGCCGCGCACGGCATGGAGCGCGTGCGGGCCGCGCTCGTCGCGCACATCGTGTGGGGCCGGCCGCGCTGATGAGCGCGAAGCCGCTCGGCGTCGGGCTCCTTGGCCTCGGGACCGTCGGGTCCGCCGTTGGCCGCGCGTTCGCCGACCGTTCGCGTCGCATCGACGCCGCCGCCGGTCGGCCCCTCAAGCTCGTGGCGGCCGCCGCGCGGGATCCGAAGAGAGCACGCGAGGCCGGCGAGGTCCCGGTGACCGCGGACGCGTTCGCGATCCTCGACGACCCCGAGATCGCGATCGTCGTCGAGGTGATCGGCGGGACGCGGCCCGCGCACGACCTTGTGCTCGCGGCGTTCGAGCGCGGGAAGCACGTCGTGACGGCGAACAAGGAGCTCGTCGCCAAGGAGTGGAACGGGCTTCACGAGGCGGCGCGGCTCGCGAGGCGCGAGCTCCGCTTCGAGGCCGCGGTCGCCGCCGCGGTGCCGGTCGTCGCCGGTTTCCGTGGCCTCGGCGCGGTGCGGCCGCGTGTCCTGCGCGGGCTGCTCAACGGGACGACGACGTACATCTGCTCGCGGATGGAGACGGGGAAGAGCTTCGACGAAGCGCTCGCCGAGGCGATGGCCGCGGGCTACGCGGAGGCCGACCCCACGAACGACGTGGACGGCCACGACGCCGCGTACAAGCTCGCGATCCTCGTTTCACTCCTCGAGGGCCGCCACTTCCATCCGGACAACGTGCGCCGCACGAGCCTGCGCTCGGCGACGGCGGCGGAGGTCGACGGCGCGGCCTCGCGCGGCAGGAAGATCCGCTACCTCGCGGTGGCCGACTTCGGCGAAAAGGCGACGAAAGCCCGCGTCGGGCCGGAGGAGGTCGCGGCGGACTCACTCGAGGGCCAGGCCACGGGGCCGACGAACGTCGTGACGCTTGAGAGCGACCTCGCGCCGCACCTGGTATGGAGCGGGCCGGGCGCGGGCGGGGACGCGACCGCCTCCGCGATACTCGGCGACGTGATCCAGATCGCCCGCGCCGCTCGATGACCGAGGACGGCGGAGCCCCCCGACGACGGACCGTCCTGAAGTTCGGCGGTACCTCCGTCGCCTCGCCGGCCGCGCTCGAGAAGGTCGGCGAGATCGTCAAGGGAGTCGAAGGCGAGCGCGTCGTCGTCGTCTCCGCGACGGCCGGCACCACTGACGCGCTCGTCGCGGCGGCGCGCGACGCCGAGCGCGGCGACGCCCAGAAGGCTGAGCAGCAGATCGGCGAGCTCGCCGAGGCGCACAAGAACCTCGCCGCCGACACGCTCGGCTTCTCGTCGGGCGAGGTCCTGAAGGAGGTCGGCGACCTCACGGAGCGCACCATCGCACTCCTGCAGAGCGTCGCGATCCTCCGCGAGTGCACCGCCCGCACGCGCGACGCGATCGTCGCCTACGGGGAGCGCGTGTCCGCGCCCATCGTCGCCGCCGTCCTCGAGGCGAAGGGCGTGAAGGCCGAGGCGCTCTCCGCCGAAGGTCTCGTGATCACCGACGACGCCTTCGGGCAGGCGAATCCGAGCCTCGAAGAGACGCGCGCCCGCGCCGCCAAGGAGCTCATCCCGCGCCTCGCCATCGGGGTGACGCCCGTCGTGACGGGCTTCATCGGCTCGACCCCCGAGGGCGTCACGACGACGCTCGGCCGCGGCGCCTCGGACTACTCCGCCGGCGTGCTCGCGGCCGCGATCGACGCGAGCGAGCTTCGCATCTACACCGACGTGAGCGGCGTGATGAGCGCCGACCCGCGCGTCGTCAAGGGCGCCAAGCCGCTGGGGTCGCTCTCGTACGCCGAGGCCGCGGAGCTCAGCTACTTCGGCGCGAAGGTGATCCATCCGCGCGCGGTGCTGCCCGCGGTCGAGCGCGGGATCCCGGTGCGGATCCTCAACACGTTCGTGCCGGAGCACCCGGGCACGACGATCACGACCGACACGCCGCGCGACGGCAGCGTCGTGAAGGCGACGACCTCCATAGGCGACCTCGGCCTCATCACGGTCCAGGGCGCGGGGATGAGCGGCATCCCCGGCTTCGCCGCGCGGGTCTTCGACACGACGGCGGCCGAGCGCGTCTCGGTGATGATGATCAGCCAGGCCTCGAGCGAGAACTCCATCTGCCTCGTCGTCGATGCCGCGTCGACCGATCGCCTCAAGAGCGCACTCGAGCGCATGTTCAGCGCGGAGCTCCGCCGGCACGACGTGGAGCGCGTCTCCATCGAGCGGCCCGTCGCCATCGTCGCCGCGGTGGGGGAGGGGATGCGCGGCACGCCCGGTGTCGCCGCGCGCGTCTTCGGCGCGCTCGGGAAGGCGGGCGTGAACGTCGTCGCGATCGCGCAGGGCTCGAGCGAGCTGAACATCTCGCTCGTCGTCGCCGAGAAGGATCGCGAGGCCGCCGTGCGCCTCATCCACGAGGAGTTCCATCGCTGAGGACGCTGAACCACTACAGCTTCCTCGGCGTCATGGCGCTCGTTCTCGTACCCACGGTCATCGGGCTCGTCGCAACGCTCACCGGCACGCCGATCTACCTGTTCGCCGCGCTGTTCGCCGAGGTCGTGCTCGTGCTCGGCCTGTGGTTCGCGCTCCGGCCGCGCGGCGCGGACGTTCGGACGAGGGCCGACCTCGAGCGCCTCGTCCGCGGCGGCAAGCCGGTCATCGTGGAGCTCTTCTCGAGCTTCTGCCTCGTCTGCATGTCGATCCGGCGGGCCTCGCGGACGGCGGCCGACGCGCTCAAGGGCGACTGGGTCGTGGCGCGCTGCGAGCTCCGGAGCCCGGGCGGCGCGGAGGTCGGCCGGGCGTATGGCGTTCAATACGTCCCGAGCTATCTCGTCTTCGACGAGCACGGCGACCTCGTCCGCCGGATCGTCCCGGATACGGTCACCCCGCTCGCCAACGGGTACCGCGTGCTCGACGAGCAAGGCAGAATCATCCGGAGGCTCATGCGGATCGAGCCAGAGGTCCTCGTGGATACGGCGCGCGGCGTATGACGAGAGCCGCGCTGGATGCGGGCGCCCCGCTCGGGCTCTACGAGATCCTCGAGCCGGCAGGCGAACCGGAGCTGATCCACCGCGAGACCCGTGAGGGCGAGGCCATCCTCGATCTCGGCTGCGGGACGGGCCGGATCACCCACGCGCTCGCCGCGCTCGGCCGGCGCGTCGTCGCGGTCGACATGGATCCGGCAATGCTCGAACACGTGCACGGCGCCGAGACGGTCCTTGCGCGAATCGAGGAGCTCGATCTCGGGCGCCTGTTCGGCGGCGTCCTGCTCATGAGCAACCTCGTGAACAACCCCGACGACGAGCGCCGACACGCGCTCCTCCTGGCGTGCCGGCGCCACGTTTCGGCGAGCGGCGTCGTCCTCGTCCAGCGGCTGCATCCCGAGAGCGGGCTCGACCCGACGCCGACCGAGCGCGAGCTCGGCGGTGTGATCATCCGCACATCGGACGTACGCCGTGAAGGCCCTTTCCTCTACGTGACCATCGACTACGACGGCGGGGCGCGCGGCTCGTGGAGGGTGCGCCTCGAGGGCGCGCGCGTCCTCTCGGACGACGACGTCCTCGCCGAGCTCGGGACGGCCAGGCTGCGCTTTCTCAGATGGCTCGACCCTGAGCGGCGCTGGTTCGCCGCTGCGCCGGCCTGAAGATCACCTCGGTCGTCGACACGCTGCTCCGATCGCCGGAGCCGTCGATCCGGTGGAAGACGCGGGTCCACGTCCTCGAAGAGGACCCCGAGTCTCGGGCGATCCGCGCGCTCCGGGGGGAGATACGCGGCTCCGCCCGGGTGCGAGCGCTCCTTTCGCGACGGGACCAGCTCGGTCGACCCGGGACCGCCCGGCGCGTCTACTACAAGTGGCAAGGGCTGCACTGGGTCCTCGCGAGCCTCGCCGACCTCGGCTACCCGAGCGGCGACGAAAGCCTCTATCCGATCCGCGACCGGCTGCTCGAGCTCTGGCTCGGTCCGAGCTACTTCCGCGAGTTCGCGACGCGGACCGAGGCCGAGGCCTACCGCGGCCGAGGCGTTCCCGTCATGGAGGGCCGCTACCGGCGTTGCGCGTCGCAGCAGGGGAACGCCCTGTACTCGATCGTGACGCTCGGGATCGCGGACGAGCGGGCGGCGACGTTGGTCGAGCGCCTGCTTCACTGGCAATGGCCGGACGGAGGCTGGAACTGCGACCGGGATCCCGACGCGGACACCTCGTCGTTCATGGAGACCCTGCTGCCGATGCTCGGCCTGGCGGTGTACGCGCGTGGCCACAGGCACGCCGCCGCGCTGAAGGCCGTCAGGCGAGCCGCCGAGGTGTTCCTGCGCCGACACCTCTTCAAGCGCGTCTCGGATGGGCGCGTCATCCGCCCCGAGTTCGTGACGCTGCACTACCCGCTGTATTGGCATTA